>Ga0068714_10004516_pt1 | contig 15532 bp, 11 predicted proteins | sample MTBNYHSulfiMetaG_FD_62988 | JGI IMG/M metagenome (GOLD analysis project Ga0068714, IMG submission 62988) | Enrichment culture microbial communities from rom New York Harbor, USA that are MTBE-degrading - MTBE-NYH (New York Harbor Sulfidogenic)... | ecosystem: Environmental > Aquatic > Marine >...
CGCCCTCGACGCCGCGGCCGAGGTCAGTCGGGGCAGGGTGAGGGTCAAGGTCGGTCAGGCGGGCGGCCAGGTCTTCTGCACGGTCACGGACAACGGACCCGGCCTGAGCCAGGAGGCCAAGGAGATGCTCGGCCAGGGCTTCTTCAGCACCAAGGGCGGCGGCGGGACCGGCTTGGGGCTGATGATGGTCACCAAGACGATCCGGGAGCACGGGGGGAGGCTGGAGCACCACAACCTGCCCGCTGGAGGAGCGGCCTTTCGTCTTGTTTTTCCCGCGTCGCCCACAAAATCAGGAAAATAGTTTCAAAATGAAAGACGGGTCGTTACAACGGCTGAAACCTTTCCCGGAATTTCCTTGACCGCTCCCTGGCCTGGCCCTAACATTGACAAAAGCCGCCCTCAAGATCCAAGTAGGCCCCGTTGGAGGAAAAGATGATCGCCTATAAGAATATCCTCTACTGCACCGACTACTCCGAAGACGCTGACCTGGCCTTCATCCACGCGGTTGACTATGCCCAGCGTTACCATAGCCAGCTTCACGTTATCCACGTCCTCGATACCATCCACCGCTACCAGCCCACCGAGACCAGTGAGGCCGAGGAGCACAAGCAGAAGGACTGGACCGTCTCCCCGGAGCTGGTGGAGAAGGTTAAGCAGAAGGTCGTCCAGCGCTACGCCCCCCGGCTGGAGGGGGTGGAGGGCGTGATCTGGAACTGCATTCCAGGGGTGCCGTTCGTGGAGATCCTCCGTTACGCCAGGGAGAACGATATCGACCTGATCGTCATGGGCGCGGCCGGAGAGCACGAGCAGGACCAGACCAGCTTCTTGAGCACGGTCAGCAATGTCTCCCGCCGGGCCCACTGCCACGTCATGGCCATCCGCAACCCCGAGAAACGGTTCACCCTGTAGGCGGCGAAGGAGTCCAAGATGCCCAAGAAAGTTCTGGTTGTCGATGACGAGCTGGATATCCGGACCTTCATCTCCACCCTCCTGGAGTCCCAGGGCTATAAGACCGTCCTGGCCCCCAACGGCGAGCTCGGGTTGCAGAAGGTCAAGTCGGACAAGCCGGACCTGATTACCCTGGACATCATGATGCCCCAGGAGAGCGGGATCAAGATGTACCGGGATCTCAAGACCGATCCCAAGCTCAAGGGGATCCCGGTTGTCATCATCTCGGCCATGGCCAAGAAGACCTTCTTCCACTCCCAGAAGCTCCTGGACCAGTTCCGGGGGGAGAAGGTCCCCGCGCCCGAGGGCTACATCGAGAAGCCGCCCGAGCCCGAGGAGCTGATGGAGGAGGTGGAAAAGGCCCTGGGCTGAGCCTTTTATCAGGTCCTTGATCCCCAAGCCAAAGAACCGCCCCCTTCAAGGGGGCGGTTACTGTTTTCGGTCCATGTCCGGCGGGTAAGGCCACGTGGCGCTTAAGAGGCAACTTGAGCGAGCTGGCAGGACCCACGAAACCACGCCTTTGCCAGCCGGGAGCCACAACGCCCTTTGCTGGTTTTGGGTTATCAAAACAATCTAACTGACCGGCCGGGTCGGATCAGTCTCCCCGACCGGTCTCGACCCAAAAGATAGGCGGTCAAGCTGGCGGCCTTCATCCAGCCCCGCCTTTAGAGCTGATTCCCCGCCTCCCCTCCGGCCCCTCGCCCCCTTGGGGGAGAGGTTGGGTGAGGGGGTCTCAGTTAATATCGACCATCTCCACCGGCCGCCTCCCTGGGTCCGGAAAACTCTTCCCCCATCAGGCGGTGGTCTGTGTTACCCTCCCGGCCGTTCCGTCAGGGGCGGGGAGGCCGGGTAAGCCGTCCGGGGTAATCAACCGCGGTCCAAGGAGCGGAGAGTGACAAGCGTGACCATCGAGCCTGCCCATCCCGGCCGCTGGCTGGCCCTGATGGGGGTCGGCCTGGGGGTCTTGATGGCCACCCTGGACGTCAGCATCGTCAACCTGGCCCTGCCGACCCTGGTGGAGATCTTCCGGACCAACTTCGCCACCATCCAGTGGATCGCCCTGGGCTACGCCCTGGTCCTGACCACCCTTCTTCTGAGCGCCGCCCGCCTGGGCGACATGATCAGCAAGAAAAAGGTCTACCTGGCCGGGCTCGCCCTGTTCACCCTGGCCTCCCTCCTCTGCGGCCTGTCTCCCGGGGTGGGCTGGCTGATCGGTTTCCGGGCCCTCCAGGGGCTCGGGGCGGTCATGGCCCAGGCCCTGGGGGTGGCCATCGTCACCGAGGTCTTCCCGGTCCGGGAGCGGGGGCGGGCTCTGGGGGCCATCGGGGGCATCGTCTCGGTGGGGTTGGCCCTGGGCCCCCCCCTGGGCGGCCTGCTCATCGGTTACCTGGGCTGGCGGTCCATCTTCCTGGTGAACGTCCCCCTGGGCCTGGTGGCCCTGACCGTCATCAGCCGCAAGGTCCCCTCCCTGCCCCCGGGGGAGTCTGGGCAGCGGTTCGACCTGATCGGGACCCTGATCGTCTTCCTGACCCTGGGCTGCTACACCACGGCCATGACCTGGGGCCAGGAGCGGGGTTTCGGAGATCCCATCATCCTGGCCCTCCTGGCCGGGGCCGGGCTCGGCTTTCTGGTCCTGCTGAAGGTCGAGGCCAGGCTGAGCCAGCCCATGATCGACCGGAGCATTTTCGACGACACCCTTTTCAGCCTCAACCTGATCATGGGTTTCTTATGCTTCGTGACCCTGGGCGGCTTCTTTATCATCCCCTTCATCCTCCAGCTGGGGATGGGCTACCCCACCGAGCAGGTGGGGCTGCTGATGATGACCGTTCCCATCCTCATGGGCCTGATCGCCCCCTGGGCCGGAGGGCTGTCGGATCGCTGGGGTCCCCGCTGGATCTCCCTGGCCGGCCTGGTCTGGCTGGCCCTGGGCTGTTTGACCATCTCCACCCTGACCGTGGGGACGCCCTGGTGGGGCTACGTCCTCCGGGTGGCCCCCCTGGGGATCGGGATGGGCATGTTCCAGTCGCCCAACAACAGCGCCATCATGGGCGCCGTCCCCCGCCACCGGCTGGGGTTGGCCTCCGGCTTCCTGTCCTTAAGCCGGACCCTGGGCCAGACCACCGGCCTGCCCCTGATCGGGGCCCTCTTCACCCTCCAGATGATGTCCGCCTGGGCTCCGGGGACAGGCGCCGGGGGAATCAACCAGGCCCCCCCGGAGGCTCTCCTCTACGGTGTCCAGCAGACCTACCGGTTGGTCAGCCTGATCATTCTGGCGGCCATCGTCCTGGCCGTGTTCTCCATCCGCATCGACCGGCGGCGGAAGGCCTTGAAGACGGGCTCGAAACCCTCGGAATAAGCCAAGTCCGGGACCGGGACGCGGTCGGGATATTTTCTGGCTCGAGTTAGGGTGGTTTACGGAAATCCGTGCCGAGTCCGGAGTCGCTCCCGCTTCCCCGCCCAGGTTTTGTCGCCTTCAAGCGGAATGTATTTTGGGCAACCACTCAAAAACAAAAAGGGTGGGTGGCGTTGTAGAGAGTGCCGGCTTTCGGAGCCGGCCGCCCCGTCAATTGCCGCCGGAGGAAGTTTCAAAGGGCGGCCTGACAATTACCTCCAGCGGGATACTTGAGTCCCAGGCGGCCATCTAACCCGGATGTTTCAGGAGCGATCGTAACGAGGGGGCCAGATCCGTCGGTGAGACGTGCAGCAGTTCGGCATTTTGGCCCGCAGGCATACTTGATAACCGTATGGCGAGGACCAAAATGCCGAATTCAAGCGTCGTAACCAGGAGATGGGCCCCGCAGTAGATTGGCTCATGAAATATCCGGGGTTAAAAAGGCGACTGGCCGGCCTCGAGACATCCCACCCCACCCTTCTCCCTGCGGCCGGGCATTCAGAAATCCGAGCCTGGCCCACTTCCCCACCCGAAGCTGGCCACCTGGAACTTAATTCTGACAACCGCTTCAAAGTGTGCTCCCAGGGTCACCCCCCAGGCAGCATGGAGGCTGAGGAGGGGCAGGTCTAGGCCGGATATTCCGGGAGCGTTTCAGGCGAGGGTCTCCCTTCCGGGGGATGGCCCCCGCAGGGAGATGGCCTCATGAACTCTCCGGGCTAGAGATCGGGCCCGAGGGGAGGCTTTGAAGCGGCCTCTAGGACCAGCCCACAGCCTCCATCTGGTTGAAGATCAGCTCGTCGGTGAAGCCGCCCAGGTGGGGGGCCGAGGAGCGGCAGGAGGCCTCGCACAGGCCGCAGCCCTTGCACAAGGCCTCGTTGACCTGGGCCTTGCCGGCCTCGTTCCAGTCGATGGCCTGGTAGGGGCAGATGGAGATGCAGACCCCGCAGGAGACGCACCGGGTCTGGTCGATGGACGAGACCACCCCCCCCACCATCAGCTCGGTGGAGGAGAGGACCACCGCCGCCCGGGCCGCGGCGGCCTGGGCCTGGGCGATGGCCTCCTCCAGGGGCTTGGGCCCGTGGGCCAGACCGCAGACAAAGACCCCGTCGGTGGCGAAGTCCACCGGCCTCAGCTTGACGTGGGCCTCGGCGAAGAAGTTGTCCTGGTTGAGGGGAACCTTGAACAGGGGGCCCAGGGGGTTCTCCTGGGGGGCCACGATGGCCGAGGCCAGGACCAGCAGGTCGGGGCTCAAAGCCAGCCGCCGCCTTAGGTTGAAGTCGGTGAAGACGACCTTCAGCTCCCCGCCCTCCTGGCTTACCGTGAGCGGCTCCTGGTCCTCGTAGCGGACAAAATGGATCCCGGCCTCCCTAGCCCGGCGGTAGAGATCTTCCCGCCGGCCGTAGGTCCGGATATCCTTGTGGACCACGTAGATCTCCAGCCCCGGGTTGAGCTCCTTGAGCCGGAGGGCCGAGTTGATGGACTGGGTGCAGCAGACCTTGGAGCAGTAGGGCCGCTCCGGGATCCTGGAGCCCACGCACTGGATGAAGACCGCCGTTTTGGCCTTCCCGGCCAGGTCCGGCTCGGCGGCCAGCCTCTCCTCCAGCTCCAGCCCGGTCACCACCCGGGGGTCCTGGCCGTGGAGGTAAAGGCCCTCGTCCAGCTCGGCCGCCCCGGAGGCGATGATCGCCGCCCCGTGCTGGAGAACCTTCTCCTGGCCGTCCTGGGCGATGGTCGTCTCGAAGTTGCCCACGAACCCCTGGACCTTGGTGATCTCGGCTCCCAGGTGGATCTCGATCTTCTCCTCCCCGGAGACCCTTTTTATCAGCTCCTCCAGGTAGGGGGCCACCTCCCTCCCCTGCCAGTTCCGGCCCAGCTTGAGGGCCTGGCCGCCCAGCCGCGGGGCCCGCTCGACGATGATCGCCTTGAAGCCCTGGCTGGCCAGGTTGGCCGCCGCCTCCATGCCGGCCACCCCGCCCCCGATCACCAGGGCCTGGTTGTTGACGGCCAGCTCCTGCTCCCTGAGGGGCCTTAAATTCGCCGCCTTGGCCACGGCCATGGCCACCAGCTCCTTGGACTTCCGGGTGGCCTTCTCCGGCTCCTGGGAGTGGACCCAGGAGCACTGGTTGCGGATGTTGGCCATCTCGAAGAGGTACTTGTTCAGCCCGGCCTGGGTGGCCGTCTCCTGGAAGAGCGGCTCGTGGGTCCGGGGGGTGCAGGCGGCCACCACCAGGCGGTTGAGGTTTTGCTCCTTGATCACCCGGGCGATCTTCTCCTGGCTGTCCTGGGAGCAGGAGAAGAGGTTCCGCTCGGTGTGGGTCACGTAGGGCAGGGTCTTGGCGTACTCCTCCACCGCCTCCACGTCCACCACCCCGGCGATGTTGGTCCCGCAGTGGCAGATGAAGACCCCTATCCGGGGCGGCTCGCCGGTGACGTTCGTCTCCGCCACCGGCTCCCGGCTCCGGGTCAGGGTTCCCCTGGCCGAAGAGAGGAGGGCCGCCGCCTCGCCGGCCACGGCCGAGGCGTCGATGACCGACTGGGGGATGTCCTTGGGCTCCAGGACCGCCCCGCAGGCGTAGATCCCCTCCCGGACGGTTCTCACCGGCTTGAAGCCGTCCCCGGTCGGGAAGCCCTCCCCGTCCAGCTCCAGGCCCAGCCTTCCGGCCAGCTCGGCCCCGGCGGGGCCGGGGACCAGGCCCACGGACAGGACCACCAGGTTGAAGTTCTCCTTTTTCAGGACCCCCTCGGGGGTGGTGTAGCGGATCTCCAGGTCGCCCTCGTCCTGGCCCGGACCCAGCGAGGAGATCCGGGACTTGATGAACCTGACCCCGTTCTCCTGGGCCCGGTTGTAGTAGCGCTCGAAGTCCTTGCCGGTGGTCCGCATGTCCATGTAGAAGATGGAGGCCTCCAGCCCCTTGACATGGTCCATGGCCAGGCCGGCCTCTTTGACCGCGTAGGTGCAGCAGACCGCCGAGCAGTAGCCCCTGGCCCCCTGGTGAACGTCCCGGGAGCCCACGCACTGGATAAAGGCCACCCGCCGCGGCTCCTGGTGGTCCGAGGGCCGGGCCACGTGGCCCAGGGTCGGCCCCGAGGCGGCCAGGAGGCGCTCGAACTCCAGGGAGGTGATGACGTTCTGGTGCCGGGTGTAGCCGTAGGTGTCGTAGCGGCCCGGATCGTAGGGGGCGAAGCCCGAGGCCAGGATGATGGAGCCCACCTTGATCTCCACCGTCTCCGGCTTGTCCTCGTAGTTGACCGCGCCGGTGGGGCAGACCTTGGCGCAGTTGCCGCACTTGCCCTTGGTCAGATAGAGGCAGTTCTCGGCGTCGATGCAGTACTTCAGGGGGACCGCTTGGGAGTACTTGACGTAGATCGCCTTGCGCTTGTCCAGCCCCTGGTTGTGCTCGTCATCCACCTTCTTGGGGCACTTGGCCGAGCAGGCCCCGCAGGCGATGCACTTGTCCAGGTCCACGTAGCGTGGATGTTTGAGCACCTCCACGGTGAAGTCTCCCGCCCGGCCTTTGACCGCCGTCACCTCGGACAGGGTCATCAGCTCGATGTTGATGTGCCGGCCGACCTCGACCAGCTTGGGCGAGATAATTCACATGGCGCAGTCGTTGGTGGGGAAGGTCTTGTCCAGTTGAGCCATGACCCCGCCGATGGACGGGTCCCGCTCCACCAGATAGACCAGGTAGCCGGAGTCGGCCAGGTCCAAGGAGGCCTGCATCCCGGCTATCCCGCCACCCACGACCATCACTGCTCCGGTCTGCTGAGTAGCCATTTTCTCCTTTTCGTCTCCCCAGGGGGCCCTTGGGACCGGCCTTCAGGCCTGGGGTCCGCCGGTTTCCTCAGAAAGAGAGGCCGGTTCCGGCTCCTCCTTCTTTTTGGGCTTGGCCTTTGGTTTCTTCTCCGGCTCCGGTTCCGGGGGCGGGGTCTGGAAGGAGAGCAGCCGCTCCCTGGCCTCCCGGTCCAGGTTCCGGTCCAGCCCCAGGCTCTCGGGGCTCAACCCCAGGGCCAGCCCCAGGAGCTGGGGGTAGAGGATCGAGCCGCCGAAGGTCCCGGCCTTCTGAGCCTCCATCCCCTTGAAGCCCCGCTCCATCTGAAACTGGGTGTAGGTGCAGGCCACGGACATGAAGTCCGCCCCGGCCCCGGCCGCCTCGGCCAGCCTGGCCCCGGCCAGCTTCAGGGAAAGGGCCTCGTTCTTCTCCCATAGCGGCCCGCCGCAGCAGTTGAGCCTCCCCGGCCAGTCCAGGCTCTGGGCCCCGGTCAGCTCCACCAGGGAGTCGAAGATGGTCGGGTTGAGCGGATCGTCGAACCCGGTGACCTCGCTCGGCCTGAGCGCGTGGCAGCCGTAGAGGACGGCCACCTTGAGCCCGTAGAAGGGCTTGATGACGTGCTCCTTGAGCTGGGCCGGCCCGATCCGGTCCCGCAGCCCGGTCAGGAGGTGGTGAACCTGGGGCTCGGCCGGGAGGGCCAGCCCCTCCTGGGCCAGCTCGGCCTGGACCATCTGCTTGAGCTCGGGGCTCGTTTCCAAGGCGTGGACGGTGTGCTTCAGCGAGCCGAAGCAGCACTTGCAGGGGGTGAAAATCTCCAGCCCGGCCCAGTCGGCCAGGGCCAGGTTCCGGGCCCCGGCCAGGACGGCCGAGCCGAAGTCGTGGTGGCGCATGGGGTAGCCGCAGCAGTTGAACTCCAGGTCCTTGAGCTCCACCCCCAGGCTCCCCATGACGGCCCTGACCGCCGTCTCGTAGTGGGGGAGGTAGTAGGGGATCTTGCAGCCCAGGAAAAGAGCGTAGTCCACGGGCTAACCCTCCCTCAGGGCCGAGGAGAGGTTCCGCAGCTCGTAGAGCACGTCGGCCACCCTGACCCCCTGGGGGCAGGCCTCCTGGCAGTGGTAGCAGGTCAGGCAGTCCCAGACCATGCCCGCCCCCAGGGCCTCGTCCTTCAAGCCCAGCCCCAGGCAGTGCATGATCTGGTGGGGGAGGAGATCCAGGGTCTCCTTGGGCTTTTCAAAGGAGGCCACCACCGGGCAGACGTTGGTGCAGGTCTGGCAGGAGAAGCAATGGGAGAAGCTCGAGGCCAGGTCGGAGAGCCCCAGCCCGGCCCTGAAGCCGTTGCCGTCGGGGCTTAAGACCTCGGCCTTGCGGCTGGCCGCGGCCCTCGCGTCGGCCAGGGACCGGGTGGAGTTGTAGAGCCCCGGCCGTCCGTTTCTTTCCAGGGCCTCCAGGAGGGAGAACCACATCTCCTGGAGGTCGATCCCCACCGGGCAGACCGTGGTGCAGCGATAGCACCTGGTGCAGATGGACTGGGCCTCCTCCAGGGAGGCCAGTTGGCCCGCCTCCGGGCCTCCCCGGCCGAAGGTCCGGCCGGTGGCGGCCAGCTTCTCCGAGGGGAGGATCCTCAGGTTGGGGTTGAGCCGGAAGTGGATCGCCACCGAGCAATGGGTGGAGCAGGCCGCGCAGTGGGTGCAGGCGTCCAGCTCCAGGGCCTGCTTGGTGGCCCAGTTGGCCGGAGAGGTTTTTTCCTTGTCCACCACGGCGTTGACCATCAGCCCCAGGGGGCTGGCGATCATGTGGAACATCTTGGAGAAGGGCAGGTAGGCCAGGCCGATGAAGCAGGCCAGCCAGTGGATCACCCACAGCCACTGGTCGCTCCGGCTTTGGGCCACCCAGCCGGCCAGGGGCCTGAAGAGGAAGGAGGCGGAGTAGGAGAGGAAGGCCCAGCCCGGCCTGGAGTGGCAGCCCAGGCAGGACATCTCGTGGTTCTCTTTGCCCTTCTCGGCCAGCTCCTCGGAGACCTCGCCCACCGGCTCGGCGAAGACCACCCCGTAATCCCGGGCCCAGATCTGCTTGAGCCCGGCCAGCTCCTCCTCCTCGCCGTGGCCGGAGTAGAGCTCCACCATCTCGTTGAACTTGGCCTCGGAGACGATCTTCATCCCTTCCAGGAGAAACCCGGAGAGGATGATGACGGCGATGAGAACGATCAGGTAGGTGTCCCGGGAGCCGCTGGTAACCCGGACGGTCCGGTCGGCCAGCCTTCTCCAGACCGCCCCCACCACCCCTGCCAGGACCAGGAGTCCGAAGAGGTTTCTCAGGAACATGAAGGGGTTGAGGGTGGCCTGGTAATCGGGGAAGAGGGGCAGGGTGAGGAACTTGTCCAGGGCGTGCATCAGGAGGAGGAGGATGAAGCCGCCGTAGATGAGGATGTGGGTCAGCCAGCGGCCGAAGTCGTCCTTCAGGACCCGGCGCTGGAGAATCCCGTCCAGGACCAGGGCCTTGAGGATCCGGCCGATCCCGGGACCGAAAACGGCCTTCCCCACCCCTCTCAGGGAGGAGGCCGTCCTTTGGCCAAAGCTAAAGCCCGCCCCCCCCTGGCCGATCCTGATAACGTGCCAGGAAGAGACTTTATATATCAGGCCCCCGGCAAATATAACGAGGGCCAGGACAAGGCTCAGGTTGAAAAGCATGGGCCGGGTTTATCCTAACAGCCTCAATTCGCCCTGGTAACCGCTTCTGACGCCGGAAAGGTTCCCCTCCCTTGCCAAGACCGCCGGGGAAACGACCCGGCCGGCCCCAACCCAAAGATAGTAGAGCCTTCATCAACCTGTCAACCACTATATCCGGCCACATCATAAACCCTTCCGGATCTGCTTATTTATGACTTGGCAGACAACCTCCCGCCGGCCCCGAGCTCGCCGGAGCTCCCGGCCCGGGTCTCTCGGGGGCGATCGTGGCCCAGGGGATCAGATCCGGAGGCGGGGCGGGTGTTTTTTCGGCCGTTGGGCCCGGGGGCGGGCTTGAAGCGCCCCCCCTCGACCGAAACGGCGAGCTCGGGCCCCCCGGCGGAGGGGGACCTGAAAAACCCGGGCCGGTCGGGGGCGGCAAAGCCATTATCTCCTTTTAATGGCCAGATCGGCCTCGGCGCCCGGGCCGGAGCAGGGGCCGGGCCGGAGGAGGCGGGGGCCGTCCGCCCGGGACGGTCCGGGAGAGGAAACAGCTTTACACCATAAGAATAATTTTGGTATAATTTTACCGTCTTTTTGATATTTATTTAATCGAGTGAGTCCCTCCTTGGCTAAAATTCTCATCGTCGACGACGAACGACCCATCTGCCAGATGCTCTCCCAGATGGTCAGGGGGCTGGGGCATGAGCCCTGCTCGGCGGTGACCCTGGAGGAGGCCAGGCAGATGGCCTCCGAGGGCCCCTTTGAGGTGGTCTTCCTGGACCTGGCCCTGCCCGACGGCGACGGCCTGGATTTCATCTCCAGGATCAAGGAGTGGTCCGGCTCGCCCGAGGTGATCATCTTCACCGGGGCCGGAAGCCAGGACGCGGCCGAGGCGGCCGTCCGCCGCCGGGCCTGGGACTACATCGAGAAGCCGGCCTCGATGAAGGAGCTGGCTCTCCCGCTCAGCCGGGCCCTCCAGTACCGTTCCGAGAGACAGATCAAGAGGCCGGTGCTCCTCCGCAAGACCGGGATCATCGGCTGCTCCCAGAAGATCAGGGACTGCCTGGACCTGGTGGCCCAGGCAGCCGCCAACCTGGCCGGGGTCCTCATCACCGGCGATACCGGGACCGGCAAGGAGCTGGTGGCCATGGCCATCCACAACAACTCCCCCCGCCACAACCAACCCTTCGTGGTGGTGGACTGCGCCGCCCTGCCGGAGTCCCTGGTGGAGTCCATCCTTTTCGGCCACACCAAGGGGGCCTTCACCGGAGCGGACCGGCCCAGGCCGGGGCTGGTGGAGCAGGCCGACGGGGGGACCCTTTTCCTGGACGAGATCGGGGATCTGCCCCTGGCCGCCCAGCGCTCTTTTCTCCGGGTCCTTCAGGAGCGCCGTTTCCGGCGGATCGGAGACCGGCGGGAGACCAAAAGCGACTTCAGGGTCATCGCCGCGACCCACCGCGACCTGGACCAGATGGTGGAGCAGGGCCGCTTCAGGTCCGACCTCCTCTTCCGCCTCCGTTCCCTGACCATCGAGCTTCCTCCCCTCAAGGACCGGGCCGAGGATATCGTGGAGATGGCCCAGTACCATCTGGCCCGCCTGACCGCCCGTTACGGGACCGGGGTCAAGGGGCTCTCCCCCGAGTTCATCGACACCCTGACCGGCTACCCCTGGCCGGGCAACGCCCGGGAGCTGGTCAACGCCCTGGAAAGGGCCCTGGCCGCGGCCGGGACAGAGCCGACCCTCTTCCCGATGCACCTGCCGGACCATATCCGGATCGCCCAGGTCAGGGCCTCGGTGGTGGCCGAGGAGCGCCGATCCCTTTCCCGGCCCCCGGCCGGGCCGGCCCCCGCCCCGCCGGTCCAGATCTCGCACTCGGAGGACCCCCGCCCGGCCGCCGAGCTCCGGGCCGGAAAGGAGGAGCCTTTCCCCTCCTGGCGGGACTTCAGGGACAAGGAGGTCGACAACCTGGAGAGGATCTACCTTCTCAAGCTCATCTCCAGGACCAACGGAGACCTTGGGGAGGCCGGACTGCTGTCCGGTTTGGGGCGCTCCCGCCTCTACCAGCTTCTCAAGAAACACCGGATCAAGCGTCCCGCCTGAACCCCCTTGAGGGGGCCCCCTCCCCGCGGCCGGCCGCGAACCGGAAAGCCCAAGCCGGGCGGCACCTCGCGCCCGGGACGAGGGATTTCCCTCCCGGCCCCGGAGCCGGGCCGGCCTTCACTCCCCCCAAACGCCGCCGGGGAGGCCCGGTTAAGGGCCTCCCCGGCTGAATCGTCCCGGTCCGTTACTTGGCCACCATGATGGGCATCCCCATGATCGGCCAGATGACCCAGACCGCCAGGGCCACCACCAGCATCAGGAGGATGCTGGCCGGAATGCCGTAGAGGAAGAACTCGCCGGGGGTGAACTGCCTGGAGTCGTAGGCGATGGCGTTGGGGGCCGCCCCCACCAGGAGGAGGAAAGGCATCCCGGCCGTGACCAGCGAGGCGAAGAGGATCACCTGGCCGCTGACCCCCAGGTAGGGGGCGATGACCAGGGCCACCGGCAGGGAGATGGCGATGGCGGCCACGTTCATGATGAAGTTGGTCATGATCATCACGAAGAAGGCGATGGACATGATGAAGACGAACCAGGAGGCATTCTGGAACATCAGCAGCCAGTTGATGGCCAGCCACTCGGCCGCCCCGGTCTGCCAGAGGCACAGGCCGATGGACATGGCCCCGGCAAAGAGGAGGATGATGTTCCAGGGGATCTCCTCCAGGTCCCGGATGTCTAGGATCTTGACCAGGAAGAAGAGGATGGTCGAGGTCAGGATGACCGCCGTCTTGTGAACCACCTTCATCTCGGGGATGAAGGCCTGGAGGGCCAGGAAGATGATGATCGCCCCGACGATGCCGACGGCCAGGAGCTCCCGTCTGGTTATCGGCCCCAGCTCGGCGTTGAGGGCCTGGGCCCGTTTTTTAAGCCCGGGGATGACCTTTTTCTCGGGCCGGAGGAAGATCATGAAGAAGCCCCACAGGAGGATGGTCATCAGCCAGCCGACGGGTAACATGTAGTAGGTCAGCTCAAAGAAGCCCACGTCGACGCCCATGATGTCCTTGAAGAAGCCGATGGCCACCGCCCCCCGGGCGGCGCCGAGCAAGGTCACGATGGAGCCGGCCCCGGCCACGTAGGCCATCCCGATGAAGAGCCCCTTCCCGAACCGGGTCGGCTTGTCCCCCTCCCCGTAAAGGCCGTAGATGGCCACCAGCAGGGGATAGATCGTGGCCGCCACGGCGGTGTGGGCCATGATATGGGTCAGGGCCGCGGTGACCACAAAGCAGCCCAGGTAGATCATCGAGGTCCTCTCCCCGACGATGGAGAGCATCTTGTAGGCCAGCCGCCTGGTCAGTCCGGTCTTGGTAAAGACGAAGCCGATGACGATGGACCCGAAGATGAACAGGACGTTGGGGTCCATGAAGTCATTGAAGGCCTCCTTGGCCGGCCGGATCAGGAAGAGGGCCTGGAGGACCCCGATGGCCAGGCTGGTCACCCCGATGGGAACCACCTCGAAGACCCACCAGGTGGCGGCCAGAAGGAAGACGGCCAGGGCCCCCTTGCCTTCCCGGGTGAGCTGGAAGTGCTTTCCCGCCGGGTCCACCGCGTCCGGCCAGGAAGGAGAGCCGTAGACCAGGGCGAAGAGCCCGATCCCGATCAAAATAAAGATGAGCCTCTTGATGTTTATCGAGCCATTCTGGGTCGGAATGGGAGCATTGGCCGTCATGTCTGGGAATCCTCCTCAGGGCATGGAGTCAATCAACCTCCCGGTCCCCGGGGTCCAAAAGCGGCCGGTACGGGGGCCGCCCAGACCTCTTGGCGGGTTGTCTGAAATACCAGGTTGCCTTTGAAATCCAACTTTGGCAAGCTCGCCCGGCTGAGCGCGCCGGGCTCGAGAGAGCTTTTAAGAACGATAAAACCAAGCTTTTGCCGGCCGTCAGGGCCAGGGTCAGGGGAGCGGCGGTCATTGCTTCGCCCGGTGCGGAAGCTTTTAAGATCTGGAGCGACCGGCGGGCGCGGCCTTAGATCCGGCACATAACCCTGAATAATCATTTTAGTTACTTTGATTGCGAGATTGACCCAAAGCCGGCCCTAAAGCCGGCAGGCCCTCATCCGCCGCCAGACGTCCATGAACACGTCGGCCAGGCGGAGGACCCCGATCACCTTCTCCCCCCTTTTGACCAGGAGGGTCCGGTGGCGGCCGACCACCAGGCGGTGGATGGCCAGCTGCAGCGAGTCGTTCTCATCCACGTACTGATCGGCGGCCGGGGCGTACATTATATCTTTGACCTTGATGTCGACCGCCTTGCGGCATAGGTCGTCCAGGGGCGCCTGCCACAGCCCGAAATCCCGGAGGGGGGCCTCCAGGATCCCCGGCCGGAAACCGAACCGCGACAGGCCCTCCCGCTGGCCCAGCTTGTTGTAGCCCGGCTCCAGGGCCCGGAGGATGTCCCACTGGCTGATCCGTCCGACCACCCTGCCGTCCTTCCCCAGAACCAGCACGTAGCGGTGCCGGAAAGCGGAGCGGTTGAACTCCTCCCAGGCTTTCTCCAAGGTGATCACCGCCTCGTAGAGGTCGGCTTCCTCGGAAACGGTGGCGTACTCCGAAAGATCGATGGTAAGGTCCTTGACGGTGATCTCGGCCATCCTCGCTCCTCCATCCCGCCGGAGCCTCCTGGTTGGCGGCCGCCGGTCGGTCCGGCCAGGTGGAATCGGGCTCTCAGGGCCCGGGGGGGCCGTCCGGGCCCCTCCTGAAAAACGGGCCCAATATAGCATCCTCTGTCCGGTGGAGTAAGAATAAAATTTCACAAGTGCGGTTATCCGGTCCCCCCCATCGGCCGGATTTCCCGGCACCCTCCCCAATGAGTCCCGGCCGGGAAGGAGCCTCATCTCCCCGGCCAGTTTACCATCTCCCATTGTTTATGATATCTTCCCAAAAGAAACCGGGGCCGCCCGGGAGGCCGCCCCCGCGGTTCGACTTAGGCCTTGATTTAGGGAGGAATCATGAGAAAGCACTGGCCTTTACTGCTTGGCCTTGGAATCTGGTTGGTGGCCTTTCCGGCCCTGGCCGACGATATCACCGACCAACTGAAAACAGCCCTCAAGCTCTATGAGGAGGGCAAGGTCACCGAGGCCATCGAGGAGCTGGAGTTCACCCTGAACCAGATGAGGCAGAAGAAGGCCGAGGGCTTGGGCGAGCTCTTCCCGGCCGCGCCCCAGGGTTGGGTGGCCGAGGAGGTGGAGTCCCAGGCCGTGGGCCAGGCCGCCTTTGGCGGGGCGGTCACCGCCTCGCGCCGGTACAAGCAGGAGAGCGGCGAGGGTTGGGTCGAGATCGAGGTGGTCAGCGACTCCCCCATGATCCAGACCATGGGCATGCTGATCAACAACCCGGCCATCGCCGGGGCCGACAAGAACACCAAGCTGATCCGGATCGACCGCCAGAAGGCCCTCCTTAAACAGGACTCCAAGGAGGAGGCCGAGCTGACCTTCCTGGTGGAGGGCAAGGTCCTGGTCAAGGTCCAGGTCGGCCAGGTGGCCGACCCGGCCCAAACGGCCACCGATTTCGCCAAGCTCATCGATATCAAGAAGCTCAAGGAGCTGACCATGTGACCCCGGGCGGGGCTAGGGGCTGTTTCTAAAAAGATTTCGTCGCGAGGGCGAGCGTGTTTTTTGGATGCCAGGCGGAAGGTCCAAAAAGCTCGCAGGCGTAGTGGAGCTA
>Ga0068714_10004517_pt1 | contig 15524 bp, 15 predicted proteins | sample MTBNYHSulfiMetaG_FD_62988 | JGI IMG/M metagenome (GOLD analysis project Ga0068714, IMG submission 62988) | Enrichment culture microbial communities from rom New York Harbor, USA that are MTBE-degrading - MTBE-NYH (New York Harbor Sulfidogenic)... | ecosystem: Environmental > Aquatic > Marine >...
CCTCAGCTTCACCCGGGCCGCGGCCGAACTCAACCTGAGCCAGCCCGCGGTGACCCAGCACATCGCCTCTCTTGAGGAGGCCCTTGACTGCCGGCTCCTCGTCCGCGGGGGGCGGACCGTGGCGGTTACCCCTGCGGGCGAGAAAACGCTCGCCGCCCACCGCAGGATCCAGAGCGCCCTTGCGGAGCTGCGCCACGACCTGGCGGGTATCCGCGAAGGAAGCGCTGGCCGGCTCGCGATCGGCGCCGGGCTGACGATCTGCATCTTTACGCTTCCCGAGCTGCTTGCGGAGTACCGCGGCCGCCATCCCGCCGTTGAGGTCCAGCTTCGCAGCGGGAGAACCCAGGAGGTCCTCGAGCTGGTTCTAGGCGACCAGGTTGACGTCGGCCTCGTGACCTCCCCGGTCAGACACCGCATGGTGGAGACGGTACCGCTCTACCGCGACAGGATGGTCGTCATCGCGCGCAGCGATCACCCGCTCGCGCTCCGGCGCGGACCCGTTGAGCCCACCGCCCTGCCCGCCCAGGGTCTTATCCTTTTTGAGCGCGGATCAGGATTTCGCGCCTACCTCGAGGAGGTCTTCGAGTCCCAGGGCATCCTGGTGCAGCCGGACATGGAGCTTGACAGCATCGAAGCCATCAAGGAAATGGTGCTTGCCGGGCTTGGCGTGTCGGTCGTCCCGGAAATAGCCGTCCAGCGCGAGCTCGGGTCGGGCAGCCTGACGACGATCGACCTTCTGGATTGGCCGGCCATGGAACGGACGACCAGCCTCATATCCAGACGGGGCCAGCCGCTTCGGCCCGCCGTGGAGGCATTCAGAAAGCTGGTTCAGGACCATTTTGCCGGGTCTCGGGAGTAGCGGCACCGGCTCTAGCGGAGCCCGCTGCGGCGGCCCGTGTCAGGCTGGATGCTACAATAAAGCCAGGCGGCCGGTTTCCGGGGCCGCCGGGGGAGGCTTGGTTTCAACGGAGCTGCGGCTGAAACTCTGGCTTGAACAAGACGGGAAGATGGCGTTTGGCGAGGGGCTCTACGAACTACTCGGGCTCGTCGAAAAAACCGGGTCGATCTCCGGAGCGGCCACCGCCATGGGGCTTGCCTACAGGGAGGCGTGGGGCCGGCTCCGTGACGCCGAAAGCGCTCTTGCCCGGCCGCTGCTGGTGCGCCAGGCGGGCGGCGCGCACGGGGGCGGGGCGAGCCTGACGCCGTTCGGCCGCTCGATGATGGAAACCTACGGGGTCCTGAAGGCGGAGCTCGAGGCCTGCGCCGGCCGCCTGGCGGAGACCCGCCTGAGCTAAATCCGCCTATTGCCCTGCGGGACTGCCTGGAACCGTACCGCCGGCCGGCCCGATCAGTGCCACGTTGGCTTCTCTAAAGCCGAGATTGACCCTCTGGCCCGGGCCGAGGCCTGCCGGGACGGCCGAGTCGAGCATCAGGTAGGTCCTGAACTCCCTGCCTGACGAGTCGACGGTCAGCTCGGAGTAGGCCGGCCGTTTGTCGACGTACTTCACCTCGCCCTCAAGCCAGAAGCCGTCCCCGCCCTCGCGATCCGAGACAAGGATGTGCTCGGGCCGGATGCCCAGGTAGCCGCCTGCCGGGGAGCCTCCGGCGGCCCTCCATACGGCGGCCAGCTGGTCGTCGTCTTGCGGAAGGACCCGGAAAACGTTCTTCATGCCCACGAACCGGGCAACGAATGGCGAGTTGGGCCGCTCGAATACCGATTCGACCGTGCCGGACTGCACGAGGACGCCCTCGTGGATGACGCCGACGCGGCCGGCCAGGGCGAACGCCTCGGCGAAATCGTGGGTGACCATGATCGTCGTGGTTCCCAGCGCCCTGTGGATCGCCTTCAGTTCGCGCTGGATGGACTGCCTGATGCCGGCGTCCAGCGCGGAAAGGGGCTCGTCCAGGAGCAGGACCTCAGGCTGGACGATGAGCGCTCTGGCGACGGCAACCCGCTGTTTCTCGCCGCCGCTAAGCGTCTGAGGGAGCCTGTCCAGCGTATGCCCGATTCCGAGCATCTCGACCAGCCTGTCAAAGGTCCGCTGGTGCGCGGGATCGTCCCGGTCTCTTCGGGCCGCTATGCCGTAGAGGATGTTCGCGCGGGCGGTCATGTGCGGGAACAGCGCATAGTCCTGATAGCAGATAGCCACCCGCCGCTCCTCCGGCCTTGCCCGCGTGATGTCCCTTTCTCCCAGGAGGATCTGGCCGCTCTGCACCGGCCTGAGGCCGGCTATCGACTCAAGCAGCACCGTCTTGCCGGCGCCGGTCGGCCCGAGGAGCACGAAGAACTCCCCGGGGCAGACTCTGAGGTCGACGCCCTTGAGCGTGAACCCACCCAGGCGGACAACCAGCCGGCGCAGCTCAATCAAGGGTCTTTCTCCTTGCCGAAAGAAGCCGGAGCGCCACGAATATCAAGAGGCAGATGACGATGAGGACTATCGTGACGGGAATCGCGTACATCATGCCGTAGGCCGTGAACCTGGCAAAGATCAGCGTCGGGGCGATCATCGGGTGAAAGGCCAGGATAACCACCGCGCCGAACTCGCTGATCGACCGGGCCCAGGTGACGATCATCCCGCTCAGGACGTCCTTCCACGACAGCGCCAGGGTGATCCGGAAGAACGTCCGCCACGGCCCCGCGCCGAGCGTCCGGGAGACGTTCTCCATCCTCGGCGAGACCCACTTGAAAGCCTCTTTGCAGGCGTTGATGAACAGCGGCATGCTCACAAACATCATTGCCAGGACGGTTCCGGCGATGGTGCCGATCGTTTGAAACCCGGCGTCTTCAAGCCAGCGGCCGACCGCGGAACGCGGGCTGAGCACGGTCAGGAGGCATATGCCGGCGACGGTGTGCGGGAGGACGATTGGTATGTCAACCAGGCTTTCGACGAGGCTCTTGCCGCGGAACTCCCTCCGGGCCAGGAGATACGCAAAGGGCAGGCCCAGAACAAGGGAGCCGAGGGTAGCAAGGGTGGCCGCCCAGATGCTCAGCCATATCGCGCTCAAGACCTCCGGATCGGCGAGGGTCTTGAGGAGGATGTCGGGCCGCGTCCACGTGAACGTGTTAAGCACGGGGTACACGGTAAAGACGAGGATCATCAGGCCCGTGACCATAGACAGCAGATACAGGCTTTCGGCCCGTTTCGTCAACAAACCGGCGCACCCTCCATAAGGCGGCGATGACTCACGACCCGGCGGCTGGGAGGCCGCCTTCTCCGGCGGCCCCCGTGCACTCCGCCTGGCCGGCGTTTACGTTTACTTCACCAGCGACTTCAGCGCTTCCGGCAGCTTATCCTTGGCAGCCACCTCTACAGGACTGATCACCGGTTGCCCCTGGTCCGCCAGTATCTTGAGACCTAGTTTGGGATCAAAGAGGAACTTCAGGAAAGCCACCGCGTTGGCTTCGTTCTGCCCGGTGGACGGCATGGTCACGCCGTACACGATCGGTTGGCCGATCATCGCTATGGTCTGTCCGGGCTCCGACCCCGCAACGTCTACGCTGGCGGTCTCATAGAAGTCCGCGTGCGAGACGTTCCCGAGGTTGATCTCGTCAGGCAGGGAGACGTACAGAAAGTCCGGGTTCACCGCGGCGTGCTGCAGAGCGACGGACTCGTATTCGAACGCGTAATCGAGGACGCCGGTTTCCAGCAACGCGATGAGCTCCACTGACTTGGGCCGCACGTTGGCCTCAGGGCAGGAGTCCGTGAGCCGCTGGTATAGGCCTTCCTGGTTGTAGTGCTTCTCGGCCAGCTGCCAGACGAGCAGGGACCTGTAGCCGCACGGGTCCAGGTCCGGATCGCTGTGCCCGTGGTTGACCCCCTCCTCCAGCAACACCTCGTACCAGTTATCCGCGTTGATCCTGTCCGCACCGTTGCTCTCCGGGGTGTACATGATGACCATCGAGTTATTGGCGAAATAGGCGTCCCACGAGGCGACCGCCGGGATCATCAGTTTGTCGATGACGGTATAGTCGGCCGACGCGAAAACGTCCACCCGGTCGCCCGCCTCGGTGATCATCCTGGCGAGCGCCGTACTGCCGCCGGCCTGCCGCTTGACGTCGACGCCGGAGTGCACCTTCTCGAACTCCTTCTCTATCGCCTCGAACGGGATCGTCAGGCTGCCGGCATGATACACTATCACTTCGCCTGTAAGTTTCTTCTGGCAGGCGGTCATCCCCAAGAGAACCGTAACCACCAGCAGACATACGAGAGCTAGCCTCTTTCTTGCCAACGTCCATCCTCCTCTTGAGCCGTAAATGAACTCTAAATGGGCTACCAGGTGAGCTGGCTTCGGCGTTATGCTTTGAAAAACCTTTCGCGTGAGAGGGAATCTGGAGGACGAGACGAGGTCGAGGGCGGACCACGACACCGAAAGACCCGGACAAAAGGATGGCGCGCCTAGCAGGACTCGAACCTGCGCTCCCGGCTCCGGAGGCCGGTGCTCTATCCTCTGAGCTATAGGCGCGTCTCAATCGAGGTCCATTATAAGCCGGGCGGCATCTGGTGGCAAATCTCGCTCTACGCTCGTTCTCGTTCTACGCTCGGGTTTCTACGCTCTCGTTTGTAGGCTTCAATCGCAAGCGTACGCCGCCTTTTCAGACCAGCCGTTGCCGGACGTATTCCAGGACTTTGGCAGTCATCGCAATGGCCAGCTCGGCATCGTATCGCGAGAAAGCATGCGAGGGGAGACCTCCGGGCAGACCATTCGGATACCGGGTTGCTATGTAGTACTTGTCCAGCGGGGCGGATTCCACCGCCAGTTCGGCGAAACCTGGATCCAAATCCGCTGCGTCGTGGCACAACTCGGCGACTGAATGTCCCCATACCGCCTCCGCGCCGCGATGATAGAGAAAGGCCTTGAGCGCTTTCTCGGCGGACTGCTGGGCCAAGAAACAGGCCAGGTGGTATCTCTCGCCCTGGCTGCTGAATCTGGCGTCGTCAAGATCCAGCTCAGACTGCTGGAACCACCTCAATGCTTCTTCAGCAGGGCTCTTTCTCATAGAGCACCCGCCCTTCCCTTAGGACTCTGCGGACGAAGGAACTGCCTTCTGCCAGGCTGCGTGCTTCCTGGGGCGTATAGACCAGAATATCGAGTGCCCTGCATGGTCTAAGCGCGGAGTACATGTCATCGAGACGGTCAAAGAAGCCCTTGTCTGTTTCCTGGATCACCAGCAAATCTATGTCGCTGGTAGATGTGACGTCTCCACGCGCCAACGAGCCAAACAACACGACTTTCTCGACGTCCAGGGCACGGAGGACGCCGGTGATCCTATCGAGCTCGTCAAGCAGCTCCCGCTTCCGTTGTTCGGGGTTCCCCAGAGTATACCCCATTGGACTCCCAACTCCGTCCGCCCGTGGCCTAGACCACCGCTTGGACCGACTTCACCGCAGGAAGCTGGTTCTTCAACACCGCCTCGATGCCATTCTTGAGCGTCATCGTCGCGAACGGGCATCCGCCGCAGGCTCCGGTGAGCCGGACCTTGACGATGCCCTCCTCAGTGACCTCCACAAGCTCGACGTCGCCGCCGTCGGCCTGGAGACGCGGGCGAATCTTATCCAGGACTTGCCGTACCTTTTCCTCCAAGGAAGCCGCTCCTCCCAACTTTGCGAATTGCCTTCCCCGCGCGGTCCGCTTTGCGGCCCGGCACGCCAATTATATACGTTCGCTCCGGTGCGGCGTCACCTCGCCCACCGGGACGTGCCGCAGCAGGAGCTCCTCAGGTGCCGCGGCATGGTCTTGCACAGGCTTCAAGGCAATGACGACGTGCAAGCGCCACCTGTCGTCCTCCGCGGGAAAATCCTCGCGGTAGTGGCCGCCGCGGCTCTCGGTACGCTCGGCGGCCGCCGCCGCGACGAGCAGACCCGTGGTTATGATGCTCAGGCAGTCGATCGCCGCGCCCCGGTCGCGCGCGTTTCCCGGGGCCAGATCGGCTACCATCCGGCCGAGGGCCCGAAGCTCGTCAAGAGAAGCCGAGATCCCTTGCGCGGTTCGAACCACGCCGAGCCCTTCGCCTATCGCCGCCTGGGCCCGCCGCTTCAGCATCGCCGCGGTGGGTGCGTTGATCAGGCGGCTTGCTGCGTTTCCTAACCAGGCCGCGGCCAGCCGGGCAACGCCGCCGCAGGCCCTGGCGGCAAGGACCTCACCGTCGCCTGCCCGCGCGGCCCCGGCGGCGTATGTGGCTGCCCGCTCGCCCGCCCGCTGAGACAGCACGACGACCGCCGTGAGCGCGTTGCCTCCGGCCCGGTTGGCGCCGTCAAACCCGCCGACGACCTCGCCGCAGGCGAACAGCCCTGGAACCGGGGTCTCACCGTCTGGGGAGGCCGCCGCTCCACCGCAGAAGTAGTGGACCAGTGGCTTTACCCTGACCGGGGCGGGGACCGCCGGATTTTGCGAACCGCGCCGAGGCCATCTCGTCGATCTCCGGGAGCCGCTCCTGATCGGCCAGATCGTAGCGCAGGAAGACCTCCCTGCCCGACCTGTACTCCCGGGCAATCGCCACCGTCGAGCGGTCGCGCGCGTAGAGGTTGGCCTCTATCCCGCCGCCGAGCCCCCACTCGCGCAGCAGCCTGTCGTAAAACCGGTCGCCGCGCGAGTTCTCGAGGGGCACGTGGTCCACCACCGGGAGGGGGATCATCCAGACGGGAAAACCATCGTCCGCGTAGCCCAACGGGTACCACTGGACGAACTCCATGTCGAAGAGCTCGACTCCCGCTGCCAGCAGCAACCGGTAGCCGTCGCCCGTGGTCCGCACCGGGTTGTCGCTGCGCGGAAACGCGGCCCCGCCGCCGCCCGTGGCGACAACCACGGCAGTCCCAGGCTCCCTGGATACCTCTCCTGTCTCCGGATCGAAGATCTCGACGCCGACCGCCCTGCCCCGGCCGTCGCCGGACCTCAGGACGGCGGAAACCACCGCCCCGTGGCGGACCTCGACGCCGGCCCTGCGGGCGTGCTCAACGAGAGGCAACGTCAGACCGGTGCCCCCCAGGGTCCGCCCGAGCGAGTAAGGCCGCACAGATATCCCGCCGCGCCGGCTCTCGTAGCGCACGCCCCAGGAACGAAGGCGCGCGAAGGCCGCCTCCGCGCCGTCGCTCACGGTTTCTACGAGCCTGCCTTCGTTGAGTCCGCGCCCCACGGCCCGCGTGAGCGCCTTGTGCTCTTCGGGAGTGAAGCCGCCGACCGGAGCGGTGAACCCCCCGCCGGCGTACGCCGTGCAGTTTCCCATGCCGGGCCTGGTCTTGGAAACGAGCAGAACTTCGGCCCCGGCTTCCCGGGCCGCGATGGCGGCGCAGAGGCCGGCACCGCCGGCCCCTGCGACAATGACCCTTGGCCTTCCAGTCACACGTTCACACCTCTATGGGCCCTCCAAGCACGGCCACTGCCAGCTTCACGCACGCCTCGACGTCGGCGAGGTCCACCATCTCGACAGGCGTGTGGACGTAGCGGGTCGGGATTGAGATACACCCCGCCGGAACGCCGCTGCGGGTGAGCTGGATTGCTCCCGTGTCCGTCCCGCCCGCGGGCAGCACTTCCATCTGGTACGCGATCCCGTTGGCCTTGGCCGTCTTGACCAGGAGGTCCTTGACTGCGGGCGGGACGACCACCGAGACGTCCTTGGCCTTGATCGCCGCTCCCCCGCCAAGCTCGGTGTTGAGAATGCTCTTCGAGCGCGGGGTATCTCCCACCGGGCAGACGTCAAAGGCGAGCCCGAATCCCGGGTCGATGCCGTAGGCGGAGGTACGCGCCCCGCGGAGCCCGACCTCTTCCTGGACCGTGAAGACCGCGTACACGTCGTGGGGCGACCCCTGAAGGCGCCTCAGCACCTCGGCGATGACCACGCAGCCAATCCGGTCGTCCATCGCCTTCGAGGAAAGGCGCCCGCCGTGCTCGACTAGCCCGCGCTGGTAGGTGGCCATATCCCCGATCTCGACGAGGCCGGCGGCCTCCTCCCGGCCGGTTGCCCCGATGTCCAGGAACAGCTTGTCCAGGGCCAGCTGCTTGATGTCGTCGACCCGCTCCGTGCCGATCGAACCGCTGACGCCGTTCCCGAATACCATGCGCTGGCCGATCAGCACGTGCGGGGAGACGCCTCCGACGTTGGCAAACCGCAGGAAGCCCTTCTCGTCGATGTGGGTGATGATCAGGCCGATCTCATCCATGTGCGCGGCGAGCATGACTTTCAGGGGTTCGCCGCCCGCCGCGGCTCCCTGCCCTCCCTGCCCCTTGCGGAATGCAATCAGATTGCCCAGCACGTCGACGGTAACCCTGTCACAATGCGGCTCTACGGCACGCCGGATGACCTCGCGGACCTGGTCTTCGCGACCGGAGGGGCCGTAGGCCCCGGTGAAATCCCGGATGAGTTCTTTCATATCTCAAGCTCCCCCTTACCGACGCTCTCGAGGAAGACCCGCAAGAGCTTGACTGTGTTCTCGAAGTCCTTCCGGCTCGCAACCGCTACCGGTGAGTGAATGTACCTGCAGGGAACGGATACTGCGCACGCCTTGGCCCCCGCGCCGGCCAGACTCATCCGCGAGGCGTCGTTGCCGCCGCGGATGGCGCGCCTGTACTGGTACGGGATGCCGTTCGCTTTGGCCAGCTTGACGAGATGCTTGACCAGAACCGGGTGATGAATGGTCCCCGCGTCCATTACGCTGATGGCCGGTCCCGAGCCCAGCCTCGTGGTTTCGGCGTCCTCTTCCGTTCCCGGGATGTCGGCGCAGACCGTTCCCTCAAGACAGACCCCGATATCCGGCCTGACGGCATAGGCTGCCACCGCGGCGCCGCGCGTGCCGATTTCCTCCTGAACCGTAAACACCCCGACCACGGGGACTTCGTACGAGCCCCGGAGCACCTCGGTCAGGACCGCGCAGCCGATCCTGTCGTCCAGGGCCTTGCCCTTCCAGAGACCGTCGCCGAATTCGCCAAAGCTTGTCGCGAAGGTGACCTGGTCACCCGGCTTGACGAGCTTGGATGCCTCATCCTTGTTCTTTGCGCCGATGTCCACGACCAGCTTCTTCACGTCAAACGGCTTGGTGCGCTCGTCCGGCTCCTGAAGATGGATGGCCTTGGTGCCGATGACCCCGGGGAGCGCCTTGGGGCCGACTTTGACTGCCTTGGAGGGGATGACCCCGGCATCGACTCCTCCGACCGTGGCGACGTGGACCATCCCTTCCTTGTCTACCCCGGTGACGAGGAAACCGACCTCGTCCATGTGTGCCGCGAACATCACCACCGGCCGCTCAAGGCTTCCCGCCTTGTAGGCGAACAGGTTCCCGAGGGTATCGGAGCGGAGCTCGCCCACGTGACCTTCCAGCTGTTCGCGGAGATAGGCCCGGACCGCCGCCTCCTGCCCGGACACGCCCCGCGCCTCGCTGAGGATCTTCATCTGCTCTAGCTCCACCGCAATCCCTCCATAAACGCCCAATCAACCCGGGCGCAGAACTCGGCCAGCAGGCGGCCGGCCTGGACGAAGTCCGCCATTGAGCCGGTTTCAACGGATGTGTGCATGTAGCGAAGCGGCAAACCGATCAGCCCGCAGGGAATGCCCTCGCGGGTGATGTTTATGGCCCAGGCATCCGTTCCCGTCCGTCCGGGCGCGACCTCCGGCTGGTGTGGGATGTTGTAATCGTCGGCGACTTTGACCAGGAGTTCATGGATTCTCGGGTGGATATTGGCCCCGATGGCGATTGCGGGTCCCTTGCCCAGCTCGGTGGAGTCGTGTTCCGGCAGGCCGGGGCCGGCGTGGCAGACGTCCAGGGCGACGGCCAGGTCAGGCGAAACGCCAAAGGCGCCGGTCGTCGCTCCACGCAGCCCGACCTCCTCCTGGGTCGTGGCCACGGCGTAAACGTCGGCGTCGTGGCGCATCCCGTCAAGACGGCGCAGGCACTCCAGGAGGCAGACGACCCCAGCCCGGTCGTCGAGCGACTTCCCGCTCACCAGCTCGCCCTGAAGCTCGATGAACTCGCGGGCCAGGGTCACGACGTCACCCACCTGAACGAGCGACCGCACCTCTTCCTCCGCGTAGCCCACGTCGATGAAGAGCTCTTCGAGCTTGGGAGCCTTCTTTCGTTCCTCGTCGGTCAGGATGTGCGGCGGCTTGACGCCGATGATGCCCCGCAACGGACGCCGGCCGTGGACCGTGACCTCCTGGGCGACCAGGGTCCTCGGGTCAAACCCTCCGATCTGGCTGAAGCGCAGGAAGCCACGGTCTTCCACCTTCGTGACCATCAGCCCGATCTCGTCGACGTGTGCCGCCAGCATTATCTTTGGGCGTGGGTCCGGCCCGGACCCGGACCGCAGCACGATGCAGTTCCCCAGCGCATCGGACGTCACCTCGCCGGCGTACGGAGACAGGCCCTCGCGCACAAGCCCGGCGAGCCCACCTTCGTATCCGGAAACACCACTGCCCTCCGAAAGGCGGCGCAGGAATTCCTTGGTTTCCAAACGGTTCCCCCCTTGTATTCACGCCTCTCGCGTCAACGGTGGCATTTTCTGCCCACCGGCGGGCAGTTCCTGCGGGCAGTTCCTGTGGGCCTCAGGCGGCTCCCTGGCAGCAATCGCCTTCCAGAGCAGCTGGTCGCCGACAGGAAATGTCGCCCGGGGGCGAAAGATGTAGTCATACCTACCCCGCCTAGGAGGGCACTGCCTTGTTCGGACGCCAGCGGTTTGGCCGCCGGCAGGCTTCTGGGAGCCGGTACGGCCCGGTACGTATCGGGATGACGTTCACGTTGATTCTCGCCCTGCTGGCTGGGCTCGGGTATGGGGCCCAGCAACTGCTGACCACGGTCTGGGACCGGGCCGTGTACTACGACAGCCCATACACGGCCGGCCTGGCTCCGCCCGCGGACGAGATGCCTCCGGCGCTTACGCCCGCCGTCGTGCTGATAGTCATCGACGGGCTGCGTCTCGACGCATCCTTCCGGATGGACAGCCTGGCAAGACTTCGCGCCGCCGGCGTCAGCGCCGTCGCGGAGACCGAGCAGCCCTCGTTATCGCTTCCTGGAGGGGCCGCCCTCGGAACGGGGGCCCCTCCCCTGGTCCACGGAGTCACAACCAACTGGTACGAGGGCCCCATCAAGACCGACAGCATCTTCAGAGCCGCCAGCCGGTCCGGGCTCTCTACCTCCTTCGTCGGCTGGGATGGGTGGACGCAGCTCTACGGCGAGTGGATCGCCCGCGCGTACTCGCCCGCAGGGGCCAAAGGCACCGGCGCACACGACAGGCTGGTCTTCGAGACTGCGGCGGAGTGGTTCTCGGAAGGCGCTCCGCCGGGCCTGACCGTTGTCTACTTCTCGGAAACCGATGACGCAGGCCACTCCCACGGAGGAGCCAGCCCTCAGTACCTCGCCCAGGTGGGGACAATCGACGGGTACGTGGGCGCGCTGCTCGACCTGATGGACCTGAGCCAGACGACGGTCCTGGTAACCGCGGATCACGGGCACGTCGACTCCGGAGGCCACGGGGGCTGGGAGCGGGAGGTTGTCCTGGTCCCCCTCGTGGCGGCCGGCAAGGGCATCCAGGCGTCCGGGGCCGGACTGGAGGCTATGCCCTCCGGCGGATACGGTCCGGGTCTGGCGGCGGACGCAAGACAGATCGACGTCGCCCCTACCATAGCCGCCCTTCTCGGCGTGCCGGTCCCGGCGCACGCCCTTGGGCTGCACCGCGCCGAGTGGCTTGACGCTGACGGGACGTGGCTCGCACACCGGCTGATCCTCGCGGCGGAGGCCCGCAACATGCTCTCCACCGTATTGACCGGCCTCGGCAAGGGCGAGCCGCAGCCCGATTTGCTGGCCCAGGCAGAGGCCAGGCTGGCCGCCGGAGATCCGGCCGGCGCCATGGATGCCGCCCGCAGCTTCATCCTTGCGGAGGAAACCGAGCGCGCAAAGGTCACCGAGAGCGTCGCAGCGGACGCCCGTGCCGGCCGGCTGCCCGCGGTCGTAGCCGTAGGGCTGTTCCCGGTCCTCATGATGCTGGTCATGGCCAAGCCTCCGCGCGCCTGGGCGCCCTGGCTTGCCGCAGCGCTTTTCTGGGTAGCCTTTTACCTGCTCTTTGTCAGGATTCACGGATACACCTACTCGTTCTCGGCCTTCAACGAGGAGGCACAGATCAAGGCCTGGGTGCAGGGCAGGCTCCTTGAGGGCGCGGTAATCATGACTGTCGCCGCCCTGTTCGGTGGCTTCATGACCCGCGACGCCGGCGCAGGGCTTCGGGTCAGCGCCGGTCTCGGGGCGATCTGGACGTCTTTCCTTGTGATGTACTTTCTGGGCTTGAACGTCCTATTTTTTTACTACCGTGAGGGGTTTACGTTCGCGACGCGGCTGCCGGACTTCCGGGCCGCCTTCCGGGTCCTCGTCCACCTGTTGACGGCGGCGGGAGCGGGGTACGCCTCCGTCCCCGCAGCTCTCCTGATGCTGGCGTCCGCGGGTATAGGGGCTCCCCGGCGCAGCGTCGGGGTGGGAAGAATCTTTCGCCGATGACCCGGCGGCTCTACCTGGAAGACGCTTTCTTGTGCCGGTTCCGGGCGGAGGTCGTGTCCGCGGCTCCCGGCAAAGGCCCTGGCGGGGCGCTTGCCTTGGACCGGACGGCCTTCTACCCCGGTGGCGGAGGCCAGCCGCCCGACCACGGGTGGATTGACGGCCGGTCTGTCGCGAGGGTTTCGACGGATGAAGGGGACGCAGGCCTAGTATGGCACCACCTCGAGCCCACGGCGGGCGGGCCTTCCCTTCCCGCTCCCGGGCAGGAGGTGGACTGCAGGCTCGACTGGGACCACCGCTTTGATCTCATGCAGCAGCATACCGGCCAGCACGTCATCTCCGCGGTCGCGTTGGGGGAGCATGGCGCCCAGACGACGAGCTTCCATCTCACCGAGGAAACCGCGACCGTGGACCTGGCTTTCCCGGGACTTGCCGGATGGGATGCGGCTCGTGTCGAGCAGGCCCTGGCGGACCTTCAGCGGGCGTCCTGCGCCGAGGTGTTCGCAGACCGGCAGGTGCGCCTCCACCTGGCGGCCCCGGGGGAAACGCCGGAGGGCCTCGGCCCGGAGCTGTCGCTGCGGGTCAGGCAGCGAGGCCCGGCTCCCAGGGCGGCCGGGGAGTGGCGGGTCGTCGAGATCCGGGGCTTGGACCTCTCACCGTGCGGGGGCACCCACGTCAGATCAACCGGCCAGGTCGGGCTGATCACCTTTGAACGCTGGGAGAGGATCCGCGACAGCGTGCGGGTCGAGTTTGCCTGCGGCTGGCGGGCGCTCGAGGCGTCTTCCCGGCGAAACCGTGACCTGAAGAGGCTGGGCCGGGAGCTTTCGGTCCACGAGCGGGAGGCGGTTGACCAGGCCATCCGTGCCCTGGGCGACGCCGAAAGGGGGGCCCGGGAGACGGCCAGGCTGCGCGGGGCGCTTCTCGCGTACGAGGCGCGGGAACTCTGCGCGCAGGCGGTGGAGGCGGCCGGGACAAGGGGAGCCAGGCTGGTCAGCAGGGCGTTCCCGGACCGCGCCCCCGAAGAGCTGAAACGCCTCGCGCTGGACGTGGCCGCCAGGCCCGGCCACATCGCCCTCCTGGCTTCGGGCGGGGCGTCGCCGAGGCTGGTCTTTGCCCGCGCGGAGGACGTCGGGCTGGACGTGCGGGAGCCGCTGGCGGCGGCCATGGATGCGATGGGAGGACGCGGCGGGGGCCAGCCGGGCATAGCTCAAGGCGGTGGCGGAGATCCTGCAAAGCTCCATCTGGCTCTGGATGCGGCGAGCGCCCGGGTCCGGGCGATGCTCGCCAAAGGGTGCGGAGAGGACGGCTAGAGGAGTCTCCTCCACGGTTGCTTCGCTTCCGCAAGCCAGCGCGCGCACCGCCACCTGAAGTCGGCCAGAATCAGCGGGTCCGACGCCAGGAGCGAGAAGACCTCGCCGCAGGCCGCAACGTATGCCGGATCAAGCTGGGTCAGCCGTCCGTAGCGGGCCAGGGGGCAGATGAACGCGGCGTCCGGGTCCAGGATGACCTCAAACGGCGGGACCTGGGCACCGTTCCCGGGGGGCGTGGTTTCTACCCGCGAGGCCTCAGCGTCCGGCCCCGCGAATCTGGGAGCCATGGGGAAAAGCCGGCAGGCCAGGGGTCGTCTTGGCCGCGGGCAGGTACCGTCGCAGACCACGAAAGTCACGGCCTCGATCTTGCCGTCCCATTGAGGGCAAAAGACCCGTTCCGAGACCAAATGACGCTCGAAGCGGAGCCAGTCCTCCCGGCCGCTGAACATGCACTCCTCACCTGGGAAAAGATACATCCCCGAGTGCTCTTCGCTCCCCCGGCAGCACACGGCCCCGCACAGCTCGCCGCAGTCCGTGGGAAGAGGCGTCAAGTCGCGAAGGAGCCCGTAGGCGAACTCGAAAGCACCCTTGGGAAGAGCCCCGTGGCGCGGTGCGTGCTTCCCGCTCCCGGCGGTCACCCTCCCAGCGGGTCCGTGACGTACGGATCCCCCAGCGCCGTGGCCAACCTGAACCAGTCGACGTGGTCGTCAAACACCCTACGCGCGAGCTTGAGGCCCCGCTTGTCGTCGGGCGTGAGCTTGCGCGACACGTCCTGGAGCCGCTGAACCGTGCCATACGTGTCGTACCGGACCAATATGACCGGGACCTCTTTTTCCTCCGCGCGGGCGATTACCCGTACGTTCGGATAGAGCCCGCCTGTGAGGATGAGAACCGAGGTGTTGGTCTCCAGGGCGGCGAGGCAGATGTCCGACCGATCGCCCCCCGTGATGACCGCCTTGTTCGTGGCCCGGCGCATGTAGCGGATCGCGCTTTCGAGGGTCATCGCTCCAATCTGTACGTCCTCGACCAGGCGGTCAAGTTGCTCCTCGCCTGTCAGGACCTCGCCTTCCAGGACGTCGCGAAACTCCCGGACGGTGGGTGCCGTGACCTCCAGCCGTTTGGGGATCACCCCGATAACGGGATAGCCCCTTTCCTCAAGGATGGGGCGGTACACGCCCTCGCACTTGTCGAGCAGTTGCCGGGGGACGTTGTTCAGTATTATCCCGATGAGCTCGACCTCATTGTGCCTGAGATGCTCGGCAAAGAGGATGATGTCGTCCAGGGAGTAGTCGCTCTCGACCTTGTTGACAAGCAGCGCCGGGATCTCCATCTTCCTCGCCAGGGTGACCGCGTCGATTCCCAGGGCGGACATCAGGTGGGGCGATGCCGTTCCCTCGACGATGACCATGTCGCAGTTGCTCCCCATCCGCCCGAAGGCCGCAAGCACCCTCGAGACGCATTCCCCCGATTCCTCGTAGCGGGTTAGATAGTGCGGGCTGGCCGCAAGAAGGGATATCTCCGGAGTGGTGCATTCCAGGCGGAGAAGGCTGCGCATGAGGAGGGCGTCCTCATCCTCCCTGGCAGCCGCTCCAACCGGGCTCCAGACCGGCTTGAGGTACGCTACCTTATGTCCTTCCTCCTGAAGCCTCGCGGCGATCGCGGCGCACACGGCCGTCTTGCCGCTGGCGTACGTCCCCATTATGTAGACGCTGCGCAAGTCCACCCACCTCACGAAATCGTTATT
>Ga0068714_10004518_pt1 | contig 15522 bp, 15 predicted proteins | sample MTBNYHSulfiMetaG_FD_62988 | JGI IMG/M metagenome (GOLD analysis project Ga0068714, IMG submission 62988) | Enrichment culture microbial communities from rom New York Harbor, USA that are MTBE-degrading - MTBE-NYH (New York Harbor Sulfidogenic)... | ecosystem: Environmental > Aquatic > Marine >...
TTTTATCGACTTATCTTGGTGATTCACAACTATTAAAGCAAAGAGTAGATGCAAACCCTGCTCTGACAATGGTTTCATCAGTCGATTTAGGTTTCAGGTATTTTGCATTTAACCATCGTAAACCTCCTTTTGATGATGTTGCCTTTAGAAGGGCAACTGTAGCGATAACTGATCGGGGAATTATTGTAGCCGCCATTTGGAAAGGTTTTGCTGTACCGAACGATTCTGTTGTTTCAAGTGCATTGGAATACTGGAAAAATGACCAGTTGAATTACCCTTCAGGTGGGATTGAAGAAGCCAGGGAAATATTAAAGGAAGCAGGGTATGAATGGGATAGCAAAGGAAGATTGATGTATCCAGCAAATAAATGATAAATTCAAAGGTAATGATTTTTTAGCGAATTAATTAAGATATTTAGGAATAAGGAATAAATAGTTTATCAAGATTTTACGGCCTTTGAGATAAAAATAATTTTCAAAGGCTGTAAAATCAAAAATAGGGAGATAATTTTTGAGAAACAGAAACCAATATTTTATTCAGCGAATTGGGCAGATGATAATAACTTTATTGGTTATAATAACAATTTTGTTCCTAATCTTTAGACTTATGCCTGGTAACCCAATGGCTGCCTATATCTCTATTAATTTTACAGTTGAACAGCAACAGGCATTAATGGAACAGTTTGGATTGGATAAACCACTGTGGCAACAATATTTTATCTACATAGGTAATCTTTTCCGTGGTAATTTTGGGAACTCGTTTTTCTTCAGGGAACCAGTCATTAAAATTATCTCAAAAGTCTTGCCTAATACTTTATATCTTATGTTTGGCTCTTTTATATTCGCTTATATTATTGGAATTTTTGGAGGCATATTATTAGCATGGAGAAGAGATTCTTTAACAGAAACAATAGGAACTGTGATAACCTTATTTACTCGTTCAGCTCCACAATTTTGGGTTGGAATGATATTTTTGGCTATATTTTCTTTTAAGCTTGAATTTTTTCCATCTGCTGGAGCTTCACCAGCCGGATTTGTATATACTTCAGAACTATCTAAACTGATCTCTGTAACCTTCTTAAGGCATATGTTTTTACCAATGTTAACTATGACAATTTATTTAATGGGATTGCCGTTACTATTAATGAGAACGAATATGTTGGATATTATGGGAGAGGCTTATGTAGATATGGCTAGAATGAGAGGTTTAAGTGAAAAGAGAATTATGTTTAAATATGTGGCTCGAAATGCATCCTTACCGGTTGTAACAGCCATGGCATTAGGGGTAGGCTATGCTATGGGTGGAAATGTAGTCATTGAAACGGTTTTTAGCTGGCCTGGATTAGGACGGGTATTGGTTCAATCAGTTTCCACTTGTGATTATCCATTGGCTCAGGGTGCGTTTATTCTGATTGCAACAATCATTATTGTTATGAATTTTATTGCCGATATATTGTATAGTTTTTTAGACCCTCGAGTAACAATAGGAGGATAACTTGCGAAGTCTTAAATCTGAATTTTTTAAAATGCTTAAAAAAGGCACAATTTCTATAATAAATTATTTAAAAAGAGATAAATTTGCAATGGCAGGTATGTTTATATATCTTGTCTTTATTTTGATTGCCATATTCAGTTCTCTTATTGCACCCCATGATCCCTTTTTAATGATTAAAGAAAATGGGAAATTGATGTTTAATCAACTACCCAATGATAAATATTTATTAGGGACTACGAATATGGGTAGAGATATCTTTTCACAACTGGTTTATGGTGCCAGACCTGCTTTACTGGTAGGATTTACTGCAGCTTTTTTTGTTGTCTTTATTGGGACAATTATTGGACTGATTGCCGGTTATTATCGGGGGCGAATTGGGAATATTTTAATGAGACTAACAGACGTAGCATTTGGGATTCCTTTTATTCCCTTTGTCATTGTTTTAGTTGCGTTTTTAGGTCCGAGTATATGGAATATTGTTTTTTCAATGGCAATACTTCTTTGGAGAGATACTGCAAGAGTGATCAGATCCCAAGTGATGGTTGTAAGGGAGAGGAGCTTTGTAGAAGCAGCCAAAGTTTCTGGTGCTTCCGATGCAAGAATTATGTTAGTCCATATCATGCCTAATATATTACCATTATCATTTTTATATGGTTCTTTAGCTGTTGGGTGGGCAATCTTAACTGAAGCTTCAGTGAGTTTTTTAGGTTTTGGGGATCCAAAAACAATTAGCTGGGGTTATATGCTTCATGATGCCTATGCTTCCCAGGCTCTTTCAAGGGGATCATTTGCCTGGTTTGTCCCACCTGGTATTTGTATCATGTTGATGGTTATGGCTGGATTTTATATTGGAAGAGGATCAGAGGAAATTTTATTTCCCAGATTAAAGAAAATATCAGAGGGAAGCTAATAATGCCTCTTTTAGAAATTATAGGTTTAAAAGTATATTACAGAAGTTCAGCTGGTATAAGCCAGGCTGTAGATGGTATATCATTTTGTCTTGAGAAAGGGCAAAGTTTAGGTTTAGTTGGTGAATCAGGTTGTGGGAAGACAACTGCTGCGAGAAGCATAATCAGGGTCATGGATAAAAATGCTTTTATTCAAGATGGGAAGATTATTTTTAATGGAAATAATCTTGTAGATTTTTCTGAAGAGCAAATGAGAAAAGTCAGATGGAAAGAGCTTTCACTAATCCCTCAAGCCGCAATGGATTCTATTAATCCTGTTTATCCTATCATGGATGCGTTTAAGGAGATATTCATTTTAAAAGGAGGGATGAATAAGGAAGGAGCTAAAAAAAGGGCACAGGAATTATTTTTAATGGTTGGACTCGATCCTAAACGATTAAATCACTACCCCCACGAATTTTCTGGAGGAATGAAACAAAGAGCAATTATTGCTTTGGCATTAGCCTTAAACCCAAAGCTAATTATTGCCGATGAGCCAGTCACTGCGTTAGATGTAATTGTCCAAAATCAGATTCTTATGGAGTTAAAAAATTTGAGAGAACAGTTAAATATTGCTTTGATTATGATAACACATGATATTTCAGTTGTAGCCCAGACATGTGACCTGGTTGCGGTCATGTATGCCGGAAAAATTGTGGAAAAGGGAACTGTTTTTGATATACTCAAGCATGCTGCGCATCCTTATACATTAGGATTAGAGAATGCCTTCCCTAATTTGAAAAGATCTGATAAAGAACTCGTTTCAATCAGTGGATCTCCTCCAGATTTAGTTAAGCCACCAAAAGGTTGCCGTTTTGCACCTCGTTGTCCTTTTCAAACAGAAGATTGCTTAAATAAAGAACCTGTTTTACAAGAGGTTGATAAAGGCCATTATTCTGCTTGCTTAATGGTGGAGAAGGTTGAAATGATAAGAAAAAAAGCTAAGGACATAGACACATGGACAAAAGTGAAAATTTGATCAAGGTAATAAATCTAAAAAAAGACTTTGATGTAAGTCATAATTTATTACAAAAAGGGAATTCAAAACAGGTACTACATGCGGTTAATGATATCAGTTTTAATGTAAAGAGAGGCCAGGCATTAGGATTAGCTGGGGAGAGTGGTTGTGGGAAGACAACTACAGGAAAGATTCTTTTAAAACTTTACCAACCAAGTTCAGGTCAATATTTTTTTGATGGTGTAGATATCTCTATTATTCACAAACCCGAAGAGGTTAAAATGTTTCGACGGAAAGCACAATTGATGTTTCAAAATCCATTTGAGGCAATTAATCCGCGTTTTACTGTGAAGAGAGTGCTGATGGAACCTTTGATTATTCATAATATAGGTCAAAAAAAGGAAAAAGCTGAATTAATAGAATATATGCTAAGCAAAGTTAATTTGACACCTGCTAAAAATTTTTTAGAAAAATATTCCCACCAACTAAGTGGAGGACAATTACAGAGAATCGTATTGGCAAGAGCCTTAATCACTAATCCAATGTTTTTAGTAGCAGATGAACCTGTGTCGATGTTAGATGTTTCTATAAGAGCAAGTATTTTAAATTTAATGAAAAATATATCTCAAGAAATGAATTTAACGACAATATATATTTCTCATGATCTTTCATTAATCCGATATATGTGTGGGAAAATTACTATCATGTATTTAGGGAAAATTGTTGAAATTGGTCTAACAAATAAAATTATGGATAACCCAAAACATCCTTATACTCAGGCATTGATTGAAGCAGTTCCAATTCCTGATCCAGGGATCAAAAACAAAAAAGTAAATATTAAAAACTTTGTACCAAGCCCTATCGATTTGCCTCCTGGATGTATTTTTCAGAATCGATGTCCCAAAGCAATGAAAATTTGTTTTGAGGATGAGCCTCAATTGAAAGAAATTGAAATTGGTCATCATGTTGCATGTCACGATATTCAATAATGTAATCATAATCAAAAGTTAAATGATGTAATATGTCAGTATTTGAATCCTTAATTAAGACGAATATTTGATTTGCATGATTAATTCTATAAAAATATTTTGGAATGGAGGGGTGTATGGAGTTCAGTCAAGTTATTAAAAGTAGAACGAGTGTTAGAAAATATTTAACAAAGGATATTATTGAATCACAATTAAATTACATTTTGGAATGCGGTCATTCAGCTCCATCAGCAGGAAATTTGCAGCCCTGGGAGTTTATTATTATTCGAGATCCTATACAAAAAGAAAAGATTATTCAGACCACTTATGTTGGAAATAAAGAGAATTCAACAACTCATCAGGATTGGCTATTGGATGCTCCTGTGTTCGTAGTTGTTTGTGCTAACAAAGAAAGAGTAATAGCCAGGTATGGCGAAAATAATATGAAAAGAATTATCTATTTAGATTGTTCAGCTTGTATTGAAAATATGCTTCTTGCAAGTGTCGATTTGAATTTAGGAAGTTGTTATATTAGTGGTTTCCGAGTTGAAGAACTTGCAAAGACTTTAAAAATGCCTGCTTATTTAGAGCCCATTGGTTTTATTCCCATTGGTTATATAGATGGGAAGATTGTTAAGCGATCAAAACGCCCATTAAGCGAAGTCCTGCACAAAGAATTTTATAGAGAATAACAGAGATTACAAAATAAGCCTAATTCCAGAAAGAATCCAGAATGTCTCCTAATTTACATATAGATGAAAGAGTGCTTCAGGGGAAAAGAGAATATCTTGCTAATATTAGAATCTTTGATATCCTCTGGTGGTCTTATCTGAAAGCAGAAAGATTAAAAGTGGAGAAAAGAGTTATATGGACTTCGATTTTATTATAAAAATTATATTTTAAATTAGGATTTATTAAGAAAATAAAAAAATTTGACAATCATAATAAAAACTTCAGGTCTCAACATTTGACATAACATTATTGTGTCTGGAGGTAGACCTTTTTCAGGCTTCAAAATGCATCAATTAATTAATTCATGCCAGGGATACCATGACAAATAATAGAATAATAATAGAAATAATGAGAGATGTAGTTAGAAGGAAAACAGTCCAGATATTCTGATGAATCTCAAGGTGAGGTGTAAAATTGCAGACGACGTAATTTTTTATTGGCGTGATTCCGATTGGTGGTGAAGAAATTTGTATAAAAATATTTATATAAATAAGGTTTATTTATGTGTGATACGATTATAGCTTTAGGTTCTCATACAGTTCAGGGGTTTACATTGTTTGGCAAAAACAGTGACCGTGAACCTGATGAAGTACAAAATATTAGAATTTTTCCTGCAGAAAGATATCCTGCTGGAGCAAAAGTTAAATGCACTTATATAACTATTCCTCAGGCAGAAAAGACCGCACGGGTATTACTTTGCCAGCCTTTTTGGATGTTTGGTGCCGAGATGGGAGCGAACGAGCATGGGGTTGTAATTGGCAATGAGGCTATTTTTACCAGGGAAAAACCTGCCAAGATTAGTCTAACCGGGATGGACCTGGTACGGTTAGGACTTGAACGGAGCCATTCTGCCAGGGAAGCCCTGAATATCATAATTAAATTATTAGAGGAATACGGACAGGGAGGAAATTGCGGCTATCGATACAGGTTACAATATATGAATAGCTTTATTATTGCTGACCAGAAAGAAGCATATGTGTTAGAAACAGTTAAAAAATGGTGGGTCTGGAAAAAAATAAAGGATATCTGGAGCATATCCAATGTTATTTCCTTAAGGAAGGATTATGATGAATGTTCAGAAGGGCTCATTAAAAATGCTGTAGACAAGGGATATTGTCGGAGAGAAAAAGATTTTGATTTCAGAAAAAGTTATTCTGATAAATTTATGACCTGGGCGGCTAAGGGAATTGAAAGAGAGGAGCGTTCCAGAGATCTGCTCTTTCAGGAAAATAAAAAATTTACCGTAAAAGATTTCATAGGTATTCTGAGAGACCATGGAGAGAGCAGTGATAATCGTGAATGGTCTCCTGCACAAAGTAAAGCTACTTTATGTCTACATGCAAAAGATCCGCTAATCCGTAGAACCCAGTCTGTATGCTCGATGGTTGCTGAACTTGGTAAGGAAAGTAACTTCTACTGTACTACCGGAGCTTCCAATCCATGCCTCAGCCCCTTTTTCCCGGTTTTTTTGAAGGATACCGGGATTCTGGAAGATTATCAAGAAGGGGAAGCGAATTATAATAAAGATTCTTTCTGGTGGCAAAGCGAAAAATATCATCGCAATGCTTTGGGTAATTTTCACAATGCTCTATTGGAAATATATCCGCTTTATAAGGATTATGAGGAAAAAATGATTAGCAGTTTGAAAGAGAATAATTCTATAGTTAATCAGAGAGAAATTGATGAATACTTTAAACAGGCAAGAAAAATTGTTTTTGAATGGGGATCAAAATTAAAAAGACTTACCCCGGATAGAACAAACTGGTTTTACCGTTATTATTGGCATAAGTATAATAGGAGAAACGGAATCATTTAGATCTGAATCAAGCAAACCTTTATTCAGGTATTGCAGATTGTAGAAAAAGCATGAATGAAAGTTAACTGAAACTAAAAATATTATTCGCTCAAAAAGAAAAACTATTGCGCTCCAGTTTTGTGATGATGCTACTCTGATTGCTAGGGTTCTTTTTGGGGTAAATAATAAGGGGATTAAAAAATAATTTTACAACATCACAGATTATGATGGATGAAGTAAATAAAGCAGGAAAATCAAGGGGCCGGGTTTCACATTTGACATATGAATTTTTTATGGGACAGGTATATGACATAGGAATAATAAATATAATTCAACAAAAAATATTTAGTAAAAAGTTTAAGGATATGTTAGGTTTATTGAAAGGAGTTAAAGCCAAAAAGGTGGAAAATGATAAATATATGAAGGATTGGAATAACAAGGATATACCCTATACAAAAAGCAAAGGAGGAGTTATTGTTGTTGCTAATCCTTTGGATAATCTTGTATATCCGAACTGTATTCCATGGCCTACTCCTGAAATTGTGCAAAAGCTTTATAGAAGTAGACAAATTCGTGCATTTGATGGATATCAATTTTCAATATGAATAATTAATGGGGTCAGGTCTTGAATTATCAGTTTTTCAATTAATTAAGGTTGTTTCAGTATTTTATATTTTGGCAAGAAAACTGAATAAAAGTAGTCCATTTTGAATGAAAAAAAATGGATGAATGAAGTAGAAATATACTGGAGAAAGAAGAATTATGCAAAGAAATGAATTTATCATTTCATGATGATACAGAGAACCAGCCCCTCTATGTTTTCTGTTCACTTTTTGCACCCGATCTCTTGCCTGTTTTTCTGGATCTATTTCAAAGGTTCCTGCACGGTGATAACTAACTTGTCCGTCTGCTGGGAGTATCTTTTTTGGTTGATTCGTTTGCGCTTGAGGAAAATACAAATTGATTAGCCATTGACTCATTATATACGTTATAATTAATAAAGTAGTGTGTTGAAAGCTAATATCTAAAAAAATAAGGATTTATCAGAAAAACAGGAGGACTTTTATTAATGAGTGGAAAAATTACTTTAATGTTAGCAGTAATATTTTTTTGCTTTTGTTGCGTATTGGAGGGTGTTGCCATTCAAGATGAACCTTCACTAGTTTCTTTCTCTTCAGGTGCCTTGATTGTGGAGAAGTCAGCCGAATACAGTAAGCAATGGGGGAATATTTGGATCATTGATGAAAATCCTGAAACCGGTTGGTGTTCCCCTCAAGGGCAGATTGCCGACAATAGTCTGGTTATTGAGCTTGCCGAGGAAACTGTCTTTGACAGTCTAGAGTTTGACACGGCTTTTGTAGATACCGCAGGTAGTGCTGCCAAAGATATTGCGGTAACGCTTTCCAACGATGGTCCTACAGAAGGTTTTCAGGAGATTGCCTGTGTATCTCTCGCAGATCAGCAAAACAATCAGCGTTTTCCGGTTAAGACCAGTGCATCCGGTAAATGGTTAAGACTAACCGTTTTGAATAACCATGGTTCTAACGAATATACCGAACTTATGGAATTTCGCGCCTATGGAAAACAATTGACCAATACTCCGCTGCCTGATGTTTCCGGAACTTATGAAACGAATTATAATGATTTTCATCTTCGTCAGCAAGGAACCTCGGTGACGGGATGTTATGAATGGGACGAAGGCATTTTGAACGGAGGAATTGAAGGACGTATCATGAAATTTATCTGGAAAGAAACGGGTCAGCAAGGCCCGGCTGTTATGGTCTTTTCCTCTGACGGAGAAAATTTTTCCGGTCTTTGGTGGTATGAAGGTCGAGAAGAAGTACAGGGTGACGTATGGGATGGTGTCAAGAAATCCCAGGAAGTAGGCGGCTGTCCCCATTGGGGTGGTGGTGTGCAGGAACAGATGACGGCAGATCTTTTGGAATACGGGAGAGTCAGAGTTTACGGAATTAATTTCGATTATGATTTGGATGTTATTCGGGATGAATCCAAACCCACCTTGGATAAAATTGTGGCAATGCTTCATGCCGAGAAGACTATGAAATTAGTGATTGAAGGGCATACAGATTCGGATGGTTCGGAAGAACATAATCTTGTTCTTTCTGAAAAACGTGCCGAATCAGTTAAATCTTATCTGGTATTCGCAGGTATCGATGCTGCTCGACTTTTTAGCAAAGGATATGGCGAGTCGATGCCGGTCGCACCCAATACAACGACTACCGGAAAGGCTCAGAACCGGCGGGTGGAATTGGTTATTAAAGAGTAATTACAATTTATAAAGCTAACCTGAAAGAAAACATGGGGGGTCAGGTCTTGAATTATCAGTTTTTTCTTAATTAAATTAATTAAGTGGTCTGGTTTTCACATTTGACATATAGACTAAATAGTCAATCCAATATAGCCTATTCTCAATGGAAGAAAATGAAAATAAGAGTAAAACCATTCGATATGAATGTAAATTAAGAAATTGCCCAGATAAAAGGAGCAGCCGGTCGCAGGTTCTATATTAATGAATTTTGTCAAATGATTGCTCCCAGAAATACCAGTAGTAATGTGGAATATGTATACCTTGGAAAGATTGAAGATTTGAATCAATGGTTTTCAAAGCCGAAAATTATTGATTCTTGAAAAGTACAATGAATCTAAAAAAGGGGAAAAATTATGAATAGCAGAGAAAAAATCGAAAATAAAGTCAAAAAGAGAAAGAGAAAGTTGATAGTAAAATTAAAAGATTGCGGGAAATAAAAATAGAATACCTTGAACATAAAACCGAGCATGACAACCTATATGTAACGACTAGTGATCAGTTGTTTCTGGAATTTATGGAAGTATGCATAGATGAATTAAAGGAATTGTCCGATAGCATTACAAAATTAAGGGAAAAAGTATCTAGCATTAAAAAAGGGTAAGCTATATTCAATACTATCTTTACTCTTTAATACTACATTGTCGCGGGGACGGTTATTTTGACAATAAAAAAGGAATTTTGCGATAAATCAATTTATTGTTTCTGGTAATCCTAGCAAAGAAATAAAGGAAAAATAAAATAAGTTAAAATGAAATTTTATCTGTTTTCTAAAATTGAGTTCGAAGTACCCAATCCAATTTATTTAATTGAATGTTATTGCTATCAAAGTGATTTTTGTTCCAAATATGATGTAATTAAAGATCGGAAGATAGAAGATGTAAACAAGATGCTTTTTTCAACCGAAAATTCCCCCATATTTCAATTGAAAAAAGCAAAGTGGAGCCTGTTTTAGAAAAAATAGATATAGAAATGTCAAATGTGAAGACTTAAACCCAAGATCTTTTTAATTCAAATGATTGACAAAGTAATTGGAATTTTGATATTATTATTTTGGAGGTCATTTAAACGTTTAACTAAACGTTTAAATTTTTAAGATGAAAAAGAATAATTATTCTACTATTAAAGATGTGGCAAAAGAAGCTAATGTATCAACTGCTACTGTTTCTTACGTCATTAACAATAATAGAAGAGTAAATCCGGTAACATCTAAAAGAGTATTAACTGCAATCCAAAAATTAAATTATCATCCCAATAGAATGGCTCAATCTTTGGTTACCCAGACATCACAGATTATTGCGGTAATCATTTCTAATATATCAGATCCTTTTTTTTCACCCATTGTGAGAGGTATAGAAGATATTGCAAATCAGTTTGGACACACTGTCATGATTGGTAATAGTGATGAGAATTATAGAAAAGTAGAGGAATACTTGTCTTTTTCAAAACAGCATTGTGTTGATGGACTCATTGTATCCCCTACTAGTAAATTCACTTACATTTATGAGCAATTGCAGGATTTAGAAATACCGATCGTATTAGTCAATCGTCGTGCCAGTGGTTTAGATGCCGATGTTGTAGAGACAGATAATCAATTAGGGGCATATTTAGCGGTGAAATATTTAATTTCCTTAAAGCATGATCGAATTGGAATTATACTTGGTCCAACAAGTGTGAGCACATATTATGATCGATTGCAGGGTTATTATCAGGCTTATAAGGAAGGAGGATTAGAAATTAATAAAGATCTTATAAAAATTGGTGGATATCATGATGTATCAGCATATAAACTCACCTTAGATCTATTTAATTTGTCTGAACCACCTACTGCTATCTTTGTGGGAAGTGGTCGATTATCTCGAGGAGCATTCCGTGCAGTTAAGGAATTAGGTTTGTCAATCCCTAAAAAAATTTCATTTATTAGTTATGATGAAACCGAATGGGGCTCTTTAGTTAACCCACCTTTAACATGTGTTGCACAACAAACCTATAAAATGGGCTACACAGCTGCACAGCTTCTATTTGAAAGAATCTATCATAGCAAAAAATTTTTCCAGTTTAATTTTGAAAATAAACAATATGTCCCTATTCCTCGAAGAATCATAAAGATAAAACCAAAATTTATTATTCGTTCTTCAACTGACCATTCTGAAAAAATTAAAGGGGGTGGTAATTTTTAACAAATGTTTATTATATAAATAACATTTTCATTATCTATCAAAGGAGGGTAAATAATTAAGATGAAAAAAGTGTATAAACTTCTATTCATTTCTCTGATGTGTATTATTATTGCCGGTATATTTCTTATGGCAGAGGCTGATGCCAAACAAGTATTTAGTTTAGCCCATATCTCACCGGAAGATCATCCTGCCCACAAAGGGTCACTTCTTTTTAAGCAATTGGTTGAAGAGCGTACTAATGGAGAAGTTGAAATTGAGATCTATCCTAACTCCACATTAGGATCAGCTCCTGAGTATACTGAGCAGATGAAGCTTGGGGCAGTCGAATTTGGTTTAAGTACATCCGGACAATTACAACAATGGGTTAAAGAATACGCAGCTGTAATGATTCCTTTTATTTTTACCAGCTATGAACATGCTCATCGTACTTTAGATGGACCTGCAGGGGAATTATTAGCTGAGATGGCAGCTAAAGAAGATCTGATTACTCTAGCCAATTGGGAATGGGGATTCAGGCAAATTACTAATGACAAAATTGCAATTCAAAAACCCGAAGATATAAAGGGACTTAAGATGAGAGTACCAAATGAAATTCAATTGCAGGAAATGTTTAAAGCATTGGGAGCAAATACTAACATTGTCGCTTTCCCAGAGTTATATTTAGCTCTATCTCAGGGAGTAGTTGATGGGCAGTGCAATCCTTTAACCACGATCTATTATAATAAGTTCTATGAAGTACAAAAATATTTAGCAATAACCAATCATGTATACAATACACAGATGTTAATGGCTAGTAAGAGTGTATGGGATAATCTTTCAGAGGAAATTCAACGTGTATTAAGAGAGTCAGCCTATGTGGCAGGTATTTATGTGAGACAAATAAGTAATGAAGCTGACGAAAAATTAATTTTGGCGCTGGAAGAAGAGGGTATGACGGTTACTTATCCTAATTTAGAGGCGTTTGCAGATCAAATGGATCCTGCTGTGAAAGCTATTGCAGAATTTGCAGGAGAAGAATTTACTAATCAGTTTATCCAGTTTGTAAAAGAGGCACAATAAATAGTAGGTAAATGTGGGAGGGGTAAACAACATACCCCTCTCAAAAACCTTTTGGGGATGTGATTTTCTGGACGTTTTTATTGTATTTGGTGTCTTAATTATATTGATTTTGTTAGGTATACCCGTTGCTTTTAGTATGGGATTATCAACTTTGTTAGCCATCTATTTGAAAGGTACCTGGAATGTGACGGTGATCCTGTCACAACGTATCTATTCCGGTGCAACATCTTTTGTCTTATTTGCTATTCCTTTTTATATCCTTGCAGGGTTATTGATGAATCAAGGCGGTATGACCCAAAAAATCATGAAATTTGCCCAATTGGTCGTAGGGAGAGTATCCGGTGGTTTAGGACATGTAAATATACTGGCAAGTATGGTTTTTTCTGGAATGTCAGGTTCCTCTGTTGCTGATGCAAGTGGTTTGGGTGTCGTAGAAATAGAAACCATGAGTGCGGCAGGATATGATAAAAGATTTAGCGCAGCAGTTACTGCTGCATCTGCGACAATAGGTCCGATTGTACCTCCCAGCATTCCTTTTGTTATCTATGGAGGAATAGCCGGTGTATCAGTTGGTCGCCTTTTTTTAGGAGGGATTATCCCAGGTGTATTCATGGGTTTGGGTTTAATGATTGCCGTCTATATTGTTTCAAAAAAACGAAGTTATCCAATAACCAAAGAAAAATTTAGTTTAAGAGAAATAATCAGTAGTGGTATTAGTGCTTTATTAGCAGTCGGTAGCATAATTATTATATTAGGTGGGATTATCGGAGGCATATTCACACCTACAGAAGCTGCAGTAGTAGCTAGTATTTATGCTTTTATTGTTGGAACAATCATTTTTCGTGATTTAAAAATTTCACAAATTCCCTCTATACTAGCTGAAACTGCCAGGCATTCTATTAGAGTTTTATTCATTATTGGTGTAGCAGCAAGTTATACCTGGGCACTCACTTTACTTCATGTTCCTCAGAAAGTTGTTGCTTTATTTGGAAATATTTCATCCCATCCAATTTTAGTATTATTGATTATTAATGGTTTGCTACTTTTATTGGGATGTTTTATGGAAACTATTAGTATTATGCTTCTTACTATTCCTATTTTATTACCTGTGGTGGTAAATATTGGAATGGATCCTATCCATTTTGGAGTAATGATGACTCTTAATCTGATGATAGGTCAATTAACACCACCTATGGGAATTTTATTGTATAGCGTTTCTGGAATTTCCAAAATTCCCATACAGCAGATTATTCCTGAGTTAAAACCTTATTTGATTGCTTTATTAACTGTTTTGCTAATTATCACATTTGTTCCCTCCATTACGCTTTTTTTACCAAATATATTGATGGGGTAAAATGACATGGGCAATATTTATTGGCAATTTTTTAAAAAATTAGAGAAACTACTATACCAATTCTTAGAAGTTTTCGTATCAGTAACTCTGGTGATTTTACTATTTTTAATTGCCTTTCAAATTATTTCTCGTTATTTTCGATTACAATATTTAGCACCACCTGATGAAATTATTACTTTAACTTATGTATGGATGCTTTTTATTGGTGCAGCACTGTTAGTTAGAAACGATGACCATATTAAAATTGAACTCTTCAATGATTTTTTTGAAAAACATGGGAAGTTAAATTATTTATATCGTATTTTTATCAATTTATTAGTTTTCCTTTTTTTATCTATTATGATGAAATCTAATTGGGTTTTATACCAGAAATCATCCACAAGAGCGAGTCCCATGCTACAGCTACCTCAAAGGTGGTGGTATGTGGTATTGATTATTTCGGGAGCTTTAATGATTACTTATTTGTTTATTCAATTTATTAGGAATTGCAATTATTTGTTTTTAGAAATAAAAAAGACAAAAAATAATTTATAATAAGGAGGAAGAATCAATGAGATTAGTAAAGCCATGGGAAGAAGAGGGCGTAGAAATACCTGCACCGTATCAGAGAAAAATAAAAGTATTGTTTGCTCCAGACAAGGAAGATGTGCACGAATTAACCTTTAGTCATGCCATTCTACCACCTCAGGGCAGAACCGATTATCATGATCATGATCGTCCGGAGTTGATATACATTGTAAAGGGTGAAGGGATTTGTGTAGACAATGATGGTAATAGAGTCCCTATCAAAGAGGATATGGCAATGTGGGTGCCTGCAGGGGAAAAACATCAAGTTATTAATACCGGATACGAAGAAATTAAATTAGCCACAATTTTTATTCCTGCTTATACAGCAAAAGATAATTATGCAAGATGTCGGGATGCAGCATTAGCTGCTCAGCAAGAACAAAAAACCATAAGAGGGTGATTATTTTGGCAAGATATTCAGACATTATTGCGATGAGTACCTCTAGCTATGCAGGATACTCATTACCAATTGCCTTAGAGCACATAGCTAATTGTGGATTTAACCAGGTGGAGATCGCTGCAACATCTGGACAAGTAGAACATGTTTCTAAAGACAATTTCAACGAAAAGGGTGCCAATCGAATTACCCAGTATTTAAGAGATTCAGGTTTAAAGAATACTGCCTTTTCGGGTCATATTTTTCTAAGTGGACATAATGCAGTTGAGAGATTCAAACCACGCATGGATTTTGCTAAAATGATTGGTACATCCATAATCAATACAAAAACTGGGCCACCTGAACAAAAAGATCAATTTTATAAAAATGTTGAAGAATTAATAGAATATGCAGAAAAGATTAAGCTTAAAATTGGTTTAGAAACCAGCAATGATATAATAAAAGATGGCCAAGATGGGTTGGAAATTATTAAATATCTCTCATCTCCATACTTAGTATTAACTTATGATTGTGGTAATGTATTAGTTGCTTCAGGGGGGAAAGTAGATCCGGCCATTGAATTTGAGAAGATCTTTTTAGATATAGGTCATATTCACATTAAAGAAGTCATCCCTAGTGGAGATAGTTGGAAAATGACAACGGTTGGTCTAGGAGCTGTAAATTATGAAAAAATATTTGCAGTGATGTGTAAAAATAAGAAAATTATTTCAACAACCATTGAGTTGCCATTTTGTATCACAATGCA
>Ga0068714_10004520_pt1 | contig 15518 bp, 12 predicted proteins | sample MTBNYHSulfiMetaG_FD_62988 | JGI IMG/M metagenome (GOLD analysis project Ga0068714, IMG submission 62988) | Enrichment culture microbial communities from rom New York Harbor, USA that are MTBE-degrading - MTBE-NYH (New York Harbor Sulfidogenic)... | ecosystem: Environmental > Aquatic > Marine >...
CAGGCCTGGTTGAAGCCGGACCGGTGGACGGCCGGCGGCAGGGCCCCCACCGGACAGTGAGACGGAGAAATGACGAAGAACACGCAATTGAGAGCTTGGCCCAGGACCGGGACCGGGAAGGGTGCGGCCCGGCAGCTCAGGGCCCAGGGGAGGCTTCCGGCCGTGATCTACGGCAAGGACATGGAGACCAGAGGGATCTCCATCGACCTACAGGAAGCCGAGTATCTATTCCATCGGATCGCCGTGGAGAACACCATCGTGGACCTGGTGGTGGAAGGCGACGAGGAGCCGGTCCAGACCCTGATCCGGGAGATCCAGACCCTCCCGCACAAGCCCGGTCTTCTCCATGTCGATTTCCTCCGGATCCAGAAGGGGGTGGCGGTGGAAGTGGAGATCCCGGTGAGCCTCGAGGGGGTCCCGGTCGGGGTGAGGGAGTCTGGCGGGATTCTCGAACAGATGGTGAATGAGCTCAGGGTGAAGTGCATACCCTCCCTGATCCCCGAGGTCGTGTCGCTGGACGTGACCCGCCTGGCCGTCGGCGACTCCATCCATGTCCGGGAGATCGACCTGGGCGAAGGCGTGGAGATTCTCGTGGACGCGGATCGGACCGTTTGCTCGGTCCACGTCCCGAAGGTTTCGGCAGCCGACGAGGCCGAGGAACGGGAGGCGGAGGAGGAGGCCGCCGGCGGGCCGGAGGCCCCCGGTAAGGGCGAGGAATAGACCTGGCCTGGCCATGAAGGTGGTGATCGGGCTCGGCAACCCTGGACCCGAGTACGATGCGACCCGTCACAATGTGGGATGGTGGCTCCTTGATCGCCTGGCCTACGAATGGGACTTCCCGCCTTTTCAAAGGGAAGGGAGGGCGTTGGTTTCCGATGGATCCAGAGGGGATGAGCAGTTCCGGCTCATGAAGCCGACGACCTACATGAATCGGAGCGGCCAGGCGCTCTCGGCCCTGGCTTCCCTGACGGAATTCCATCCGGAAGAGGATCTCCTTGTGGTAATCGACGACGCGGCCCTGGAAGTGGGCCGCGTTCGTTTCCGGCCCCGGGGATCCCCCGGAGGCCACAATGGCTTGAAGTCCGTCTCCCGGGCCCTGGGCTCCGACGAGTATCCTCGCCTCCGCATCGGGGTTGGAATCCCTCCCGAAGGCATGGATCTGTCGGATTGGGTCCTTTCGCGCATGGGCTCGGAAGACGAAGATGTCATCCTCGGGCTACTACCCGGCCTGGTGAAGGGGGTGGAGGTCTGGGGCATCGAGGGGATGGAGTCGGCCATGAACAGCTTCAATCGTTGAGGCCCTCGCCCCCACAAACGAGTCCAACCGTCAAAACGGGAAAACGTCGCCCATGAGCGGAATCATCAGCTTCACTGACTGGTCGTGGGTCCTCGGGCTGGTGGGCCTGCTGGTCGCCCTGGGGATCTTCGGGTACGTCAAGCGCCAACCTACCGGCACGGACCTCATGCGGTTCCTCGAGGAGCAGATCCACGACGGGGCCATGGCCTTCCTCAGGCGCCAGTACACGTTCCTCTTCTTCTTCGTGGTGGTGGTGGCCTTCCTCCTGGGGTGGGCCATCGGCCTGCAGACGGCCATCGCCTACATCGCCGGGGCGACGTGCTCCGCCGTGGCCGGCTTCATCGGGATGACCTCCGCCACCCGCGCCAACGTCCGGACCGCCCAGGCGGCCAACCAGGAGGGTGCCGGGAAGGCCCTGCGGATCGCCTTCTTCGGAGGCGCCGTCATGGGGCTGGCCGTGGCCTCCGTCGGTCTCATCGGCATCGGCATCTTCTATGTGATCTTCGCGTCCGGCGCCGTGCCGGGCACCAACGACCTCCCGCGTTTCGCCGAGATCATCTCGGGCTTCGCCATGGGAGCGAGCTCCATCGCCCTGTTCGCCCGTGTCGGCGGAGGGATCTACACCAAGGCGGCCGATGTGGGAGCCGACCTGGTGGGGAAGGTTGAAGCCGGGATTCCCGAGGACGATCCCCGGAATCCCGCGACCATCGCCGACAACGTGGGCGACAACGTCGGCGACGTGGCTGGCTTGGGAGCCGACATCTTCGAGTCCTATGTGGGCTCCATCGTGGCCACCATGGCCATCGCCGCCTCGTCGGCGGCCCTCGCGGGGACGCCCCTCCAGGGAGTGGCGCTTCCCCTCGTCACCGTCATGGTCGGGCTTCTGGCCTCCCTGATCGGTGTGGGGATGATGAAGGTTCTCGAGCGTACCGATCCGGCCGCGGCCCTGAGGAACGTGACCTTCATTGCCGCCGGCCTCTTCCTGGTGGCCATGTGGTTCGTGGTCCAGGCCTTCGGCGTGGAGATCGTGGATCCGCTGACCCGCGAGATCTTCCCGGTTTCGGGTCCCTTCTGGGCCATCCTGGCCGGTAGCCTGGTGGGGATCTTCATCGGGCTCGTGACCGAGTACTACACGGCAGCCGGTCCGATCCGCAGGATCGCCGACTCCAGCAAGACCGGTCCCGCCACCAACATCATCACCGGGCTTGCCATCGGGATGGAGTCGGTGGCCATTCCCATGATCCTCATCTGCGTCGCCATCTTCGTCTCGTTCGAGGTGGCTGGTCTCTACGGCATCGGAATCGCCGCCGTGGGAATGCTGGCCACGGTGGGTGTCACCATGTCGGTGGACGCTTACGGCCCCGTGGCGGACAACGCCGGGGGAATCAGCGAGATGAGTGGCCTCGGTCCGGAGACCAGGGCCGTCACGGACTCCCTGGACTCCATCGGGAACACCACCGCGGCCATCGGGAAGGGATTCGCCATCGGCTCGGCGGCCCTCACCGCCCTGGCTCTCTTTTCCGCCTACTCCAGCCAGGTCGGGCTCCAGGAGACGGGCATCAACCTGGTGAACCCCCTGGTGGTCATCGGGCTCTTCCTGGGTGGCATCCTGCCGTTCTTCGTGGCGGCCCTCACCATGACCGCCGTGGGCCGCGCCGCCCAGGGGATGGTCGAGGAGGTCCGCCGGCAGTTCCGGGAGATCCCAGGCCTCATGGAGGGAACGGCGAAGCCGGACTCGGCCCGCTGCGTGGACATCTCCACCAAGGCTGCCCTGAGGGAGATGATCCTTCCGGGAATGACGGCCGTAGCGGCTCCGGTGGTGGTAGGGTACCTGCTGGGCGTGGAGGCCCTGGGCGGCCTCCTGGCGGGTGCCACGGTCACGGGCGTTCTCATGGCTCTCTTCATGGCCAACGCCGGTGGCGCCTGGGACAACGCCAAGAAGTACATCGAGAAGGGCGCCCTGGGCGGGAAGGGCTCCGATCCCCACAAGGCCGCCGTGGTCGGCGACACGGTGGGAGATCCCTTCAAGGACACCTCCGGCCCGTCCATGAACATCCTCATCAAGCTCATGAGTGTGGTTTCGCTGGTTCTGGCGCCCTGGTTCATCAAGGTGCACGGACTCGCCGGCGAGCAGGCGAGCAACTGGATCGTGGATGTGATCCAGAAGCTCTTCGGGTAGGTCCTGGACACCCCGGGGCCCCGGAAGGGGCCCCGGCGCTCGCTGTGAGATGAGGCCCGGTTCCGCAAGGAGCCGGGCCCGCTCATTCTGGTCCCTTCGCCAAGGAGTCTTCCGTGCCGAAAGAGCCCACCTTCGAGAACGCCCTCGCCTTTGCACAGGACCTCATCCGGATTCCCTCCAGGTCGGGCATGGAGAAGGAGGTCGCCAAGCGGATCCTCCTGGAGATGGAGGCCCTCGGTTACGACGAGACCCGAACCGATGAGGTCGGAAACGTCATCGGGGTGGTGCGGGGAGTGGCGGGCGGTCCTCCGGTGATGCTGAACTGCCACATGGACGTGGTGGCTGAGGGTGACCCCGCGACGTGGGAGCACCCACCCTTCGGGGGGGAGGTCGTCGACGGGTTCCTGCACGGAAGGGGAGCCATGGACATCAAGGGTCCCCTGGCCCTGCAGACCTACGCCGCCGCTGCCCTCCGGGGTGCGGCACCGGGGGACGTGGTGGTGGCCCACACCGTGTTCGAGGAGCGGGGCGGGTGGGGCATGGAGCACCTCATGGCCTCGGAAGCGGTGAAGCCCGCCGCCGTAGTCATCGGGGAGGCCACGGGAGGTGACATCACCACGGGCCATCGTGGGAGGGGAGAGCTGGAGGTGGTCTTGATGGGCGTGGCGGGACATGCCAGCGCTCCCGGGCGAGCCAGAAATGCCCTGGACCTGGTTCCCCCGGTGCTTCGGGCCCTGGCGGACCTGGCGGACCGGCAGGGGGAAGACCCGGTTCTGGGGAAGGCTTCCCTGGTGGCCACGGGGATCGAGGCTTCTCCGGAGAGCCGGAATGTGATCCCGGACCGTGCGGTGGTGGTGGTGGATTGGCGCACCTTGCCCGGGAGCACGGACGAACAGCTCGAAGACCAGGTTCGGGACGCTCTCAGGACCCACCTCCCCCATGCTCCGGAGGGAATGGGCGTGGAGGTGCGGACGGCGCGGGAATGGCAGGAGACCTACACCGGGATCGGAGAGCTTCGTAACCTCTTCACGCCGGGATTCCTCATGCCTGCCGACCATCCTGCCGTAGTCGCCGCGGCTCGCGCTGTCGGGAGCCGGGAGGGAAGGGGGCCAGCCAGGGTTCGCCCCTGGACGTTTGCCACGGACGGGGGTTGGAGCCGTGGGGTGTTCGGTGTGCCGACCGTGGGCTTTGCCCCGGGTGAAGAGCGGTTCGCCCACACCAACAGGGAACGGCTGGACCTGGACGAGGCTCTGTGGGCTTTCGCACGGCACTCCGAGCTGATCCTCGCGCTCCAGAAGACCCTTGGATGAAGCCCCGGGCCCTTGCCCGGGCGCGGTTGGATGCAAAGAGAAAGGGGGCCGAATCCCGGCCCCCTCTTCCGTGGACGGTAGGAAATCCCTACGACATGGGGACAGGCTGGTAGAGCTCGCCCTCCACCCGCTCGAAGATGTCGTCCATGGACCGCCCCACGATGGTGAGGCCATGGTTCTTGAGCCCGACCACGGCCTCAACCGGGACGGCTGCCTCCCGCACGATGTTCGCCACCGCGGTGCCGAGCTCGTAGGTGCCGCAGGGATAGTTGAACTCGGTGGAAGGGGCGCCATCCATCCAGGCGTGGACGTGGAGGATGGCCCCGACCTCGGGATGCTCGCGGTAGATCATCCAGTGTTCGATGGCATCGACGGACACCCGGCGAGGCTCCACCGCCGGGGGCACGCTCAGGATCATGGCATTCTTCTCGGGATCGTAGTCCTTCACCAGGAGGATGTCCCGGCCGATCTCCCGGAGGTTCGACTTATCCACTCCGGAGGCGCTCATCCAGAACCGGGTGGCGTCCATGCGCGCGGAGAGATTTCCGTAGCTCAAGCCACCGATCCCGTAGAGGAGCTTCAGATGCCGCTGGTCCCTTTCGTTCAGGTACTTCTCCATGGGGAAGGGGGTCGGCAGCAGGTTCAGCTCATCCAGCTTCCTCCCGGCCCGGGCGATGGAGTCGGTGATCGTGTCACCGCTCCAGAGCTCCTCCGGAAGGTCGGTGTCGAAGATGTTGTTCAGCACGAGGCGGCTGGTGGCCAGGGGCCGGATCCGTTCGTACACCAACCGGAAGTACTCGTGGGGGAGTGCAGACCCGGAAACGACGTAATGCCCCTGTTCGGGAGTCACGAAGTGGGCGGCAGGTAGCGGTTCCCCCTCCTTCACCAGGCCGATGAGGAGGTTGCAGAGGGACCGCACCAGGAGCGGGTATCCCTTCTCCATGGGACCGCCGAAAGGTGGGTCCACCTCCGTGACGCTGACGACGAAGACGGCTTGCGCCTTCCGTCGGAATGGCTTCGGGCGCGCCGGGTCGACGTAATTGATGACCAGGGAAGCCTGGTCCGGGTCCGCTACGAAGACGTGACCATTCTGGTCGAGGACTCCCCGGAGCCCGGCGTTGAACCAGGCGAGCCGCTCCGCTTCGTGCTGCCCAACGAATGAATATTCCATGCCCAATCCTCACCCTGGAGCCCGAACCCTCGCGGGCCCGGGGAATGATCTGTAAGCCTTTCAACTCGTCAAGGTGCCAAAAGGTCCGTCCAGGGCGCAAGCCCCCTGCCGCCCGCCCCCACCTCGGCGCTTTGACCCTCGGAGCCATCCACCACTACTTTCCATCGAATCCCGGTCGTGGGCATCGGTCGTCGACGCGCCGGTCCGCCGTTCGCCCGGCGGGGCTCCATCCGGACTCTCCGAGGCTGGACGCCATGCTCCAGGTAGGAATCGTCGGTCTTCCGAACGTAGGGAAATCCTCCCTCTTCAACGCGCTCACCGCCGCAGGGGCGCCTGCCGAGAACTTCCCCTTCTGCACCGTGGAGCCCAACATGGGGACGGTAGCCGTTCCCGATCCCAGGCTCCCCCGGATCCATGCCCTGGCAGGTTCAGCGGAGATGGTGCCCGCCTTCATCCGCTTCGTGGACATCGCAGGGCTCGTGAAGGGAGCCTCACGGGGGGAGGGTCTTGGCAACCAGTTTCTTGGACAGATCAGGGAAGTCGACGCCGTTGCCCACGTCCTCCGCTGTTTCGACGATCCGGACACCGCCCACGTGATGGGCTCTGTGGACCCGCTTCGGGACCTGGCGATTGTCGAGACCGAACTGGCCCTGGCAGACCTGGAGGTTCTGGAGCGAAGGGTGGAGAAAGTGTCGAAGAAGGCGCGTTCGGGGGAGAAGGACGCCATCCGGGAGATGGACCTCCTGGAGCGCCTGGTGGGCGCGCTCTCCAGCGGTCTCCCTCTCCTGGAGCTTCCGCTCACGCCCCAGGAGCGCCTCGCCGTGCGGCCCATGAGCCTCCTCACGATGAAGCCCGTTCTCCTCGTGGCGAACGTGGCGGAGGGGGAGCTGACCGGGAAGGCCCGCCATTCCGTTTCCGGATTGGCGGGCGTGACGCCCGGCCCGGAGGGGCAACGGCGGGTGGTCCTCGTTTCTGCAGCCATCGAGGCTGAGCTGGCCCTCCTCGATCCTGACGAGCGCCAGGCCTTCCTCGGGGACATGGGACTTCAGGAGGCAGGGCTGGAACGCGTGATCCGGGCAGCGTTCGAGGTCCTGGATCTCATCACCTTCTTCACCACCGGGGAGAAGCAGACCCGGGCCTGGACTACGGGCCGGGGCACCAGGGCACCCGAGGCGGCCGGTCTGATCCACACCGATTTCCAGCGTGGGTTCATCCGCGCTGAGGCCATCGGATTCCAAGAGTTCGAATCCCTGGGCAGCATGAAGGCGGCTCGCGACCAGGGTGCCATCCGGTCGGAGGGCCGGGAGTACGAGGTGAGGGACGGGGACATCCTCCTCTTCCGCTTCCATGTCTAGGGGAGCTCCGGGATAGGGCCGCAAGGCCCGGGCCCAGTAGGAACGGACTTCCTTCCGCAGTTGTCCCTCAGGGGGCATTCAACTAAAATTACTGGCTGATCCCGCTCCGCGAAAACGGCGGGGCCCGTGTCAACTACGGTCCGAGGGAGACCACGTGAGACTCTACGAAGCTGTCTACATCTTCGATGCTGCCCTGGACGAGGCGGCCATCAACGGGAAGCTCGAGCGTTACCATGCCCTGGCGATCGGAACGGCCGGCGAGGTCACGGCCGTGGATCACTGGGGGATTCGCCAGTTGGCCTATCCCATCCAGAAGAAGAAGTCCGGCTATTACGTCGTGGCCCAATTCAATGGTGATCCGGAAGGGCTCCCCGAGTTCGAGCGCGTCCTGAGGCTCGACGAAGGTCTGCTCCGGTACCTGCTGGTCCTGAACGAGGGGGAGCCCACCTCCGGCATGTCCATCCTCGCGCCCCGTCCCGTGTCGACGGCCCCGGCCCACGATGACGACGACGACGACGATGATCTTCCTGAGTTGGACGAGGAAGCGGAGGACGACGACCGGACCAGCCCGCCGGAGTTCGCCGGTGGGAGGGGGCGCCGGCGCCGGGTGGAGGGCCCCCGAATCCAGTTGCTGAACTTCAAGGACGTCTCGACGCTCTCGCGCTTTCTGACGGAGTCGGGGAAGATCCTCCCCCGCAGGACGACGAAGGTGACGGCCGGATTCCAGAGGCAGCTCGGATCCGCCATCAAGAGGGCACGGTACCTGGCCCTGCTGCCCTATCTTCGGGATCACGAGGCTTGATCCTTCATGGGGGAGACGCCCACGGGAGGATCTCAGGGGTGGCTCAGGGCCGCCGGGCTCATGGCGGTCCTGGGGGCTCTGCCGATGGTCAAGCCGGGGGTTCTCCTGGCAGTGCCGCTGGGCCTTCTGGTCTTGCTCCGGTCTCCCCGGGGGCTCCCGGGTCTTGTGGTGGGGGTGTTGATTGTGGCGGTGCTCCTCGGGGGGGACTCCTCCTCGGGTCTCTGGTATGTGGAGAGAGGCTGGTCCCTCATCCTGGGAGGGTGGTTCCTGGCAGTCACCCTCCGCTGGCCCGACAAGGCTTTCCTCCCCCGGGGTCTCGGGGCACTGGCCGGTGCGTTCGCGGCCGCGGCGCTGATCTTCCGCGTCCGGCCCGGTGATTGGGCGGTCGTGGATTGGGCGGTGGCAGCCCGGACGGAAGCGGACGTCAGGATGATGCTGGGGGCCTTCCGCGAGAACCTCGGGCCCGGTGCGATGCCCGCAGCCATCGAGTCGCAGGTCATGGAGTTCATGGCGGCCTATGCTGCTGTCTTCCCGGCGGTTCTCGGCCTCGCCTCACTCGCCGGGTTGGGTGTTGCCTGGTGGGCCCATCTGAGGTTGAGCCGCGTTCGCGAGGAGGGGATCGGGCCTCTCCGGGACTTCCGGTTCAACGACCAGTTGGTTTGGGTCCTTATCGTGGGTTTGGTGGTGCTCCTGGGATCCTCCACCCTCCTGGAGCGTTTCGGGACCAATGCTGTGGTGTTCATGGGGGCCCTCTACGCCCTGCGCGGGGTGGCGGTGGTCCTCTTCCTGACGGGGGGGGTCTCCGTCTTCGGAGGCATCCTCTTCGCGCTGGGGCTCCTTCTCGTGGGCCCGGTCCTGGTGACGGGAGCTTTCGTCATCGGGCTCGGGGACACGTGGCTCGACCTGAGGGCCCGGCGACGGACGACCTCCCTGCCCTGAAGCCTGAGAGAACGACTGCGAGGAACGAATCCATGAAGCTCATCCTTCGCCAAGCTGTCCACAACCTGGGAGAAGCCGGTGACATCGTGAAGGTGGCTCCGGGGTACGGCAGAAACTACCTCCTTCCCCAGGGCTTGGCCTTCGAGGCCAGCAAGGCCAACATCCGGCGCCTGGAGGAGGAAAAGGCCCAGGCCGAAGAGCGCAGCCGGCGCGCGTACCTTGAAGCGAAGCGACGGGCCTCCCAGTTCGATCACATGGTCCTGACCTTCCACGCTCGTGCGGGAGAGGACGGCAAGCTCTTCGGCTCCGTGACGGCCGGGGACGTCGCTGACCGGGCCAGCGAGGAGGGGCTCGACTTCAAGGTCGAGCGGAAGCAGGTGATGCTGGAGGAGCCCATCAAGGCCCTCGGAGTCTCGAAGGTGGGGCTCCGGCTCCATCATGAGGTGGAAGTGGAGATCGAGGTACGGGTGGAGCGGGAAGAGGGTTGACCGAGAGCTCCGCGTTCCCGGCGCCGGCGCCTGAGGCCGGCAGCCTCCCCATGGATGTCCTGCGGGCGGCGGATCTGGCCCTGGACAAGAAGGCGGAGGACGTGGTGGCGCTGGATCTCAGGGGGATCTCGTCCGCCACCGATTTCTTCCTGCTCGCCACCGGCAGCTCCGACATCCAGGTCAGGGCCATCGCCGATCACATCCTGGAAGGGTTGGCGGCGGAAGGGAAGCGGCCCCTTCATACGGAGGGCCTGGACCGGGCCCGATGGGTGCTGTTGGATTTCGTGGATTTCGTGGTCCATGTCTTCCACCCCTCTACCCGGGAGTTCTACCAGCTGGAGCTGCTCTGGGGTGATGCCCCCACCCGGGTCTTCAATCCCTGAGGGATCGTCACCGTTCGCCAGCGGACGGTCTGAGGCCGGAGAAGGAAACTGATTGCTCCTCTACACCGGCGGACATTACCTTTTCCAGTAAGCATGGGGTTGCGGGGGCTTTCTCCAGCCCTTCCGACCCTTCTCCCTCTTTCCGAGCCCATCCACGCGCCTGGGGTCTCATGGTCGGCGGAACCGCAAGTTGGCATTTCCTCGATGTGGAATCGGGTCATATCCCGGGGGAGTCCAGCTCCTCCGTCCTCCCGGACGGGGGGGAGGGACGTATCGTGGCCCTGGGAGCGACCCCCCTCGCCCAGTCCGGCGGCTGGGCGAGTCGGGCCGTGGTCTCCATCGTCGCTGCCTGGGCTGCGGAGGGGCGCAGGATCTTCCTCATGGACCTTGGGCTCGATGGGCCTTCCCTCCACGAGCTTCTGACGCTGCCCAACGAAGAGGGGGTTTCGGACGCCTTCCTCTACGGCGCCTCCATTGAGCGCATCGCCCAGCCGGCCCTGGACGATGCCCTCTTCTTCGCCTCCGCCGGCACGGCCACCGCAGATCCCGAGGAGGTCCTGCGGCACCCCCGCTGGCATGATCTGGCCGGCGGCTTCTCCGAAACGGATGCCACGCTCGTCCTCTTCCTCCCCACAGACCTCCCCGGTGCCGGGAACATCCTGGGTCTCGCGACGGACGTCATCTTTCTCGCTGCGGAGGGGGAGTCCCCTGACGCGTTCCTGGGCGCTGCGTCCGAGAAGGTCCTGGCCACGCTGGGTCCCTTGAGCTCCGCCTGGCGAGGGACGGAGGAGATCGAGGCTCACGGAGGCGAGACGACGGTCGAGGGGCCCGGGTCCGCCCTGCCGCCGTGGGTCCTTCAGAGTCCCACCGAGGCGGAAGGGCTTGCTGCCGTCGTAGAGGGTGTCGGGGCGCTGGACGAGGAGGCTCTGGCCGAGAGATTCGAGCTGGCGGAGGGCTTCCTGCCCCGGGATTCCGAAGAGGACACGGAGCCGGGGGTCGCCGGAGAGCTCCCGGCGGGGCAGGGGGGAGTTGCCTCGGGCTGGATCTCCCGGGACGAATTCGTCACCGCCCCCGATTTCGGCGCCGAGTTCGCTGACCTTCCGCCTCTTGAGGGCGAGACGGGCGGCATGCTGGAGCCCGCAGGTCCGGGGGAGTACGTAGCTGGCTTCGGGGGAGATCTGGTGTCGGGCTCCAGCTTCGACGATCACGTGCTGGCGGCCACGGACCTCAAAGCCGTCGGCTTCGACGCTCCTGGCGCCGGTGACGGACTCGACCGCTCGAACGCCGAGGCTTGGGAGTCGCCGGTGCCGCCGGACGAAGCACCGGGTGCCCGCGCCCCCGCCCTCCGTCCTTCGAGGCCCATGCCACGGCGTCCGATCCAGCGAAAGAAGTCCCTCTCCGGCATGGTCGTGCTGATTCTGGCCCTGGCGGCCATTACCGCTGCGGCGGTTGGGACGCTCTTAGGGGTCTTCTCTCTGCCCGGGCTCGGGTTCCTGCAGGGAGTCTTTCGGGATCTCCCGGATCCGCCCCTCGTTCTGCCCGGTCCCCAGCCCAACGAGCCGCTTCTGCGGTTTTCCCTGGAGCTGTTCAGGTATCAGGAAAACGAACTGTCCCACGCAGAGGAGATGCGGGATGAGCTTCGCTCCCGCTTGCCGGGGGTCCTGTTCGCGGTGGTCCCGGACGACTCCAGGGGCGCGGTTTCCCATGCTCTCCTGGCGGGTCCCGCCGAGAGCCTCCTGGAAGTGGAAAGCCTCAGAGAAGTCCTGGCGGGGGTCATCACCCGGGAGGATCCCGAGTCCTGGAGGATCCGGGAGACTCCCCGGGCGTTCCACCTTGGGGAGTGGGGCACGCTGGAGGAGGCCCGGGAATACCTGGCGAGGATCGAGAGCGACGGGATCCCCGGGTATGTCCTGTACGCCACCTATCCCGGGGGGACGGATGGATACATCGTCTTCGCCGGTGCCTATCAGGGGGTTGCGGATGCACGGCCGATGCAGCGGATACTCCACGAGAGCGGTCGGAGGGACGTGCCTCTCGTCGAGCGGAGGGGCCGTCTCCCGGAATGAAGCTCAAGGCCCTTCGACTCCACGGGTTCAAGTCGTTCGCTGACTCCACTGAAATTGAGTTCCACGAGGGAATCACCGCCGTCGTGGGCCCCAACGGGTGCGGAAAGTCCAACGTCAGTGACGCCATTCGCTGGGTGCTTGGGGAACAGCGGCCCACGGCCATCCGGGGCGCCAGGATGGAAGAAGCCATCTTCCAGGGCTCCCTGAACCGCCGTCCGGTCAACAGGGCCTCGGTCTCCCTCGTCGTTTCCAACGACGACGGCACCCTTCCCGTGCCTTTCGAGGAGGTAGAGATCGCCCGCACCGTCTTTCGGGACGGGGGAAGCGACTATTCCATCAACCGGGCCTCATGCCGCCTCAGGGACGTGCTGGACCTTTGCCGGGACACCGGCCTGGGGGCCAATGCCTACGCCATCATCGAGAATCGGATGATCGATGCCATCCTCTCTGACAGGGCTGAGGAGCGCAGAGGCCTGTTCGAGGAGGCGGCCGGCATCGGGAAATACAAGGACCGCCGGAAGGCCGCCCTCCGCCGTCTGGAGCGGGGGGAGCTGGATCTGCAGCGCCTGGACGACGTCATCGGCGAGGTGGAGTCGAAGGTCCGGGCGCTCGCCCGTCAGAAGGGGAAGGCGCAGCGCCATCAGGCCCTCCGTGATCGAAGCCTTGCCATCGAGGTCGCCGTGGCCAGGCACCAGCTCGGAGCCCTGAGGTCCCGTCTGGATGAGGTCGAAAGGGAGCTGGCGGGGGACCGGGAGCTGGGAGAGGGCTTCCTGGCGGAGCTTCGAACGGCTGAGACCCATTTCGAAACGCTCCGCCTCCGGCAGGTGGAGGTGGAAAGGGCCCGGAGCGAAGCGGCATCCAGAGTGGACCAGGTACAGCAGGACCTGGTGCGGTGGGAGCGGGATCTGGCTGTCGCTGAAGAGCGGATCAACCACGCACTGCGGCGGATGGGCCAGATCGGGCAGGACAGGGAGGAGACCGGAGGGCGCATCGGAAGGTTGGAGGACGAGGCCCGTGTCCTCGGGGATGCCGACGCGAGGGCTGCGGTGGATCTCGACGGGTTGTCCGTGGAACGGGGGCGGCGGCACGAGGAGGTTCTCCAGGCCAGGAGTGTCCTCCAGGAGGCTCGGGGGAAGCTGGAGGCCCTGGAGGGCCGCCTGAGGGACCTGAGCCGGCGGCAGGCCCATCTGGAGGGGGACGCCTCGTCGGCCGAGGCCCAGGGGGCGGAGCTTGGGCGTCACCTGGACCGGCTCCAGAAGGAGATGGCGGACGCTTCCCACGCCCTCGCCGACCTGGAAAGCCAGGGGGACCTGTTTGCGGACCGGCTAGCGGAGCTCGATGGGATCCTTGCCCGGAGAAGGGCAGCCATGGAGGAGGCAGAAGAACGGAACCGGCGGGCAAGGGAGGGGCAGGAGAAGGCGCGGGCGGATCATGTCAGCGCCAGGGAGCGCCTGACCGGACTGGAGACCCGGATCGATGCCCTGGAAGGAATGGAGAGGGGCCAGGAAGGCCTCGAGCCCGCCGTCAAGGCCGCTCTCGCTCTCGGCGATCCGGACATCCGGGGAACCCTGGCGGACTCTCTGGCGGGGGAGCCGGAGGTGATGGGGGCGGTGGAGTCCTATCTCGGACCGCTGGCCCAGGGTCTTCTGGTGCGGGACGGAGCCACCGTGAGCCGGCTGCAACGCTGGCACCGGGGGGCCTGGGGCGGGCGAGGGGGTCTCATTCTCTTCCCGCTGGATCGCGTGCCTCCGGCGCCGGGTGGGGAAGAGGGGAGTCTGCTGGCGGCTCTGCGCCTCAGCGGTCCGGGCGCCCCGTGGGTGAGGAGGATTCTGGCCGGGCTTTCCCTGGGGGAAGACGCCGCTGAGGCAGGTGCCGGCAAGGGCGTCGTTTCCCTTTCAGGCCTCTCGGTGGACGGAGAGGGAGTGGTGCGTATCGGTAATCCCCTGGGGAGCTCGGGGATCATGGAGCGGAGGGAGCGAGTCAGGCTCCTGAAGACGGAGGCGGATGAGGCGGCGGAGCTTGCGGATGAGGCTCGAGGCCGCCGGGAGAATGCGGAGGCGGAGGCAGGGGCGGCGGAGACCGGTTTGGAGGAAACAAGATGGCTCTTGAGGGAGACCGAGGACGCCCATCGGTCCGCCGTCGTCCAGTCGCAGGCGCAGAAAGACCGCCGGGCCCGCCTGGATCGATTCCAGGAGGATCTCGCGCGGCAGATCGAAGGTACCCGGGCTGCCCGCGCCAGGGCTCTGGACAGGGCCGGGACGGCTCGAGAGGATCTGCGCCTGGTTTCGGAAGAGGTCGATCATCTGCGGGAGGAGGAGGTGCTGGCGCGGCAGGAGGTCGCCGGGGCCCAGGACACCTGGGAGGAGGCCAGAGCCAGGGAGGCCGAGCTCGACCTGGATGTGGCCCGGAAGGAGGGAGAGCGACGGCGCATCCTGGAGCGGCTCGGGGACGTGGAGTCACTGCTGGCGGACGCCACGGGTCGCCTTGCTGCCCTCGGGGACGAGATGATGACGCTCGAGGAGGAGAAGCTTGCCGGCTCCCGCATCCGGGAGGAGGGCGCCGCAGTCATGGCCGTCCTCTTCCAGCAGAGGGATGAGGCGCGAGAGGACCTGGCGCGGCGGGAGGACACCGCCGCACGGGTTTCGGAATCGCTCCAGGAGGCGGATCGGAGGGTCCGAGCTGCCCGGACCTCGGAGCGGGAGGCCGTGGACCGCCGCCATCGCCTCGAGCTGGAGCGGCAGGAGCTCGTGGGGCAGAGTGGGCGAATCCAGGATCGCCTGGAGGGGGAGTGGGGTCGCCCCCTCCAGGTCCTTCTGGCCGAGGCGGAGCCGGCGGAGGGAGATCCGGAGGAGTTGAAGGCCGAGCTCCAGGAGATCCAGGAAGCCTTGGACAGGGTGGGTCCCGTGAACATGCTGGCGGTGGAGGAGCACCAGGAGGAGAGCGCCCGCCTGGCGTTCCTTGTCGAGCAGAGGGACGACCTCAGGAGAGCCCGGGACGATCTCAGGGCCGCCATCCGGCAGATCAACGAGACGGCCATGCGACTCTTCCGCGACACCTTCCGGAAGATCCAGGAGAACTTCCAGAGCACCTTCCAGCGCCTGTTCGAAGGGGGAGAGGCCAGCCTCTGGCTCGAGGACGAGGACGACCCGCTGGAGTCAGCCATCGAGATCCATGCCTCCCCCCGGGGGAAGAAGACCCAGCGGATCGACCTGCTTTCCGGAGGTGAACGGGCCTTGACCGCCCTCAGTCTCCTCTTCGGGATCTACCTGGTCAAGCCGAGCCCCTTCTGCGTCATGGACGAGGTCGACGCTCCGCTGGACGAATCCAACATCTATCGGTTCATTCGGCTCTTGCAGGAGTTCAAGGATCAGACCCAATTCATCGTGATCACCCACAATGCCCGGACCATCGAAGCGGGGGACTGGATCTACGGGGTGACCATGGAAGAGCCCGGAGTGAGCCGCATCGTGGGAGTGCGATTGGAGGATGCGCTTCAGGCCAGCAGTCCGGCGGCCTGACGGCCGCCTC
>Ga0068714_10004522_pt1 | contig 15514 bp, 10 predicted proteins | sample MTBNYHSulfiMetaG_FD_62988 | JGI IMG/M metagenome (GOLD analysis project Ga0068714, IMG submission 62988) | Enrichment culture microbial communities from rom New York Harbor, USA that are MTBE-degrading - MTBE-NYH (New York Harbor Sulfidogenic)... | ecosystem: Environmental > Aquatic > Marine >...
GACAGGGTCATATGGGCACTGGTGGTCATCTTTATGATATATTCCCTGCTGGCTGTTTACAGCTCTTCAGTAAGCGTGGCATTTACAAGATACGGCGGCAACACCACCTATTTCCTGAGGAGCCAGTTCTTTATGCTTATCCTGGGACTCGTGATTATCATTATTGTGCATTACCTGCCCTACAGAATCTATTCATCGCTCGCCGGACTTATGCTTCTGGGTGCAATTGCACTGCTGATACTGACACTATTTATAGGTACCCGGCTGAATGAGGCAACACGCTGGCTGGAAATACCCGGCACAGGCTTCAGACTGCAGACATCGGACCTGGCAAAGGTTGCACTTGTGATATACCTTGCACGGGTGCTGGCACAGTATCAGAACGAACTCGGTAACTTTTCACTTGTTACAAAATATCTTGTTGTTCCTGTGGCAATTGTGTGCTGCCTGATTCTGCCGGAGAACCTCTCAACTGCTGCAATGATTTTTATGGTGAGTATGATAATCATGTTCATCGGAAGAGTACCTTTCAGGTTTCTGCTTGCATATGTGGGAATAGCACTGGCTGGTCTGCTGATTGCTGCAATGCTTCTGACACTGTTCACAAAGGATAACAGGGTTGAGGTGTGGAAGGACAGGATCGAGAGCTTCTTTTCACGCGACACTTCAGGTGAAGATGAATACCAGTCGAATCAGGCAATGATCGCAATATCAACCGGGGGGCTCTTTGGCAAGGCTCCCGGTAAAAGCACACAGCGAAACATGCTGCCCCAGTCTAACTCCGATTTTATTTTTGCCATAATTATTGAAGAATATGGCTTGATTTTCGGTGCAATTCCTTTGATACTGGCATATATGATTCTGCTCTTCAGGGGGATCACAATTGCCAAAAAGTGTGAAACAGCCTTCCCGGCATTTATGGTGATGGGACTCATCATTATGATAGTGGTGCAGGCAATGCTCAATATGCTTGTGGCTGTGGGATTATTTCCCGTAACAGGTCAGACACTACCAATGGTGAGCTGGGGAAGAACATCGGTTCTGGTAATGAGCTTCTCTATCGGTGCTGTGCTGAGCGTTAGCAGAGTTGTGAATGCAAGGGTAAACAATGAGGAACTCCCTCCGGAGGAGGTAAGGGATGAAGGGAAGAAGATATGAGTCAGGGGAGAAACATAAGAGTTATCATCAGCGGCGGAGGTACCGGAGGGCATGTATTCCCCGCAATTTCCGTGGCAAATGCTCTCAGGAAGAAGGAACCGTCTGTTGAGATCCTTTTTGTGGGAGCTGAGGGCAGGATGGAGATGGAAGAGGTCCCGAAGGCGGGTTACACAATAAAAGGCCTGCCGGTGGAAGGGATCGACCGTAAGAATATATTCAGGAACATAATGCTTCCATGCCGGTTGATGAAAAGCCTCAGGATGGCAGGTAAGATCATAGGGGAATATAATCCCGACGTGGTGGTGGGCGTTGGAGGATATGCCAGCGGTCCCGTTCTCAGAAAGGCCGGCCGAATGGGAATTCCAACACTGATACAGGAACAGAACAGTTATGCGGGGGTAACTAACAGGCTCCTTGCTTCAAAAGCTTCAGTGATATGTGTTGCATACGACGGCATGAGCAAATTTTTTCCCGCCGGAAAGATAATAAAAACAGGCAATCCTGTCCGTGGAGATTTCAGAAACATGGATTCACTGCGTCAGGAAGCCCTCGAATACTTTCAACTTGCAGGTGATATGCCTGTGATCCTTGTACTGGGAGGATCGCTTGGTGCAGAATCAATAAACAGGAGTCTTTCTGAAAATATCCGGAAAATTGCCGGCTCGGGATGCCAGTGGCTCTGGCAGACAGGGAAAAATTACCATAGTGAGGTAAGTGAGATTGTTGCAGGGTCAGTCACGGCAAATATTTCAGTTCACGGATTCATAAACAGAATGGACCTGGCTTATGCCGCTGCCGATTTGGTTATATCGCGGTCAGGGGCAGGGACAATATCGGAGTTATGCCTTGCCGGCAAACCGGTAATACTGGTTCCTTCACCAAATGTTGCAGAGGATCACCAGACACGTAATGCCATGGCGCTGAGCGAAAAAGGTGCCGCCATTCTTGTACGTGACGAGCAGGTTATGGAGAGACTTGTTGATGAAGCGATTGCCCTCGCTTCTGACAAAAGCAGGCAAAAAATGCTTGCAAATAACATATCCGGGATGGCTGAACCGGATGCCGGTATCAGGATAGCCGAAGAAGTAATTAAACTGGCACGCAGATGATAGATCTGAATAAACCTGATTATCTGTTTTTTGCCGGTATCGGAGGAATTGGCATGAGTGCTCTTGCCCTCTGGTTCCGCAATAGCGGATTTGCCGTGGCAGGATATGACCGGACGAAGACTGCTATGACAGAATCACTTGCTGAAAAAGGATGTGAAGTTATTTACAGGGATGAGCCGGAGAGCCTGCCCGATCTTTTCAGGGATCCCCTCAGGAAAGAAAAAGTGATGGTTATCTATACACCTGCAGTACGCTCAGATAACAAAATACTGATCTGGTTCCGAACCAACGGATATCTGATTCATAAAAGATCGGAGATCCTGGGAGAGATATCATCACGCACCGATACAATAGCTGTTGCCGGCACTCACGGAAAGACGACCGTCTCGACCATGGCCGCCCATCTTCTTAAACAGTCAGGCCTTGATTGCTCGGCATTTCTCGGGGGAATCTCCAAAAATTATGACTCAAACCTTATCCTTGGCGAAGGAAGATATACTGTCATGGAGGCCGATGAATATGACAGATCATTTCACCGGCTTTCCCCGCTTATTGCAGTAATAACATCTCTTGATGCCGATCATCTTGATATTTACGGCGACCACGAAACAATGATCAGGGCCTATAATGAATTCATAGCGAAAATCAGATCCGGAGGAAAGCTTGTCGCTTTTAACAGAATAGCCTCAAAACTGGAAATACCCTCATCTCTGGAATTTCATACCTATGGTCTGGATGAAGAGGCAGATTACCAGGCCTTTAATATTGTCAGAGATTCTGATCATTACAGGTTCAGCATAAAGACACCGGACAGGATAATCGATGATCTGCGTTTCATTTTCCCGGGGATTGTGAACATAATAAACCTGACAGCGGCAACAGCCGTAGCGCTTAAATGCGGTGTAAAAGAGCAGGAAATAAGAAAAGCTATATTGCTGTTCAGGGGGATAAGAAGAAGGTTTGACATCAGAATAAACAGGCCCGGTCTTGTATATATTGATGATTATGCCCATCATCCGGAGGAGATAAGGGCATTTGTGGAAGCGGTAAGGGAGTATTACGGTAACAGGAAGATCACAGGAATATTCCAGCCTCATCTGTTCACACGCACACGCGACCATGCAGAGGGATTTGCAAAGATCCTGGACAAGCTCGATGAGGTGATCCTCCTTCCTGTCTATCCCGCAAGAGAAGAGCCGGTTAAAGGTGTTTCATCGGAGCTGATATATAACAGGATGATGCTGTCTGATAAAAGGATGCTTGAGTTGAGGGATCTGCCGGAAGCTCTTGATGTTGAGAAGATAGATATTCTTGTCACAATAGGGGCGGGTGATATCGATACGCTCGCAGGCCCGATCGAAGAGAAACTGAAAAACGTACCGGAGAGATGAAGAAACTGCTTAAGATAATATTGCTTTTACCAACTCTCTCTCTTTTCGTGATACCTGCATATTTTACCGGTATCTCTTACTCGAGGCCATGCAAAGGGATCGAGATAAATATTGTTGATTCATTGGATTATAATTTTGTTACACCGGGGGAGATATTGAGCCTTATCAATAGCGGCAGGATACTGGGCAAGCCCGTAAGGGATATTTCAAAATCTGAAATAGAGGATAAGATCAGCGGTCTTAAGGAGCTCAGGGTGGCAGAGGTTTATATGGCGATAGACGGAACACTTCATGTGTATGCCGATCAGCGCAACCCGATAATGAGGGTGATGGCCCTCAATGGGAGCGACTATTATATTGATGATGAAGGCTTTGTGGTGAGACGAAGAACCCTTTATACTCCCAGGCTACATATAGTGGGAGGAAATATAAATGTTACCTCTGCGATGCTGAGCGGCGTCACTATTCTCGATACCAGCATAAGTAAAACAATACTGCGTGACATCTATCACATGGTAAATCATATAAGAAAGGATGATTTCTGGTCAGCACAGATTGATCAGATATATGTTGACGGCAATAATGAGATCGATCTGATCCCGAGAGTGGGGAATCATATAATAAAGATCGGTACCCCCGAAGATTTCACTGAAAAACTTACCAACCTGCAGACCTTTTACAGGAAAGTTATGCCGGAGGTCGGGTGGGACAGGTACTCGGTAATAAACCTTAAATACAAAGGACAGATAGTATGTAAAAAGAGATAATAATATAACCATATCTATGACTATGAATAACAAGGAAAAGTTTGTAGCAGCAATCGATATTGGAACCACCAAAATAGTGGCCATTGTCGGTTCAAAGAACGAGAACGGCAAAATTGAAATTCTCGGGCTTAGCAAAGCATTATCAAGAGGTGTCAAAAGAGGAGTTGTCCTTAATATTGAGGAGACCGTCAATGCTATTGAGACAACGGTGGAGGATGTACAGAAACGGTCCGGTATCATGTTTTCCGAGGTTTTTGCCGGGATTGCGGGACAACATATAAAAAGCATGAAGAACAGGGGTTACATCATTCGCGATGCTTATGAGGATGAGATAAAGAAGGAGGAGGTATTCAGGCTGATTGAAGATATGCATAAGATACATATCGATATCGGCGAGGAGATCATCCATGTCATTCCTCAGAATTTCATTGTCGACAATGAGACAGGTGTCAAGAGCCCTATTGGCATGTGTGGAAGGAGACTTGAGGCTAATTTTCATATTGTTATCGGACAGGTAGCTGCTGCCAAGAATATAGAGAAATGCATAAGGAAGGCTAACCTTGTAGTAAAGGACATGATACTGGAGCCGCTGGCTTCATCCGATGCGGTCCTTACGGATGATGAGAAAGAGGCTGGTGTCGTTCTGGTGGATATTGGCGGAGGCACAACAGATGTGGCGATTTACTATGACAACATAATACGTCATACGGCGGTGATACCGTTCGGCGGCAATGTGATAACCAAGGATATAAAGGAAGGGTGTGCCATATTGCAGAGGCACGCAGAACAGCTCAAGATACAGTACGGATCAGCCCTTGGTGATATTGCACCTGAAGACAAGGTGGTCTCAATACCGGGAATCAGCGGGAGAGAACCAAAGGAGATCTCCTTTAAAAGCCTGGCATATATTATACAGTCGAGGATGGAGGAGATTATCGATATTATCAATTTTGAGATACAGAATTCCGGCTATGCAGATAAACTTGCAGCGGGAGTGGTAATAACGGGAGGAGGAGCCATGCTTAAACATCTTCCACAGCTTATGAAATTCAAGACAGCCATGGATGTAAGGATCGGATATCCCAACGAGCATCTGGCCGGAGCAGCAAGGAACGAGATCAACCAGCCCATGTATTCCACAGCCGTCGGACTCATAATGAGGGGATTTGAATATCTGGATACTTACAAGAAAACATTCGTTGCAGGTAAGAAGGAAGAATTTGCAAAGTCATTAATCAATGAATCAGATAAAGAAGGGATTAAAGGTGGTGAGATACCTGTAAAAGAGGAAGAAAGGACTCCGCTTTCAGAGAAAATCAAGATAATGCTTTCAAGGATTTTCGAGGTTGAGGACCAGAAAATAAACTGATAACCAATTAAAATACAATACAATGGCTGACGATTTAATGAACTTTGATCTTCCTGTCGAGAGATCGTCCATTATTAAGGTCCTTGGAGTAGGTGGCGGGGGCAACAATGCTGTCAATCACATGTTCGAACGTGGCATCAAGGATGTGAATTTTGTTGTCTGCAATACCGATCTGCAGGCGCTTCAGAATAGCCCTGTGCCGGTTAAGGTGCAGATAGGGGAATCGCTTACCGAAGGCAGAGGGGCAGGAAGCAAACCCGAGGTAGGCAGGAAGGCCGCTGTCGAGAACCTGAGTGATGTGATGGAAGCAATATCCGGTAATACCAAAATGGTATTTATCACAACGGGAATGGGAGGAGGAACCGGCACCGGAGCCATACCGGTCATTGCCAGGGCATGCCGCGATGCCGGACTACTGACCATTGCCGTGGTAACAATCCCGTTCAAATCGGAAGGTAAGATACGCATAACCTATGCTGTTGAGGGAATAGATGAGCTGAAAGACCATGTGGACTCCCTCCTGGTAATCAACAATGAAAAACTGAGGGAGATATACGGTGACCAGGGTGTCTCGACAGCTTTTGCCAAAGCAGATGATGTGCTGGCAACAGCAGTTAAGGGAATAGCCGAGATCATTACCATCGCAGGGTATATTAATGTCGATTTTGCTGATGTTGAAACAGTTATGAAAGATTCCGGAGTGGCTGTAATGGGCATGGGAAGTGCAGAGGGAGAGAACAGGGCAATAAATGCCATTGAAAATGCCCTTGCTTCACCACTGCTCAATTCGAACGATATTACCGGAGCAAAAAGTATTCTTCTTAATATCAATTCAGGAACAGGGGAGCACGAGCTCACAATGGATGAGCTGGGCGAGATAACCGATTATATGTATGAGGTAGCATCCGAAGAGGCGTTGATAATAAGAGGATTATCGCAGGATGAGACACTTGAAGGAAAAATCAATGTTACAGTTATTGCCACAGGCTTCGAAGCTGCAAGCATTTTCCAGCCCTATAAGAGAAGACCAAAAGAGACCCTCGAGCTTGTTACACCCAATAATCCTGTTCCTCCCGGTATTATCCCGGAAAGAGGGGAAGAGACATTTACAGTTCACGAAAAGAAACACAGATCAATTATTACCAGCATCGAACCTGAGATGCAGGGAGAGCTCGATTTCAGGTTCGACCGTGACGAGCAGATGTGCGAGGTTGAAAAGGGCAGACCGGAAAATGAGAATGAAACAAACGAAAAGGCTGAAATAACACTCCGGAAAGTAAAACACATGCAGAAGATCCTTAAAAAGGAGGGACTTTCCGGCAATGCCGTAAAGGAAAACATCGACACTTTTGAAGACGTGCCGGCATATATCCGAAGAAACATGTCAATCAGAACCCCGGAAAAGGCTAAGGAGAGCAGGATCTCAAAATTTACTCTTACCTCAGGTGATGATGATGAACTGATATTGAGGGATAATAATGCATATCTGAATGATAATGTGGACTGATGGGGGTATTTGATATGATTTTCATCGTGGTACGGGCGTTGCATGCAACGCCCATACTGCTTTCATATCTGCCCCTTAATCTCTATCTTTGCCACTGATGAAAAGATACATGATATTACCCTTTATGCTGGCATTTGCATTATCATTAAATGCACAGGATCAGACTTCTCCTCAGCCAAGGGTAATAAAACAGTGGACACTATCACCTGATTTTACTGAAGAAAAAACAATCCGGTTCGATACTATATTTTCCCTTTCCAACCGTTACAGGCAGACCGACAGATTCTCACCTCTGAATGCGTACCCGGGAAGTTACGGACTCCCCTTCTATCAGATCCCCTTTTTTTGCAGAATCAACCACCCCGAAAAATACCTCTATAGCTACTACTACCCACTGATGTATCTGTCGGACAGAACGATATTCATGAACACGCAGACCCCTTTCACAGAGATGACCTGGTCATTTGCAGGTCAGAGGAATATGGCAGAACAGACATTCAGGATCAGGCATTCACAGAATGCAAACCGCTTCCTTAACTTCGGACTCATATATGACATAGTATATAATCTTGGACAATACACCTACCAGAGGGCCGAAGGCAGGAATTTCACGTTTTTCACTTCATATACCGGTGAAAAATATAAACTCTATTTTTCTGCAGGAATCAATAACCATATTGCGCTGGAAAACGGAGGGATTAAAGATCCGGATCAGTTAAGGGACTTCGATACCCGCGATGTGGCTGTGAATCTCGGTGGACTGAACAATGCAAAAAGCACGCTGAAGAACAGCAGCATACTTCTTGTGCAGAGGTACACCCTTGGCGGAAAGGCTGATGCCCCGGCTGATTCGCTGTTGAACGAAGAGGCCTCTTCGTTTGCCCTGAGAGGTACATTCTCCCACATAGCTGTACTTGAAAGCAATCGCAGGACCTACGAGGATAATTATCCCGGAGCCGGTTTTTACGATTCGGTCTATATCGACCCCGGTTTCACCTTTGATTCATTGTCGTTTAGGATCCTGAAAAATACGCTTCGGTTTGATTTTACCACCGATGAGACAAGGAAGTTCCGGCTTGGCGGGGGCTTCGGAATACGGAATGAATTGCTTATGCACAGCCAGATAATACCAACTCATAACGATAATATTGCCGATACTGCAGTATGGCGCCATACCAATAATGCCCTGGTTGGCCGTTTATTCAACAATATTGGTGAGAAATTCAGGTGGGTGGCTGCCGGCGAATTATATTTCAGCGGTTACAGGGGTGGCGATTTCAGTATCAAAGGGGAGATGGAGAAATCGTTTGACCTGAAAAAGGGGAGGGCAACCTGGATTATTAACGGAGGAATTGCCAGTACACGGCCATCCTTCTGGTACGAGCAGTGGGGTGGGAATCATTTTGAATGGCATAATAATATGAATAAGGAGTTCAGAACTGATCTGGGAACTATCTTCTCCTTTCCCGGACGAGATACTGAGCTGAAGTTCAATTATGCACTCATTGATAATTATACTGATTTCGGCTTCGATGCTCTTCCGGCGCAACATACCGGCGGGCTCTCCGTTGCAGCAATATCTGTGAGCAAGTTGTTGTCGGCCTGGAAATTTCATCTTGCCACCGACATTGTTTTACAACAGTCGAGTAACAGCGAAATTCTCGATCTGCCCCTCATCGCTCTGCGGTCAGCAGGCTATTTTGAGCATCTGTTCGTTTTCAAATCGACTAATGGCAGGCTGAATACCCAGATAGGAGCCGAAGTGACCTACCACACACCGTACCACCCGTACGCATGGATGCCTGCAACCGGCAGATATTACAGGCAGGAGAACACCACAACAGGAAATTACCCTTTTATTAATGTTTTTCTGAACGCTAAGCTTAAACGGACAAGAATGTTCGTTATGTTCGATCATGTAAATTCGGGGCTGATGGGATATAATTACTATCTGATACCGGGTTATCCTATGAATGTCAGGATGTTAAGGTATGGTATTGCATGGACATTCTATGATTAAGAATTTTTTGTATCTTTGCACCCGCAAAATTAAGGCTAAGGTAAAAGAAAGGAATTTGTTTTGAAAAAGGGATTATATATATTTTATACTGTTATTTTATCCGGACTCCTTCTGAGTCAGTCATGCAGGAATATTACCAGTACTGTCAACAGCGGGCCTGATCTTGATGAAATCAGGGAAAGGGGAAGACTGATAGCAATAACTGATTACAATTCAACCAACTATTTTATTTACAAGGGAGAGCCAATGGGTTTCCATTATGAATTGCTGAAGGCTTTTGCCGATCACCTCGGGACCGAGCTTGAAATCAGGCCGGAAAATATTCTGCAGAATGCTTTCAGATTGCTTAATTCCGGGGAGGTTGATTTACTCGCCATAGGGCTTACAGTGAATGAGACCAGAAAGAAGGAACTCCAGTTCACCGAAGCAATTGACGAGACCAGGCAGGTGCTTGTACAACGCAGGCCGGATAACTGGCGTTCGATGACCATGGATGCTGTTGAGAAGACTCTTGTACGCAATCAGCTTCACCTTGCAGGGAAAACCGTTTATGTGCAGGAATCTTCTGTGCATGTGGAGCGTCTTAACTCGATGGCAGCCGAAATAGGTGATAATATTACCGTTATTGAGGTGCCTTACGAGATGGAAAAGCTTATAAAGCTTGTTTCAACAGGTGAAATAGAACTTGCTGTGGTTGATGAGAATATTGCGCAGGTTAATTCAACATATTACCCGGATATCGATGTACGAACACCTGTTAGTTTTCCACAGAAGATAGCATGGGCATTGAGGAAGGATAATTCGGAAAAGCTTCAGGATGAGCTGAATGAATGGATAAGGTCGTTCAGGAATACCAGGTCGTATGCTATCCTTTATGCCAAGTATTACAGAAATCCCAGGTCGAGCGCCATAGTAAAGAGCGATTATTATTCCAATTCCACCGGCAGAGTCTCCCAATGGGATGACATGATAAAAAGTTACAGCGAGAATATCAACTGGGACTGGCGCCTTCTGGCTTCTCTCATTTACCAGGAGTCACGCTTCAGACCCGATGTTGTCTCATGGGCAGGAGCTTACGGACTCATGCAGGTGATGCCTGCCACCGGCGCCAACTTCGGGATCGATATAACTTCGTCGCCCCAGAACAACCTCAGGGCAGGAACAATGTTCATCAACTGGCTCCATACAATATTTGATCCTAAGATCCCTGATGAAGAGGAGAGGCTCAAGTTCATACTTGCATCCTATAATGCCGGTCCCGGGCATGTGCTCGATGCAATGGTCCTGGCTGAGAAGAACGGGATGGATCCGCACAAATGGGATGATAATGTTGCTGTGTGGCTCCAGAAGAAATCAGAACCTCAGTACTATAATGATGCTGACGTAAAAAGCGGCTATTTTACCGGGAAAGAATCAATTGCATTTGTTACTGAGATACTCTACAGGTACAGCCATTACAGGAATATCATTCCACCCTCCGAAAACTAATCATACCGTATCGCTTTCACCGGGGTTATCCTGCTGATGAGCTGTGAGGGTACCAGCAGCATAAAGATTATTACAGCCATTGTACCGGCGTTTAGCAGGATGATGTGCAGAGGATCGAGGTTCACTGGTACGGTCTTTATGTAATAGGATGTCGGATCGAGGGAGATCAGTCCGGTCTTTAACTGGATAAATGCCAGACCGATACCGATAAGGTTCCCCCATAAAAGCCCTTTGCCTATCAGATAGGCCGCCTGGTAGAGGAATACCCTCCTTATGGTGACATCATCAGATCCGAGAGCCTTAAGTACCCCTACCATGTTTGTCTTTTCAAGTATCAGGATAAGAAGGCCTGATATCATGTTGAACCCGGCAACAACAAGCATGAGGAGGATTATGATAATTACGTTAAGATCCTGAAAGTTAAGCCAGTCGAAGATCTGAGGATGCCTGAACTTTATGTTTGTAACCTTGAATTGCGCCTCATCCTCGGCTATCCTGTAACCGATGGCGTCTCTTACTGCGTATGTCATTTCATCCAGTCTGTCAAAATCACTGATAAAGATCTCAAAACCGCTTATCTGGTCATCCTCCCAGCCGTTGAGCCTCTTTATATGCCCTATGTCGCAGAACACATATATCTTATCGAACTCATCAAGGCTTGTTTCATAAATACCGCTTATGACGAACTTACGGCTCCGCGGTGGCTCCTGTACAAAGTACATGGCGAAGGCATCGCCGGTACGGAGCCTCAGCATATCAGACACCTTCTTTGAGATGATGACCTTGTCGGTGCGGCCGGTGTCAGTCACTTCAAACACCGATCCGTCAACCATGTTCCTGCTGAAATAGTTCCAGTCGAAATCGCTTCCGATACCTTTGAGAACAACCCCCTGTATCTCATCGTCGGTCTTTATTATCCCTGCCTTGGTCGCAAAAACCTGTATATGCTTTATCCCGGGTATCTGCTTTATCTTCGGGACGAATTCCTGGGCACCGCTTATGGGTACGGTCTCGAATGATATGTTGGCATCGAAGTTAGTAATCTGGATGTGGGACCCGAAGCCTACCACCTTTTCCCTGATCTGCTGCTTGAAGCCTGTGAGTATCGCAACGGCAAGGATCATAACTGCAAGTCCCACTGCAATACCTACAATGGCAATTACATTTATGGGGCGTGAGAATGATGTTCCCTCCCGTCTTCCCTTTATAAGCCTTTGTGCTATGAAGTATGGCAGATTCATAATATCCTGAAGTGTCAAAATTAAGAAAATTAGTGACATCTCAGTGGTTCTCTGTGTCTTCTCAGTGGTTCTCAGTGTCTTCTCAGTGGTTCTCAGTGTAATAATTAAGGTAAAAGAAAATTACACAGAGATCACGAAGTTCCGACAGCTGCCGGGATTACAGAGGAACACATAGATTTTATTGATTGTATTAATATGAATTAAATCTTATTAGATTTACAAATGAAAATCAAATACACAATGAAAAAATTATCTCTCATTATCCCGGTGTTAATGATTCTGATCGCCACTCTTTCATGCCAGGAAGCCGTGAAGATGCCTGTTCCGGGAGCACATCAGACTGACGTATACAAACCTGTGCTTGAAGGGAAAACCATTGCCGTTGTGGCGAACCAGACCTCGATGGCAGGCGATATTCACCTGGTTGACAATCTTGTAAGGAACGGGATCGATGTACGGGCGATTTTTGCACCCGAGCACGGCTTCCGCGACCTGGCCGATGCCGGAGCAATTATTGAAGACGGCAGGGATGCCGCCACGGGTATCCCTCTTATAAGCCTTTACGGTTCGCAGCGCAAGCCTTCATCCGAAAATCTCAGGGGAATAGACATAGTTGTCTTTGATATCCAGGATGTAGGCGCGAGGTTCTACACCTATATCTCAACACTCCATTATGTTATGGAAGCCTGTGCCGAGAACGGCGTAAGATGCATGGTAATGGACAGGCCTAATCCAAATGGTTATTATTTCGACGGAAATATAGCCGATACAGCTTACAGGTCGTTTGTAGGAATGCATCCGGTGCCGATAGTGCATGGCATGACGATCGGGGAATATGCCCGGATGATCAACGGCGAGGGATGGCTCAGCGGCGGAATTAAATGCGACCTGTCGGTAATCAAGTGCAAAAATTACACACATGCGACGCTGTATGAGCTTCCGATAAGGCCCTCTCCGAACCTGCCGAACCAGACATCAATATATCTGTATCCATCGATATGTTTCTTTGAGGGTACAAATATTTCGCTCGGAAGAGGCACTCCTTATCCTTTCCAGGTGTTCGGATCGCCCAATTTGCCGGACAGGGGATTCAGCTTCACCCCGGAGAGTGTTCCCGGAGCCATGAACCCGCCTCTGCTCGGAGTGAAATGTTACGGGACCGATCTGCGCAACGCGATCGCCGATGGACTGGTACCCTCGCCCAAAGTGGATCTGGGGTGGGTTATCAGTGCCTGGAACGACTACCCCGATAAGGATCAGTTCTTTACACGTTATTTCGATGTTCTTGCCAGCGGACCATTATTGAGAGAGCAGATCCAGAAAGGTATGAGCGCTGAAGAGATCAGGGAAACATGGAAGGAGGGTCTGGAGGCCTTTGGCCGGACCAGGGCGAAATACCTGTTGTATGACTAGGTACTGGGTACTGCCTGCCCGACTGACTGCGTCAGCGGTCAGGCGGGGGTACTGGGTACTGGGTGCTGGGTATGCTAAGCTAAAAAACTCGAAAGGCAGCGCGGAGCTATTCACAAAGTTCACCACTCCTGCAAACTTTTATTCTTTAATGGTTACTTTTGTCTTTATACTTTTATCTCTTGTCTTTTATCTTTCTCATAAACTAATCCCGGGTACACTTTTAGCGCTTCCGCCAATGTCTCCATGGCATTCCTTAGGTCATCAATTTTGAGCACGTAGGCAATGCGAACCTCGTTCCTGCCCAGACCCGGTGTGGAATAGAATCCCGATGCCGGGGCGACCATCACCGTCTGGTTTTTGTATTCAAATTCTTCGAGCAGCCACTGTGCGAATTTGTCGGAATCATCAACGGGAAGCTTTACCGTGGTATAAAAAGCCCCTTTTGGTTTGGGGCAGCGCACCCCCGGCATTTTGTTAAGGGCTTCCACCATAAAGTTGCGCCTTTTAGTATATTCACGGTTCACTTCCTCAAAATATTCCGGAGGTGTATCGATAGAGGCTTCTGCGGCTATCTGACCCAGACCGGGAGGGGAGAGACGTGCCTGTGCAAATTTAAGGGCTGTTTTAAGAACATCCCTGTTCCTTGTAACAAGCGCACCGATCCTTATACCGCATTCGCTGTACCTCTTTGATACAGAGTCGAAAACAACAACATTGTTCTCAATTCCTTCAAGATACATGGCTGAATAATGCCGGGCACCGTCGTAGCAAAACTCTCGGTATGCTTCATCGGAGAACAGATAGAGATCATGCTTTTTAACAATATCCCTTATCAGAAGAAGTTCTTCTTCGGAATAGAGATAGCCGGTCGGATTGTTCGGACTGCAGATCAGGATGCCTTTGGTTTTGGCTGTTATTTTCTTCTCAATCTCGCTTACCGGGGGCAAGGCGAAATCATTTTCTATGTAAGAGGTTACCGGCACTATCTTAATACCTGCAGCCACCGCAAATCCGTTGTAGTTGGCATATAGAGGCTCGGGTGTTATAAGCTCGTCACCCGGATTGAGACAGCTCATAAATCCAAATAGTATGGCTTCCGAACCGCCGGTAGTCACGAGGAGCCCGGTACAGTCAACATTAATCCCCTTTGACTGGTAATAGCCGGCCAGTTTGCGGCGGTATGACTCATTCCCGGCTGAGTGGCTGTATTCGATCACTTTCAGACTTAAGTTCCTGAGGGCATTGAGTGCTGTATCAGGCGTCGGAATGTCCGGCTGTCCGATGTTGAGATGATATATCTTCCTCCCTTTCCGCTTTGCCTCCTCGGCATAGGGGACAAGCTTCCTGATAGGTGATGCAGGCATCAGCCTGCCTTTTTCTGAAATCGTTGGCATAAGATGTAGTTAAAGATATTTTCGTATCCAAAATTAAATAATTTTCGTCATTTACCGAAGAGTAAAGCCGGAGTTTGTCCACCAACAGCCTTGTTGGGTTAAAACTTTGAAAACCTGAAACTTTGAAACACTGGAACTAAAAACGTTGAAACCTTCATAACCTAAAACATCGTCCAACAGCTCCCTCGTTCCCTCTCCCCCTCAGGGGGAGATGCCGGGCTTGCTCGGCAGAGGTAGAATTCCACCTCACCTGTTCCATTCCTCTCCCCCTCAGGGGGAGATGCCGAGCTTGCTCGGCAGAGGGGGAATGCCCTCCTCTCTTCAATAATTTTTCCTATTTTTGCAGATCTTATACCTCAAACACTCTCACATAACAATGGAACTTCCCTCAAAATATGAACCAGGCAGGGCCGAAGACAAGTGGTACGCTTACTGGATGAAGCATGGATTCTTCAGAAGTGTGCCGGATGACAGGGAGCCTTATACGATAGTTATCCCGCCGCCCAATGTTACCGGAGTGCTCCACATGGGGCATATGCTTAACAATACAATACAGGATGTGATGATACGCCGGGCAAGGATGAAGGGTCAAAATGCGTGCTGGGTACCGGGCACCGACCATGCCTCCATTGCCACAGAGGCAAGGGTTGTGGCAAA
>Ga0068714_10004524_pt1 | contig 15514 bp, 11 predicted proteins | sample MTBNYHSulfiMetaG_FD_62988 | JGI IMG/M metagenome (GOLD analysis project Ga0068714, IMG submission 62988) | Enrichment culture microbial communities from rom New York Harbor, USA that are MTBE-degrading - MTBE-NYH (New York Harbor Sulfidogenic)... | ecosystem: Environmental > Aquatic > Marine >...
GCAGCAGCCACAGGTCGGGGTCGACCTCGCGCCACAACCGGCCCAGCGTCTCTTCGACCCCTTCCGGGTCGTAGTCGCGGTGGATGTTCCAGACCACGACCCGCAGGCCCGAGCTCGCAGCGGGCTCGCGGGCTCGTCCGATGAGGACCACCAGGTGCTCGGCCGGGTCGAAGCCCGGTGCGGCGTCGGGGCGGGGCGGCGCCACCAGCGATCGCGCCAGGTCCCAGCCGATCCGCACGCTGGCCCGGAGCCGGCCGAGGTGGAAGGCCAGACCCGGTCGGCCCCTGCTCACGGCCCCAGGGCCCGCCCCACCGCCACGCCGACGAAGGTCGCCACGGCGTAGCCGAGGGTGCCGCAGAGGATGGCCGGGATCACCAGGGCGTCCCAGCGGCGGGCCACCGCCATGGCCGCCGCCGTGGTCGGGCCGCCCATGTTGGCGTTGGAGGCGATCACCACCTCGGCTAGGTCGACCCTGAACAGCCGGCCGGCGAGCAGGATCGCCGCGAGGTGCACGGCGAGAATGACCGCCGCGAACAGGAACAGCCCGGGACCGACCCGCAGCACCACGGCGACGTTGGCGCTCGCGCCGATGACCGCGAAGAACAGGTGCATGAGCAGGCTGCCAAGGTCGGCGGTGCCGTGGAGCCGGGCCATTGCCCGCGGCGCCAGCGTGGCAATAGCCACGGTGAAGCCGGTCAGGAAGAGGATTCCGCTGCCGGCAAGGCCGCTCGCCCGCTCGCACCCGAAGCCCGCGGCGCAGATCGTCACCGCCAGCGCCAGGCCCGCGGTCAGGGTGAGCACGTCCGCCCTGCCCGAAGGACCTTTCTCGACGCCTCGCTCCGGCGCCTCCTCGCCAGCCGCGGGCACCCTCCGCTCCCCGATCGTCCGCCTCAGCCACGCCCACGACGGGAGCGCGAACAGCACCATGAAGTACACCGCCATGACCAGGTTGTCGGCGGCGAAGCCGGCGGTGAGCAGGTCGCGGGACTCGAGCGCGAGGGCCTGGGACGCCGCGACGAAGTTCATCGACCCGCCCACGTACGTGGCGCAGAAGATCCCGGCCAGCTTCCACCCCTCCTCACCCAGCGGCACCAGGTGGAATGCCACGACCGTCCCCAGGACAGTTCCCAACGCCCCGGAGGCGAAGGCCAGCAGGGTCGGCCCGGCCTCGCGCAGGATCCGCCGCAGGTCCGCCCCGAACAGCAGCAGCGGGATGGCCAGCGGCACCAGGTACGACCAGGTCACCGCGTAGGCCGGGGTGTCCGGGTCGGCCGGGAGCACCCCCAGGTTGGAAAGGACCAGGGTGGTGGCGATGGCGACCACCGCGCCCGACAGCCTCGACCCCCAGCGGGTCCGCTCCGCCCACAGCCCGAACGCCGCGGCGCCACAGAGCACCGACCACAGCGCCCAGTGGTCCCCGGGCCCGATCACGCTCTGCATGGTCTCCCCTCCTCCCCCGAGATGGTAACCCGTCCCGCCGATCCGCACCTTTCCCGCACCTTTTCCGCATGACTCTGCCGGCCTCGCGAGCCGCGTGCTGCTGGTCTGGGGTCACCCGGTCGAGGCCCAGTACCTCAAGCTCGCGGTCGACCCCGGAGGCCGGTTCGTGGCGGTCTCAGCTGGCCTCGAGGCCATGACCAACCTCCGCTTCGTCCCCGACGACCCCGGCCGCAGCGCCTATCACCTCGAGATCGACCCGTTCCCGGGGTGGGAGTAGGAGCCCGATCCGCACAAGATCCGCACAGGTCCCCCTTGACACATGAGCCTTCGCGGCCCACCTTGGAAGAAAACCCCATTCCTGGAGGAGATCATGAGGCAGCCATTCGTGTCCTCGAGACCCGCCGCTCTGCTCGCGGCAGCCCTACTCATCGCCGCTGCGGTGACCGCCGCGCCGCACGGCAAGGCGGTGCTGGCCACCGGTGCGGCGTTGCCCGGGACGAACGGGGTCATGTTCGGGCCGGACGGCAATCTGTGGGTGGCGTCGGTGTTCGCCAACGCGCTGTTCGGGCTGGACCCGGACACCGGTCAGGTGGTGGGCTACCTGGGACCGGAGACCGGGGTGGCGACCCCGGACGACCTGACCTTCGGGCCGGACGGCTCGGTCTACTGGACCGCGATCGCCAGCGGCGAGGTGGGACGACGGGCCCCGGACGGGACGGTGACCACCCAGATGGTCGCCCCCGGGGTCAACCCCATCACGTTCTCCGACGGCGGCCGGCTGTTCGTCGCCCTCGACTTCTACGGCGACGGCCTCTACGAGCTCGACCCCGACCTGGAGGGCCCGCCGCGGCTGATCCTCGAGACCCTGGGGTTCTTGAACGGCATGGACTGGGGACCTGACGGGTACCTGTACGGGCCGATCTGGACCCTCGGCCAGGTGGTGCGGATCGACGTCGACAGCGGCGAGCTGACCGTGGTGGCCGACGGGTTCGGCATCCCGTCCGCCGTCAAGTTCGACTCTCAAGGGTGGCTCCACGCCCTGGACCACCTCCGGGGCGAGGTGGTGCGGGTCGACATCGCCACCGGGGACACCGAGGTCCTGGCGCAGGTGCCGCCAGGTGCGGACAACCTCGCCTTCGACCCCTCAGACCGGCTGTTCGTCTCCAACGCCCCCAACGGGGTCGTCGTCGAGGTCCTGGCCGACGGCACCACCCACACCCTGGTCCCGGGCGGCATGATCGTGCCCATGGGGGTGGCCGCGGTACCCCGCGCCGACGGCGAGTCGGTCTGGGTGGCGGACTGGTTCAGCGTGCGGGAGCTGGACGGCGCCACGGGCCAAGAGCGGTTCCAGCAGATCTCGTTCCTGGGCACGGACTTCCCCGGCGCCACCACCGTCGCACCCGACGGCGACCGGCTCCTGGTCTCGGACGTCTTCGACAACCTGGTCCTGGTGCTGGATCCGGCCAGTGGAGCGGTGCTGGAGTCACACCACGACTTCGCGGTGCCGCTCAACGCGGTCCGCTTCCAGGGGGACCTGGTGGTGGCCGAGCTGGGCATGGCGGCCGGCGCCGCCCGCGTCCTGCGACAGACCGCTGGCGGCCGCGAGGTCCTGGCCGACGCCGGCGACGGGATATTCGTGCCGGCCGGCCTGGCGGTGAGCAACGGCGACCTCTGGGTCGCCGACTGGGCCACCGGGGCGGTGTGGCAGCTGGCAGACGACGGACAGGTGCTGCCGGCGCCGTTGCCGGTGGCGATGGGTCTCGCCAACCCGGTGGGCCTGGCCGCGGACGGGATCGGCGGCCTTTACGCCGTGGAAATGGCCACCGCGACCCTGGCACGCGTCGACCTGGCCACCGGCCGCGTCGCCCGAGTCGCCTCCGGGCTCCAGATCGTGCAGGAGGCCCCCGCCGGCTTCCCCCCGACCGGGCTGTTCCCCGGCGTGGCGGTGGGACCGTCGGGCACGGTGTACGCATCGGGCGCCATGGGTCGCGTGATCTACCGGTTCACCCCGCAGGAGCTGTTCGAGTGCACGCCGGGCACCACCACCCTGTGCCTGAACGACGGACGATTCAAGGTGGAGGTGGCGTGGCAGGACTTCCAGGGCCGCGCCGGCGTCGGCCAGGCGATCCCCATGGCGGGCGGCGACACCGGCGCTTTCTGGTTCTTCGACCAGGCCAACGTCGAGCTGGTGGTCAAGGTGCTGGACGGGCAAGGGGTCAACGGCCATTACTGGGTCTTCTACGGCGCCCTGTCCAACGTCGAGTACACCCTCACGGTGCGCGACACGGCTACGGGCGAGCTGAAGACCTACCACAACACCAGCGGTCAGTTTGGTAGCGTCGGCGACACGGCTGCGTTCGCGGGACCGTAGGGAAGCCGGACCCGCCGCTGGCAACGGCGGAGCCCGGCGTCGCCTCTGAGGGAGACGCCGCCGCGGTGGCGGTCAACGCCAGGTGGGAGGCCGCCGGCTTGGGCTCGAGCCGCTATGACCCGGTGACCGTCTGACCGGCGCGACGCCAGGCCTCGGCGTAGAGGTCGGGCCGCACCCTCAGGTAACCGGGGTAGCCCTTTCGCGCGCGCTCGAGACGGGCCGGGTCGAGCTCCACCAACGCCAGCGGGTCGTCGGTCTCGACCATCACCTCGCCGTCGGGGGCCACCACCAGGGACGGCCCTCCCAGCGGCACCCCCGCCTCGACCCCGGGACGGTTCACGGACACCACCCACACGCACGAGGTGAGGGCGCTGGCGCGCAGCACCAGCCGCCACCGCTCCAGGGTGGAGACCTCGGTCGCACGCGGCACGGCCACCACCTCGGCACCCATGGCCGCGAGGGCGGCGGTGCCGGCAGGGCGGTTCGCGTCGGAGCAGATCTGCACCCCCAGGGCAACCCCAGCGGCCCGGAGAACCGATGGCGGGTCGTCCCCGGGTTCGTAGTGGTCCGCCTCCCGCCACCCCTCCTCGTCCGGCAGGTGGGCCTTGCAGGTGATTCCCACCAGCGTGCCCACCGCATCGTAGAGGAGGGCGGTGTTGTGGCGGCGCCCGGTCTCCGGATCGCGCACCACCGCACCCCCGAGCACGGCCACGCCGGCGGCGCGCGCGGCGGACGCGAACGCCTGGTGACGCCAGCCGCCTGGGGCTTCAGCGTCCCCATCGCGGGCCCCGCGGGTCGCCGGGAACCACGGGTCGAGGGGCAGCTCGGGGAGCACCGCCAGCCCCGCCCCAGCCGCTCGCGCCTCGGCCAGCGCGGCGGTCAGGCGCCCGGCGGCGTCCCCGCCGAGGAAAACCCGGCGGACGAGGGCGACCGTCCGGCTCACTTCGGGTACTTCACGGAGCAGCCGTAGGGGGTGGTGCTCGAGACCGTCACCGGCTTGCCGGCCAGCAGCTGGTCGAGGGCGGCGGCGACGTGGTTCGTGGCCCCCTTGCCCTTGTCGCCGCGGGGGTCGTCGTCGATCCCGCCCGCGTACACCACCGTGCCTTCGCGGTCCAGGATGTACATGTGGGGGGTCGTCTTCGCCCCGTAGGCGCGACCCACGTCGCCCGAGGCGTCCACCAGGATGGGGTACGGCAGCGAGCTCTCGGAGCGGTACTTCGCGCTCCCCGCGGCGTCCATGTAGTGGGTCGAGTTGACCCCGAACCATACCACCCCCTTGTCAGCGTAGCGGGTGGCCAGGTCGCGCATGGTCCCGGCCTTGGCGTGCCGCACGACAAACGGACAGTCGGGGTTGACCCACTCCAGGACCACCACCTTGCCCTTGAAGTCTTCGAGCTTCACGGTCTTGCCATCCTGGTCCTGGAGGCTGAAGGCAGGCGCCTTCGAGCCCACGGCCGCGCCCTCTCCGGCCCAGGTCGTGAACGCCACCGTCAACGCCAGCACCATCGCGGAGATCATCGTCGTCGTTCGCATGTCGCCTCCTGTGTCACTCGACCTCGAGCTCGAGGTCGTAGCCTCTTCGTCGTCCGTCGCGATCGGTCACCGCGACCACCGCGGTCAACTGACTTGCAGGGGGAGCCTCGCCCACCCTGCGCAGGCTGAGGTCGACCCGCGTCAGCGAAGCCCTGGTCGCCACCCGGCCGACCTCGACCTGGAGCCCCTGGGTCGGGGCCGGAAACCACTCCACCTCGCCCGGCGGCTGCGGCCACTGCAGCCAGACCGCCAGCTCACCCGGCCTGGTCGAGCGGGTTGACGAGACGCCAACCCGAGCGGCGGCCTGCAACAGGGGCATGACCCGCCGCGCGAATGCCTCGGGCTCGACGGTCACCCCTCCCCCGCCCAGCTCACCCTCCAGGCGCGCCTCGCCCAGCACGCAGATGTCCTTGCAGGCCAACCAGGACGCGTGCGCCCGGACCGGCAGCCGCGCCCGCACGTCCGCGCCCTCGGGGGCTTGCACGGTCCGCGACAGGAGCACCGACCCCTCGTACCCGTAACCGGCGATCTCCCCGGGCTGGGTGAAGGCGATCGGCACGGGCCACTCGAGCGGTCCCACCTCCCACCCGGCGGGGACCTCCAGGGTCACCTCGGTGGCGAGGCCCGCCTCCCCGGGGTTGGCCCAGTAAACGTGCCAGCCCGGCTCCAGGGTCAGCAGGGCGCCGAGGCGGATCGCTTCGCCGGGGCCGCCGGGGACCCGGTCGGCCACCAGGGCCGCGCGAACCGGTGAGGGCTCCGCACCCGCCGTCGACAACGGCTGGGCAGACACCACCACGGCAGCAACCAGAACGAGCCAGCTCACGTCGTTGAAAAGGGCCCCACCGCCCCGAGCATTCCCGACCCGGTCTCAGCGCGGACCTTTGGGTCCTGAACGGCTCTGGAAGCGGTAGGTGATTCCAGCGAGGGCGAAGTAACCCCAGTCCCGGTCCACCACCGGGCTGTCGCCGATCTCGTTGGCCAGGCGCTCGGCCGACACCGTGAGGATCGCGCCGACACTCCTGGACAGGCGCACCCCGGCGGTGAGGCCGAGGGTGAGGTTGAAGGCCGACTCCCCCGTGAACTGGGGCCGGTCCGGCCGCACCTCGTCGGGCCGCACCCCGACGTAGTAGTCCACCAGGTCGCCGTCCTGCCAGACGACCCCGATCGAGGGCGCCAGGAAGAGCTTCCCACCCGCGAGCCGCTGCCGCCAGGTCGCCTCCAGCTCGGCCTCGAGGCCGCCGCTGCGGTCGAGGGCGTCGGCAAAGCCCTTGAGGCTCACCTGCAGCCGGTCCCGGTTCCAGGCGAGCTCGAGGCCGACGTCCGCGGAGGGCCTTCGCTCCTCCATCCCCTCGAGATACGGGGAGTCCTCGGGGTCGAGGCTGCCGAAGCGGGCGCGAGCGGCGACGTCGAGGTCGAGCGCCCCCCCGTCCACCAGCCGGTACCCCATACGGACACCTTGAAAGTAGAACCGCTTGTACTGGAGCTCGAGGAGCGGGACCGGGAACAGCTCGTTGTCCGTGCCCTTGTAGGGACGGGGAGCGGAGATGACCCCCACTCCGACCGACCACTGCAGCTCGTCCGGCGTCCGCGGGGGGCCCCCCTGAGCCGCGACGGGCAGCGCGGGGCACACGAGGGCGAAAGCGAACAGGATCAGGGCGAGACGTCGGTGCAGCATGGGAAGCTCCAGCTCTGGTCGGCCCGCAACCGGGCCGCCAGCCGCAACACGGCCCGCCGACCGGGCCTTCCCGCGCCGCACCTCCCGGGATGGAATCTCGAGGCGGTGGTGTTGCACACGCCGTGCGCCGCACCGGTCTGCTCCTCGTCGGCCATCTCGCCGTCGCATGCGCCCTCGCGGGGGTGGTGCTGCCGCTGGTGCCGACGACCCCCTTCGCGCTGCTCGCCGCCGCCTGCTACAGCCGGGCGTCGGACCGTTTCGCCCACTGGTTGGAGGACCACCCCAGGCTCGGCCCCGTGCTCCGGGACTGGCGGGCCCACCGCGCCATTGCGCCCCGGGCGAAGGTGACCGCCGCCGCCCTGATCGCGGCCTCGGCGGTCCTTTCAGCAGCCACCGCCCCCGGGGCGCTGCGCTGGATCTCTCCCGCGATCCTGGCGGTGATCCTCTGCATCGTCCTGAGCCGCCCGTCGCCGCCGGACCAGGAAGAGGCGTGACCGAGGCGATAGCCGCCGTGCTTCGGGATCAGCGCCTCAGGCCCACCCATCCTCAGTCCGCCCGTCCCCGGAGTCTACCACCCGCACCCGTCCGCGTCGGTCCGTGCCCGTCCGTGTCCGTCCGTGTTTCTCCTTTCCCAGAACCTCACCGCCCCGGTTAACGTTTCCCCACCTGGAACGTATGAGCATGCAGAACCGTCATGACGACGGGGGGAGCGACGATGACTGACAGACAGAAGCGATCCTGGCGGCGCATCGGGTGGATCTCGGCGGCGGCGCTGGTTGTGGTGGTAGGGACTGCCGTGGTCCTCAACCTCTCCCACGTGGAGGCCTCTCAAGGCTCGGGCGACGAGGTCAAGGCCACCGAGGGGGTCGAGAAGGAGAAGGACCCGGTCCCGGTGAAGGTGACCCCGGCCGCGGCCGGCTCGGTGGCGGACTACATCTCGGCCACGGCAAACCTGGTGCCCGAGAACGAGGTCCGGGTGCTCGCCGAAGCCGAAGGACGGCTCGCCGAGCTCAGAGTCGAGGAGGGCGACCTGGTCGGGGCGGGCCAGCTGCTGGCGGCTCTGAACCGCGACGAGGCCACGATCGCCGCCAACAAGGCGAAGCTGCGCGCCTCCAACGCGTCCCGCGCCTTCCAGCGGGCCGAGGAAACCATGAGCCAGGGGCTCATCAGCCGCGAGGAGTACGACCGGCTCGCGCTGGAGCACGAGGTGTCCCAGCAGGAGCAGGCCGAGGCCGACTGGCGGCTCGGCCGCACCCAGATCCGCTCCCCGTTCGCCGGTCGGGTGACCGAGCGCATGGTCACGCCGGGCCAGCACGTGCGCCCCGGTGACGCACTCTTCGTGGTCGCCGACTTCGACCCCCTGGTGGCGCGCATCTACCTCCCCGAAAAGGACGTCCTCCATCTCGAGGAGGGGCGGGAGGTCCGCCTGTCGCTGGCGGCCGACCCGGGCCTGCGCTTCTCCGGCCGCATCCGTCAGATCAGCCCGGTGGTGGACACCTCCACCGGCACGGTCAAGGTCACGGTCGAGGCGGTGAGCCCGCCGGCGGCGGTCCGGCCGGGCGCCTTCGTCTCGGTGGACATCGTCCGCGAGCAGCGCGAGGCGGCGGTCCTCCTTCCCCGCGAGGCGGTGATCCGGGAGCTCGGCGCCACCCACGTGTTCGTCGCCGACGGCGACACCGCGGTCAAGCGGGCGGTGGACCTGGGCCTGGAGGAGAACGGCCGGGTCGAGGTGGTGTCCGGGGTCGCGGCCGGCGACCAGGTGATCGTCGCCGGCCAGGGCGGCCTCAAGGCCGGCACCAGGATCAAGGTCCTGTAGCAACCCAGTCCCTTTTCCCGCTCCCGACCGGGCGGGCGGGGGAGCTGAAAGCTCAAGAGCTGACCGCTGAAAGCTCCTGCCGGAGGCTTGCGTGCGCATCGTCGACTTCTCCCTGAATCGTCGCGTGACGGTCTCCATGTGCGCCGTGGCGCTGCTCATGTTCGGCGGCGTGGCCTTCACCCGGCTGCCCCTGAACCTGATGCCGGAGATGTCCTACCCGTCACTGACGGTGGAGACCAGGCTCTCCGGCGCCGCGCCGACCGAGGTCGAGACCCTGGTCACCCGGCCGGTGGAGGAGGTGGTCGGCGTCGTGGCCGGCGTCCAGCGCCTGACCTCGGTGTCGCGACCCGGCCTCTCCCAGGTGACGCTGGAGTTCGGCTGGGGCCGCGAGATGGACTTCGCGGCCCTCGACGTGCGCCAGAAGCTCGACCTGCTCGACCTGCCCCGGGACGCGACCAAGCCGGTCCTGCTCCGCTTCGACCCCAACAACGACCCGGTGATGCGCCTGTACCTGCGCGGCCCGGTCGACCTGTACCAGCTCCGCTACCTGGCCGACGAGGTGGTCAAGAAGGAGCTCGAGCCGGTGGAGGGGGTGGCCGCGGTCAAGGTCCACGGCGGCTACGAGGAGGAGATCGAGGTCCGGATCGACGAGGACCGGCTGGCGCTGCTCGGGCTCGGCGTCGGCGAGGTCAGCTCGCGCCTGCTGGCCGAGAACCTCAGTCAGGCCGGCGGTAGCCTGTACGAGGCCGAGGCGCGCTACCTGGTGCGCTCCCGCAACGAGTTCCGCTCCCTCGACGACATCCGCTCCACGGTGCTGGCGACCCGCGAGGGCCGACAGGTGACCGTGGGCGACGTCGCCGAGGTCGCCCGCACCCACCGGTCGCGGGAGGTCATCACCCGCTACGGCACCGACGAGGCGGTGGAGCTGGCGGTCTACCGGGAGGGGGACGCCAACGCCGTCCAGGTGGCGCGGGCGGTGACGGAGCGCCTCGAGCGGGTCCGCAAGGAGCTGCCGGAGGGGGCCGAGGTCATGGTCGGCACCGACCAGTCCCGCTTCATCCGCGCCTCCATCGACGAGGTGCTGTCCAACGCGGTGCTCGGCGGCCTGGTGGCGATGGCCGTCCTGCTCCTGTTCCTGGGGAACCTCCGCGCCACCGTCGTCATCGGCCTGTCGATCCCGATCTCCATCGTCGCCACCTTCTTTCTCATGTACCGGACGGGCACCAGCCTCAACGTCATGTCCCTCGGCGGCCTGGCCCTCGGGGTCGGCATGCTGGTGGACAACGCGATCGTGGTCCTGGAGGCGATCGTCAAGCGGCGGGAGGCGGGCGCGGACGCTCTCACCGCGGCCCGCGAGGGGGCCTCGGAGGTGGGGCGGGCGGTGACCGCCTCGACCCTGACCACGGTGGCGGTGTTCCTGCCGGTGGTGTTCCTGGAGGGCATCGCCGCCCAGCTCTTCCGGGACATGGCGCTCACCGTGTGCTTTTCCCTGGTGGCCTCGCTGGCGGTCTCCCTGACCCTGATCCCGATGCTCACCGCCATCGGTGGGGGGCGCGCCGCCACCCCACCCGCTGCCGAGCCGCCTGCGGGCCGGTTCGCCCGGCTGCGATGGCGGGTGCTGACGGTGGGACCGAGCGTGCTCGTGCGCTGGGTCCGCTCCGGCTTCGCAGCGGCGATCCGGGCGGCGGCCTGGGCCGGAGGCCCGGTCTCCCGTCGCTTCGAGCGGACCCTCGCCGCACTGCTCGCACGCTACCCCGGCGTGCTCCGTTTCGCCCTTCTCCACCGGCCCGGGGTGCTCGCCGCGGCCCTCCTGCTGCTCGTCGGCAGCCTGGCCATGGTGCCCCGCCTGGGGGTCGACCTGATCCCCCCCTTTTCCCAGGGGGAGTTCGCGTTCCGTGTCCAGCTCCCCGAGGGCACCCCGCTCGAGGTCACCGACCGCTTCCTCGCCTCCGCCGCCGAGGTCCTGCGCGACGAGGCCGACGTCGAGTCCTTCTCCACCATCGCCGGCGGCACGGCCTTGACCCTGGCCAGCACCGGCACCGAGGGGGAGAGCACCGGCCGGATCCAGGTGCGGATGAAGCCGGGGTCCGGGGCCGGCGCCGAGCAGGTGGTGATCGGCCACCTGCGCTCCCGCCTCGAGGGGCACGAGCAGGCCCGCTTCGAGCTCCAACGGGCCACCTACTTCAGCTTCCGCACGCCGGTGGAGGTGGAGGTGTTCGGGGACCAGCTGGGGGACCTCCACGCCGCCGCGGCCGCGGTCGAGCAGCGCCTCGCCGGCGTCTCCGGCCTGGCCGACGTCCGCTCGTCGGCCCAGCTCGGCAACCCCGAGGTCCAGGTGCGCTTCGAGCGCGACCAGCTCGCCGGCCTCGGGCTGGAGATGGGGCAGGTGGCCGAGACGGTGCGGACCAAGGTCCAGGGCGACGTGGCCACCCGCTTCCTCGAGGGGGACCGGGACATCGACATCAGGGTCCGCGCCCTCGAGCACGGCGCCGCCCGGGTGGCGGACGTCCAGGACCTGATCGTCGGCAACGTCGACGGTCGGCCGATCTTCTTGAAGTCCGTGGCCACGGTGACCGTGGCCGAGGGCCCCACCGAGATCCGCCGAATCGGCCAGAAGCGCGCGGCGCTGGTGTCGGGCAACCTCGCCGGGCGGGACATGGGCGCGGTGGCCGCCGACGTCCGGGCCGCGCTCGGCGGTCTGGCCCTCCCGGCGACGGTGACCGCCGCCCTGTCGGGCCAGGAGGAGGAGCTCCAACGCTCGTTCCGTTCCCTCGCCCTGACCGCGGTCCTGGCGATCTTCCTGGTCTACCTGGTGATGGCCTCCCAGTTCGAGTCCTTCCTCCACCCGTTCGTGATCATCTTCACCCTGCCGCTGGGGGCCGTCGGCGCCGTCGCCGCCCTCGCCGTCACCGGTCAGACGGTCAACGTCGTGGCCGTCATCGGCGCGGTCATCCTGGCCGGGATCGTGGTCAACAACGCCATCGTGCTGGTCGACGCGGTCAACCAGCGGCGGGCCGCCGGCGCGCCGGTCGCCGAGGCCCTGGTGGACGCCGGACTGGCCCGGCTGCGGCCGATCCTGATGACCACCGGCACCACCGTCTTCGGCCTGCTGCCCATGGCCCTCGGACTCGGCGAGGGGGCGGAGCTGCGCGCCCCCCTCGCGGTCACCGTCATCGGCGGGCTGGTGGTCGCCACCCTCCTCACCCTGGTGGTGATCCCGGTGGTCTACTCCCTGGTCACCCGCTCCGTTCCCGTTCCCGTTGCCGATTCCCCTTCTCCCCTCCCCTCGCCGGAGCCTTCGCGATGAGCCTCCCGCGCCTCGCCGTCAACCGCCCCATCACCACTGCCATGGGCCTGGTGACGGTGCTGCTGTTCGGCGGCATCGCCATGTCCCGGCTGCCCCTGGCCTGGCTGCCCGAAGTGGACGCGCCCTTCATCTTCGTCGAGATCCCCTACCCCAACTCCCACCCGCAGCAGGTGGAGCGGGAGGTGGTGCGGCCGGTGGAGGAGACCCTCGCCACCCTGTCGGGCATCGAGCGCCTGCGTGCCACCGCCGGCGCCGACGGCGCGCAGGTGATGATGCTCTTCGGCTGGGGGATGGACCTCGACGTGGTCCGCATGCAGGTGTCGGAGAAGCTCGACCAGGTCGCGTCCGAGCTCCCCGAGGGGGCAGGTCCGGTCCTGATCTTCTCCTTCAACACCAGCGACATCCCGGTGGTGCAGGGGCGCATCTCCGCCGCCGGGGTCGACCTGTCGCAGAACTACGAACTCCTCGAGGCGCGGGTCTTGAACCCGCTGCGCCGCCTGCCCGGGGTGGCCCGGGTCGACCTCAACGGAGTCGAGCCGCGGGAGCTCTTCGTCGACCTCGTGCTCGACCGGGTCAAGGAGCACTCGGTGGACGTGGGCGCCCTGGTCCGGCAGCTGTCCGGCGCTTCGGTGAACATGGTGCTGGGGCAGGTCGACGAACAGGGGCTGCGCTACACCGTCCGCTCCCTGGGGGCGTTCGACTCGGTGGAGGCGCTCTCCGACCTGGTCGTCGACCGCCGCGGCCTGCGCCTCGGGGACGTCGCCGAGATCCGCTACGAGGAGCCGCCGCTCGACTTCGGCCGCCACCTCGACGGCCAGTACGCGGTGGCGCTCGACGTCTACAAGGAGTCCACCGCCAACACCGTGGACGTGGTGCGCGCGGTCCACCGGCTGGTGGAGGAGGAGATCAACCGCGACCCCCTGCTCGAGGGCGTCAAGCTGTTCGTGTGGCAGGACCAGGCCGCGGACATCACCTCGGGCATCAACGGCCTGCGGTCGGCGGGCCTGATGGGCGCGCTGCTCGCCACCGTGGTGCTGTACCTGTTCCTGCGCAGCCTCGGCCCGACCCTGGTGGTGTCCCTGTCGATCCCCTTCTCCATCGTCGCCGCCTGCGGGGTGATGTTCTTCACCGGCGGCAGCCTCAACGTGCTGTCGATGATGGGCCTGATGCTCGGCGTCGGCATGCTGGTGGACAACGCCGTCGTGGTGCTGGAGTCCGTCGACCGCCGGATGCGGGCGACCGGCGACCGGCGCCGGGCCGCGCTCGAGGGCGCCGGCCAGGTGGTGATGGCGGTGACCGCCTCCACCGCCACCACGGTCATCGTGTTCCTTCCCCTGGTGGTCGGCTCGGGCACCGAGCTCACCGTGTGGCTCAAGGAGGTCGGCCTCACCATCACCTTCGCCCTCGGCTGCTCCCTGCTGTCGTCGCTGACCCTGATCCCGATGGTCTCCGCCCATCTCCTCCACGCCGGCGGGTCGCGCCCCAACCCGGCGGTCGCCTGGCTCGAGAAGCGCTACGTCAGGGTCCTCGCCTGGACCCTCGACTTCCCCGGCCGCACCTTCGGCCTGCTGACCCTGGCCTTCGTGGTTGGGGTCCTGCCGCTGGCGACCGGCTGGGTCAAGTCGGCGATGTTCTCCGGGGTGGTCAACCGGCGGCTGTTCCTGACCTACGAGTTTGACGATTTCCTGTACAAGTCCCAGGCCGAGCGGGTCGTCAACCAGGTGGAGGAGGTCCTCTTCGCCCACCGCGACGAGCTGCAGGTGGACTCGGTGTACAGCTACTACACCGAGAACGAGGCCGGCACCACCATCACCCTCGCCCGCACCGACCTCGACGACGACGAGACGAGCCGGCTCCGGGACCGGGTCCGGGAGCTGCTGCCGGCGACCCCCGGGGTCCGGGTCCTCTTCCAGGAGGAGGAGGACGAGGGCGGCAGCAGCACGTTCTTCGCCGTGCGGCTGTTCGGCCAGGACGGCGGCCAGCTTCTCGACCTCTCGGAGGACGTCGCCGCCCGCCTGGAGAGCGTCGACGGGGTGGTGGACGTGTCCCGCCCCCGCGCCGGCGGCCGCACCGAGGTCCACGTCCGGGTGGACCGCGACCGCGCCGCCGACCTCGGCCTCTCCGCCCAGGACATCACCCAGCTCATCGGCTTCTCCCTCGGCGGCGTCCGGCTGCCGGAGTTCCGCGCCGCGGACCGGGAGGTCGCCACCTGGGTGGCGCTGCGCATGGAGGACCGCACCCGGCTCGAGGACCTGCGCCAGATCCCAGTGTCGAGCCGCGATGGGAAGCCGGTCCTGCTCGGCGACGTCGCCCGCTTCGAGGAGGTCGAGCGGCCGCCGGAGATCGAGCGCGAGGACCGCAAGGTCCGGATCGCGGTCCGCGGCACCTACGAGGGGAAGAGCTGGCCCGAGGCCCGCAAGCGGGTCGAGGAGCAGGTGAATGCCATGGCACTCCCGCCGGGGACGAGCTGGAGCTTCAACGACCGGGTGCTGGAGCAGGACGAGCAGAACCGGGAGATGAGCGTCAACCTGCTGCTCGCCCTGGCCCTGGTCTACCTGGTGATGGCGTCGTTGTTCGAGTCCATGTCGCAGCCGCTGGCGATCATCCTCTCGATCCCCTTCGCCCTGCCCGGGGTGGCGTGGATGCTGGCCCTCACCGGCACCCCCTTCAACCTCATGGCCCAGATCGGCCTGCTGATCCTGATCGGGGTGGTGGTGAACAACGGCATCGTGCTGCTCGACCACATGAACCACCTGCGGCGCTCGGGGCTGGACCGCCGGCAGGCGGTGCTGGAGGCCGGCCGCGAGCGGCTGCGGCCGATCCTGATGACCGCCCTCACCACCGTCGTCGGCCTCCTCCCGCTCGCCATCGGCGGCGCCAACGTGTCCGGCCTCCTCTACTACCCCATGGCCCGCACCGTCATGGGCGGCCTCCTCTCCGCCCTCGCCCTGACCTTGCTGGTGCTGCCCTACGTGACCCTCGGCGTGGAGAACATGGCGGCCTGGATGCGGACGGTGTGGCGGGGGGCGCCGCGGGGGCCCGCAGCGCTGCCGGTGGAGGTCACCACGGAGCCGTGACCGCCGGCCGACTGATCTCGCAGTCCGGACCGAAGGGCGCTCGTCCTACGCCGTGCCGCCACCTCCGAAGTGGCAGCCGATCCACCTGCTTCCTGGTTGTTCCTGCAGTGTTGCCGCGGCCGGGACCGCCCATGCACCTCGGCGAACCGGGCTTCCCGTCTTGTCATCCCGAACCCCGCGTCCCCTCCACCATGTCATCCCGAACCCCGCACCCCCTCCACCACGTCATCCCGAACCCCGCACCCCCCCCCCCCCGCCCCCCCCAACCCCCCCCCCCCCCCACCCCACCCCCCCC
>Ga0068714_10004527_pt1 | contig 15507 bp, 6 predicted proteins | sample MTBNYHSulfiMetaG_FD_62988 | JGI IMG/M metagenome (GOLD analysis project Ga0068714, IMG submission 62988) | Enrichment culture microbial communities from rom New York Harbor, USA that are MTBE-degrading - MTBE-NYH (New York Harbor Sulfidogenic)... | ecosystem: Environmental > Aquatic > Marine >...
TCTTCCGGCAGCAGCGGGGGGCCGGGGCGGTCTTCCGGGTGATCCCGTCGAAGATCATGACCATCGAGCAGCTCGGGTTGCCGCCGCAGATCCGTCGCCTGGTCGAGGTGAAAGGGGGGCTGGTCCTGGTCACCGGTCCCACCGGCTCAGGCAAGTCAACCACCCTGGCGGCGATCGTCGACCGCATCAACGAGACCAGGAGGTACCACCTCATCACCATCGAGGACCCGATCGAGTTCGTCCACGCCAACAAGGGCTGCCTGATCCACCAGCGGGAGCTGGGCACCCATGCCAGCAGCTTCGCCGAGGCCCTCAAGGCGGCCCAGCGGGAGGACCCGGACCTGATCCTGGTCGGGGAGCTGCGCGACTCGGAGACCATTTCCATGGCGCTGTCGGCGGCGGAGCGGGGCACCATCGTCTTCGGGACCCTGCACACCAACAACGCGGTCAAGACGGTGGACCGGATCGTCAGCGTGTTCCCCGGCCCGGAGCAGCAGGGGGTGAGAAACGTGCTCGGAGAGAGTCTGCGGGCGGTGGTGGCGCAGCAGCTGCTGCCCAAGATCGGGGGGGGGCGGGTGGCCGCGATCGAGATCCTCTTCTCGTCGCCCGCCATCGGTAACATGATCCGGGAGGGCAAGAGCGGACAGATCCTGTCGGCGATCCAGACCGGGGTGAAGCAAGGCATGGTCGACATGGACACGTCGATTCGGACTCTGTACGAGGAGGGCAAGGTCACCGCCCGCGCGGCGTGCGACAAGGCCGTCGACAAGGAGAAGTTCAGGGACCTCCTGGAGGGGGAGGAGTGAGCTCCTTCCCGTTCCCGATCCCGGCCCGTCGCCCGTGACCCGTAACCCGACCCGGCCCCTTCACGTACTCTTCGGGGTCAGGAGGGCGCAGGGGACTTCCGACCACGACGACGGCCCCGGGCGCGACGAAAGGGCCCCGGAGCTGGTAGGGTTGTGGGGAGACGAGGGGTTGGAGGATGGGCGTGCGCGGGGGGCCGAACGGGGGCGAGGGATCCGCGGGCGCGCGGAGTGACGGCGAGCGTCCGGAGCCCGGGGGGCGGATGGCCACCCATCTCCTCGGTATCCGTCACGGTGAGGGGCGCCTGGCATGGCTGTTCTTCACCTACTTCATGCTCCTCTCGGTCGGTCACTATGCCGCCAAGGCCGTCAGACAGGCGGTCTACCTGGACGTGCTCGGGGCCGAGAAGCTCCCCTACGTCTACCTCCTGGTGGCACTGATCTCGTTCCCGATCCTGGTGGTGTACGCCCGCCTCTCCGGGAGGGTCCGTCACGCCCCGCTCATCGCCTTGAGCTGCGTGGTCCAGACCGCCGCCCTGGTGGTGTTCTACTGGCTCCTGAGCGGCCCCGCGCGGTGGGTTCCCCTGGCCTTCTACGTCTGGACCACGGTGGCCTTCGGACTCGCCGTCAGCCAGCTCTGGTCCTACGCCAACCACGTCTTCGACCCCCGCCAGGCCCGCCGGCTCTTCGCCTTCGTCGGCGCGGGGGGGCTGGTGGGTGCGATCCCCGGCGGTCAGCTGGCGAGGGTGATCTCGGCGACCCTCGGCTCGCGCCACACCCTGGTGGCCGCCGCCGCCGTCAGCCTGCTGGTGGTGCTGGTGGTAGTCCTGATCGAGCGGTCGAGGCCGGCGGACGGGGCGGGGGGCGCGGAGGCACCGTCGGAGAGGCTCCGCGAGGCTCGGGGAGGGTTCGACGCGGTCCGGGAATCCCCACTGCTCGTCGCCATCGCGGGGTTGATGCTGCTCAGCGTGGTGGTGGCGCAGGCGGTGGACCTGCAGTTCATCTGGGCCATGGAGCAGGTCACCGTCGGGCTCGACCAGCGTACCGCGGTGTTCGGCAGCTTCTTCTCGGTCATGGGCGTCGCGGCGGTCGTGTTCCAGCTCCTGTTCACCCAGCGCATCCACCGGGTGCTCGGGGTGGGCTTCGGGATGCGGGTGCTGCCGGGTGCGGTGGGTGTCGCGACCCTGGGCCTGCTGCTGGCGGTCGGTCTGCTGCCGGCAACGGTGGTCCTCGCTGTCGCCTGGGTGCTCAAGCTCAGCGAGGGGGGGTTCCGCCACTCCATCGACCAGGCCACGCGGGAGCTGCTGTTCCTGCCGGTGCCGGCCCTGGTGCGTCGGCAGGCGAAGGCCTTCATCGACGTCTTCGTGCAGCGCTTCGGCGAAGGGGTGGCGGCCCTCGCCCTGCTGCCGGTGACCTTCGGCCTGATCCGCGCGGAGCATGTCAGCGTGCTCACCGTGATCCTGGTGGCGGCCTGGCTGTGGTTGACCGTGGTGACGAAGCGGAGGTACGTCGTCGCGTTTCGGGAGGGGCTCCGGTCGGCGGGGCCGGACGGGCCGGCGACCCTCGACGCCGGGGACGTCGCGACCGTCGCCACGCTGGTCGAGGCGATGGGCAGCGTCGACCCTCGAGAGGTCCTTTCCAGCCTCGACCTGCTCGCCGGCCACGGCTACCAGCGGCTGGTCCCGCCCTGGCTGCTCCACCACCCGGACGCGACCGTGCGCCGGCGGACGCTGGAGATCCTCGCCGACTCGGGGAGGAGCGACACCGCGTCCCTGGTGGAGCGCCTCCTCGGCGACGAGGACCCGGCGGTGCGGTCGAGCGCCATCGTGGCCCTTGCACGGCTGAAGGGGGAGGACGCCCAGGCGCTGATGCTCGGTCGGCTCGAAGACCCCGACCCCCGGGCCCGGGCGGCTGCGGTCGCCGGGCTGCTCGGGGTCCACGACCGGGCCGCGGCCGACCGCGCGGCGACGGTCCTGGCCGAGATGGCGGCGGACGCTGACCCGGCGGTGCGGGCCGAGGCGGCCGGCGCCCTCGGCCAGGTTCGCGAGCCGGAGGGGTTCGACACCCTGGTCCAGCTCCTGTACGACGACCGTGTCGAGGTGGTGGCGCGGGCCATAGCGGCCGTCCGCAGCCGTCTCGAGCGCGACGGCCCGAACTCGCTCTACGTCCCGACCCTGGTTTCCCTGCTCGGCAACCGGCGTCTCAAGCACGAGGCCCGGGAAGCGGTGGTCGCGTTCGGGCCGTCGGCCCTGGATGCACTCCTCCTGTTCATGAGCTCACGCGACGAGCAGCTCGAGGTGCGCCGGGCGGTGCCCAAGACCATCGCTCTCCTCGGGGGGGCTGACGCGGCCCGTGCGCTCATGTCCGCCCTGAAGACCGGTGACGCGGTGCTGCGGGGGAAGGTGATCGAGGCTCTGGCGTTTCTCGGCCGACGCGAAGGCAGGTTGAGCCTCGACGCCGGAGCGGTGCGGCGGGAGATCAGGCGCGAGGCCGGGACCTACCTGCGTGGGCTTGCCGACCTGTGGGTGGTGAGCACCGTCCACCAGCTCCGGTTGGAGGGGCCGTTCGCGGACTGGAGAAGCTCGGGCCGGGTGCCGGGGCTGCTCGACCGGCTGCTGGCGGAGCGGATGTCCGCCGTGGTGACCAACATCTTCGCGCTGCTCGAGCTGCTGCTCCCTCCGAGCGACGTGCGGGCGGCGCAGTGCAGCCTGGCCAGCGGCGACGGCCTCCTGAGGGCCAGGGCTCTGGAGTACCTGGACAACACCCTCAGCGGGTCTCTGCGCCGGATGATTCTCGAGGTGATCGACGACGCCCCGATCGACGACAAGCTGCGCCGCGCTGCCCAGCTCCTGGACATCCGCTTGGACTCGGTGGAGGAGACGGTGGGGCGCCTTCTCGCCACCGAGCCGAACCAGGATCCCCAGGGGGTCGCCCCGGTGGTGGGTTCGATCCTGGCCGCGGTGACCGGGGGGCTCAGCGCCCTCAGACCGGCGGTCGAGCACCTGGCCGAAACATCCGAAGACCCGCTGGTCCGGGAGACCGCGGGGTGGGCCCTGGCCTGCACCTGGGGTGCCGGTGGCGAGAGAGGAGGGCTCGTGAGCCCGGTGATGACTCGCGTTGAGATGGTGGTGTTTCTGCAGGGGGTCGACCTGTTCTCGTTCTGCACCGCCGAGCAGGTGCTCCAGGTGGCGGCGATCTCGAGCGAGTGCAGCTTCGCGGCGGGAGCGGTGGTCTACCGCCGCAACCAGTCCCCCGACGCCCTCTACTGCGTGGTCGAGGGGCGGGTGGAGCTGCTGGGCGAGGAGGAGCGGCGGACCCTGGTCGGACCCCAGGGGCGCTTCGGGGTCCTGGAGATCCTGAGCGGTCGCCTGCGGGTGGCGGATGCGACGGCGGTCACCGCCACCAGAGCCCTCCGCATCGAGGCGGAGGACTTCTTCGACCTCCTCTCCAACAACATCGAGATCGTCAAGGCGCTGTTCCGGCAGGTCACCCGGTCCAGCCCCAGCGCCGCGGGGGGGGTGCTGTGAGCGCGAGTGGGGGTGGCGGCCGACTCTCCTGGGGCGTGGGGCTCCTGCTCCTCGCCCTGCTGCCCGCGGGGAGCTGGGCGGCCGGCGGGGAGCCCCCCGCGCAGCGGGTGGTGGCGGTGGGGGACGTCCACGGCAGCTTCGACGGGCTCGTGAGCATCCTCACCGCGACCGGCCTGGTGGACGGCCAGCGTCGGTGGGCCGGGGGCGGGACGCTGCTGGTGCAGATCGGCGACCTCCTCGACCGCGGGGTCGAGGTGCGACCGGTGCTCGACCTGATGATGAGCCTCCAGGAGCAGGCCGAGGCGTCCGGGGGCAGGGTGGTGTGTCTGCTGGGGAATCACGAGGCGATGAACCTCCTCGGCATCCGCAGGGACGTCCACCCCGGGTCCTACGCGGCCTTTGCCGGACCGGACTCCGAGAAACGGCGGAAGTTGGCCTGGGGAGCGCTGGTCCACCACTACCGGGCGCGGGCCCGACGCCTCGGTCAGGGGGTGCCGAAGATCGACGACGGTGTCAAGGCCCGGTGGATGGAGAGCAACCCCCCGGGGGCGGTGGAGTACGTCGAGGCGCTGGGGCCCGACGGCGTCTACGGCCGGTGGCTGCGATCGCTGCCGGCGGCGGTCCTGATCGGCGACACGCTGTTCATCCACGCCGGGCTCGGGCCGGACCTCGCCGGCGCAGATCTGGAGACGGTCAACCGGACCGTGGCGGACGAGATTGCCCGTCTCGACCGGCTCAGGGGTTTCATGCTGAGCGAGGGGCTGACTTTTCCCGAGGCCTCGATCGCCGACCTCGAGCGGGTGGCCGAGGAGGAGGCGAAGGCGGCGGCGGACTCCGCGCGAATGGGTCGAAGCGCGCACGAGCGCTACGCGGAGGCCCTGCGGCCTCTGCTGGACTGGCGGCGGTGGCTGCTCGCCAGCTCCTCGAGCCCGCTCTGGTTCCGCGGCGCGGTGTACTGGGACGAGGAGGAGCACGGGGCGGAGATGGCCTCCCTCCTCGACGGCGTCGGGGCCCGGCGGATGGTGGTGGGGCACACGGTGCCGAAGGACCGTCGGATCCAGACCCGCTTCGGCGGCCGGGTGGTGCTCCTCGACACCGGCATGCAAGCTGACTACTACAAGGGCGGTCGCGTGTCGGCGCTCGAGATCCTCGACGGGGCTCTCACCGCTGTGTATCTTGACGACCGGGAGCCGGTCGGGGCGTCCCGATCCGCGGCAGAGCCCATTGACCAGCGAGGGCCTGAGCCCGGGCGCGAGGACGAGGTCGACGGCCTGGGCCAGGTTCGGGACCAGGGTTCAGGCGCCCCGGCTTCCGCCACCCGACCGCATGGGGGACCACCATGAAGATCGCGACCGTGGCCCAGATGCGGGCCCTCGACCGGCGGGCGGTCGAGGAGTACCGGATCCCGGAGCCGATCCTGATGGAGAACGCGGGCCTCGGGACGGCAGCCGCGATCCGAGCCCGGTTCGGCGTCCGCGGTCTGCGATTCGCGGTCCTCTGCGGCACCGGAAATAACGGCGGCGACGGGCTGGTGGTGGCGCGACGGTTGCACTGCGAGGGGGCCTCGGTCCGACTGCTGGTGGTGGGCGACCCGGACCGATTCGGTCCCACCGCCCGGGGCAACTGGGAGATGGTCCTGGCGGCGGGCATCGAGCCCGAGGTCGGTCCGACGACGGAGCGAGTGCGGGAGGTCCTCGGCTCGGCCGAGATGGTCGTCGACGCGCTGCTGGGGACCGGCCTGCAGCGGGAGGTGACCGGGCCCCTGGCGGAGGTCATCGACGCGGTCAACGCCGCCGGCCGCGCGGTGGTCAGCCTCGACATCCCATCGGGTGTTGACGGGGACACCGGCCAGGTGAGGGGGGTCGCCGTGCGGGCCGCCCTGACCGTCACCTTCGGGCTGCCGAAGGTCGGCAATGTGCTCTTCCCCGGAGCCGAGCTGGGGGGCTCGCTCGAGGTCTGCCCGATCTCGTTTCCCCCCGCGCTGCTCGAGACCCCGGACATCCGCCTCGAGCTGAGCTCGCCGCCGCCCCTGCCGCCACGGCCCCGAGACGGGCACAAGGGGACCTTCGGCGACGCCCTGTTCATCGCCGGAGCTCGGAGCTACTTCGGCGCGCCGAGCCTCGCCGCACTGGCGATGCTGCGGGCCGGCGGCGGCTACGCCCGACTGGCCGCGCCCCGCTCGGTGACCGCGGTGGTGGCGGCCATGGCCAGCGAGGTGGTGCTGGCGCCGCAGGAGGAGACGCCGGCGGGTACCCTGGGGCTCGGAAGCTACGAGCCGCTGCTCGACCTCGCCGGGGTGGTGGACCTCGTGGTCCTCGGGCCGGGGCTCTCCCTCGACGAGGAGACCCAGGAGCTCGTCCGGCGGCTGGCGGCCGACGTCCCCTGTCCGCTGCTCCTGGACGGGGACGGGCTGACCGCGGTGGCGGCAGACCTCGACCGGGTCCGACGGCGCACCGCCCCGACCGTGCTCACCCCCCACCCGGGCGAGATGGCCCGGCTCACCGGCCTGTCGCCCGCCGAGCTGCGGGCCGACCCGGTCGGTGCTCTCCGGCGCACCACCGCCGACCTCGGCGCGATCGTGGTCCTCAAGGGGGCCCACTCCCTGGTCGGTCTCCCCGACGGCCGGGTCCGCGTCAACCTGAGCGGCAACCCCGGCATGGCCACCGCCGGCTCCGGCGACGTGCTCACCGGCGCCATCGCGGCCATGCGTGGCCTCGGTCTCCCCCTCGAGGACGCGGTCGGGGCCGGGGTCTTCCTCCACGGCGTCGCGGGCGACCTGGCGGCCGCTGCCCGGGGGGAGGACGGGGTCATCGCCCGCGACCTCCTCGAGCACCTCCCGGCCGCGGTCCGCGTCTTCAGGGAGGACCACGCCGGCCTGCTGGAGCGGTACCTGGGGAGGATCGGGGTGGTCTGAGGTCTCCCTCTGACGCGCACTCCAACCGGAGTAGAATCGGGGGAGCAGACATTCGCTCTACGGACAACATCGGCTGGACAGGGATGCCCGCGAGGAGGTCAGCCATGGCGTTCGGTGAGCTGAGCTCGGGCCCCAGTCCTCGGCGGGCACGGTGTCGTCCCGTCACGGCGGCGGCCGTCGCCCTGCTCTGCCTCGCCACCGGGGCGGTGCTGGCGGGCCACGGTCCGGAGGGCGGGCCCGCGACGGGTGCTCCCTCCGGCAGGCAGGTCGGCTGCGGTTGGGCGTCCGGGTTCTGGCTGAGCGACTTCGACATGTGGGTGTCCGCGCTGGCGGAGTACGACGACGGCGGTGGGCCCGCCCTCTACGCCGCGGGGTACTTCGAGGTGGCCGACGGGGTCCGGGTCGAGCACGTCGCGCGGTGGGACGGCACGACCTGGTCCCCTCTCGAGAGTCCGGCCGGGGTCGGGGTCGACTGGTGGGGCCTGGCCCTCACCGTGTACGACGACGGAACGGGGCCGGCGCTGGTCGTCGGCGGCGCCTTCTTCACCGCGGGTGGGGTGACAGCCAACCGGGTCGCCCGCTGGGATGGTAGCGCGTGGTCGGCCCTGAGCGGACCCGCGGGTGAGGGTACCGACGGCGGGGTCCATGCGCTGGCGGCGTTCGACGACGGCAGCGGCCCGGTGCTGGTGGCGGGGGGCGCCTTCACCACGGCCGGGGGGGTGACCGCCAACCGGGTCGCCCGGTGGGACGGGAGCGGCTGGTCGGCCATCGGCGGGCCTTCGGAGGCCTCCGACACTGTGCGTGCGCTGGCGGTCCTCGACGACGGCAGCGGACCCGCCCTGTACGTGGCGGGGAGCTTCGCCAGTGTTGGGGGGGTGACCGTCAACAACATCGCGCGTTTCTCCGGCACCGCCTGGTCGGCCCTGACCGGTCCCCAGGGCACGGGCACCGACGCTCCGGTGTCGGCGCTGACGGTGATCCACACCGCCGTCGGACCGCGACTGGTGGCGGGGGGCGAGTTCACCACCGCGGGCGGGGTCACCGTCAACCACGTCGCCGTCTGGGACGGCTCCGCCTGGTCGGCCCTGAGCGGGCCTTCTGGCACCGGAACCGACCGTGCCGTGTGGACCCTGGCGGAGGTCGACGAGGGGGGCGGTCCGGTGCTGGTGGCCGGCGGCGACTTCACCACCGCCGGCGGGGTGGCGACCAGCCACGTCGCGCGCTGGAGCGCGGACGGGTGGTCGGCGATGGGCGCTGCGGGGGAGAACGGGACCACCGACCGGGTCGCCGCGCTCGCGGTCCACGACGACGGCTCCGGGGCGGCGCTGTATGCCGCCGGCAGGTTCGCGGTCGCAGGCAGCGTCGAGGCGAACCACGTCGCCCGCTGGCGGTCCGGCGCCTGGTCGAGCCTCAGCCCTCCGGGAGGGACCGGCGTGGGCGACGCCGTCATGGCGCTCACGGTGTCGGACGACGGCACGGGACCTGCCCTCGTTGTGGGAGGCCCGTTCGCTGGCGTGGGCGGCATCAGGGCGCGGCGGGTCGCCCGGTGGGACGGCGGCGGCTGGTCGGCGTTTGCCGGCCCGTCGGGCTCGGGGCCGGAGCCGTGGGTGGAGTCGCTGTGCGCCGTGGGCGGCGGACCCTCCGCCACGCTCTACGCCGGCGGCGTCGGCGACCCGTTCTGGCCGGGCCCCCACCCACTCGTGTGGCGGTGGGACGGGAGCGACTGGTCGGTCCCTCCGGGCTCGCCGATCGCCCAGATCGGCTCCAATTCCGCCGCCAGCGCCCTGACCACCTGGGACGACGGGAGCGGGCCGGCCCTGTTCGTGGCCGGAGGGTTCGCACAGGCCGGCGGCGCCACGGTCAACAACCTCGCCCGCTGGGACGGGACCAACTGGTCGGCCCTGGGGGACCCGCCGGGCCTCTTCGGGCGGGCCGCCTACGCGCTCGCGGTCCACGACGACGGTGCGGGGCCGGGTCTCTTCGTGGGCGGGGAGTTCTTCACCGCCGGCGGCGTGATCGCCAACGGTGTCGCCCGCTGGGACGGGAGCTCGTGGTCCGCGCTCGGCGACCCGCCGGGGGTAGGCAACTCCGCGTTCTCCAGGGTCGAGGCCCTGACGACCTCCGACGACGGCTCAGGGCCGGCGCTCCTCCTGGGGGGTGCCTTCACCTCGGCCGGCGGGGTCGCGGCCAGCAACCTCGCCCGCTGGGACGGGACCGCCTTCTCGCCCCTCGGCGGACCCTCGGGCGAGGGGACCGACGGTCGCGTCGCGGCGCTGGCGGTGGCCGAGGGCGCGGGCGGCCCGCTCCTGGTGGCGGGCGGACGCTTCGCCGCCGCCGGCGGCGTGAGCGCCGGCAACATCGCGGTCTGGGACGGGACCGCGTGGTCCGCGCTCGAGGGGCCGGCCGGCAACGGCACCGACGGCGAGGTCATGGCGCTCGAGGTCCTCGATTTCGGCGACGGCGCTGCGATCTACGCCGGGGGGTACTTCTCGACCGCGGGCGGCGTCCCGTCGAAGAACCTCGCCGTGTGGGTCTGCGAGGGGGTCCCGCCCACCGACCCCGTGTCGGTGACGAGCACGAGCCATGTCCCGGGGGCCTGGTCGAACCGCGACGTGGTCGACGCGACCTGGAGCGGGGCGGCCGACAGCGGCGGCTCGGGGCTCCACGGCTACTCGCTGCTGTTCGACCAGCAGCCGGGGACCGTGCCGGACTCCTCGGTCGAGGTGCTGCACCGGCGCGACCCGCACCGGGCCTCGAGCGACCCGCTGCCGGACGGCGACGGCTACCACCTCCACCTGAGGACCTGCGACAGCGCCGGCAACTGCGCGCCCGGCACCCACCTGGGGCCGTTTCGCCTCGACGCCACCCCGCCGCAGGCGCCGGCGGCGCTGGCAAGCACCAGCCACCAGGTCGGGGTGCCGAGCGAGGACCCCACGGTGGACGCGGTGTGGTCCCCCGCCGTCGACAACCTGTCGGGGGTGGACGGCTACGGGCTCGCCTGGACCTGGGACCTGGCCTGGACCTGCGACCGGGTGAAAGACCTCGAGGAGGACGTGACCTCGGCCACCAGCCCCCGCCTGCCCATCGGCGCCTGGTACGTGCACGTCTGCGCGGTGGACCAGGCGGGCAACTGGTCCGTGGCCGCCTCGGCCGGGCCCTATCTCATCGTCGACTCGAGCCTCCTGTTCGGTGACGGCTTCGAGGGCGGTGGCACGGGGGCGTGGTCGATCACGGTGCCGTGACCCGGCCAGTTCTCGATTCGTCGTTCTCGGGAACGGGAACGGGAACGGGAACGGGATCGGGATCGGGATCGGAGCGGCGCCAAGTAGACTGAGCCGGTGCGCGAGACCTGGGCCGACCCCGCCGCCGCCTTCCGCGTCCGGGCGCGGGAGGAGGCCGACCGCTACGGCGGCGACCCGTGGGTGCTGGTGCGCGAGCTGCTGCAGAACGCCCGCGACGCCGGCGCCCGGACGGTGCGGATCGAGGCCCTCAACGACGGCGGGGTGGACCGTCTGACGGTGCGGGATGACGGGGAGGGTCTCGACCTCGCCTCGGCCCGCCGCTTCCTCCTCACCCTCTATGCCTCGAACAAGGGGCGGCGCGACCAGGCCGGCAGATTCGGGGTCGGCTTCTGGTCGGTGCTGCGCTTCGAGCCGGAGCGCATCGTCGTCCGCTCGTGGCCGCGGCGCGGCGTCCCCTGGGAGCTCGCGTTCGACGGCCGGCTGCACCCGGAGCGGGCGGGTGAGCCTGCGCCCGGCCCCCCCGGCTTCGAGGTCGTCCTCGAGCGGCCTGCCCGCGGCGAGGACGTCCCCCGCCGGGTGTCGGAGGCGGTGGGACGTGACGCCCCCTACCTGCGGCGTCGGGGGGAGCCCGACGCCCCCGTCGAGGTCACCGTCAACGGGCAGGCCACCACGACCCCATTCGGGCTCCCGGCGCCGAGCCTCCGCTTTCGTCGTCCGGGGATGCGGGGAGCCGTGGGGTTGGGTTCCGAGCCGCGGGTGGACCTCTACGCCCACGGTCTGCGAGTCCGCTCGGCGGCCTCCCTGGACGACCTTCTGGTGACCGGGGGGGGCCACGTCCGGAAGGCGGCGACGAGGGCGGTGGGAAAGGGTCTCGCACCAACGGTCCTCCTCGACAGCGACCGGATCGAGCTTCTCCTCGCCCGGGGCGACGCCCGCGACACCCGCGAGCTGCACCGTTTGGTGGACGTGGCGCGGCGCGAGCTCGACCGGCTGGTCCGGGGACAGCTCGACCGCTGGGCGCCGCGGCCCTGGCCGCTGCGCCTTCTCGACCGCATCCCGCGGCCGCGGCTCCGAGGCCGGTGGTGGGCGGCGGCAGGTGTGCTGGCGGCGGTGGCGTTGGCCTTCATGGCCGGCGTCGGTCTCCCCTGGCGGAGGTCGGGGGGGGGCTCGAGCGCGCTCCCACCCGTTGCCGCTCCGGTGCCGTACGAGGACCTGGGGCAAGCCTACGGCGGGCCCACCGTGGAGGGGCTCGGCAACCCCCCGGCGGTGAACCTGACCTATCGTCCCGCCGGGCAGACGCTGCTGATCGCCGCCCTCGTCCTCGACGGCCTCGAGGCCGACGGGCGGCCTCGCGCCGGGGGCCGCGGCGTCGCGCCGTACCCGCGGCACGCCTGCGCGGCGAGCTGCGTCGAGTTCGAGGTCATGTTCGTCGCATCCTCCCGATGGCTCCGCCTGCCGGTGCCCACCGGGCATCGTCTGGAAGCGTCGAGCGTGACCGTCGACGGGACCCCGGTCCGGACCTGGGCCTCCCCCACCGGCGAGGCCATGGTCGAGTTGCCGGAGCCGCGGACCGGGACGGTTCGCTACCGCACCGGGCCGGGTCCGGCGTGGCCGGCGTCCCGCGGCGGCTGGCCCGCCCTGCCGCCCCCCCTGGCCCGGGCCGCGGAGAGCTTGCGCGCCCTGCCGGCTGCGGACCGCGTGGGGGCGGCGCTCGAGCTGGTGCGCTCCCGGGTGAGGTACGACGCTACCCCGGCGGCGGCGACGCGCCACCGGGAGGCGGCCCGGCACGGTCTCAGCTACGTCCACCGGGCACTGATGGTGGGCGCCGGTGACTGCGACGTTCAGAACGGCGTGCTGGCGGCGGTCCTGGACGCGGCTGGCGTGGGCGCCCGGCTGGCCGTCGGCTTCCTCGGCGAGGGGGGGCGCGCCGCGGCGGGGCTCCACGCCTGGTTGGAGGTGGTGGTCGACGGACGGCTCCTGGTTGTCGACGCCAGCGCCACCGGGGCTGGTGTCGGGATGGCGACGGCCGCGGCCGACGTCCGCGAAGCCGATCCCGGCGCTCCTCCCCCACGGGTCGGCCCTCTGGCTCGGGCGGTGCCGGCGGGGTGGGGTCTGGTGGTTGTCCTGGCCGCGACGGCCGCCGTCGCCGTCGCGGTGGGAGCGCTGGTGCGGCGAGGGCGGCGCCGCCTCCAGCTAGCCGCGGGCGACGGCCTGGCCGAGCTGCTGCGGGGGGCGCTGGAGCACCCGGAGGCGTTCGCGCGGGTCGCCGAGGTGCAGACCCGCCCGCTGGTGCCGGTGGTGGGCGGCGGGCGGGTGTCGCTGGCTCGGGCCCGGCGGCTCGAGGGCCGGGCGCTGTACTGCGGTGGGCCGGGCGAGCGGTTGGCGGAGGAGGCTTCGGGGTGTGGGGCCGTGGTCGTCGACGCCGCGACCCCTGGGGGACGGGTGGTGGCCGACGCTTTCGGCGCGGTGGACCTCGACTGGTGGCAGCGGGTGCTCGAGCACAGCGAGCCGCTGAGCATCGAGGTGCGGCTCGGCAAACTCTCGACCCAGGTCAGGCTGGCCGAGGGGGTGGGAGAGCCGCTGCGGTCGCTCGAGGTGCACCGGCTCGGGCTCGACCTGGTGGTGGTGGACCGCGCGAGCCCGCTCGGTCGGCGACTGGTCGAGCTGGTGCCGGGTCGGCCGGCGCAGGCGGCGCTGCTCATAGTCGACGCCGCAGTCCGCCAGCGGGGGCTGCCGGCGGCGCACCGGGGTCGCCTGCTTCGCGTCGCCGCTCGAGCCGCGCTGGCCGAGGAGGGCGCAGCGTGACGGGGCGTTCGCTGCCGGCGGGGGAGCTCTTCGGCATCGACGTCGGGGCCGAGGTCGAGACCCTGAGCACCCGGCAGCTGCAGGGGGCGTGGCAGGTTCCGGCCGAGCTGGTGCGGGACGCGGTGCGCCGGGGTGCCCGGGCGGTCGCGGTGCGGACGCAGCGGGGCTCGGTCGAGGTCCTGGCGGAGGGCGTGGCGCTGCCCCCGGAGGAGCTCGACCTGCTGGCCGCGACCTTCGACGCCGGGTGTGCCGCCGCCGATCGCCACCGGGCCGTGGTCGCCCTGGAGCGGGCCGGCGCCAACGCACTCCTGTGGGCGGGCGGGTCGGGGTCGGCGAGAGTGGAGGTGGCCACCAGCGCGGGGGGCGGCCGGGTCCTCTCCCGGGGGGCCGGTCAGGCCCCGCGGGTGGGGCCGTGGGTCTCGACGTCGGCGTGCCCGGAGAGCCGGGTGCGCCTCGAGGGCGCCCGGTTCGACCTCGGTCAGTCGGTCGACTGGCTGGGTGCGGCCTGCCGCTTCGCGCCGGTTCCGGTGGAGGTGAACGGCACCCGGCTCGAGCCCCGCTTCCCCGGCGGTCTGCTCCGCGCTCGCCTCGAGCGTCCGCTGCCCGGGCTGCTGTCGGTGGCGGCGACGGGCGAGGCGCCGCTGCTGTGGCTGCTCCAGCACGGCGTGGTGTCGACCAGGGCCACGGTGCCGGGATACCCCGCTTTCCAGGCCGCGGTGGAGCTGGGCGGACGGGTTCCCGGTCCGGCGTCGCCGTCGGCGTTGCGAGAGGCAGTTGCGCCCCACCTTGTCGAGCTGGTGGATCAGACGATCGGCATGCTGCTGCGAGCCGCGGAGGGCCTCGACCGCTTGCCCCCGGCAACCGCCCGCCGGGTGGTGTTGCTGCTGCTGGAGGCCGCAGAGCTGGGCCTGAGGCGGGGGGAGGTCCTCGGTTGCCCCCTGCTGCCGACCGCGGGCGACGGACGACGGCGCTGGTCCCTCGACCAGGTCCGTGCCGCCGCCGACAGGGGGCTGGCGCCCTGGGTGGTGGACGAGGCGCTGGACACGGCTCGTATCGCCTTCGGCCTGCGGGGGGCGCTGCGGCTCGGGCGGGAGGAGCGCGGCCTCGTCCGCGACCTGATCGGGGTCGGGCTCGAGGCCGCTCCCCACCGCAGCGGTGGGGGCTGGTCCGAGGTCGGGCGGTGGGTGCGAGCGCTGCGGGGGTTTCCCTGGCCGCCGTGGGGCGTCGGCCGGCCGGTCCCGTGGGGTGAGCTGAGCAGTGAAGAACGGGGGCTGGCCAGAGCGCTCTCCGGGCGCCTCCTCGGGCGCGACGGGAAGGCGGTGTCCATCCGCATGACCGGCGGGGCCGGCCGGCCGCGGCGGGTCGGGCAGGGTCTCGACCTGCCCCGCGGCAACCCGGAGGTGCGGGGGTGGGTGGCGCGACACGCTGCCGATCCCAGGTGGCTCTACCCGGTGGCCCTGGCGATCGCGGGCGAGGACCTCGAGCCGGCGCCCGAGCTCCGTCGCCGGTGGCTCGAGCTTCAGGGGGTGGGTGAGACCTGCCCTGGTAGACTCGTCGCGGCGGACAGCCTGTCAGCAGGGCCCGTGGGAGACCTCCGGTGAACCCCGCTTCCGTGCCGGCCGTGGTGATGGCCAGCATTGCCTCGGTCATGGGGCTGTTTCACGCCGTGCTCCACTTCAGGCTCCGGCGCGGCCGCGCGTCCCTGAGCTTTGCCGCCCTGTGCCTGGCGGTGGCAGTCTACGACCTGTTCAGCGCCGGCCTGTACAGCGCAGCCACCGTACCCGAGGGGGTCGGCTGGCAGCGGTTGCAGAGCCTGGCCCTGTGCGCCGGTGGGATCCTGTTGCTGGTGTTCCTGGTCGACTACACCGGGCACCGCGCGCTGTGGCCGCCTCGCGCTTTGATGGCCGCTTACCTGGGGGCGATTGTCGTTGGCACGTTCTTCCCGAGCCTGCTGTGGATCGCGGAGCCCCATGTCAAGACGGTGGGGCTCCCGTTCGGACTGCAGGTCACCTACAACGAGGGGGCGTCGGGGCCGCTCAACGAGGCCCTCGCCGTCGTGCTCCTGGGGCTCGTGGCCTGCGTCATGACCATGGCGGTCCAGTTCGCTCTCCGCCACAGGGACATGCGGGGACGGCTGTTGCTGGCGTCGATGGTGGTGTTCTTCGTCGGTGTGGTCAACGACTCGCTGGTGTCCCTGGGTGTCTACGCCTTCGTCT
>Ga0068714_10004528_pt1 | contig 15497 bp, 14 predicted proteins | sample MTBNYHSulfiMetaG_FD_62988 | JGI IMG/M metagenome (GOLD analysis project Ga0068714, IMG submission 62988) | Enrichment culture microbial communities from rom New York Harbor, USA that are MTBE-degrading - MTBE-NYH (New York Harbor Sulfidogenic)... | ecosystem: Environmental > Aquatic > Marine >...
AAGCTGGTGAGCGAGATTGCGGCGGCGAGCCGGGATCAGGCTCAGGGGGTGGAGCAGATCAACACGGCGGTCGCCCAGATGGACAAGACGACCCAGTCCACCGCGGCCAACGCCGAGGAGTCGGCTTCGGCCAGCCAGGAGCTTTCAGCGCAGGCCGGCGAACTTCGGGAGATGATGAACGTCTTGGTGGAGATCGTGGAGGGCGCGGGCAAGGCCAGGACAAGGGCGGACGGCCGGACCCAGGAATCGTCTCCCCAGGATTTCGACCCGACGGTGTCGTCGTCCGGGTAAGCGCCCGGCTCCCCACCCGGGACGTCGAGAACCGCAACGCATCGAATTCAGAGCCGATGGATTCCGGACGAGGGAGAGGGGGGAGAGCCTCCTCCCCCTCGTTTTCGTTTGTGTGCCGGGCGGTGCCGTGCCGTGACGGAATCCAGGGAAGAAATCCTGTCGTGTGCCGGGGCGGGCATGCACGCGCAGAAGCGGGGGAAGCCGGGTCGTGGCTCCGTGTTTGGCCGGGGACCCGTGCCGTCCGGCGCCCCCTCCGGCCAAGGGAATCAGGCGCCTCGGCTCAACGCCTGCATGACCGTCTCCAACCGCTGCGTCTCCTGCAGGATGATCCGCAGGTACTTCCCCTCGCGGCCGCCGGGGTCCACCCGGGTGGCCAGTCGCCGTACGAAGCCGCCCAGGGCCGTCAGGGGGTTGCGGATTTCGTGCTGCACGGCATCCAGGGCGGCCTGAACGGCCAGGCGGGTCGTTGCGTCCGCCACGTCCGACCGTCCGACGGCGGACAGGGGATCCCGGGAACCCTGCGGAAATACGGCGGCCGCAACGCCCGCCAGCCGGCTGAGGGTGGTGTTGGCCTTGAGCAGGAGTTCGGTCATGTCCTTTTCCCTGTCCACCTCCACCTCCAGTCCCTCGGCCAGGGCCTGCACCTGATCGAAAGCGCTGGCCAGGGCCTCGCCCACCGCATCCTGCCCCAGGCCGAAGCGTTCTTCCAGATGCCGGCAGGTGCTCTCCCAGGACGGGTTTTTCCCCAGAACAAGGGCGGACAGTTCACAGGCCGCGGCGCACACGGTGGGCAGGGAGGGGGCGGCACCGGCCGTGTCCTCCGGAACGGGAAAACACTGGCAGGCGACGAGCGGTTCCGGGAAGCGCCAGTGGCCGAGCGCCGCGGCACCCACTTGCCGGTGGTTCACTCCGAAGCGCTCGGTCTCCCAAGGAAGCAGCCGCGGCAGATCGTGGAAATCGGGCACCGTGTCCGTGTCCGCCGCACCCCGCAGGAACAGGTCGTGGAAGATCAGCAGCCCGATCTCCGAGATCAGCCCGGCCAGGAACGCTTCTTCCGGGTCGCACGACGGGAGCGACCCCGCCAGGGCCTTGGCCAGCAAGGCCCGGTAGAGGGATGCGTGCCAGAACGCCCGGTAGTCCATGACGCCCACCTGGGCGAACGGGAACGTCTCCCGCAGCGACACGGAGAGGGCCAGGGTCCGCAGACGCCGGGTTCCCACCCGCACGATGGCCTGCCGGATCGTGGTGGCCGGGTAGTTCGTGAGGAAACAGACGCTGTTGGCCAGCCGGAGCAGGCGCACGGCAAACCCGGGGTCCTTTTCGATCCACTGTTCCAGCTCGCTCTGGGTGCACAGGTCGTCGGACGCCCGTTCCATGAGTCGCAGCGCGATCAACGAAAGAGAGGGCACGCCATAGCCGGACCGGACCCGCTGGAGCCAGTCCTGGGCTGGGGAACCTGTGTTCGTGTTCGTGCCGATCGTCACGGTGGCCACCGCATGGAGCAAGGGGGTTCTCTAGGGTTATCGGTTGTGAACCGAAAAGATGAAGGGCTCAAGTTTTCCGGCGCCCGGCCGATCATACCCATGCACCCGGATGCCCGGGGTATGCCGGGACCTCCCTCTTTCCGTCCAAGGATCCTCATGGAGAGTTTTGTCGCACGACAGCCCATCCTCGACGCGCGTCTCGATGTGTTCGGCTACGAGATCCTCTATCGCCAACAGGCGTGCGATGTGTGCGCACCGGCCTTCTGCGGGCAGGAAGGGGACGAGGCCTCCCGCAGCCTCTTGCGCAACGTTGCCCTGGTCCTGGGGTGGGACCGCTTGACCGCGGGGCGAAAGGCCTTCATCAACTTCACCCGGCAGCTCATCCTCGACGAGGCGCCCCTGTACATTCCTCCCGCCGTGGGGGTCGTGGAGATCCTGGAAGATGTGGTGGTGGATCCCCCGCTGCTGGAAGCCTGTGCCCGGCTCCAGCGTTCCGGGTACCTGCTGGCCATCGACGACTTCATCCCCGATTCCCCGTCACACCTTCTCCTGGCGCAGAGCGCCGATTTCATCAAGGTGGACTTTCGTCGGACCCCGCCCGAGGCACGGCGGGAGATCCGGGATTTGTGCCGGTCCAAGGGGATCCGGTGCATTGCCGAAAAGGTGGAAACGCAAGAGGAATTCCAGGAGGCGCTGGCCGCCGACTACACCCTGTTTCAGGGGTTCTTCTTCGGCCAGCCGGTTCTGGTCTCCCGGAAAGACATCCCGGTGAGCAAACTGAACTACCTCCGGTTGATCTGCGAGCTGAACCAGGAAGACATCTCCGTGGAAGCCCTGGAACACATCGTGCGGCAGGATCCATCCCTGGTTCACAAGCTGCTCAAGTACATCAACTCCATCTTCTTCGGCCTCCCGTGCGAGGTCACCTCCGTCCGTCAGGCGCTGCTGCTCTTGGGGGAAAAGGAGGTTCGAAAATGGGCGACCCTCATCGCCTACACCCACCTGGGCAGGACCCCCTCGGATGAGGTCTGCCGCCACTCCCTGCTTCGGGCGTATGTCATGGAATCCCTGGCGTCCGCCGGCAAGATGGAGAAACAGCGTTCCAAGCTGTTCCTCATGGGCATTGTCTCCATGCTGGACGTGTTGCTGGGGATCCCGTTGGACGAAGCCCTGCGGGAGATCCCGCTGGGCGCGGAGGTGTCCCAGGCCCTGCTGGGAGCCCCGAACCCGTATCGCTCCCTGTTCGAGCTGGTCACGGAATACGAACGGGCGAACTGGCTGGAGGTGGAACGGGGGTGCGCCGGGCTGGATCTGGAGCCGACGCGGCTGTCCGATGTCTATCTCGATGCCGTTCAGTGGGTCGAGCAGGTCTTCAACCTGCACTGAACCCGCCGGGTGGGCGTGTGGAATCGGATTTCGCCTGTCCGGCGTGCATCAGGGGGCGGGGGGCGGCAGGTCGGATTCCGACCGCACGTTGCCGCGGCCGCAGCGCTTGGCCAGGTACAGGGCCTCGTCGGCTCGTTGCAGGAGCGATGCCGGGCTGTCCCCCTGTCGGACCTGCGCCACGCCCACGCTCACCCCCACGGAACCGATCCGCTGGTTGGTGTTTTTCACCTTGAGGACCCGCGCGGCGATCTCCTGCCGCAGGTTCTCCGCCAGGATGCACGCGTTGCCGCAAGCGGTCCTGGGCAACAGGATGGCGAATTCGTCTCCTCCGCAGCGTGCCGGGACGTCCCGTCCCTTCACGCTTCCCTTGATGGTGTTGCCGATGAATTCCAGGACCGAATCCCCCACCAGATGGCCGTGAGAATCGTTGACCTGTTTGAAAAAATCGATGTCCAGGAGAATCACGGAGAAAACCTCGCCCCCGTTCTCGAAGGCCTGCAGAAGGTCGGATAGCTGATCATCCAGGTACCGGCGGTTGTAAAGACCGGTCAGGCAGTCCTGGTTCACCTGCCGCCCCACGGTCACCAGTTCGTCGCGCAGGATTTCGGTCTCCCGCTGCGCCTTTTCCAGTTGATCCTTGAGTTCGGAGACGGATCGTTCCATGTGCCGGGTATTCCGGATCAGCGACTCCACCATGGCTTCCAGAACAAGCTTCTTCAGGGGAAAGGGTGGGTCGGACGTCTCCTGCCCGCCGGCCTCCATCTGGGTCAGGAAATCGCTGAGCTGGGAGGAATACTCGTTGGTGACCTGGCCCGTGGAAACCACCTGTTGCAGCGATTCCTGAAGGATCCGGGAGGAATCCTGCGTGAACCGTTCCAGCAAGGCTTGATGGCCGGCGGCCCCGAAGTGCCGCTCGTACAGGTCCCGGCAGATCACATCGGACAGCGGCGTGTCCCTCTTCAGAAGATCCCGCATCTCGCGGGTGAGGTCTTCGCGGCTCCCGATGACGTACTCGTACCATACCCGGTAGTTCTCCGGCGTCAGGGAGATCCCTTGCCGGGACATGCTGAGGATGACCTTGCGCGCGATTTCGGTGACGTTTGCGTTCTCCACCCGGCGCTCTCTCTCCTGATGGGGGGTCGGGTCCGCCGCGTGCGGGTTCCGCGGGCCGTTCGGGAACGGGCTGCCCTCCGTCACGGCTCACGCCGCGGCGTCGTGCTCGAAACACACCTCAATGAAAAAGTCGGCGCCTTCCACCTCAAACGGGATCACGATGATGGGGCCGCTGGTCTTGTGATAGATCTGGTGGTCCTTGCCGATGATCGTGGTGGGGATCGCCATGTCGAACCTGTACCCCTGCTCCGACAGAATCCGCTTGGCCCCGCCCGTGACCATGTTCGTGATCTCGCCCACCATGTCGGCCACCGTCTCGTCCAGTTCCGGCTGCTCTTCCCCCAACATGCGGGACGTGATGGTCCGGATGGCCGCACCGGTGAACGTGATGGCCAGGGACCCACGGGTCTTTTCGCCGGTCATCCCGATCATGCCGGTGACGTCCCCCATGGCCTGGTGACCCTTCTTGAGAACGGGCTTGCCGGGCCGGGCCTGGGTATTGGCCATGGTGGACAGTACGTTCAGGATGGACGCCAGGAAAGGATTGATAAACGTCACGTTCATGAAGCCGCCCTTTCGCAGGAAGGAGTCGCCTGCCGCGAGGTTCGGTCCTCCAGGAAGGCCGGCATCCCGAAGGTCCGCACATCCATCTGTTTCGCAACACGCTGGGACGGAGGCGACCCCTGGCAGGCGGCCCGCCCGGTGTCCGGTGTCGGGGCCTTTGGCGGCCCCTGGCAGAAACCCGAGCCTCCAAGGGGGCCTGCCCCCGGGTCAGCCTTTCTTCTCCGCGTCGATCTTTTCGAAGATCTTGTCCAGTTTTTCCTTCATCGTTTCCGGCGTGAACGGTTTCACAATGTAGTTGCTCACACCGGCCTTGACGGCCTGAACGATCTTGTCCTTTTCCGCCTCCGCGGTGACCATGAGGAACGGCATGTCCTTCATGTTGTCGGTGCTTCGAACCGCGCTGAGCAGCTCGAAGCCGTCCATCTGCGGCATGTTCCAGTCCGAGATCACGAAGTTCACATCCCCTTTCTGCAGAACGGCCAAGGCCTGGTTCCCGTTCTCCGCTTCCACCACATTGGTGAAGCCCAGCTGCTTGAGCACGTTCTTCACGATCCTACGCATGGTGGAAAAATCGTCCACGACCAGGATCTTCATGTCGGCGTGAGGCATGAGGGGGCTCCTTCTTCCCGTTGCAGACGCGGGGACCGGCCGCACCTGCAGAGGGTTCGCGCATGTCTTGCTTTTGGCTCCTCAAGTTATATCGGCCGGATGGGAAAAACCTTTACCCGTGGTTGCGGTCAAAACCGAAATAAGGTGTTTGGCGACAGCAAATCAGGGAATCTCCGATACAGAAGGCCCCCGGTTCTTTCGATCTAGAGCGCTAACCCCGATGGCTCCGTACGCTCACACGGGAATTCCATGCCTGCCCAGAAAGAAGCGAGGATCGATGTGGGAACGGTTCCGATGATCGGGCACGCTCTACCCGGCCTTGTGCACCGGAGGAAACCGGCCATGGCACGCCGGGCGGTCGCCTGCGCCCTTGTCTGGACGGGCTTGGCCCTCACGGGCTCCCCGGGGATCGTCGCGGAACCTCTCTACCCGGATGTCGCTCCTTCTCCAGCCGCGATGGCCGGCGAACCCTGCGCAGGGGCGTTTCCGGGGTGGGCGGAGCGCTTGAGCCTCCGGTGGCGCGAGGAATACCTGGCCCGGTGTCTTTCTCGGTACCTCTTCCAGAGACAGCCCCGCGAGGGCGCCGCCGACAAGGACGAACCCGGAAGGGGAGCGCCTTCATGGGAAATGCCGGTGGACGATCGACAGCGCTCCTCGTTGGACGAAGAGAGGCTGGAAGCGTGGTGCGACCGAGCGGACGCCTGCTTGTTCAGCGGACACGCCCCGGAGGCGCTTGCCTACTACAGCCGCTGTTCTTCCCGGGACCCGCTGGCCGCCCCCAACCCCCTGCGTCCCGCGCTGGGCGCGCTCAAAGCGAATCTGATGATGGCAAGAAAGGAAGAGGCGCGCGGGGCCCTGAACCGTCTTCGGCAGGGGACGGCCTTGGAAGGCGACCCCACCGTGATGCTCTTGGAAGGGATTCTCGCCGGCCTGGAAGGGAACTGGGAAGCGGCCGGGGAGAAGCTCCTGGCCGGGTTTCCCGCCTGGCATCCCGGCGCGAACGTGGAGTCACTGGCCGGGTATGCGCTGCTCCGGCAGCAACGGTATCGGGATGCCGGCAACGTCCTGCGCGTGGCCGGTCAAAGCGCCTGGGCGCCGGTTCGCCATTTCGCGTTGCTGTCGCTGGCGGACGCCGAACGGGGCCTCTTGCGGTGCGAAGAAGCGGAGGCGATCCTCCGGCATCTGGTGGAAGCCTCTTCCCCGTTGGGGTTTCTCGGGCTTGCGGAAACCCGGATCGCCCAAGGCGACCTGGAGGGAGCCGCCGCGGTTCTGGACGACATGGTCCTCGCCCCCCGCGTGGACGAATACTGGCAGGGGGTTGCCCTGACCTACCGCGCGCACCTGAGCGCACAGAAGGAAGCCTGGGCAGAGGCCGAGACGCTGGCCTGGCGTGCCGAGCGTCTGGTCCTGGCAGCGGCCTGGCAGGAAGAGATACGGAACGTGGGTCTCCGGGCCCTGGACCCTCTCGTGCGAGAGCAAGGGGGACCCGGCAAGGATCCGGCGGGCCTGATCGTTCTCGGGGAGCGATGGAAGCACCTGGTGCCTTCCCTTCCCGTGGAAACGCGCATTCTTCTGGAGGCGGTCTACGATCGGGCGGGGTTGACCGCGCGGCAGGACGGTCGAGTCGACGGCGGGATGCCCGCCTCCCCGGAGCATCTCTACGAGGTGGCCTGGGGGGCCTGGGCTTCCGGGAACTATGATCGGGCCCAGCACCTGCTCGATCGATTGCGGCAGATGCCCGGCCACGCGCGCACGCGCGAAGCAAATCTTCTGGAAGCCTGCCTGCTCTATCGCCGCCACCAGGTCCCGGAGGCCAAACAGCGGCTGGCGGAACCGAGCGAGACCCAGGACCTGCGGCTGCTGGAAGCCTCCGGCAGCACGGCAGCCGCCCTGAACATGGTCCCCCGCGCGATCGACGACTACCGCCGGGCCCTGGAGCTTGCCTCCGGCGAACCGGACCAGCGCCGTCCCTTGCACAAGGCGCTGGCCGAGCTTCTGTACCGGCAGGGGAAGCATGAGGAGGCCCTGGCGCACTTCCGGAAGGCCCAAGCGGGAGAGGACGAGACACCGGCTCCGGGCCAGGTGCTGAGCCTCCTCAAGCTCAACAGGCTGGACCAGGCCCAGAAGGATCTGGGCCGTTTCCGTGCGTCCGGGGACCGAAGGCTCCTGGAAGAACTGGCCGCGGCCGATGCCCTCCTGGCCGGCGAAGGGCGGGGGCCCCTTGGAAAGTAGAGCGGACATGCAGGATCTCCGAGCGTTGCAGGACGCTTTTGCGCAGGTCACCCGCACCTCCTTTCGGTTGGAGCAGGCCTATGGCCGCGTGCGGGAGCAGGTCGATGCGTTGAAAAAGGAACTCGTGGAGAAGGATGCGGTCCTGACCCACTCCCTGGAAAAGAACGAGCGGCTCGACCGGTTCCTGGAGGGGATCCTGCACAACCTTCCCGTGGGCATCCTGGTGACCGATCCGGAAGGCAGGATCCGTCTGGCCAACGGGAAAGCGGCGGAGATCCTGGGGCGGGCGCGAACCGAGCTGGAAGGCGACGATTGTGCTTCCCAGGATCTGCTCCGGGACATGCCGCTCTGTTCCGGGGTTCTGATGGAGAGGAAGAGGGGGCACTGCATCTACAGTTGCTCGGTCTCGCCCCTGCCCGGTGGACCCGGTTCGCTGCGCGCCGGCTGGGTGGTCATGATGGAAGACATCTCCCAGATCTGCCGCTGGAAAGCGTTGGCCGAGCGGAAGAAGCGGCTCGCCTCCATGGGAGAAATGGCCACACGGATCGCGCACGAGATCCGAAACCCCCTGGGCAGCATGGAGCTGAACGCCACCATGCTCATCGAGGAAACGGAAGGCAAGGGGCAGGCCGAAATCCTGGCACGCCGGTTGGGCTCGGGGGTTCGCGTGCTAAGTCAGATCTTGGCGAACCTGCTGTATTTCGCCCGAGGGGCCGACCTGCGGCCGGAGCGTTTTCCGGTGGACCAGGTGGTCCGGGACGCCGTGGAATTCGCTTCCCCCCTGCTGCAGGAGAAGGGGATCCGGGTTCGGATCGATCCCGGGCCGGAGCCGCTCTACGCCCGCGGCGACGCACTGATGCTGCGTCAGGCGCTGCTCAATCTGGTGTTGAACGGCATGGAGGCCATGGAACCGGGGGGCCGGCTTCGGATCGGCCTGATCCGGACGCGGGAGATTCAGGGAATCCTCACCGGTCGTCCGGTGGTCAAGATCCGGGTAGAGGACGAGGGACCCGGTATCCAAGAGGACGTCCTGGACCGTATCTTCGACCCGTTTTTCACCACCAAGTCCCGCGGCACAGGGCTTGGGTTGTCGATCGTGAACAACATCCTGGAGAGCCACGGAGGCATCGTGGAGGTGGAAAGCCGAAAGGGGGAAGGGGCCTGCTTCACGGTTTCGCTCCCCCTCAACGAGGAGGTAGACCATGACGGACGGGCGTCCCATCCTGGTGGTGGACGACGAAGAGCAGATGCAGAAAGCCATCGAAGAGATTCTGCGGCGCAAGGGGTACAGCACCGTCTCTGCCCGTAACGGCAAGGAAGCCCTGCAGCGGATCGAAGAAGGCGGGCTCCGGATGGTCATCAGCGATGTCCGCATGCCGGAGATCGACGGAATTACGCTGCTCGGCGAGTGCCGGCGGCGGGCCCCCTGGCTTCCGTTCATCCTGATTTCCGCCGTGGGAAACGTTCGGGAAGCCGTGGAAGCCGTGAAGAAGGGGGCCGAGGACTACCTGATGAAGCCCTTCTCGGTGGACGAACTGCTCGCCAAGATCCGCAGCATGGATCTGGAGGTTTCCTTCGACCATCCCCAGAGCGGGATCGTCACCCGGAACAACCGCATGCTGGAGATCCTGGGTATGGCCAAGGGGGTGGCCGCCAGTGATGTGAGCGTGGTGATCACCGGGGAGAGCGGAACCGGCAAGGAACTCCTGGCCCGATTCCTGCACGATCACAGCAGCCGCGGGAACGCCCCGTTCGTCACGGTGAACTGCGCCTCGATTCCGGAGACCCTCCTGGAGAGCGAGCTGTTCGGGCACGAGAAAGGCTCGTTCACCGGAGCCAACCAGCGGCACACGGGGAAGTTCGAAATGGCCCATGAGGGCACCCTGCTGCTGGATGAGATCGGGGAGATGCGGCCGAGTCTGCAGGCCAAACTCCTGCGCGTCTTGCAGGAGAAAGAGGTGGATCGCGTCGGGGGGGAGCGACCGGTTCGCGTGGATTTCCGGACCATCGCCACGACCAATCGGGACCTGCTCAAGGAGGTGGTGGGCGGGCGGTTCCGGGAGGATCTCTACTACCGGCTCAATGTGGTTCCGTTTCACCTTCCCCCCTTACGGGAACGGGTGGAGGACATCCCGTTGCTGGTGGATCATTTCAACGGTTTGATCGCCCACCGCCTCGGGTTGCCGCCCAAGGAGTTCTCGGCCCGGGCGGTGAAGAAGCTTAAGGACCTGGCCTGGCGGGGAAACGTCCGCGAGTTGAAGAACGTGGTGGAGCGAGCCGTGGTCCTGTCCAGGTCTCCGTTGCTCGAAGTCAACGACCTGTATCTGGACGAATCCCAGGGCCCGGCGGCGGTGGCGGCGGAGCGTGCGGTCCGGCAGCCCGTCCAGGGGATCCGGGCCATGGAGAAGGAGCTGATTCTCAAGACCCTGAAGGACACGGCCGGGAACCGGAGCCACACGGCACGGTTGCTGGGGATCAGCGTGCGAACCCTGCGGAACAAGCTGAAGGAGTTCGGCACGTCCCCCGGGGAAAATCTTGCCGATGTGGGAGCTTCTTGCCAGTAGGCGTCCGGAACGGGCCCGCGGCGGGCGTCGCCCGCTCCGGTCTGGGCGGGCCCGGGAGCGAGCAGGGGAACATGGAACGGGAATTGCTTCCGAAAACGATGGGCTTCCCCGTGGCAGGAGAACCCCTTCCCGTCCAGCAAGCCGCTTGGCGGAAAAGGCGGGATGCACGAAACGCGTGAAGGAGGGACCGTCATGTCAGACCTTCTGTTCGATGGCGCCATGGAGTACGCGGCGCGCGCCATGGACTGGAGCTACCGGAGACAAGAACTCCTCACATCGAACCTGGCGAACCTGAACACGCCGGGGTACAAGGCCCAGGATCTGGACTTCACCCGGATCATGGCCGATGCCTGCGGAACCCCGGGCCCCGATCGCCTCCACACGACCCACCCGGCCCACATCCCGGCGGGGACCGGCGAGACCTCGGCCCACACCGTTCCCCGGGCGGACGGCGGGCGCCTGGACGGCAACACCGTGAACCTGGCCCGTGAAATGGCGGGGCTTGCCGAGAACAGCTATCTCTACCAGACCCTGCAGCGGTCCGTGGGGCAGAAGCTCAGACTGCTCAAACAGGCGATCAGCGGAGGAGGGTAACCCATGGGTGTCTTCGACGCACTGGACATCAGTTTGTCGGGCATGGATGCGCAGGCCAAACGCCTGGAACTCATCTCCTCGAACCTGGCCAACGCGCGCACCACCCGCTCCGACGAAGGCAACGTGTATCGGAGAAAGGACATCGTGTTCTCGGCCGTCCCCCAGCAGACCGCAGGCAGGGGCGGCTTTGCCGGCGAGGTGCGCGGCCACAAAGTGGTCTGCGCCGGTGTTGTGGAGGACGGCAGAGCGCCCAAACGGGTTCACGATCCGAGTCATCCGGATGCGGACGAGGCGGGGTTCGTGGAGTACCCCAACATCGAGCCGCTGGAGGAGATGGTCCACATGATGGAGGCCATTCGGACCTACGAGGCCAACATCACCGGATTCAACACCACCAAGGAAATGATCAAGAAGGCCCTGGAAATCGGAAGGTGATCTATGGCTGCGATCAAGGACATCGGCAACACCCTGGATCCCACCGCGTTGCGGGTGGGTTCCCGGCAACCGGCGGGCGGTGACTTTCAGTCCTACATCCGAAAGTGCATCGACGAGGCGAATCAACTCCAACAGGAGGCCGACCTGGCCGTACGAGACCTCACCACGGGGAAGCTGGAGAACGTGCATCAGGCCGTCATCTCCATGGAAAAGGCGGAGGTCTCCTTCCGGCTGATGGTCGAGGCCCGGAACCGGATTGTCCGGGCCTATGAAGAAGTCATGAAACTGCAAACGTGAGCGTGCCCATGAAACTCAAAGAGATGCTTTCCGGGTTCTTGTCCCTGCCCACGGAGCGGAGGATTCTGGCGGTGTTCCTCCTGGTCTCCGTGGCCGGTGCCCTGGTGCTGTTCGGCCTCGTGGCCGCCCGGCCGGAGTTCGGGGTGCTGTACACCAACCTGAGCGAAGAAGACGCGGCCAAGGTCCTCTCCAAGCTGCAGGAGATGAAGAAGCCCTACCGGATCCTGCCGGGCGGCCGTGGGGTGGAGGTGCACCAGGATCAGGTGTACGAACTGCGACTTCTGCTGGCGTCCGCCGGGGTCACGGGGGGGGGCACCCTGGGGTACGAGCTGTTTGACAAGGACAACTGGAAGACGTCCCGCTTCGTGGAGGGGATCAACTATCGCCGTGCCCTGCAGGGGGAGCTGGCGCGCACCATCATGAGCCTGGACGAGGTGGAGCGCGCACGTATCCATCTGGTCCTGCCGGAACGAACCCCGTTCGTGGCGGCGGAACAGAGCCGGCCCAAGGCCTCGGTGGTCCTGAAGCTGCGCGGGGGCCGCTCCCTGGACGGCGCCCGGGTGCAGGGGATCGTCTCCTTGGTGAGCAGCAGCGTGGAAGGGCTGCTGGCGGAGAACGTCTCGGTGGTGGACACCGAGGGGCGGCTGCTCACGAGCGGCGGCGGGCCGGTGAACGACGCGGGGGTCATGCCGGCCCACCAGTTCGAATACAAGCGGGCGTTGGAGACCAACCTGGAACAGCAGGTGGGCCCCATGCTGGAGAAGCTGGTGGGGCGGGGGAACGCGATCGTTCGGGTCTCTGCGGAGTTGGACTTTCGCCAGGTCGAGCAGGAGGAGGAACAGTTCGATCCGGACTCCGTGGTGATCCGCAGCGAGCAAAAACGGGCCGAGAAGATGTCCCTGGCCGGGGCGGGAGGGATTCCCGGGATCGGGGCCAATGTGCCGGGCGGGAGCGAGGGGGCGGGCACGGGCGCGTCTCCCTCGGAGAAGAAAGAGCAGGTGCTCAACTACGAGATCAACCGGGTGGTCAAGCGGATGGTGGAATCTCCCGGCGCCGTGCAGCGGCTGTCCGTGGCGGTGCTGATCCGTGAAACCGGACAGGTGTCTCCCCAGGCCCTGCAAGAGGTCACCTCCCTGGTCAAGAGCGCCGTGGGGTTCAACGCCGACCGCGGGGATCAGGTGGAGGTGTCCCTGCTGCCGTTCGATATCTCCATGACCGAGGCGGTGCCGCCGGAGGATGTCTCCGAGGAAAACGTTGCCATGGAAACGGTGGAGAGGCTTCTGCCCTATGCGCTGAAGTACCTGGGGCTGGCGCTGGGCGCTCTGGTCCTGGTTCTCTTGGTCCTGCGTCCGCTCCTGCGGAACCTGGGCCAGGACGGACGGCGCTGGGAACGGTTCCAGCAACAGGTGACCGAGCGTCTGGGGGAACCGGCCGCGGCGCTGCCCGAGGAATCCGGCAAGGACAAGCTCTTGCGTGTCATCCGAGAGGACCCTTCGCGGGCCGCTCAGGTTATGCGATTGTGGTTGCGCGAGGGGTGAGACCATGAAAGGGATCGAGAAGGCGGCTCTGTTGCTGCTGGCCGCAGGGGAGGACCTGGCCGGAGAGGTGCTCAAGCACCTTCGTCCCCAGGAGATCCAGAAGATCACGGCGTGCATGGTCAACGTGGATCAGGTGCGGAAGAACGAGCTGGAGAGTGTGGCCGAAGATTTCGTGAAGGTCATGGATGAGAACACCCTCATGGGAATGGACGGGGGGCAGTACATGCACGGCCTGCTCGCCAAGACGCTGGGCGCGGAGCGGGCCTCCGAGATGATGGAGAGCTATCTTCTGCGGGGCAGTGAGGAGGGGTTGGAGGCCATTCGGATGATGGAGCCCCGGGTCATCGCGGACCTCCTGAAACGGGAACACCCCCAGGTGGCCGCTTTCATCCTGGCCACGCTGGATCCGCCGAAGGTGAGCCTGGTGCTGGGATACCTGCCCGAGGACCTCCTGGGCGAAGTCGTCTACCGGATCGCGGTGATGGAGAACATCCACCCCAACATCCTGAACGAGCTGGAAGAGGCCATGAAGAATCAGATTGCGGAGAACGCTTCCGGCGCCGTCTTCAACCTGGGAGGGGTCAAGTTCGCCGCGGATCTGATCAATCGGGTGGATTCCCGCCTGGAGAAGAAGATCCTGGACGACCTGCGCAGGAACGATGTGCCCCTGTGCGAAAAGATCCAGGAACAACTGTTTGTCTTCGAGGACATCGTGCGCCTCAACGACCGGACCCTGCAGATCATCCTGAAGGAACTCTCCAGCGAACTGCTGGTCCTGTCCCTGCGTGCCGCCGACGAAGAGGTGAAGCAGAAGTTCTTCAAGAACATGTCGGAACGAGCGGCCGGCATCGTCAAGGAAGAGATGGAGTTGAGCGGTCCCGTGCGGCTGGCGGACGTGGAAAAGGCGCAACTGGAGCTGATCAAATTGATCAAGGGGTTGGAGGAGGCCGGGAAGATCACCCTGCCGGGCAAGGGGGCCGACGACCAGTATGTATGACGGACGGTGTGAAGGGCAGGCGGTGCGTCCCTATCGCTTTGGACCCCTGGGCGCGGGGTTCGGGGAGCGGCACGAGACGGACGGCGACCCGAGGGGCACAGACCCCTGGGAGCAGAAGCGGCAGGAGGTGTACCGGGCCGGGTTCCAGGAAGGACAGAAGGCGGGGCTCGACCAGGGGCTCGAACAGGGGATCGCACGGGCCGGCGAGGTGGCGGAGCGTCTGGAGAACCTGATCCGGTCCCTGACCCGGGGCAAGGAGCAAGCCTGCCAGCGGTGTCACCGGGAGATGCTGGAGCTGAGTGTTCGCATTGCGGAGAAGATCGTTCACCGGGAACTGCGGTCCAACCCGGCCGAGCGTCTGGAGGTGGTGGCCGAAGGGCTCAAGAAACTCCAGGAAAGCCAGCGGATCCTGATCCGCACCTCCCCGGCGGACTATGAACTCCTGCAGGGGCTCCTGCCGGGGCTGTGCGAACGCAACGGGATCACGGGGGTGGTGGCCTTGCGGGAAGACCCGGGCATCGCCGAGGGCGGGTGCGTGCTGGAGGGGGACCACGGCCAGGTGGATGCGCGTTTGGAACAGATGCTCCAGACCGTTCAGGAGGCGTTGCTGCCGTCATGACGATGTTTTCCCATGCGCGAGCCACGCTGGAAGCCTTGGACCCGGTCGTGGTGCGGGGCAAGGTCACCAAGGCGGTGGGGTTGCTCATCGAGGGGTCGGGGGTGTGGGCCTCCGTGGGCGCCAAGGCGAGAATCCTCCCGCAAGGGAGGGACGCGGCCATCCTCAACGCCGAAGTCGTGGGGTTCAAGGAGAAGAGCTTGTTGCTCATGCCCCTGGAGGGGATTCAGGGGATCGGACCGGAGAGCCTGATTCAGATCGCGCGGGAAGAGAATGCCGTGTCCGTGGGAACGGATTTGCTGGGGCGGGTGATGGACGGGCTCGGTCAACCCATCGACGGCGGAGGGCCGTTCCACGGGGAGCACCGGCAGCCTCTCTACCGGAGCCCGGCGAATCCGCTGCGTCGCAAACGGATTCACCGACCGCTGGACCTGGGGATTCGCGCCTTGAACGCGCTGCTCTCCTGCGGGGACGGGCAGCGGGTGGGGATCTTTGCCGGGAGCGGTGTGGGCAAGAGTTCCCTCCTGGGGGCGATCGCCAGGAACACGGAGGCGGACGTGAGTGTGATCGCGCTCATCGGCGAGCGGGGGCGCGAGGTCAATGAGTTCATCCAGGGAAACCTGGGCGAGGCCGGGCTCCGAAAATCGGTGGTCGTGGTGGCCACCTCCGACCAGCCGCCGCTCCTGCGCAAACGGGGGGCCTTCCTGGCCATGGCCGTGGCCGAGTATTTCCGGGACCAGGGGAAACGGGTCCTGTTCGTGATGGATTCCGTCACGC
>Ga0068714_10004529_pt1 | contig 15496 bp, 13 predicted proteins | sample MTBNYHSulfiMetaG_FD_62988 | JGI IMG/M metagenome (GOLD analysis project Ga0068714, IMG submission 62988) | Enrichment culture microbial communities from rom New York Harbor, USA that are MTBE-degrading - MTBE-NYH (New York Harbor Sulfidogenic)... | ecosystem: Environmental > Aquatic > Marine >...
CCAGGCAGCCGGCCTCGGGCCACTGGCCGATGGAGGTCAGGGCCCCGTCGCAGGGGACGGTGAACTCGGAGCCCTCCACCGGCTGGGGCCGCCGCCGCCCGCTGGCGTCGGGCTGACCCAGCTCCATCCGGATGCACTCCACCCCGGTGAGGCGGCCCTTCTCGGCCAGGAAGCGGACCGGGGCCACCAGGAACTCGATCTTGATCCCCTCCTCCAGGGCCTCCTCCACCTCGTCGTCGTAGGCCGGCATCTCGGCCCTAGTCCGGCGGTAGAGGATGGTCACCTCCTCGCTCCCCAGCCTAAGCGCCGAGCGGGCCGCGTCGATGGCCACGTTACCCCCGCCGAAGACGACCACCTTCCGGCCCGGGCTTTGGCCCTGGCCCAGGGCCACCGCCCGGAGGAAGTCCACCCCGGGCTGGACCCCCTCCGACTCCTCGCCGGGGACGTCCAGGTAACGGCACTCGTGGGCCCCCACGGCCACATAGACCGCCCCGAAGCCCTCCTTCTTGAGGTCCTCGAGGGTGAAGTCCACCCCCAGGCGGGTGTTGTAGACGATCTCCACCCCCGTCTTCTGGATGTACTCGATCTCGTAGTCCAGCATCTTGGGCGGGAGGCGGTAGTCGGGGATGCCCACCCGGAGCATCCCCCCGGCCACGGGCAGGGCCTCGAAGATCTTGACCTGGAAGCCTTCCAGGGCCAGGTAGTAGCCGGCCGTGAGCCCGGCCGGGCCGGCCCCGATGATGGCCACCTTCTCCTGGCGCCGGGGCTTGGTCTCCGGCAGATCCATCTCCCCCTGGGCCATCTCCCAGTCGGTCAGGAACTTCTTCAGGTCCCGGATGGCGATGGGCTGGTCCACCTCGGCCCGCATGCAGGCCGACTCGCAGGGATGGGTGCAGACCCGGCCGCAGACCACCGGCATGGGGTTGTCCCGGCGGATGACCCGAAGGGCCTCCTTGTAGCGGCCCCGGGCGATGAGCCCCACGTAGCCCTGGACCGCGATTCCGGCCGGGCAGGCGATCTTGCAGGGGCTCTGGCCGGCCTTGTCGATGGCCACCTGGGCCGGGACGGCCTGGGGGAAGTGCTTGTAGATGGCCTTGCGCTTGTTCAGCCCCTGGTTGAAGTCGGCCGGCAGCTCGATGGGGCAGGCGGTGATGCAGTCCCCGCAGCCGGTGCAGACGTCCAGGTCCACGAACCGGGGCTCCTTGTGGACCAGGACCTCGAAGTTACCGGCCTGGCCGCTGATCTTGCTTATCTCGGCCCGGGTGTGGATGGTGATGTTGGGGTCGGAGGCGACCTCGATGAGCTTGGGCGAGATCATGCAGGTGGAGCAGTCGTTGGTGGGGAAGGTCTTGTCCAGCTGGGCCATCACCCCGCCGATGGAGATCCCCCTGTCGATCAGGTCGACCTTGATCCCCTGGGCGGCCAGGTCCAGGGCGGCCTCCATCCCGGCGATGCCCCCCCCGCAGACCACGGCCGAGCCCAAGGGGCGCCCGTTGCCCTTCTCCTTGACTTCGGTTCTTTCTGTCCCGCTCAAGAGGCTACCCCAACCACCGGCCGGGGATCCACGAAGTGCCGGCCCATCCAGGTCCTGGTCTCCTTGAGACCGGCCGCGGCTCCCATCAGCTCGGTGAAATAGATGATTGGCAGGCTGTACTCCCGGCCCCTGGCCTGGGAGATCTCGGTCTGGTACATGTCCAGGTTGGCCTGGCACATCTGGCAGGAGACGATGACCGCCCGGGCCCCGGTCTCCAGGGCCCGGTCATAGAGGTCGCCCACCAGCTTGTGGAGAAGATCGGGCCGGGGGATGGAGTGGGAGGCCCCGCAGCAGTCGGTCTTGTGGGACCAGTCCAGGACCTGAACCCCGCAGGCCTCGGCCACCTTCTCCATCTCCAGGGGGTTCTCGGGCGCGGGGTGGCCGGTCACGGCCGGCGGGCGGGCCACCTGGCAGCCGTAGTAGCAGACCGCCTTGAGATCGGTCAGGGGCTTGACCACCTTGGCCTTGAACTTCTCCAGCCACTCATCCTGGGCCAGGAAGGTCAGGAGGTCCCAGATCTTGATCCGGCCCTCAAAGGGGAACTGGGGGGCCTTGCTCCAGCCGTCCCTGGTCAGGGCCTTCTCGCCCATTTTCAGCTCGTGGAAGCACAGGGCGCAGGGGACCACCAGGTCCAGCCCGGCTTTTTCGGCCAGATGAAGGTTGCGGGCCACCAACCCCAAGGAGAGATCGTGGTTGATGGAGTGGGCCGCGGTGGCCCCGCAGCAGTTCCAGTCCTCGACCTCCTTGAGCTCCAACCCCAGGAGGGCGGCCACCCCGTCGATGGACTCCTGGTAGTCCCTGGCCGTGGCGTGGAGGGAGCAGCCGGGGTAGTAGCTGACCTGGCTCATGGCTTGCCTCCCAGCTCCTTGAAGAGCCGCTTGACCTCGCCCTTGGCCTTGACCCCTTTGGGCATCAGGGCCAGGCGGCCCTTTCTGAACATGGCCAGGCCCAGCTTGGCGTTCTTGATCATGGTCGGAACGGAGAGGTCGCCGCTCTTGAGGTAGTAGTCCCGCATCATCCCGCCCTCGAAGACCCGGCCCCTCCGGCCCACGTCCTTGAGGAAGACCTGGTGGAAAAGGGCCGTCCTGGGCTCGGGCGGCGTGCCCCCCTTGGCCAGGTACTGCTCCTTGAGCCAGTCGGCCAGGCGGGGGATGTCGATGTCGTTGGGGCACCTGGTCAGGCAGGTCTGGCAGGAGGCGCAGATCCAGACGGTGTGGGAGCCCTCCACCCGCTCCCGGTCGCCCAAGAGGATCAGCTTGACCAGCTGCTCGGGCCTCAGGTCCATGGCAAAGGCCACCGGGCAGCCGTTGGAGCACTTGCGGCACTGGTAGCAGCCGGCCAACTCCACCCCGGACCCGGCCTGAACCTCCTTTAGATAGGAGTAGTCGACCTGCCAGCCGGACTCGTTGCTCGTCATCTGACGCCCCCCGGCCGGGCCGGCTTCCGTCCGCCGCCCGGCCCCGAAAAAAAGGAGCTTTTGAGGCTCCCCCCGGAATCCATTTAAGGTTCTCTCACGGCCCGGTAGCGAGTCCTGGTGAGTCTCTTCAGGCCGAATTTGAGCCGCACAATCATATAATGCGGGCGACTTTCATGTCAACCATAGCCCGAACCCGCCGAGACCCCGGGCCCGGCCGAACATCCGGGCCAGGCCAGGGGGGCGTCCGGTCGGGTTTCCGGCCCGGGACCTCAGCCCATCCGGCCGGCGGCCAGGGCCCCGGCCAGGCTTTCCGCCTGGGCGATGATCCCCTCGAAAAGCTCCCTGACGGTGGGGATCTCCTTGGCCAGACCGATCCCCTGGCCGCAGGCGATGATCCCGGCCGAGAGGTCGCCGGTGGAGTACATCACCTTGGCCTTCTCCCCGGCCACGACCTTGAGGAGGGTGGCCAGGTCGGCCCCCCCGGCCTCCAGCTCCAGGCACCTGGCGGCGGCCGGGTTGGCCCAGACCCGGTGGGTCGAGCCGATGGACCTCATCACCAGCCTGGTGTCCAGCTCGCTGGCCTGGAGGAGGGCCTTTTTAAGGTCGTCGTGGAGGGGGGCCTCCTTGGTCAGGAGAAGGCGGGTGCCCATGATCACCCCCTGGGCTCCCAGGGCCAGGGCGGCCAAAAGGCCCCGTCCGTCGGAGACGCCCCCTCCGCCGATGACCGGCAGGTCCACCGCGTCGACCACGGAGGGGATCAGGACCAGGGTCCCGATATCCAGCTTGCCGGTGGCCCCGCCGTTCTCATAGCCGACCACGGTCACCACGTCGGCTCCCAGGGACTGGGCCTTGAGGGCGTAGCGGACCCCGACGCACTTGTGGATCCAGACCATCCCCGCTTCCTTGAAGCGGCGGCTCAAATCCTCCGGCGCGGCATGGCCGGAGGTCTCCACCACCCCGACCCCCTTGTCCACCAGGACGTCGAGGTACTCCTGGTTGTCCACCGGCCGCATGGCCGGAAAGAGGTTGATGTTGACCGCAAAGGGTTTCTTGGTCAGCTCCCGGATCCGGTCGATGGCCGCGGCGAAATCCTCCTTGGTCTCGTAGTTGGCCGAGGCCAGGACCCCCATCCCTCCGGCCTCGCTCATGGCGGCCACGAACTCGGCGTTGGAGATCCAGGCCATGGTCCCGCCGATGATGGGGTGCTCGATGCCCAGCATTCTGGTCACCTTGGTCTCGAACATGGTCCTCTCCCTTGTTCTCCATCCCCTCGGAGGGGGTGAAACCGGTCCGGCCATCTATATATCAGCATCCGGCCGGGGAAGGAACCGGCCCGTCTGAGAAAGAAGGTTCCGCGGCGGGGGAGGGGGTGTATAAAAACTATCCGAGGGGAACGGCCGGGCGGCACACCCAGCCCATAAGAAGCTTAAATAACACATAAATAATGACGGTCAGGTCTTGGCATGGAGGCTGCAACCTGGATTGGTCGAGAAGAATGAAACCGAACTTAAAAGCTACGGCTTGACCTTGAAGGAGGAAAACAAGATGAAAAAGGCAACCATAATCGGCTCCGCGGTGCTCCTGGTGGCGGTCATGGCCTGGCCGGTCCTGGCCCAGGGACCCGGCTATGGCCGGGGCGGCTACGGCATGGGGCCCGGGTACGGGCCGGGGATGATGCACGGTTGGGGCCCCGGGATGAGGCAGGGCTGGGGTCCCGGGATGGGGCCGGGCTCCGGTCCCGGCTGGGCGAACCTGAGCGAGGAGGACGCCAAAAAGCTGGAGGACGCCCGGCAGAAGTTCTATGAGGAGACCAAGGACCTGGTCCAGCAGATCAGGATCAAAAGGGCCGAGCTGAGGGCCCTGATGATCAACCCGGCGAGTCCGGACGAGGACATAATCAGCAAACACAAGGAGCTCAAGGAGCTGACCAACCAGATGAGCGAGAAGAGACTGGCTCAAAGGCTGGAGCTCCGCAAGCAGTTCCCTGACCTGGCCGATGACTTCGGCGGCGGCTGGGGCCAAGGCTGCGGCCGCGGCGGCTGGGGCCGGGGCCACGGTTACGGCCGCGGCGGGTACGGCGGCGGCCGGGGACAGGGCGGCTGCTGGTACTAGGGCTCTTCCAGATAGATCCGGTCCGGCCCGGGCCGGACCGGCAACCCTGACTCTCTTCTCCCCCACCCCCCCTCATTCCGCCGACCGGCGGATAGGGGGGGAAACTATTTAGGCCGGAGGCCTGAGGGCCGGGCGCTTGTTCCCCAAGGGAGGCTGTGCTTCAATGGTTTCCATGAGCCGACGCCGCCAACTGGTGACCATCGGGCTGGTGGGGCTGGCCCTGGTGGGGCTTTTGGTGGGCCTGACCTTGAACCGGCTGGGGAACGACCACCAGCTCTGGGAGGCCAGCCTGACCAGGCAGGGCTCCTTTATCCTGGCCTCCTTCAGGGCCATGGGCCGGGCCGGGATGCGCCACATGCAGTCCTTCACCCAGCAGCGCCTCCAGTTCCTGGCCGAGGAGATGGCCCGGATCGGGCTGGTGGAGGAGGTCTTCCTGATCGATCCCCAGGGCCTGATCCTGGCCCACTCGGACCCGGACAAGGTCGGCCAGATCCAGCCCGAGGCCGGGAGCTTCTGGCTGAAGATCAGGGAGGACCAGAGCCGGCGGGTCAGGGGGGAGAGCCCCATGGGTGAGTTCCTCCCCCACAGCTTCCAGCTCATCCGGCTCTTCCAGCAGTTCAGGCCCCCCCGCCCCTTCGGCGGTCAGGGGCTGGGCCGGGGACGGCTGGAGGTGGTCGAGACCGAGCCCCTCCTGGGGGTGGTCCGCCTCTCCCTGGAGGAGTACCACGCCGCCCGCCAGGCCCTGATCAGGCAGGCGGTGGGCTTCTCGGTGGGCATCCTGGGCGGCGGGCTGGCCCTGGTGGCGGTCCTTCTCCTGTTCCACGACCGGCGCCTCCTGCGCCAGCTCAAGACCACCACCGGTCATATCATCGAGCAGATGCCGGCCGGGCTTTTGACCGCCGATCGCCAGGGCCGGATCCTCTCGGCCAACCACCAGGCCCGCCTGGTCTGGGGTCTGGAGCCGGGAAAGGAGCTCAAGGGCACCCTGGCCGACCTCCTCCCGGCGGAGCTGGGGGCCAGGATCGCGGCCCTGGGATCCAACCAGATCCTCCCGGAGGAGGAGGCCGAGCTGGCCACGGAGCAGGGGCCCATCCCGGTGGTCTTCTCCGCGGTCCGGCTGGAGCCCAGCGCCGAGGACCCCACCGCCTTCGTGATCCTCATCCGGGACCTGCGGGAGGTCCGGGAGCTGGAGGAGCAGCTCCGGCGCTCGGAGCGGCTGGCCGCCATCGGCCGGCTCTCGGCCGGGGTGGCTCACGAGATCCGCAACCCGCTCTCCTCCATCCGGGGCCTGGCCCAGTACCTCAAGTCCAAGCTGGCCAAGGGGTCGGCCGAGGCCGACTACGCCGAGGTGATGGTCCAGGAGGCGGACCGCCTCAACCGGGTGGTCTCCGACCTGTTGGAGTTCGCCCGCCCCAGACCGCCCCAGACCGCCCCCACCGATCTCAACGGGCTGGTCCGGAAGGTGGCCGAACTGGTGGGGGAGAAGGCCTCGGCCCAGGGGATCGAGCTGAAGCTCGACCTGGCCGGGGACTTGGACGCCCTGGCCCTGGACTCGGACCAGATCACCCAGGTCATCCTCAACCTGGTTCTCAACGGGATGGAGTCCGGGGCCGGGCTGGTGGAGGTGACCACCAGGCTCCGGGACGGCAAGGCCTGCCTCCTGGTGGCCGACGACGGGCCGGGGGTCAGCCAGGAGGTCAGGGAAAGGCTCTTCGACCCCTTCGTGACCACCAAGGCCAAGGGCTCCGGGCTGGGGCTGGCCTTGAGCCAGAGGATCGCCGAGGAGCACGGCGGATGGCTGAAGTACCGGGACCGGGGGGGAAGCGACGGCCGGGGGACGGCCTTTGAGCTGTGCCTGCCCGGGCCGGCCGGGCCGGATGAAAGCAAGGGGGCCCCATGAAAACCTCGTCCACGGTTCTGGTGGTTGACGACGAGCAGACCCACCGGCTGATGATCAGGCTCCACCTGGAGGAGGCCGGCTACCGGGTCTTGGAGGCGGAGAACGGGCGGCAGGGGCTGGAGGTGGCCGAGGCCGAGGTCCCGGACCTGGTCCTCCTGGACGTGCGGATGCCGGTCCTGGACGGCCGGGAGACCCTGGTCCGCCTCAAGGAGGAGCGGCCCGAGGTGCCGGTTCTGATGATGACCGCCTACGGCTCCATCCAGGAGGCGGTCAAGGCCCTTAAAAACGGGGCCTGGGACTACCTGACCAAGCCCCTGGACGCCGAGGAGATGGTCATCAAGGTCGGCCAGGCCCTGAAGGTCGCGGCCCTGGACCAGGAGAACCGGGCCAACAAGGCCAGGTTGCAGGAGAGGTTCGACTTCCAGGGCCTGGTGGGCCGCAGCCCGGCCATCATCAGCCTGGTGGAGGACCTGAGGCTGATCGCCCCCTCCGAGGCCACGGTCCTTATCCTGGGGCCGTCGGGGACCGGCAAGGAGGTGGTGGCCAACATCGTCCACCACAACAGCCCCCGGCGGAAGGGGCCCTTTGTCAAGGTCAACTGCGCCGCCCTGCCCGAGACCCTCCTGGAGGCGGAGCTGTTCGGCCACGAGAAGGGGGCCTTTACCGGGGCCGCCGCCAAGCGGCTGGGGCGCTTCCTCTCGGCCCAGAAAGGCACCATCTTCCTGGACGAGGTGGGCTCCATGCCCCTGGCCACCCAGGCCAAGCTGCTCCGGGTCCTCCAGGAGAAGGAGGTGGAGCCCCTGGGCTCGGACAAGTCCATCCCCGTGGACGTGAGGGTCCTGGCCGCCACCAACACCGATCTGGAAGCCGAGGTCAAGGCGGGCGGCTTCAGGGAGGATCTCTACTACCGCCTCAAGGTGGTCACCGTGGACCTGCCCCCCTTGAAGGACCGGGCCGGGGACATCGCCCTCCTGGCCGAGCATTTCCTGGCCCTGGCCAACGAGAAGAACAACCGCCAGGTAAAGGCCATCAGCCAGGAGGCCCTCCGGGCCCTGGCCGGCTACCCCTGGCCGGGCAACGTCCGGGAGCTGGCCAACGTCATCGAGCGGGGGGTGGTCCTCTGCCCCGGGGAGGAGATCGGGCTCAAGGAGCTCCCGGCCGAGATCAGGAACGAGCCCCCCCAGGCCGGTTGGTTCAAGACCGGGGTTTCCTTAAGGGAGGCCGAGAAGGCCCTGGTGGAGTGGACCCTGATCCAGACCGGGGGCAACCGGACCCAGGCCGCGGAGAAGCTCCAGATAAGCCGCAAGACCATCCAGAACAAGATCAAGGAGTTCGGTCTGGAGGAGGTGGGGTTGGGGGAAGCGGGCTCGGAAGAGGGGCTCCACGGTGAGATCGGCTGAGGAGGTTCTGGCCCGCCTGGAGAGCCTGGCCGATCCCGGGGCTGCGGCCGGGATGGCCAGGTTCGGGATCACCGGGGAGAAGATCTACGGGGTCAAGATCCCGGTCCTCAGAAGCCTGGCCAAGGAGCTGGGGAGGGATCACCGCCTGGCCGAGGAGCTGTGGGCCCTGGGGGCCCGGGAGACGAGGATCCTGGCGGCGATGATCGCCGATCACCGCCTTCTTACCCCGGCCCGGGCCGAGGCCTGGCTGGAGGAGGTCGACTCCTGGGAGGTCTGCGACCAGCTCTGCCAGAACCTGCTCCAGAACGCGGCCTGGGCCCAGGAGAGGGCCCTGAAGTGGGCCGGACGGCCGGAGGAGTTCGTCAAAAGGGCCGGGTTCGTGGTTCTGGCCAGGCTGGCGGTCACGGGGAAGGCCGAGCCCGAGGACATCCGGGCCCGCTACCTGCCGGCCCTGGAGCGCGGGGCCGCCGACGGGCGGAACTACGTCAAGAAGGCGGTCAGCTGGGGTTTAAGGGAGATCGGAAAGCGCTACCCCGAGCTTCACCAGGAGGCCTTGGCCCTGGCCGCGGAGCTTAAAAAAGCAGGAGGTTCGGCCGCATGGGTGGGGTCAGACGTTTGGCGGGAGCTGGACTCGGATAAGGTTAAAACCAGAATCGCGGCCCGGAAAATAAAAGACGCCGGAGAGGAGGGTTGATGTCCAAGCTGACCGTACTGATGGATAACACCGCGCTGAAGCTGAAGATCAAGGCTGAGTGGGGCCTGTCCATCCTCATCGAGACCGAGGCCGGGAACGTCCTTTTGGACACCGGCCTGACCGACCAGGCCCTGGCCAACGCCCGGGAGATGGACTGCCTGCCCCGGAGCCTGGAGGCGATCGTCCTCTCCCACGGCCACCTGGACCACACCGGGGGGCTGGAGGGTTGGCTGGCGCTCTATCCCCAAGCCAAGGTCCTGGGCCACCCGGCCGTGTTCGGGCCCCATTACGTGGTCGATGACCAGGAGAGCCGGGAGGTGGGCTCCCCCCTGAGCCTGAAGGAGGTCCGGGCCCGGGCGAAGGTGGAGCTGAGCGCCGAGCCATTGGAGGTCGTCCCGGGTCTGACCACCACCGGCTGGATCCCCCGCCTGACCGGCTACGAGGACACCGGCGGCTCCTTCTACCTGGACCCCCAGGGACGGCAAGAGGACCTGATCGAGGACGACCAGTCCCTGGTCCTCCAGCTAAAGGACGGACTGGCGGTGATCAGCGGCTGCGCCCACGCCGGGGTGATCAACACCCTCATCAGGGTCGAGGAGCTCTTTCCGGGGAAGCCCCTCCGGCTGCTCATGGGCGGGCTCCACCTCAAGGACGCCGGCCCGGAGCGGATGGAGCGGACCCTGGCCGAGCTGAAAAGCCGCCTTGAGGGCAAGATCGCGGTGGGCCACTGCACCGGGCAGAAGGTCCAGGCCCGCCTGGACCAGGTCTTTGGGGAGAGGATGGTCCACCTGGGGGTGGGGTTGAGTTTGGAAGTTTAAGCCTACTTCGCCCTGGCCTTGAAGAAGGCCTGGATGGCCGCCTCGAAGTCCGGCTCGTCGGCCGAGGCCAGGATGAACTCCCGCTCCCTCTCCAGCTGGGCCTCCAGGCCCTGGTAGAAGGAGGAGTTCATGAGGGACTTGGTCCGGGCCAGGGCCGGAGGGCTCATGGCGGCCAGGTCCGCGGCCATGGTCAGGGCCCGGTCCAGGAGGTCGTCCTCGGCCACGATCCGGTTGACCAGCCCCGCCGTCTCGGCCTCCTCGGCGGTCAGGGCCCGGCCCAGGAAGAAGAGCTGGTTGGCCTTCCAGGGGCCCACCAGCCGGGGCAGGAGGAAGGTGCTCCCCGCGTCGGGGCTGACCGCGATCCGGATGTAGGCCGGGTCGAAGCGGGCCTTGGGCGCGGCCAGGACCAGGTCCGAGGCCAGGACCCAGCCCAGCCCGCCGCCGGCGGCCACTCCGTTGACCGCGGCGATGACCGGCTTGGGCATCTGACGGATGGCCAGAATGGAGCGGTGGAGAAGGTCCACCACCCGGTAGAAGAAGGGGGCCGCGCCCTGCCCGGGGTGCTCCTCCAGAAAGCGGCGCATGGCCCGCACGTTGGCCCCGGCGGAGAAGGCCTTGCCCTGGCCGGTGAGGATGACCGCCCGGACCCCCTGGTCCCTGGCGCTCCTCTCCAAGGCCTCCACCAGCTCCAGCCCCGATTCCTGATCCAGGGCGTTGAGAAGCTGGGGCCGGGCAAAGGTGATGACCGCGGTCTTGTCCCGGACCTGGTAGCTCAGGGTATTAAACATGGACCTCTCCTTCCTGGCTTTACCGTCGCCCTTGGTCCGGCTTGGCCAAGCCGGGGGTTAGGCCCGGGTCCGGGCAGGGGCGGGCGGCACCCATGGTCATGGGCTCCGGGGACCGGACCCCTGAATCTCATCAACCGCCGATGGCGCCCATGGGCCGCCGGCCCAGGCCCGGCCGGCCCTGATCCAGCCGGTGGCGCTCCGGCTTGCTGGCCACCGCCTCCCGGAGGATGGTCAGCAGCTCCTCATCGGACCCGCCCGAGCGCAGGGCCGGCTTGAGATCGATCTCCTGGGAGGAGAAGAGGCAGGTCAGGAGCTTCCCGTCGGCGGTGATCCGGAGCCGGTTGCAGGTGGGGCAGAAGTGGTGCGAAAGGGGGCTGATCAGGCCCACCTCTCCCGGTCCCCGGCCCAGCCTGAACCGTCTGGCCGGACCGTCGTCGGCCTCGGCCTGGATGGGGGTCAGCGGCCCTAGCTTCTTCAACCTGGCCTCGATCTCCCCGCCGGTTATGACCCGGCCCGGCTTCCAGTGGTTCCGATCCAGGGGCATGAACTCGATGAACCTGACCTTGAAGGGGGTCTCCAAAGAGAGGCGGGCGAAGTCCTCGATCTCGTCGTCGTTGAACCCCCTGATGGCCACCACGTTGATCTTGACCGGATCCATCCCCGCCTTCAGGGCCGCCTCCAGCCCGGCCCAGACCCTTCTCAGGTCCCCGCCCCGGGTAATCATCCGGAACCGGTCCTCCTTCATCGTGTCCAGGCTGATGTTGACCCTCTTTATCCCGGCCCGGGACAGCCCGGCGGCCATCTCGGCCAGGAGGATGCCGTTGGTGGTCAGCCTCAGGTCGGGCACCGGCAGGGATTTGAGCTGGCGGACGAAGTCCACCAGACCCAACCGGACCAGGGGCTCGCCGCCGGTCAGCCTGACCTTGGTGATCTCCATCTCCAGGCAGAGACGGGTCAGCCTGGTCAGCTCCTCGTAGGTCAGGATCTCGGCGTGGGGGATGTGCTTGAACCCCTTGATGGGGGTGCAGTAGAGGCAGCGGAGGTTGCACCGGTCGGTCACCGACAGCCTGAGATAGCTGATGGTCCGGCGGTGGGAATCTGTCAGGCAGCCCATGGAAGAGATCCGGTCAGCGTTTGGTCCCGTACCTGGCCGGGGTGAAAAAGACATCCAGGACCTTGCAGTCCGTGACCGCCCGGCCGGAGTGGATGGTTCCGGAGGGGATGAAGTAGGTCTCGCCGCGGGTGTAAACCCTTCTCCGGCCGTCCACGGTCAGCTCCATCTCGCCGTCCAGCATCACCCCCCACTGGGCCTCGTGGGAGTGGGGCGGGAGCTCGGACCCTTCGTTGAGCTCGAAGAAGACGGTCTGGCTGTCCTGACCCTGGAGAAGAAAGCCCACCACCCCCTCCGCCTTGATGTCTACCCGGGGCAGCCTGTATATCGGCGGGGGGAAGAAACCCGATCCAGACACGGTTGCTCCTCCAAGATCTTCCCCTCCCCTCGGCTTGAACCGAAAAAAGCCGGGGGCGGTTATCAAGTAAGGTAGAGAGAATCTCTTTACCACGCCGACTTGAGGTTGGCAATGGTCCAGTCGGCCGGGGGCTCCCCCGGGGCCCCTGACCGGGGCTGGTGGGGGCGTACCGGAAAAATTTGAAAAACGGGGTTAAAGGGAGGGCCGGGGAGTTTGAGCTGGGTTGAAAATTTGAACGATTAGTGAACCTTGCCGGTCCCCCCACCCCGGCCGGTCAAGGCCGGAGGAGGTCTCCGGGAGGCCTTCCCCCAACCCCATTAGTGTTCGAAATGGTTGACAAAGATAGCCCACTTATGTTACTTGTACCAGGCTCGACGCGGGGGAACCCGGTCAAGGGTTCAGGTTGTTGACTTCGGACAATTGAGCGGTCGCAATTAATCGAGGGAGGGCAAAACTATGACTAGGAGACGGATTTTTGTCTTTGGGTTGGCCGTGATGGTGTTTCTGGGCCTGGGCGGGGCCGCCCTGGCCGAGACGATCAAGATCGGCGTGGCCGGACCTTACACCGGCGACGCGGCCGCCTACGGAGACAACATCAAGGCCGGGGTCAGCCTCAAGGCCAAGGAGATCAACGACGCCGGCGGGATCAAGGGCCAGAAGATCGAGCTGGTCTGGGGCGACGATCTGTGCGCCCCCAAGGAGGCCGGAACGGTGGGGGCCAAGTTCGCGGCCGACAAGTCCATGGTGGCCGTGATCGGCCACGTCTGCTCCTCGGCCACCCTGGCGGCCATGCCCAGCTACGTCCGCACCGGGATGCCGGTCATCTCGGCCACCTCGACCAACCCGACCATCGGTGAGGCGGGCAAGGGCTGGTTCTTCCGCAACTGCTACACCGACGACTTCCAGGGCCGGTTCCTGGCCAAGTACGCCATGACCGTCCTGAAGCTTAAGAACGTGGCCGTCTTCCACGAGAACAACGACTACGCCATCGGGCTCAAGAACGTCTTCGTGGAGGAGGCCAAGAAGCTGGGGCTGGATATCGCCGGGGTGGAGGCCTACATGAAGGGGACCACCGACTTCAACCCCCAGCTGACCAAGCTGAAGGCGGCCAACCCGGACGGGATCTTCATCTCCGGCTACTACAACGAAGCGGCCCTCATCGCCGGCCAGGCCCGCAAGGCCGAGATCGGGGTCTCGCTGTTCGGGGCCGACGGCCTGGATAACGCCGACTACATCAAGATCGCCGGCAAGGCCGCCGACGGGAGCTACATGACCGTGCCCTTCCTGGCCGAGGCGGCCGGTCCCGAGGCCAAGGCCTTCCTGGACGCCTTCAAGGCCACCACCGGCCGCGATCCCGACTGGATGAGCGCCAACGCCTACGACTGCCTGGGCATCCTCGCCGCGGCCATCACCAAGGCCGGCCCGGACCGGAAGGGCATCCGGGACGCCATGGCGGCCATGAACTCCCCGGAGACCGGCTACAAGGGCATCACCGGGATGACCTTCTTCGACAAGCAGGGCGACTGCCAGAAGCCGGCCTTTGTCAAGATGGTCAAGGACGGCAAGTTCGTTCCCGCCGAGCAGATGCAGTAACACTCCGACCCAAGGACGGGGCGTCAGGACCTGAACCAGGCGCCCCGTCCGACTGCCCTGGCGGGGGACCGACTTGTTTCTGGAACAGGTTTTCAACGGCTTGACCCTGGGCGGGATCTACGCCCTCATCGCCGTGGGCTACACCATGGTCTACGGCGTCATCCAGCTCATCAACTTCGCCCACGGCGAGATCTACATGCTGGGGGCCTTCTTCTCCTACACCTTCATCACCTTCTTGGGCCTCGACTTTTTCTCCTCCTTCGCCCTGGCCATGGCCTGCTGCGCCGTCTGCGGAATGCTCCTGGACCTGGTGGCCTATAGGCCGCTCCGGCGATCACCCCGGCTGGCGGCCCTGATCACGGCCATCGGGATGTCCATCTTCCTCCAGAACCTGGCCATGATCGTCTGGGGCTCCCGGCCCCTGCCCTACCCCCAGAGCGCGGTCCCGGAGTTCTTCAACCAGACGGCCATCGTCCTGCCCGGGTTCAAGCTTTCCTGGATGCAGCTCTTCATCTACGCCGTCACCCTGGTGATGATGACCGGGCTCAACCTTCTCATCAAGAAAACCTCCTTCGGCCGGGCCATGCGGGCCGTGGCCCAGAACAAGACCATGGCCTCCCTGGTGGGGATCAACGTCAACCGGGTCATCACCCTGACCTTCGCCCTGACCGGGGCCATGGGGGCCGCGGCCGGGATCCTGGTGGGGGTCTACTACAACTCCATTTACCCGACCATGGGCTACGTGGCCGGGGTCAAGGCCTTTGCCGCGGCGGTTTTGGGGGGCATCGGCTCTGTCCCGGGGGCCATGCTGGGGGGGGTGGTCCTGGGCGTGGCCGAGGCCCTGGGCGCGGGCTACCTCTCCTCCCTTTACCGGGACGGGATCTCCTACGCGGTCATGATCGCGGTCATCGTCTTCATCCCGGCCGGCTTCTTCGGGAAGCTGATCAAGGAACAGAAGAAGAGCCTCTGAGATGAGCGGGAATACCAGTCAAACCTTCTCCGATCCGGGCCGCCTGATCAAGCTGGGCTTTCTGGCCCTGGCTCTGGCCCTGCCCGTGCTGCCCTTTATCTCCGAGTACATCCTCCACGTGGTCATCCTCATCTTCCTCTTCATGATCCTCTCCCTGGGGCTGAACATCGTCCCCGGCTTCAACGGGCTCCTGGACCTGGGCTACGTCGGCTTTTACGGCATCGGGGCCTACACCTCGGGGCTCTTAACCGTCCACTTCGGCCTCTCCTTCTGGTGGATCATCCCCCTGGCGGCCATGAACGGGGCCATCTGGGGGATTCTCCTGGGAGCGCCGACCTTAAGACTGACCGGGGACTACTTCGCCATCGTCACCTTCGGCTTCTCCGAGCTGGTGGTGTTGATGCTCAACAACGAGATCTGGCTGACCAGGGGGCCCCTGGGGCTGCCCGGGATCGACCTGGTCTCCCTGGACCTGACCCTCTTCGGCGGACCCAAGTGGGAGCTCGTGGGGGAGAGACCCTACTACTACCTCGTCCTGGCCATGGTCCTGGGGACCCTCTTTGTCATGAACAGGATCCAGGACTCCCGCCTGGGCCGGGCCTGGTTCGCCATCAGGGACGATGAGCTGGCGGCCGTCTCCTGCGGGGTCAACCTGCTGACCTACAAGGTCATCGCCTTTGCCATCAGCGCCGCCTTCGGGGCCGTGGGCGGGGCCTTCTACGCCCGCTGGGTGACCTTCCTCTCGCCGGACATGTTCAAGTTCTGGGAGTCGTTCCTGATCCTGTGCATGATCGTCCTGGG
>Ga0068714_10004530_pt1 | contig 15495 bp, 13 predicted proteins | sample MTBNYHSulfiMetaG_FD_62988 | JGI IMG/M metagenome (GOLD analysis project Ga0068714, IMG submission 62988) | Enrichment culture microbial communities from rom New York Harbor, USA that are MTBE-degrading - MTBE-NYH (New York Harbor Sulfidogenic)... | ecosystem: Environmental > Aquatic > Marine >...
ATGCTGGTGCTGGCCATCGTGTGTCCTTTCTCCGAATGCTTCGTCGCTTCGAAGAATCACACGGTGGCCGCCTGTTTCTCAAGCAGGCTGCCTATTTACACCACATGGCGGGACGCGGCCAGCTTGCGGACGGCGAGCAGGGATACATCGCCGACGGCCAGGGGTTTGGGAGAGAGCCTGATCGCACGTAGAAGTCGGGATGCCATGAGGGCCTCCATCACTCAAAGTCATGTCCTGTCCTGTAACGAGTGTATCCCACCAAAGGGTCTGCCCCGTTCGTCCACGGTATAGCTGGTCCGAGGGACTCGTTTGACCAGGTCGCGAAGCCGCTTGCGGGTGATGGCTACCGTGCCCTTCAGCACGACTTGCTCGGCAGGGGATTCTCTCAATGGCCTGCGGTGCAGTCTGCCGGTCCCTGTTCGTGCAGCAGTCAGAGGACCTGTTAGCTACCCAGGGGGCGAGTCTCGCCGACTGGCCGATCGGTGGATCGTAGTCTGGCGGGTGTGAGTGTGTCTGCCGGGAGGCGCACACGGCGTCGAGCACGTGCGCCGCTTCTGACGGCGCGAATCCGGGTAATGACTCTTCGCAGCCTCCTTGGGCGTGCGCTCACTGGGGGCAACGACACGGCAGGAGGTCGGACCGATGAGAGTGCTCGTTGATGAGCAGCTATGCACCGGCTGCGGGTTGTGCGTGGACACGTGTTTTGACGTCTTCGAGATAGGCGAGGATGCTCTCTCGCACGTGCGGCTTGACCCGGTTCCGCCTGATCATGTGGATTGTGCTCGCGAGACCGTCAGTGTCTGCCCGGTGACAGCGATCTCTATCGAGGACTAGAGAGACCAGGACGTCTTCCGAACCCTGCCGTCAGGCGACCGAGGTCTCGGAATATGAGGTGGAACAATGCCAGAAGTGCCGTTTGCCGTTGTGAGGCGGGATGACCTCGTGCCCATATGCCCCCACTGCTCGCGCGAGCTTCCCGAGGTCTACATGAAGAGCAAGGGTGCAGGTTATATAGAAAGCAGAAACGTGATCTACTTCTGTCCGCACTGCCTGAAGGTATTGGGTCTCGGCCAGAGCCGGATGATCTAGCCGGTCTGTTGGCGATCCTCAGTCTGGCGGAGTTCAGGGGTGCCGCATGGAATCGTGGATGTTCTGGCGGTTGTCGACATGATTCGCCGATCGAGCGGGAGGCAGCCAGCCGTAGCTGTGTGAGTGTGGCACAGGTGAGTTCATGTGCCCACCGCGCTCAACAGCCGAAGCGCGTGCGAGTATGTTGCGTCCGGGGACATGCTATTCTCCGCGTAGTCAAGCTCACCACTCGTCGAGACTCGACGCGATGAGTGTCCTGGGTAGGCGGGACGGGTCTGCGTTCGGTTGAATATCGGGACATGGCAAACCGCGCGGCCCCGTCCACAAGGTACTCGCGAGATCCGTCGTAGCGAATGGCCCCTGTGGGGTCATTCTTGTCTTGGGTAGGAACACCGTCCAACGGAATAGGGATGCCAGTCATGAATGTGATCGCAGTAAACGGAAGTCCCAGAAAGTACTGGAACACTGCCACCTTGCTCCAGCATGCGCTCAACGGTGCAGCTGAACAGGGGGCAACTACGCGGCTCATACACCTATACGATCTGGAGTTCAAGGGGTGTACAAGTTGCTTTGCCTGCAAGCGCAAGGGCGCCGACTGTAGCGGGCTATGCGCAGTGAAAGACGGTCTCACAGATGTACTGAAGGCCATTCTTGAATGCGACGTGCTCTTGCTGGGCGCGCCGATCTACTTTGGTGATGTTCCGGGTGAGATGCGGTCTTTTCTCGAGAGACTGCTGTTTCCCATCAACTCCTACAACGCCGGCGAACGGTCCGTGTTCCGTGGCACTGTGAAATCGGCGTTCTTCTACACGATGAATGTTGGCGAAGAGCAAGCGCTGAAATGGGGCTACGGACACGTGGCCCGGATGTGGGAAGCATACCTTCGGCTGCTCAATGGCGGCAGTGAATACCTGTTTTCACACGACACATACCAGTTCAAAGACTACTCACTCTACGAGGCGTCGCGCTTTGATGAGCCGCACAAGGCCAGGGTGCGCGCCGAGCAGTTCCCGCTGGACTGTCAGCGAGCGTTCGAAATAGGCAGTCGTCTGGCAAGCCGGGTGGCCGAGTAGGGGACCGCTCCACGCGGTATCGCCTGGTTCGAGCAGTGCCGACTACAGGCGGCCGCGGTGCCCGGAACCTCTTCCGGGAAGGGCATGTGACTCCAACATGCCCTTCCCGATGCCACGCCGAGTCAGGAACGGCACGCTCCACCCTCGGCCCACATCTGGTGCGGGCTAGTGACAACGTGAGCCCCTCCGTCTTCTTTCTGGAAGGGGGAGGAGGCTCCGTTGTGCCGATACCAACCCTGGTTGCCGTTCTACGATCCCGTGCCGCTACTTCTCTTCGTGCTCAAAACCGCCCTCGCTTGCCCAGGCGCGGTGCCGATTGGGCGGTAGCATGCCAACGAGAATCATGAGCACGCCGGCCCCCGCGAGATAGCCCCACTGCGTCGCCACGCCCGCGAAGTTGCTCGTGAGGTTCTGGCCATACCCGAGGAAGGCGAACGTCACGATGGCCAGGGCCAGGCCCGCCTCCAGGAACGACTTCCGATGGCTCGGCAGAAACTCGCCGACGAGCAAGCTCGCCACGAGCGTGAGGAACACCGCAAACTCAAATACGCCGAGGACGCCCCAGAAGAAGTCGACTCCTCCGCCCGGGAAGGAAGCCATCCAGGTGCCGGCAAACTGCTCTGCGATCGCGTCCGGGGCATGAATCCCACCGGCTGAGAACAGCTTCTCTGTTCCTCCGAGGAAGAACACGGTACCCACCGAGAGGTAGACGCCCGCCATAACCATCCAGTACGACGCCATGTCCAACACGCGCGTCAGAGTGATGGCCCTGCTGTGTGTGGACGGCGTCACGTGCACTGGTACATGTGCGCTGGTGTTTGCCACGTCAATCACCTCCATCCAGACTCGTGGTTACCACCACTGACACTGCTACCCTGCTTTCGGCTTAACATAACCTAACGGTGTCAAGTAGTGGACACTTCCTGGGGGGCGTGGTCCGGCGACGCTCTGCCTGTGCCGCCGCATGCCGTCCATCGGCTCTCATCGCACGAAATCTGCGCGACTTCGCGGGAAATGTGACGGAAAGCACTCAGGAGCCGTTCGTCGTATGCCGATGTAAGGTCCAGGGTCGATGCAAGGGGCTGCGATGATGGGTAACTCACAGAATGCAAGCGGGCGAGTCCTGTCTGACACGGACGCGGCGCTGCTGCGAGAGTTGCTCTTGAACGCGTGTGTCGCGCTCACGGGGAGCCTGGTTCGGCGTCAGAGGAGTGAACTCGGCCTCCGCTGTGACGAGCAGGCCATACGCGCGGCCTGTGAGACCGTGGTGCGGCGCGGATTCGAGTACAACGGCAGGTCCTACGAGCAGCCATCACTTGACGACGTTCGGTGGGTCATTGAGCGCTTCGCCGGAATCCACGTGGTCCAGGGCGTACACCCCTCGGTCGTGGCAGCAGCCATAGCGCCGGCGGTCGCGGCAATTCGCGCCATGGGCGTCGATTCACGCTGACTGATAGCGCCGAACGTCCATTCGGCTGGTACACTGGTGCGCGTGATTATCACTGTTGACCATCTAACGAAGTCCATTGGGGAACGCGTCCTGTTTGCGGACGCGTTTCTTCGCGTGGGCGCGCGTGAGCGAATCGCGCTCGTTGGCGCCAACGGTGCCGGCAAGACGACCCTCCTCGAGATCATCGCCGGGCGCGAAGAAGCGGACTCCGGCCAGATCATCCGGGCCAAGGACGCGACGGTCGGCTACCTGCGCCAGGAGGCCATCGAGATGCGGGGGCACTCCGTTCTCGAGGAAGTCCTCACAGTGGCATCAGGGGTGCAGGGTATCGAGCATCGGCTGCGCCTGCTGGAGCAGGATCTCGAGACCGCCGAACCCGACGAACTCGATGCGCTTCTTGCCGAGTACGGCCGTCTTCGGGACCGCTTTGAGCACCTCGGCGGCTACACGGTCGAGGCCGAGGCTCGCTCGGTGCTGACCGGTCTGGGCTTCAAGGAGCGCGATATGGGCCGCGATGTCGCCGAGTTCTCGGGCGGCTGGTTGATGCGGGTGGCGCTTGCCAAACTGCTGCTGGGCGAGCCCGACGTACTGCTCTTGGACGAACCCACGAACCACCTGGACCTTGAGAGCGTCACGTGGCTTGAAGGATTCCTCAAGAGCTACGAGGGCGCCGTGCTGATCGTGAGCCACGACCGTGCGTTCATGGACGCGCTCGTGACGCGCGTGGCCGAGATCGAGCTCAAGAAGCTGACGCTCTACCACGGCACGTACTCGGAGTACGAGCACCAGAAGGCAGCGGGCCGCGAGCAACTCATCGCCGCGAAGAAGCAGCAGGAACGTTATGTGGAGCAGCAGGAGCGCTTCATCGAGCGGTTCCGCTATAAGAACACAAAGGCCAAAGCGGTCCAGAGCCGGGTGCGGGCGCTCGAGAAGGTGGAGCGCATCGAGATCCCTGAGGAACGCAAGAAGATACACTTCAAGTTTCCGCAGCCGGAGCGCACGGGCGAGGAAGTGATTCGGCTCAACCATGCGGCCAAGGCCTATGGAGAGAACGTCGTGTACGGTGACCTCTCCCTCGCGCTCTACCGTGGCGACAAGGTGGCGCTTGCCGGACCCAACGGCGCGGGCAAGTCCACACTGCTCCGCATGCTTGCAGGTGACCTGCCGATCGATTCGGGGGAGCGCAAGCTCGGGCACAACGTGAACGTAGCGTACTTCGCGCAACACCAGCTTGAGGCCCTCGGCCTGAACAACACCGTGCTCGTTGAGTTTATGGGCGCCGCGCCAGATTGGACGCAGGAGCAGGCGAGAACACTTCTCGGCATGTTCTTGTTCCTGGGTGATGACGTTCACAAGCTCGTGAGAGTGCTCTCGGGTGGTGAGCGGGCGCGGCTTGCGCTCGCAAAGATGCTCGTGCGCCCTGCCTCGCTACTCTGTCTTGATGAGCCCACCAACCACCTGGACATCCAGGGCCGAGACGTGCTGGAAGAGGCTCTTCGCCAGTACACTGGAACGATCGTCCTCATCACCCACGACCGCCATCTGATATCGGCAATTGCCAACCGGATCGCCGACGTGCGCGACGGTGTCGTCCGGATCTACGACGGCGACTACGCCTACTACCAGGAGAAACGTGCCTCAGGCGGCGGCGGCGTCCTTGCTGCCGATGCGGGAGCGCGGCGGGCGGGCTCCGGCGGCAAACCCGCGACGAGTGGGGTATCGAAGAGCGCGCCTGCAGCTTCGAACGGCTCCGCGAAGGGCACCTCCAAGGGTGCTGCATCCTCCTCGGGTGCTGCCGCAACCGTGGGCTCCTCCAAAGACAAGGATACGAAGCGTTCCGAGGCCGAGGCCCGCAATCGGCTCTATCGCGGCACGAAGGACGCCAAGCGCCGGATCAGCTCTATCGATCGGGAACTCGCAACATCGCAGGCGCGCCATGACGAGCTCCTCGCGCTCCTTGGGGACACCACGATCTACGAGGACAAGGGCCGCTTCGACGCGACACTCGCCGAGTACGCGGCGCTGAAGCGCAAGATCGAGGACCTTGAAGCCGAGTGGCTGGAGCTCTCCGAGCGGATTGAGGCCGCGGAGAGCGAAGCGCCTCCGGGTTCATAGCGCACAGGGGCGGCACCGCCCGGCAGCGGGTGCAGCTGAGGTGGCGCTTTCTGACAGTTCAGCGGGGGAATTCCACCGTTCGGGAGTGCGCTGCGTCACTCGGAGCCCGTCCATCGGATTGGGCGTTCTGCGCGCTACAGAGCTGTGCGCCGCCAACCGATACCTAGTACGTCATGATGATCTCAACCGAGCAGGTGCGGCTCGCCGCAGAATACCTGCAGACATCAGGTGAATATATGGGGGCCCGCAGCCACATGAACACCCCCCCGGGGCCGGAACTCCTGGAACTCGTGAGAGAGTCCCTGCGGGGCGTCCCGGAAGTCCGCATCGACCGAATCGAACACGCGCGGGCACTGATCCAGGGCGAGCTGCCGTCGGCCTCCGATCTTGCGGAGAAACTCATCGGCCGCGTGATCTCGGACTCCATCCGCTAGTCTGCGGAATCCCTGTTCTCGCTGGGACTGCCGCTTCTGCCCCCTGCCCCAGCCGCTGCTGCGCACGAACCGGTTCGCCGTCCCTCTTCTGTTAGGATTGACGCGGTCGCTGCCGCGCGCCGGTGCGCGGCTGTATGCGGTGAACTCGAGTTCTGGGGAGGGGTTTGGCGTGCAGTATTCGCGTGACCGGCTCGGTGAACTGCTCGTCCGCGCGGACGTTATCACCGAGGAGCAGCTGGAATCGGCTCTTGCCTATCAGCGCGACCACGGCGGCAAGATCGGGCAGGTTCTCGTGAGCTCGTTTGACGTGCAGGAAGAGACGATCGCGCAGGTCCTTGCAGGGCAGAAGGGTCTCGAGTACATCAACCTGATGTTTCACACGGTCGACCGCGATGCGGCGTCACTCATGCCCTCGCGGACGGCACTGCGCTCGCACGCGATTCCGGTTGAGTTCCGCGGTGACACGCTCGTGCTCGCGATGGCGAACCCCCTGGACATCGAAACGATCGACGGTATGCGCCTGCGCTCGGGCTTCGAGATACTCCCGGCGGTCTCCACTCCGGCGCAGATTGAGTACGCAATCGAGAAGTACATCGCCTCCGCCGACGCCTTTGAGGGTATCGTCGCCGAGGACCACGCTATCCCTGCCGAGGACATCGACGTCCCCGAGGACGACGCGCCGGTGGTGCGCCTCGTGAACCAGATTATTCGCGAGGCAGTCCTCGATTCCGCGAGCGACATTCATATCGAACCCGGGCCGCAGGGCGTGCGCGTTCGCTATCGGGTGGATGGTGTGCTGCACGAGGTCATGCGAGCGCCGTCCTCGGCGCGGAGCGGCATGACCAGCCGCGTAAAGGTCATGGCCGAGATGGACATCTCCGAGCGCAGGCGGCCGCAGGATGGGCGCATTCAGCTCTCGGTGAACGACCGGCTGATCGATATGCGCGTGGCCACGCTCCCAACGCCCTTTGGCGAGACGATCGTCATCCGGATCCTCAATAGCGAGGCCACCCACCAGACCGTCACAGACCTTGGCATGTCCGCCGCACACCGCGCGCAGTTCGAGCGGTTTCTGTCGCGACCGTATGGTGAGATTCTCATCTCAGGGCCGACGGGGTCCGGCAAGTCCACGACGCTCTACGCCGGCCTCACGCATCTCAACAGCCCGACACGCAAGATCATTACGATCGAGGACCCGATCGAGTACCAGATCGACGGGATCACCCAGATGGCGGCCCACGCCGCGATAGGGCTCACGTTTGCGAACCTCCTGCGGACGGTGCTTCGCGCTGACCCTGATGTGGTCATGGTGGGCGAGATCCGTGACGCCGAGACCGCGCAGATCGCAACGCGCGCGGCACTCACGGGCCACCTGGTCCTGTCGTCAATCCATACGAACGATGCGCCCTCGGCGCTCACGCGGCTCTCAGACATGGAAGTGGCGCCGTTTGTAGCATCGAGTGCGCTCATCGGCATTGTGGCCCAACGGCTGGTGCGCAAGCTCTGCCCCGCGTGCAAGCGCGAGGTGCAGGTGACCGGCGGGCTTCTCATCCAGTGGGGGCTCCGGCCAGGGGACCTCAGTGCGACCACTATCTACGCGCCCGGTGAAGAAGGCTGCAACGAATGCCTGGGCACCGGGTATCGCGGACGGCTTGGCGTCTTCGAGATCATGGAGATGACGCCGGAGATCGAGCGGCTGTTCCTCGCATCCGCGCCGTCGGAGGAGATGCGGGTGGCCGCGCTTGCGTCGGGAATGAAGACCTTGAAGCAGGACGCGCTGGACAAAGTGAGCGCGGGCCTGACGAGCCTGGAAGAAGTATCGCGCGTCGTCGCGTGAGGTGCGAACGGGAAGGCGTGGTGCGGGTGGAGCGCAGGCCGCGGGCGGTTGTCCTCGTGCTGGACAGTGTTGGTGTGGGGGCGCTTCCCGATGCGGCGGCGTACGGTGACGCGGGTTCGGACACCCTCGGCAATACGGCGCGCGCGGTTGGCGGACTGCGGCTGCCGGTGCTCGGAGCATTCGGTCTGGGGAATATCGCGGACGTGCTCGGCGTGCCGCCGGTGGAGCATGCACGCGCGTCCTGGGGACGCCTGGCGCTGCGCTCGGCCGGGAAGGACACGACGACCGGACACTGGGAGATGATGGGGCTGACTCTCGTTCGGCCGTTTCCCACGTACCCGGACGGATTTCCGAGCGACGTCATAGAGGAGCTGTGCCAGCGGGCGGGTCTGCCGAGCGTGCTCGGCAATCGCGCTGCGAGCGGCACGGCTATCATTGATGAGCTTGGCGGCGAGCACGTGCGGACGGGCATGCCGATCGTGTACACCTCGGCGGACTCCGTGTTCCAGGTGGCGGCGCACGAGGAGGAGTTTGGGCTGGAGCGTCTCTACGACGTGTGCGCGATCGCTCGTGCGATCCTCACCGGCGATCACTGCGTGGGCCGGGTGATCGCACGGCCGTTTGGGGGACCGGATGCGGCCGGGCGGTACGTGCGCACACACCATCGGCGGGACTACTCGGTGGCGCCATTTGGACCCACAGCGCTCGATGCGCTGCAGTCGGCGGGGATTGCGGTCCGCGGCGTGGGCAAGATCGGCGACATCTTTGCCGGGCGCGGCGTGACGACGTGCGAGCACACCAAGGACAACATGGACGGTTTCGATCGCCTGCTTTCCGAGTGCGCCCGGCCGGACGAGGCGTTCGTGTTCTGCAATCTCGTGGACTTCGACATGCTGTGGGGCCACCGCAACGATCCGGCCGGGTACGCGGGCGGGCTTGAGGCGGTGGACGCGCGGATGCCAGAGCTGCTAGACGCTCTCGACGCGGGTGACCTGTTGATCGTGACGGCGGATCACGGCTGCGATCCCACGACGCCGTCTACCGACCACAGCCGTGAGTACGTGCCGCTGCTCGCGCTCGTGAAGGGCGGCGGCGAAGGGACAGCTCTCGGCACGCGCGCTACGCTGGCCGATGTGGGCGCCACGGTGCTGGACTTCTACGGGCTGCTTGAGGCGTCTGAGGGTGGACGCGCGGCGGCAACGTCTCTGGATGTCCTCGCCGGGCATTCGTTCCTTGGCGAGGTGCGGGCACGGTGAAGACGGTCGTTGAGCTGATCGAGTCCAAGCGCGATGGCTACGCACACAAGGCCGGTGAGATCTCATCGCTTGTTGCAGGCTTCGTGCGCGGGGAAGTGCCCGACTACCAGCTCTCGGCGTGGCTCATGGCGGTCTGCATTCGCGGGCTGGACGGGCGTGAGACCGCCGAGTTGACGGAGGCGATGGTTCTCTCGGGAAGAGTCCTGGATCTCTCGGGGATTCCCGGTGTCGTCGTGGACAAGCACTCTAGCGGAGGGGTAGGGGACACGACGACGCTCGTCGTGGCGCCGCTCGTTGCGAGTTGCGGCGTTCCGGTTGCGAAGATGAGCGGCCGGGGTCTGGGCTTCACGGGCGGGACGCTCGACAAGCTCGAGTCTATCCCGGGTTTTCGCGTTGACCTGGACCCCGAGGCGTTCCAGGCGCAGGTGGCCCGCATAGGTGTGGCAGTGATTGCGCAGAGTGCGGACGTGGTGTCGGCGGACAAGAAGATGTACGCGCTGCGCGACGTCACGGGCACGGTGCCCTCCGTACCGCTCATCGTGGCCTCCATCATGTCGAAGAAGATCGCCGGCGGAGCCGGTGCCATCGTTCTCGACGTGAAGACGGGCTCCGGCGCATTCATGAAGTCCGAGGATGACGCGCGAACGCTCGCTTCGGAGCTGATGCGCGTGGGTGCGCTTCTCGGTCGGCGCGTGAGCGCGGTTATGACGGACATGGATCAGCCCCTCGGGTCCGCCGTGGGCAACGCTCTCGAGGTGCGCGCGGCAATCGACGTGCTTCGTGGCGGCACCGATGCTCCCGATCTGCGCGAGGTGTCGCTGGCTCTTGCGGCCCGCATGGTGATCCTGGGCGGCGGGGCATCGGGCGAGGCGGAGGCACGGCGCCTCCTTGCCGCCCGCCTGGCCGACGGCAGCGCGCTCGAGGTGTTTCGCCGCTGGGTTGCCGCACAGGGTGGAGACCCCCGCGTCGCGGACGACGTCTCGCTGCTGCCGCTGGGATCCGAGCGGTGTACGGTATCAGCGCCGCACGCCGGGTACGTGCGTACCCTTGACGCCGAACGGATCGGCCGGGCGGCGATGGCGCTCGGCGCGGGACGGGATCGCGCGGGGGCACCCATCGATCACGGTGCGGGGATCGAACTTCATGTCCGCGTGGGGGCCTACGTTGAGGCGGGGGCACCGGTAGCGACACTCTACTCGGGCGCGTCCGGGCTTCTGGCGGGAGCCGCGGAGCGGTTTGCGTCGGCGTTCGTGATAGGCAGCGAGCCCCCCGCGCGGCGGCCGCTCGTGCGCGAGGTGTGATGTGACGTGACGCAGCGCGCGAAACAGAGACCGGACCCGGTGGCAACGATCGTGCTCGGTCATTCCAATCCGGACTTCGATGCGTACGCCTCGATGCTTGCGGCGACGAAGCTCTTTGATGGCGCGCGCGCCATCTACCTCGGCACGCAGAACGCAAACGTGCGCGAGTTTCACAACCTGCACGAGGAGTTCGTCCACTTCACCGACATGCGGCTGCTGGATGCGGACAGCGTTGAGCGGGTAGTGATGGTGGACACGCGCGATATCGGAAGGCTCGGCGAGGCGGGCGCGCTTGCCGAGCGGCCCGGTGTGGAGATCATCGTCTACGACCACCATGCACGGCAGCCGGGAGACGTGGCGGATGCCGACGACCGCTCGATGGCGGTAGGCGCCACAACCTCGATCCTGGTGCGCGAAATCCGGGACAGGGGCATACTGCTGACGCCACTCGAGGCGACCGCCTTGCTGCTCGGCATTCACGAGGACACGGGATCGCTCACCTATCCGGGCACGACCGCGATCGACGCAGAGGCCGTGGCATTCCTGATGAGTTCCGGCGCCGAGATGGAAGTCCTCAACCAGTTCCTCTCTCGCGCGCTCAACCCGCAGCAGCGGGCGCTCCTCGACGAACTGCTGGACTCGCTGCAGATCTGGTCCGTACACGGGCAGGAAGTGGCGGTGGGAACCGCGCATGCCGCCGAGTACGTGGAGTCCGCCTCGGTCGTCACCCACTACGTCTGCGAGGACCTCGGCTACCGGGTGGCAGTCGCGCTCATCGAGATGCCCGAGCGGCTGCAAGTTGTTGGCCGCAGCCGGGTGCCGGACGTCGACATCTCGGCGGTGCTCGGCCACATCGGCGGGGGAGGGCACCCGCAGGCCGCCTCCGCGGCGCTCAAGGATGCTGACATCGACGAGGTGCTCCGACGCCTGCGCGAGGCCCTCGAGGCCGAGGTCACGCCGCCGCTCACCGCAGGGGAGATCGCAACGTCGCCGGTGCGCTCTGTGACGCCCGAAACACCCATGGCGGAGGCAGGGCGCATCATGGCGCGCTGGGGTCACGGCGGACTGACGGTGCTCGAGCACGGGAGGCTCGTAGGCCTCGTGACCCGCAAAGACGTGGACAAGGCCGTGCGTCACGGACTCGACCACGCGCCCGTGACGGGCTTCATGGCGCGCGATCCGATCACCGTGGGGCCGGACGCGCACATCGAGGACCTGGAGCGTCTGCTCGTGCGCACGGGTATCGGGCGCCTGCCGGTTGTGGATAACGGAGTACTCACGGGCATCGTGACCCGCAAGGACCTTCTGCGGGCCGAACATGGCGAGTCGTACCTGGATCGGAAGATCAGCCGCCAGCGCACAGAGGCGTCGCACCGTTTCATGGCTTCGCTGGCTCTGCTCCCAGAGGAGGCGCAAGACGTCGTGCGGACGATCGGCCGTCTTGCCGATGAAGCCGGCCTGCGCGCGCATGCTGTGGGCGGCTTCGTCCGCGACATGCTGCTCAGCCGCGAGAACCTGGACCTGGATATCGTGATTGAAGGAGACGGCCTTGCCTTCGCGCTCTCGGTTGCGGAGCGGCTGGGCAAGCGCGTGAAGGTGCATCGTCGATTTGGGACCGCGGTGATCGTTTGGTCCAAGACGCTGCATGTGGACCTCACGAGCGCCCGTACCGAGTACTACCAACGGCCGGGAGCGTTGCCTACGGTGGAGCGTTCGTCGCTCAGGCAGGACCTCTTCCGGCGTGACTTCTCAATCAACGCGATGGCCGCCTCGGTCACGCCTGAGTCGTTTGGGCAGATCGCCGACCCGTTTGGCGGTCTGCACGATCTCGAGCGGGGGGTCATCCGGGCGCTTCACTCGCTGTCGTTTGTGGAGGACCCCACTCGTGTGCTGCGCGCTGCGCGCTTCGAGCAGCGATTCGGGTTCGCGATCGACGGTCCGTCGGAGGCCCTTCTCCGGCAGGCGGTGGAGATGGGGATGCTCGAGGAAGTGAGCGGCGCGCGAATCCGCGAGGAACTGCTCGACATCCTGGATGAGAACACCCCCGCACAGGTCCTGGAGCGGCTGCGTGAGATGGGGGCGCTCGGCGGACTCGTTCCCGAGGGCGCCGACTCTCGAACGGTCGTTGCGGAGGTGGGCGCGGTTGCCGCTGCATATGATGAGGTGGCGGCCGTCTTTGCGCGGCCGCCACGCAGGCGCACCACGCTGGTGACGGCGATGAGCGCCTCGGCGGGGCGGGCTCCAGCCGAGCACTGGTGCCGTCGGCTGCACTTTGGCCGGGAGTACGGCGAGCCAGTAGTGGCCGCGGCCGAGCGGCGCGAGGCGCTGCTCACACGTCTACGGGATCGCCGTGGCATGCGGCCGAGCCGTCTCTACTTCCTGCTGGACGGCCTTCCCGCCGAGGTCCTCCTTTATCTTGCAGCGGTGGGCGGCGCTGTGGTCCGCGAGCGGGTTGAGGAGTACGAACGCGTGCTTGCTCCGATGCGAACGGCGGTCTCGGGTGCGGACCTCGTCGACCTCGGCCTTCAGCCCGGTCCGATCTATTCTGGTATCCTGGCTCAGGCCCGTGCCGACCGGTTGGATGGCCGGGCCGTCGGCCGCAAGGCCGAACTGGCGAATCTGAAGCGGCTTGCACGCGCTGCGAGCCGGTGAGAGTGAGATGCGTCTATGAGCACGTTCTGGTTTGCTGTTCTGTCGATCATCTGTCTGATTCCGGCCGTTGTGTGTCATGAGGTAGCGCACGGATATGTGGCGTATCGCCTCGGTGACCCGACGGCAAAATCGCGCGGCCGACTTAGTCTCAATCCCATCAAGCACGTCGATCCTGTCGGCACGATCATCCTCCCGGTCGCACTGATGCTGTTCAATCTGCCGGCGTTTGGCTGGGCCAAGCCGGTCCCCATCAATCCGCGCTACTTCAAAGACTATCGCAAGGGTATGTTGCTGACGGGCCTCGCTGGCCCGGCAGTGAATCTCGTCTTCGTGCTCTTGGGTGCGGGAGTGGCTCGCGGGTTGGATCTGGTCGTTCCGGTTCTGGGAAACATGGGCGATACGTTTGCGGCGGTCATGGACTGGGCCTGGTGGGCAGCGTTCATCTTCACGTACATCAACCTTGTGCTGATGTTCTTCAACCTCATCCCGATCCCGCCGCTTGACGGTTCGCGGGTGCTGCCCATCTTCCTCTCCGACCGTGCACTCGCGAAGTACCATCAGTTCGAGCAGTACGGCATCATGACGTTCTTCCTTGTGCTCATGGTTCTGCCGCGGCTGCTGAACTTCAGCCCCGTCGGTGCGTACTTCAGCGTCACGGTGTATCCGATTCTCCAGTTCTTGACTGGCGCGTCTTTCGGGTAGCGGTGCTGACTGTAAGACCGTCGATTCCGTCCACTTGGTGTCCGTGCGGCACCTCTGGTGCGCTAGAATTGCTGCGTCAGCGATTCCGTCGGCTGTGCCGTAGAATCGCCCGTGTCCTTTGCCTCGAGTGAGAAGAGCCCACAACCCATGTCGAAGAAGCGCGTCCTCACCGGCTATCGCCCCACCGGCCGGCTGACCCTCGGTCACTGGTTTGGCAACCTCCTGAACATGCGCGAGCTCCAGGAGAACTACGAAGCCTACTACTTCGTAGCGGACTGGCACGCGCTCACGAGCGACTGGCAGGACACGCGCGGCATCCGTCGCTTCACGGAAGAGATGGTGCTCGACTGGGTGGCGGCCGGTATCGACCCCTCAAAGTCAGTCATCTACCGCCAGAGTGACGTGCCCGAAGTGGCCGAGCTCACGATGTACCTCTCGATGGTCGCGCCGATGACCTGGCTCGAGCGCGTCCCCTCCTACAAGGAGCAGCGCGAGCAGATCACCGAGAAGGACCTTAGCAATGTTGGCTTCTTCCTCTATCCGCTCATGCAGGCGGCCGACATCACCATCGTGCGGGGCGACGTTGTCCCGGTGGGCGAGGACCAGCTGCCACACCTGGAGCTCACACGCGAGATCGTGCGCCGCTTCAACAACCAGTACGGCAACCTGCTGCACGAGCCGCAGGCGCTCATCGCCAAAGAAGGCGCACGCGTCCCGGGCACGGACGGCCGTAAGATGTCCAAGAGCTACGGCAACGCGATCTACCTCTCGGAGACCGCCGAGGAGACAGCCGCCAAGATCAAGAGCATGGTCACGGACCCGGCCCGTAAGCTCAAGACGGACCCGGGCAATCCTGACATTTGCCCGCTCCACCAGATCCACAAGCTGATCGGTGACCCTGAGGTGATCATCGGCTGGGACGAGTGCTGCCGCACCGCCGAGTGCGGTTGCGTTGCGCACAAGCGGGCGCTGACCGAGGATCTCAACGCGTACCTCGCCGAGTTCCGCGAGCGCCGCACCGAGCTGGCCGCTACCCCTGGCTACGCCTGGGAGGTGCTCGCCGAAGGCGCCGCACGCGTTCGTCCGTGGGTAGAGACGCTCATGGGTGACGTGCGCCGCGCGATGCATGTGGATGCGGAAGCCGGTTCAGGCACCGGTCTCGCATAAGATGTCGTATCGCGTTCATATCGATGCGTTTGAGGGGCCGTTCGACCTGCTGCTGCAGCTTGTTGCGCGGCAGAAGGTGGACATCGCCGAGGTCTCCATACTCGATATCGCAGAGCAGTACCTCGAGTCTATCCAGCGCATGGAGGACCTCGACCTTGATGTTGCGAGCGATTTCCTGCTCGTTGCAGCGACACTGCTGGAAATCAAAGCCGCAGCCTTGCTCCCCAAGGACACGCCGGTTGATCTTGCCGAGTTCGATGACATGAGCCCGGAAGAGGCCCGGGAGCTGCTGATCGCGCGTCTACTGGCGTACAAGCAGTTCAAGAACGCCGCAGGAGAGCTCGCTGCCCGCTACGAAGCGGAGTCGCTCATGCACTCGCGCGCGGCAGGTCTTGAGACCGACTTCGTGAAGCTCATGC
>Ga0068714_10004531_pt1 | contig 15493 bp, 12 predicted proteins | sample MTBNYHSulfiMetaG_FD_62988 | JGI IMG/M metagenome (GOLD analysis project Ga0068714, IMG submission 62988) | Enrichment culture microbial communities from rom New York Harbor, USA that are MTBE-degrading - MTBE-NYH (New York Harbor Sulfidogenic)... | ecosystem: Environmental > Aquatic > Marine >...
GCGGGCGCGTCGCCGGCAGGCGGTGGAATGCTGCGGCGGGGAAAAACCTGCTGTTCACCCTGCTCCTGAGGGCCGGGCAGGCCCAGGCGCCGCCGTTCAGGTTGCCCCTGCTGGTCGGGCTGGCCTTGTCCCGGGCCCTCGAATCCGCCTTCGGGCTCGATCCCGTGATCAAGTGGCCCAACGACGTGCTCTGTCGCCTGCCGGCGCCGCCGCCCCGCGAAGGTGCCTTCTTAGGCCCCGGAGGTGCCTTCTTAGGCAAGACAGCGGGCATCCTCTGCGAAGCGCTGATCCAGGGGGAGGAACTGGTACTGTTCGCGGGTGTAGGGGTCAACTGCAACCAGCGCGGTTTTCCCGGCGACAGCTCGGCAGTGTCCCTCCTTGGGCTGCTCGGCCGCGAAGTGGACCGCCTGCTCCTGCTGGAAGGGATTCTCGCCCACATCCGGGAGGCGCTCGAGGACCGGGAGTGGAAGTCGGCTCTGCTCCAGCGGCTGTACCTGCTGGGCCGGGAAGTGACCGTTCGTGTGGGACTGCCCGACGTCCGGCCACCCAAACGGGTCACCGGCGTCCTCGCCGGGCTCCAGGACGACGGGGCGCTGCAGATTCTCCCGCCCGGCGGACGCGTGATCGTCGTGCATAGCGGGGAGCTGGAGAAAGGGTCCTAACCCTCCTCGATTCCCAGTCTGAAGCTCAGGCGGCTGAACAGGCCGTCCACGCTCACCGGGGGCTGGGCGCAGGTGCGTCCGCCGAGGCAGGCGCGCAGCGCCCACCGACCCGATTCCCGGCAAACCCGCATGGGCAGCGCCGTGACCGGAGGGGCTTCCTTGGCCCCGGCCGGCCCGCCCGCCGGCGAGATCCTCACCGCGGTAAGCACTACGGCGGTCCCGTCCAGGCTTGCTCTCAGACGCCGTCCGCAGGCCAGCAGGTATCCTTCGGCCGGGAGGACTCTCTGCCGATGGAAGGTGCCGTCTTCCAGCTCCGTCTGCAGCTCCGGGGTCAGGTGGTTCGAGAATTGAAACAGCGGTATCTCGTACGGCAATGCCGCCTGGAGCGCCGGAACCCGGGCGGGGAATCGCACGCTGCACTCAAGGCACAGCTCGGGCTGGCCTTCCCGGAAGTATGCTTCCACGAGCACCTGGATCCTGCCGCCCCCTTTGGGGATTTCGGCGGCGAACGTCGTGGCCAGCCCGTGGTCGCCCTCGCGCTCGAAGGAGGCGGCGCTCACCGTCTGCAGGACACACCGGCTACCCGGGAAGACAAACGATGATTCCGCCGGAGAACCGGCCGAAAGCCGGGTCCCGCCCCGGGAGATCCCCTGGTAGCGCCCGTCGACGAAGTGCGCGACGAACTCGGGACCCGGCAGGGAAACTGCACCGCCCATCTCGGCGAAGAGGATCTGCCCCGGCCGGCCGAAGGCTGGAGCGGGCAGAGTCCCTGCGGCGCGTGGGCCGTTCGCAGCAGGGTTCCAGTCGGGAACGAGCAGCTCCAGCGCCTTGCGAGTGTCCTCGTTGCGCCGCCGACCGGAGCGGCGGTACGCCCGGGCCTGCTCCAGGCGGCCGGTGGGCACGATTCCGGCTTCGGCCTCGAGGAGCCGGCAAGCCTCGCTGCGGTGCAGCAGGATCGCGAGTGGCAGCGGCTGCCCGTGTACGGCGGCGGCTGCCCGTGAGGTCCCCGAAGCAGGGTGCAGGTCTTCAAGCGCCGCCTGGGACAGCGCGCTCGGCAGCAGGGAGTGCCGGTACGAAAGGGCCTCGATCAGCCGCGAGACGGGTCTGTCACCCGGCGCGGCGGCCTCGCCGTAGCCGGAGGTCTCCCGCCGGGGTTCCGCCGACAGATCCAGGAGCAGCAGCAGGGTCCCCGGCGCCCGGGCGGCCAGCGAGGCGAGAACCGGGGACTGCTCCCCCAACTCCGAGACGGCGAGGATCCAGGCTGCCACGACTGCGGCCCGCTCCGGGTCCCGGCTGAGCAGAAACCGCTCCGGGCCCTCGTGGGCCGCCAGACGGCTCCGCCGGTGGCGCCCTCCTGGCTCGGCGGACCCCCGGGTCTTGCCTGGCCTCCCGAGGCGGAACGGCAGCCCGACGATGTGGAACCCCGCGGCGCTGTAGACTCCGGCGGCCGCTTCCCGGGCAAGGTCCGGGACGCAGGGAATCGTGACGCCCGGCTCCTGCCCCAGGAGCTCCCGGAAGCCCGGCAGCCAAGGATTGCGCCGGCACCAGGACAGCTCGCGTTCCAGCTCGTGATCGTCCAGCAGCGGATGCACGGCCCCGCCGAAACCCGCCGGCGCCAGGACGTCCCCGCGGCTCGCGACCCGGGCCTTGATCTCCGTGATCAGGTCGTGGAGGGGCCTCGAGCTCCCGCCGAACAGGGGATACAGCGGCACGTTCCAGTGCAGGGGTATCCGGGTGCCCGCCTCCAGGGAGGCGATCTCGTCGAGGAGGCTCTCGACCCTTCGCAGGGTCGCCGTCCCGGTGTCATGGAGCCGGAAACCGAGGAACAGGGTCAGCCCGCTCCGCGTGCTCATGGCCTCTTTGTAGCAGAACTCCCGGCTTTGTCAAGTTAGCTGCGGCTGCGTGGGGCGCTCTGACGTCTGTATGAGATTTCGATTGGTGAGAACGGCCGAGGTGACGGATGGGAGCCCTGCGGGGTATACTGTGGCGCAACCGCGCTTGCTCCTCGCGCCGTGGCAGACGGCGGCCGGGATGGAGGAGACGCGAGCGAAGCCCGGAGGTGGGACATGCTGGTGCAGGGATTGGAGCTCATGGTAGTGGGCATGGGCGTCGTGTTCGTCTTTCTGACGGTCCTGGTGGTTGTGCTTGCCTCGACGGCCCTGGTCTTCAGGAGACTGGCCGGTGCCGCGGATGGCGGGGCAGCGGGCGCCGGCGCCGACTCACAGGAGGAGGGCCGCAGGGTCGCCGCGGCGATCACCGCGGCCGTGCAGCGGCTCCAGAGCGGCAGCAGCCGGGAGCTCCCCAATGGCTGACAAGAAGATAGGGGTGATGATCACGGCTTTCCGTGACGGCTTCCAGTCCGTGTTCGGCGCCCGGGTGCTCACCGAGGACTTCCTACCCGCCCTGGAAGCGGCCGCCCGGGCGGGAATCACCCATTTCGAGATCGGCGGCGGGGCCCGTTTCCAGTCGCTGTACTTCTACTGCAACGAAGACGCCTTCCGGATGATGGATACCTGCCGCGGCGTGGTCGGCCCCGAGGCCAACCTCCAGACCCTGGCCCGGGGCATCAACGTCGTTGGCCTGGAATCCCAGAGCAGTGACATCATCGAGATGCACGCGCGGCTGTTCAAGAAGCACGGGATCACCACGATCCGCAACTTCGACGCCCTCAACGACGTAAACAACCTGGACTACAGCGGCCGCTGCATCGTGGAAGCGGGACTGAAGCACGAGATCTGCGTCTCCCTGATGGCCTTGCCCCCGGGGGTGACCGGCGCGCACACTCCCGAGTTCTACGCCGAGACCCTGAAGGGCATCCTGGAGGCGGAAATTCCCTTCGATTCGGTGTGCTACAAGGACGCCTCGGGCACTTCGACCCCCAGGACCGTGTACGAGTCGATCAAGCTGGCCCGGGCCATGCTTCCCTCCGGGGTGCACTTGCGCTTCCACACCCACGAGACCGCCGGGGTGAGCATCCTGTGCAACATGGCCGCCCTGGAGGCGGGGGCCGACGCCCTCGATCTCTCCATGGCCCCGGTCTCGGGGGGAACCGGACAGCCCGATGTGGTCACCATGTGGCATGCCCTTCGGGGCACCTCCTACGACCTGGGGGTGGACATCGACAAGCTCCTGGAGGCGGAGAAGGTGTTCAAGGACTGCATGAAGGACTACTTCATGCCCCCGGAAGCCACCCAGGTCGAGCCGTTGATACCTTTTTCGCCGATGCCCGGCGGGGCGCTGACCGCCAACACCCAGATGATGCGGGACCACGACATCCTGGACCGTTTCCCCGAGGTCATCGCCGCCATGGGCGAGGTGGTGGCACGGGGCGGCTTCGCCACCTCGGTGACGCCGGTGTCGCAGTTCTACTTCCAGCAGGCCTTCAACAACGTGATCTTCGGACCCTGGAAGAAGATCGCTGACGGCTACGGCAAGATGGTCCTGGGCTACTTCGGCCGCACCCCGGCCAGGCCGGACCCCGAGATCGTCGAGCTCTGCCGCGAGCAGATGGGCCTGGAGCCCACCACCAAGAGCCCGAGGCAGATGAACGACGAAGACCCCGCCAAGGGGCGCGCCCCGGCGGAGAAGATGCTCCGGGAGGCCGGGCTGCCGCTGACCGACGAGAACGTGTTTATCGCCGCCACCTGCCGGGAGAAGGGCATCCGCTACCTCAAGGGCGAGGCGGAAGTCAACGTGCGCAAGCGCAAGCCCGAGGCGCAGGCGCCGGGCAGGCAGGCCTTTCGCGTCACGGTCGGCGACAGCCCCTACATCGTACTCCTGGAGGGGGAGACCGCCGTGGTCGACGGCCGCCCCTACCGCATCCAGGTCGAAGAGACGTCGGTGGAAGCCGCACGGCAGGGCTCCGGCGCTCCGTCTCCTGGGGACCCCCAGGCCCCTGCTCCGGCCCAAGGCCAGCCGGCAGGCCGGCCGGCACCCGCCGCCGCCCCTGCCGCCTCGGCCCCGGATCCCGGTGCTGCGACGGCCATCAAGGCCCCCTTGCCGGGCCTGGTCAGCCGGGTCGCCGTGCGGGCGGGGGCCCAGGTCCGGGCCGGAGACACCGTGATCGTGCTGGAGAGCATGAAAATGGAGAGCGACATCACCACACCCAAGGCCGGAACGGTGTCGGCGGTGGACGTCGCCGAGGGCGACCAGGTCAGCGCCGGCCAGATCCTCGTGCGGATCCTCTGAGAAGGGGGCGACGAGCATGGACATCGCCCGCACCTTCCTCAACCTGTGGCGTACCACGGGGATGACCACGATCTCGTGGCAGCAGCTTATCATGATCGCGATCAGCGTGGTGCTGATCTACCTGGCCATCCGCAAGGGCTTCGAGCCCCTGCTGCTCATCCCCATCGGCTTCGGCGGGATCCTGGCCAACATCCCCATCGCCGAAATCGCCGGGCCGGCCGGGCTGCTCGGCCAGGTCTACGGCTTCGGCCTGTCCACCGGAGTCTTTCCCCTGCTGATCTTCATGGGCGTCGGGGCCCTGACGGATTTCGGTCCCTTGATCGCCCACCCCAAAACCGCGCTCCTGGGCGCCGCCGCCCAGTTCGGGATCTTCGCAACCCTGATCGGCGCCCTGTTTCTGAGCCGTTACATGGGGTTCGAGTTCACCCTGAAAGACGCGGCCTCGGTGGCCATCATCGGGGGGGCGGACGGTCCTACCGCCATCTTCGTGGCCTCCAGGCTGTCTCCCCGGCTGCTGGGTGCCGTGGCGGTGGCCGCCTACTCGTACATGGCCCTGGTGCCGATCATCCAGCCGCCGATCATGCGGCTGTTGACCACCGCTGCGGAGCGCAAGGTCGAGATGCGGCAGCTGCGCCCCGTGTCGAAGGCGGAGCGGATCCTGTTCCCCCTCGTGGTTCTCGGGATCTGCATCCTCCTGCTGCCCTCGGCCACGCCGCTGATCGGGGCGCTCATGTTCGGGAACCTGGTCCGGGAGGCCGGGGTCGTGGAGCGGCTGTCCAAGACGCTTCAGAACGCCTTCATCAACATCGTCACGATCCTCCTCGGCCTGGCGGTGGGCTCCAAGCTCGAGGCCGCCCAGTTCCTGCGGCTGGAGACCCTGGGGATCCTGGCGCTAGGCCTGTTCGCCTTCGCGGTCGGCACGGCCGCCGGGCTGCTGCTGGCCAAGCTCATGAACCTTCTTTCCCGTGAGAAGGTCAATCCCCTGATCGGCGCTGCCGGGGTGTCCGCCGTGCCCATGGCTGCCCGGGTCGCCAACAAGGTGGGCCTGCAGTACAATCGGGACAACTTCCTGCTCATGCACGCCATGGGCCCAAACGTGGCCGGCGTCATCGGCTCGGCCATCGCGGCGGGAGTGCTGCTGTCGTTCTTCTAGACGCCAGCCGCCGAGTCGCCAAAAAAACGCATTTTTTTGTTGATGCTGGAATGAAGAATTTGTATCTTTCCCTCGGGCTATAATCTAACACCACTACATCCAATAAAAGCTAGAGGAAAGGGTAGGAAGATGGCGAAACAGTTACAGTTCAACGAGGCTGCACGCCGAGCGCTGCTCAAGGGCGTCGACAAGATGTCCTCCGCAGTCAAGGTGACCCTGGGGCCCAAGGGCAGAAATGTCGTGCTGGACAAGAAGTTCGGCGCCCCCACGGTGACCAACGATGGAGTCACCATCGCCAAGGAGATCGAGCTCGAGGATCCCTTCGAGAACATGGGCGCACAGCTGCTCAAGGAAGTAGCCACCAAGACCAACGACGTGGCCGGCGACGGAACCACCACCGCCACAGTGCTGGCCTACTCCATGATCAAGGAGGGCCTCAAGTCTGTAGCTGCAGGCATCAACCCCATGGAGATCAAGCGGGGAATCACCAAGGCGGTCGAGACCGCGGTTGAGGACATCAAGAAGAGCTCCAAGGAGATCAAGGAGAAGGAAGAGATCGCCCAGGTGGCGGCCATCTCGGCCAACAACGACATGGAGATCGGCAACCTGATCGCGGACGCCATGGAGAAGGTCGGCAAGGACGGGGTCATCACCGTCGAGGAATCCAAGTCCATGGAAACCCACCTCGAGGTCGTCGAGGGTATGCAGTTCGACCGGGGCTACCTGTCGCCGTACTTCGTCACCAACCGGGAGACCATGACCACCGTGCTCGAGGATCCCTACGTGCTGATCCACGACAAGAAGGTATCGAGCATGAAGGACCTGCTGCCGATCCTGGAGAAGATCGCCCAGGCGGGCAAGCCCCTGCTGCTCATCGCCGAGGACGTCGAAGGCGAAGCTCTGGCCACCCTGGTGGTGAACAACCTCCGCGGCACTCTGAACTGCTGCTCCGTCAAGGCCCCGGGCTTCGGTGATCGCCGCAAGGCCATGCTCGAAGACATCGCCGTCTTGACCGGCGGGCAGGTCATCTCGGAAGAGCTCGGGCTCAAGCTGGAGAACGCCGAGATGAACCAGCTCGGGCGTGCCAAGACCATCAAGATCGACAAGGAAAACACCACCATCATCGAGGGCGCCGGCAAGCCCAAGGACATCAAGGACCGGATCGGGCAGATCAAGGTCCAGATCGAGGAGACCACCTCCGATTACGACCGTGAGAAGCTGCAGGAGCGACTGGCCAAGCTGGCCGGCGGTGTTGCGGTGATCAACGTGGGCGCCGCCACCGAAGTGGAGCTCAAGGAGAAGAAGCACCGGGTCGAGGACGCCCTGTCGGCCACCCGGGCGGCTATCGAGGAGGGAATCATCGCCGGCGGCGGCGCGACCCTGGTTCAGGCAGTCAAGGCCCTGGACAAGCACGACGTGAGCGCCCTCACCGAGGCCGAGCGGGTTGGGTACAAGATCGTCAAGCGGGCCCTAGAGGAGCCCATGCGCCAGATCGCGGAGAACGCCGGTCTGGACGGGGCCATCGTGGTCGACCGCGCAAAGAACGAGAAACGGGGCACCGGTTTCGATGCCGCCAAGATGGTATGGACCGACATGTTCAAGGTCGGGATCATCGACCCCGCCAAGGTGACCCGCTCGGCGCTGCAGAACGCCGCCTCGATCGCGGGCCTGCTGTTGACCACCGAGTGCACCGTGACGGATCTCCCGGAAGAGAAGAAGGAAATGCCCGCCGGACCTCCCGGTGGAATGCCCCCGTACTGAGCTCCAGGCCGGGCTCCGACGGGACCTCAGGGCAATTCAAGCCTCCGCTTCGGCGGAGGCTTTTTTGATAGCCCTTGGTTGAGCTGCGGAGGCCGGGTTCCCGGGAGGTGCTGCAGTGGCGATGCCTGGTCCGAAGATCGTCGCGGTACTGATATTCGTAGCCGCATACGCTCTCATCATCATCCTGTACAGGCGGAAGACCCTGGTGGTGTGGGCTGCGGTGGGCCTGCTGCTCCTGCTGCGGGTGTTGACCTTCCGGCAGGCGTGGGCGGCCCTGGACTGGAACGTCCTGCTGTTGTACTTCGGGATGCTCCTGGTGAGCGAGGTCTTCCTGCTCTCGAAGATGCCGGACTACTTGGCCACCGTGCTGGCAGGCCGCGCCGGGCGGACCTCCGTGGCCATGCTCCTGCTCTGCCTGTTCACGGGCTTTCTGTCGATCGCTCTCGAGAACGTGGCCGTCGTGCTGCTGGTGGCGCCGATCGCCATGTCTATCGCCCGCCGCTGCGGCCTCAACCCGGTGCCGCTGTTCGTGGGACTGGCGGTCAGCTCCAACCTCCAGGGGGCGGCGACCCTGATCGGGGACCCGCCGAGCATGCTGCTGGCAGGCCACGCCTCCTTGAGCTTCAACGATTTCTTCGTCTACGCCGGGCGACCGGGCATCTTCTTCGCCGTTCAGATCGGCGCGGCGGCCTCGGCTCTCGTGCTGTGGCTCAGCTTCCGCAAGTACGACCGCCCAATGCCCGAGATTCCCCGGGAGCGCTATCTGTCCCTGATCCCGGCGCTCCTGGTGCTGCTCCTCGTGGCGTCCCTGGTCGCCGGCTCGTCATTCCAACTCGGCGTGCCGCTCCTTCCGGGCCTCCTGGCTTGTGCTTTCGGCGCCCTGTCGCTGGGGTGGTACCTGGTACACAGCCGGGGCAGAGGGTTCGGCGGGTTCGCCGCCCGGCTCGACTGGCAGACGGGAGTGTTCCTCGCCGGGATCTTCGTGCTGGTCGAGAGCCTCGAAACCGTCGGGCTCCTGGAGGACGCGGCGCGGCTCATCGGCGTCCTGTCCGGACGGAACAGCTTCGCGGCGTTCCTCCTGGTGGTGTGGCTGTCCGTGGCACTCAGCGCTTTCGTCGACAACGTTCCCTACCTCATGGCGATGCTTCCCGTGGTCAGCTCGCTCGCGGGCACGGTCTCAATCGATCCATACGCCCTGAACGTGGCGCTCCTCCTGGGGGCGAGCGTCGGGGGCAACATCACTCCGATCGGGGCGTCGGCGAACATCGTGGCGATGGGCATGGTCAAGAAGGCAGGGTACGAGTTCCGCTTCTCCGACTTCGTGCGGATCGGGCTGCCGTTCACGCTGGCCGCGGTCACCGCGAGCAGCTTCTTCGTGTGGGTCCTCTTCCGGGGAGCCGCTTCCTGACGGCCCCGCGGCCGAGGAATGAGCTCGGCCGTCAGGGTGGTCAGCGGCTTCCGTGCGCCCGGCTGACCAGCCCTGTGAGGTGCTCCGGATGGCGGTCGATCACGCTGAGGAACTCCGCGAACCGGGTCAGGTCCAGGCGCTGCGCCAGGGCTCTCAGGGTCAGCACCGGATCGGCCCCATGTTCCAGGTACGCCTGGCGGATGGCGGGAAAATGAGGCCGCAGCTCCTCGTTGCAGCGCACCCACTCGGGAAACCAGCGGTCGATAGCCTCGACCCCCTCCTCCAGGAGGTGAAGGACGAGGCAGGTGCTCACCGCCGTGTCGGTCTCCCCCGGGCAGCCGGCGGCGTGAGCGGCGGGGATTCCGGCCCCGTGCGCCCAGGCGCGCAGGAGCTCGGCCCGTCCCTGGCTGCACCCCAGCAGGTACAACCGGCAGCCGGGGCACAGGCGGAGGTGCTTCGGCTCCAGGGCGGCCGCGCCGGAAACGGCGAAGCGGGCTTCCCGATCGCTGCCGTGACCCGAGATCAGCACGCGGCTGAGGACCCGGCGGCGCGAGAGGTCCAACCCCTCCCCATCCCAGACGCCCAGATGACAGCCGCGTCCCCGAGCCACCCTGCGGAGCAGCCGTCCGAGGCTCAGGAACTGGCGCTCCTGGGGATCGTGGCAGGTTATCAGGAGGTTGCGCAGTCCCCGGGGTGGGCGCACGCTGCGGAGCTTTCTTTTCAGACGCTGCGGAACAGCGAGCCGATGATACGGTCCCGGGTGGCTTCCTTCATGGGGGCAAAGCGCACGTGAAGGCGCTCTGCACCCCGGCTGAGCCGCAGGACCTCCGCCACCAGGGTGAAGCGCTCGCCGGCAGCCTGGAAGGCCAGCTCGACGGTGTCCCCCCGGGTGAAGCGTCCGCCGGGGTTGGTGAGACAAGCGCCGTCGCCGCCCAGGTCGACGAAGACCGCGGGGGCAAAGGCGTCCTCGGCGCCCGCGTGGCGAACCCCAACGGGGGCATTCGATCGCCGGCGGTAGTACTTCCGTCGCTGAATACGGCGGATCGCTTCGGCGTGGGCAAGGCGCAGCGCCCCCTCGTCGGATGAGATTACCGCGCTGCCGAAATGGAAGAGCCCGGCGCGGTTCTGGAACAGGACCCCGACCGGGTCCCCCGGCCGGAAGCCGGGCCTCGCGCCGGTAAGGCGTACGACCACTGCGCCGGGTTCCTGGCCAACGATCCGGCCCTGAACCTTGCGGTCCCCCGGACCCTCGCGGCCCCGGCGGCTCTGTACGCCCTCCTCGGGACGGCGGTCCCGCACCAGAACACCCGTTCCGACCGGGATCTCGGCGCTCGAGGCCGGCACCGCCTCCGGGTTCTGTGCCGTGAAGCCCAGCTTGAGGCGCAGCCGCGGCAGCTCCGGGAGCGGGCGTCTGCTCTTGTCCCGGAGCTTCTGGGCGCAGTAGTTGAATGCGGGCTGGCTGACCAACACCATATGCCGCTTGGCCGGGTCCTTGAGGTACCGTGACAGCTGCCTGACCAGGTCTTCTTCCGAGGGGGTGAGCTGCAGCCTGGCCTTGAGCTCCTCGTAGCGCTGCCGCTCGAGTCTCCTGACCTGCCCCCGGGCGCGGGCGTGCTGGACCAGGTAGACGCTCAGCAGCACGGCCACGAAGACTGCGATTGCGGCGATCACCATGATGATCTCGACCCGGGTCGCTCCGAATCCACTTGAAACCATCTCGAAAAAGTCGGATAATCGTTCCTGGTCGAGGACAATCATATCTTTACTATAGTATACATCGAGATCCTGAACGAGACCATCGAGGAGAGCCAGACAAGTTGATCAGCCGGGGCGACTTTGTATTCACGATCGGCTACGAGGGGAACACAGCGGTAGTGGACGGAGCCATGAAGAAGCGCTACGGCTCCCTGAGCGCCGAGCAGCTGGCCGAGAAGGGGCTGTACAAGCAGGCCCTGTGTGCCGTTGTCTACGAGCAGGCCGCCGGGGCCGTTGGTCGGGGGATCTCCCGCAAAGTGGGCGGCCGCGACGAGGCCGCAACCGGGGCTCTGGAGCGGATTCTGGAGCTCTACAACCGGAACGCCGACCACAAGCTCGGCGCGGTGGAGGACCTGAAGCGCGTCTTCGGAGTGTTCGAGGTGCCGCCGGGGATCGGCAAGGTCCTGGTCGTGTAACCCGGCGGCGGGGTCCACGGTCCGCGGGATGCCGGCGCGACGGTCCGCGGGATGCCGGCGCGCTCAAGCTTGACTTTCACGAGACAATTGTGCTAACTTCTTGCAAAATCCCAAAGCGATAAAGGATATACATGATGGTAAATCTGCTCGCGAATCTTCCTTTGCTCCAGGCCGCAGGGGGAGGGAACCAGATGGTCACCATGCTGGTGACCTTCGGCCTCATCATCGTCATCTTCTACTTCCTGATCATCCGGCCCCAGCGGAAGAAGCAGAAGGACACCCAGAGCATGCTCTCCAACCTTCGCAAGGGCGACCGCGTCGCTACCGTCGGCGGCATCCGGGGAACCGTCACTTCGGTCAAGGAGGGGACCGTCGTTCTCAAGGTCGACGACAACACCAAGATCGAGTTCAACAAGGCGGCCATCAGTGCCGTTCTCGAGCGCAAGGAGAGCGTCGAGGAAGCTCAGGAATAGTCACCAGGAGTTCTCCTGGCCCCAATCGCCCCTGCGCAAACCCTTTTCGGAGCGAACCATGTCGAAGCGTTTCAGGTTACTGCTGGTTCTCGTACTGGTAGGCGTTGCCTTCTATTTTCTCTATCCCACCATCTCCTGGTACTTCATCGTTCCGGAAAGCAAGCGGGCGCTCGCCTCCGGGTCCCGGACCCAGATCCGGGCCTACGCCGAGCGCCAGGCCGCCGAGGCCCTCCAGGAGTTGCAGGGGCTGGGAGCCGACGAGTCGCTGCCGCCGGAGTACGATTTCCTGATCGGCGAGGTCAAGGACATCTACAGGGCGGACAGGCGGCCGCTGCCCAAGACGTGGACCATCGGGAACGTGTTCCGGGGGTTCCCGGGGCGGGCGGAGATCCTCGTCGCGATGGAGAATCACTACCGCCAGGACATCCTCGGCATCAAGGACCTGCGGGACCGGACGATCCAGCTGGGACTGGACCTGCGCGGAGGCATGCGGGTGCTGATTCGGGCGGACCTCGAGGAGCTGGAGCGGACGTCGGGCCAGAGCCTGTCGGCGGCCGAAAAGGAGGACGCCGTGAGGCGGGCCCTGGAGATCCTGAACAACCGCATCGACCAGTTCGGGGTGACCGAGCCGCAGATCCGGCGGCAGGGTGAGGAGCTGATCCTGGTGGAGCTTCCCGGCGACGCGGACCGGGAACGCATGAACCGCTTCATCCAGGGCAAGGGCATCCTGAGCTTCCACATCGTGGACAACGAGGCCCTGGCCGCGTTCAGTGATTGGCAGGCACGGAATCCCGGGCAGGTCCTGGGTCCGGAGGGCCAGGTCCTGCAGCCTCCGGTTCTCCCCGCAGGTACCATGCTGCGGGGGGTGTACATCCGCGACGAGTACGGTCTGGACCAGCTGCGGGGCTTCACTGTGATTACCGAGGAAGTGGGGCTCTCGGGCAACTACATACGGGACGCCCGGGTCAGCTCCGATCCGATCACCGGGCGCCCGGTGGTCAACTTCTTCCTCACCAGCGAGGGCGGGGATATCTTCTACAAGCTCACCAGCGACAACGTCGGCGAGACCCTGGCGGTGGTGCTCGGCGACAAGGTCAAGGCCCAGGCACGGATCGCCGAGCCGATCCGCGACGCCGTGCGGGTCACGGGCTTCGACGCCGAGGAGGCGAATGACCTTGCCCTGGTGCTGCGCACCGGCGCCCTCCCGGTGCCGCTGGAAGTGATCAACCAGCAGGCCGTAGGCGCCTCTCTGGGAGAGGATGCCATCCGCCTGGGCTTGAGGGCCATTATCATCGGCTTCACGCTGGTCGTCATCTTCATGCTGATCTACTACAAGGCTGCGGGGCTCATTGCCGACCTGGCCCTGATCCTGAACCTGTTCTTCATCGTCTCGGTTCTCTCGGTGTTCGGCTTCACCCTGACCCTGCCGAGCCTGGCCGGCGTCGTCCTGACCGTCGGTATGGCGGTGGATGCCAACGTGATCGTGTTCGAGCGCATCAAGGAGGAGTACCGGGTCGGCAAGTCGCCGAAGGCCGCGGTCAAGGCGGGCTTCTCCAAGGCCTTCTGGGCCATCGCCGACTCGAACATAACGACCTTCATCGCTGCGCTGGCTCTGTCGCAGCTGGGCAAGGGCCCGATTCAGGGCTTCGCGGTGACCCTGGCCGTCGGGATCGTGTCCTCGATGTTCACGGCCCTGTTCGTTTCGCGAATGATCTTCGATTTCTCCACGGACGTGCTCAAGGTCAGGCGCCTGAGCATCACCTGGCGGAGGGTAACTGCATGAAACGGGTGTACGATTTCCTCCGCCTGCGCTGGGTCATGATAGCGATCTCCCTCGTCCTCATCGCCGGGGGCCTCGTCGGCTACTTCGTTCGGGGCGGCCTCAACCTGGGGATCGACTTCACTTCGGGTCTCGTGGAGCAGGTTCAGATTCGCCCGGGAAGCCGGGAGGTCGGAATCGCCGAGGTTCGTACCGCCCTTGCCGGGATCGAGGGCATGAACATCCAGGGGATCGGCCCTGCCGGCAGCCAGCAGTTCATGATCAAGGTTCTGGCCCCCCCCGACGACGACTCCTTTCAGGAGCGCACGGAGAGCCGCATACTGGCGCTGCTATCGGAGGCCTTCGGGGCGGACAACGTGGTCGTCCAGCAGAGCGACTTCGTGGGACCCCGCTACGCCGGAGAGCTCGGAACGCAGACCATCTCGATCCTGGCGGTGGCCCTGGCCCTGATCCTGATCTACACGGCGTTCCGCTTCCGGATCATCTACGCCGGTGCGGCGGTGCTGTGCCTGGTCCACGACGCCCTCATCATGCTGGGGGTGATCGCGGTGTTCCGGGTGGAAGTCACCACCTCTACGGTCGCTGCGATCCTGACCATCATCGGCTACTCTTTGAACGACACGATCATCATCTTCGACCGGGTGCGGGAGAACCGAAGCCTGATGCGGGACTCGGACCTGGGGACGATCATCAACACCAGCATCTCCCAGAGTCTCAGCAGGACGTTTCTGACTTCTCTGACCACCCTGCTGGCGATCGTGACGATCTACATCGTCGGGACCGGGGACATCCAGAACTTCGCCTTCAACCTGATCATCGGGATCGTGGTCGGTACGTACTCGACCGTGTTCATCGCGTCGCCGATCGCCCTGGAGTGGACCCGCGCCCTGGACCGGAGCCACAAGCGCCGGGACATCCAGCGTTTCGGCAAGCCCGCGGGTGCGGGTGTGGCCGCGAGCGCGGCTCCGCCGGCGGGCGCGGCTCCGCCGACGGGCGCGGCTCCGCCGACGGGCGCGGCTCCGCCGACGGGCGCGGCTCCGCCGACGGGCAGCCGGAAGGCCGAAGGAACCAGGGCCCCGGCCGAGGAGGCCGCGGGTCGCGAGGCGCCCGCCCCGGAGGACGAAGGGGCCAGGCCCCGGGAACGGCCACAGGCGGCTCCGCGGCACGAAGGGCCGGTCCAGGTGACCCGGGTGCAGCCGTCGCGAAAGAAAAAGAAAAAGCACCGATAGACTCGGTCCGCGTTGGGGGGACACATGCAGCAAGCAGAAGGAATCCGGCAGGCCGCCACGGCCGTCCGTCTCCTGGCAATGGACGCCGTCGAGAAGGCCAACTCCGGCCACCCGGGACTGCCCATGGGTTGTGCCGAGCTCGGGGCGCTTCTCTTCGCAGAGATCATGAAGCACGATCCCCGGGACCCGGGGTGGATCGACCGCGACCGCTTCGTGCTCTCGGCCGGGCACGGGAGCATGCTCCTGTACTCCCTGCTGCACCTGTCGGGCTACGACCTGCCTTTGACGGAGCTGCAGGAGTTCCGGCAGCTCGGCTCCCGGACTCCCGGGCACCCGGAGTACGGCCTGACCGCGGGGGTGGAAACCACGACGGGACCTCTGGGGCAGGGGATCTCGAACGCGGTGGGAATGGCCATGGCCGAGCGCATGCTGGCGGCCCGGTTCAACACCGGCGCGCACACCATCATCGATCACTACACCTACGTGCTGGCCGGCGACGGCGACATGATGGAAGGGGTGAGCTCGGAGGCCTGCTCCCTGGCCGCGCACCTGGGTCTCGGCAAGCTGATCGTGTTCTACGATTCGAACCGAATCACCATCGAGGGCTCCACGGAGCTGGCCTTCACGGAGGACGTGGGGCGGCGCTTCGAGGCATACGGCTGGCAGGT
>Ga0068714_10004532_pt1 | contig 15492 bp, 9 predicted proteins | sample MTBNYHSulfiMetaG_FD_62988 | JGI IMG/M metagenome (GOLD analysis project Ga0068714, IMG submission 62988) | Enrichment culture microbial communities from rom New York Harbor, USA that are MTBE-degrading - MTBE-NYH (New York Harbor Sulfidogenic)... | ecosystem: Environmental > Aquatic > Marine >...
GCGCGCCGGGCCTACGCCGAGCTGGCGCCCGACGCCGACCTCCCGCCCCCGGACGACCCCGAGGCGCTCCGCCGTCGGTACCGCGCCGAGGTCTGGCCGCGGCTGCGGGCCTCCCTGCAGCGTCACCTGCCCGAGCCCCGCGAGCAGACGGTCCGCCTCGCCGCGGTGGAGGCCTTCGACCTGGCTCAGCGGGAAATCATGCCCACGGCCCTCGAGCTCCTCGAGCTCGACCGTGACCAGCTGGCGGCCCACCTGGAGCGATCACCGGAGCACAGGCAGCGCGCGCAGCAAGCGGTTCGCGAGGGCTCGAGCCGCGACGCCCTGGAGGTCTTCGCGGCCAGCCCCACGAGCCCCGCCCTCGGCGAGCCGACTCGGGAGGCCCGGGAGCTCGCCGAGCAGACCCTGCGCGTGATCCTCGACCGGTTCCACGGCTCGACCGCGGGCGGCGGCGAGGGTCGCGGCGCCCCCCCGCCGCTGCTGGTGGAAGGCGACCGACCCGTGACACTGCCCCCCGGTCCCCGGCCGAGGCCCGAGGCGCACACCCGCCCACGGCCGCAGCCGCTGTCGCTGCCGCGCTCCCACTCCTCGTACGAGAAGGCACTCGAGCAGCTCGGTGGTCAGGTGGACGACCTCGCCCGCCACCTCGAGGAGATCCTGCGCCCGCGGCAGCGGCTCGGCAGCCGGGTGGGCTACCCCAGCGGCAGCCGGGTGTCGCTGCCCCGCCTGATGCAGTTCGAGGCCGACCCCCGCCGCTGGGGCGAGCTGTGGTACCGCAAGTCCCTGCCCGACCGGAGGGACGCGGCGATCCTCCTGCTGGTCGACCTGTCCGGGTCGATGTCCGGCGGCAAGGACCACGCGGCACTGCTGGGTACGGTCCTGCTGGCCGAGACCCTGTCTCGCCTGGCGGTGCCCTTCGCGGTCTACGGCTTCCAGGACGAGCTGATCCCCTTCGTTGAGCTGGGGGACCCCCTCGACGGGGCGGCCCGTGCTGCCATCGGCGCCATGCCGCTGGAGGTGGTGGGAAGGCGCCCCGGAGGCCACAACACCCCCAGCTTCAACGACGACGGACCCTGCCTGCGGGAGGCGGCCGAGCACCTCCTCGGCCGGCGGGAGGCGGACCGGGTCCTGGTCGCGATCTCGGACGGCCTGCCGGAAGGGCGCCGGTCCACGACCGACGACCTGCGCCGGGTGGTGGCCGCGCTCAGCCGGCCCCCCGCGGAGGTCGAGCTCGTCGGCGTCGGCCTCGGGCCGCAGACCGGCCACGTCACCGGCCTGTACCCGCGCTCGCGGGCCAACGTCCCGGTGGAGCGCCTCGCCGAGGAGATCGGTGGGGTGATCGAGGAGGTCCTGGTGGGAGTGAGCGTGCTCGAGGCCGGCGCAAGGAGGATGTGATGACGGAAGAGAGCAGGATCACGGTGCAGGTCGTGTCGGCGTGGGGCGGTCTCGGGCTGCAGCTGGCCACCGAGCTCGAGGGCTGCGGGCGGTGGCGGGTCGTGCCGAGGACCGACGCCGTGAGCGGCGTGCACCTCCGATACGGGCCGGCAGTGGCGACCGCGACCCTGCGGGACCTCTGCCGCGACCTCGAGCCCCTGGAGCCCGAGCTGCGGGTCGAGGATGACCTCGGGGACGTTCTGGTGCTCGAGGTGGGGCCCACGGAGGCACCCGACCGCTACAACATCGTCCTCTTCGCCGAGGACGATGAGCTCGCGGAGCGGGTGCGGGACTCCCTCCAGGCTCTGGGGTTCAGGGTCGTGCGGGTCTCCCACGAGGTGGCGGAGAAGAGCCAGCTCCTCTACGGCGGCGCCCCCGCGATCGCCCGGCAGGTGATCCGCCGGGTGCTCGCCGGCCACGGGGTCAAGGCCGGGGAGGAGAGCAAGTGGTCGGAGGAGGACCTCGACATCTACCTCTACCTGGTGGACGAGGCGCTCGCGAAGCTGCCCCCGCGGCAGCGCCACACCGTGCGCGTTCTCTGCGACGACCCCGAGACCTCAGAGCTGATGGCGGCGAAGCTCGCCGAGGCGGGCTTCGAGCGGGTGCGGCGGATGGGGTTGGACGAGCTCCCGGATGAGGTGGAGGCTGACGAGCTCCGCTTTGCAGCTGCCACCGGGCCCTTCGGCAAGACCCTGGACGGGGCCCGACTGCTGACCCTGGCGAACGAGGTGTACGCCCAGCTCGAGGTCGACGCCGAACGCTACCCGTTGCAGGTCGAGGAGTACGAGGAGCTGGCGGTGATCGCCCTGCCGATCGCCGCCTGCCGGGAGGGGCTGGTCCCCACGTACGACGGCCCGTTCCCCGACCGCTTCAGGGTGCGCCTTTACACCGACGCCCCCGGCCGGGTGGCGGACCTCCTCGCCCGCCTGCAGACCATGGGCTTCGCCAGGGTGGAGGTCGTCGACGGGGGCTCCCTCCCGGGCGAGATCGCCGGCTTCGAGCTGCGCTTGGGCGCCGCCGCCAAGTTCCCGTCGATCGCCGACCCGCTCCGGCAGCATGTCGAGGAGACGATGCGCGCCCTCGGCGCCGGCCCCGACCTCGAGCTGCGGGTCGAGAAAGCGCTCTCCGACGACGACCCCGACATCTGGGTCGTGGTCCCGGTCGAGGGGGTGGCCGACGGCAGCCTCGCCGCGCGGCTGCGCTCCCCCGGGCGCTTCGCCTGCACCATCCGGTGCAGGGACACCGACGACCTCGCACCGACCCTCGAGCGCCGCCTCCGCGGCTGGGGCTTTCGCAGCCTCTCGATCGACCCCGAGTTCTTCATGGCCGACAACCGCTCGGTGGAGATCGCCTACGGTGGCGCCTCCGCCGAGCTGATCGAGCGCCTGCGCGACGAGCTCACCGAGATGGTGGACGTCACCCCCACCGCCAAAAAGTCCTGGGGCTCCAGCGACACCGACATCTGGATCAGCGTCGGGTCCGAGGTCCGCCGCCGCGGGGGCGCGGGAGCCTCCACCGGCGAGGTGGCGGACAGCGGCGACCTCGACCTGGGCGCGTGGGTCGCGGGCCCCCGGCACGACCTCTCGGAGCACCCGGCCCCGTTCGTCGAGATCGGGACGGATCGCGTGCGGGTGGGCACCGTCGAGCTCGAACGGTGGCCGGGCCCGCCGCACCCCCTGGCGCCGGCGCCGGAGCTTTTCCACCACTACTGCCTCGACCGGTCCACGGCCGAGACCCTCGAGCACCTCGCCACCTGCGTCGCGCTGCGCGAGGCGGCCCTGCTGGAGGGGGAGACCTCGACGTCGAAGACCTCGAGCATCCAGTACCTGGCCAGCCTGCTCGGCCAACCGGTGGTCCGCCTCAACCTCAACGGCCAGACCGACACCGGTGACCTGATCGGCCGCTGGGTGCCGAGGTCCCTGGGGGAGGAGCTGCCGTTTTCCGCCCAGGAGCTGGGGGAGGCGTCAACTCTGCTGGAGTCGGAGACCCGGCTGATCCTCGAGCGCGCGACCCGCGAGGGGCGGCCCCTCAACCGGGTGGAGATCCAGCAGATCGTGGCCAACGAGAGGATGCGCAGCCACCCCTGGAGCTGGCAGGACGGCCTGGTGGTGCAGGCGGTCCGCAACGGCTGGTGGGCGATCTTAGACGAGGTCAACCTGGCCGAGCCGCAGATCCTCGAGCGCCTCAACTCGCTGCTGGAGCGGGAGCCGCAGCTGGTGCTCACGGAGCACGACGGGTCGGTGTTCGGGCCGGGCGGCACGCCGATACACCCCCGCTTCCGCATCTTCGCCACCATGAACCCGGCCGAGTACGCCGGCCGCACCGCGCTCAGCCCCGCCTACCGCAACCGCTGGCGGGGCTACCGCATCGTCCCCAACCCCACCGAGCACGACTACGAGGACATGCTGCGCTGCACCGTCTTCGGAACCCAGCCGGAGGTCCGCGTGCTCGGGCAGACCTGGCGGGGGCTCGACGACGGCCCGGCCCCCCACGGCGTCCTGGCCGGCGTCCGCGGCGTCGACGACCTGCTGCACGCCCTGGCCCGCTTCCAGGTGGCGCTGGAGAACGCCTCCGGGCAGCGGTTGGGCTCCCGCGCCCAGATCGGGGTCCGCCGCAAGGAGCGCTACGTCTTCACCCGCCGCGACCTGCTGAGCGTCATGGACTACCTGGCCAGCCCCCTGTCCGAGGGGGCGGCGGGCTCCGCCCGGGCCTTCAAGGGGGCGCTGCTGCGCTACTACTTGCAGCGGGTCGCCTCGGAAGAGGACCGCCGCCTGGTGGCGGACCTGCTGAACGCCGCCGGCATCGGCCCCGGCACCTGGACCCTCGAGGTGGGCACCCCGGAGGCCGAGGTCGAGGGCGAGGCGTCCCTCGAAGACCTCATCCACCAGCTCGAGGAGGAGGCGGAGGAGCTGGAAGGGACCGACCCCGACCTCGAGGTCGACACCGATGCCACCCTCGAGACCATCGCCGAGGAGCTGCGCGCCCTGCTCGTCTCGTTCAAGGCCACCGGCACCCTGCACCCCCGCGCCATCGCCCTGCGCGACGCCGTGAAGGACCGCTTCGAGCGCCCCGACTCCGAGGCCCTTCGGGACTTCGACAAGGCCGTCAAGGCAGGGGACGTTGACAAGGTCAGGCAAGCCGTCCGCGGCGGCCTCCCCACCGATCGTCCCTGGCTGCTTGCCGGCCTGGTGACCCTGAGGGAGCTGGGGTACCCCGAGGGCCACCTGATGAAGCTCGTCAGCGTGCTCTGCGACAGGGAGGCGGGGGGGTAGGGGGCGACGCCCGCGCCGCCAGGGGAGCGATGGTGGCGTGGCCGTCCCGGCCGCGCGAGCGGGGGACCCCACCGCTCGGGGCTCCAATCCCGCCACGACCCCGACGCGGGCGAGACGCCCGCGCCACCAGGGGACCGACGGTGGCGTGGCCGTCCCGGCCGCGCGGGTGGGGGACCAAACCGTGCAGGGTTGAGCGCTCTCTGCGGTCGGCTGCGTTGGCGGGCGTCCACGACGCAACGGCGCCTGGAGGGGAGGGAAGGTCGGTCCGGTCAGCGGGAGCGATCGCGGATCACGGCGTGATGACGCCTGGAGTCCGCCGGCCGGACGATGCCCAGCTCCTCGAGGCGCTGGAGCATCCACTTCGCCCGCGAGTAGCCGATGCGCAGCCGGCGCTGGAGGACCGTGGTCGACAGCCAGCTCCGATTCTCGGTCAGCTCGATGACGCGGGGCCAGAGGGCGTCAACGTTGTCGGGAAGAAAGCCCTCGTCGGCGCTCTCCGGGGTCTCGACCCCTTCGGACCCGATCCCATCCCCCTCCGTCAGTCGACCCACAGGATCCTCCCCATCCATGCGTTGGTCTCGGGGGTGACCCGCTCGACCCGCGACTCCCGGTTGAGGACCACCCGGTGCCAGCCGCGCAGCTGGAGGGTCCGGTGGTCGGGATGGCGGACCGCACCGCGCACGTAGCGCGTCTTCGAGCGGGGCACGGTGATCGCCTCGTCGACCACGTGGGGCCGGCCGCCCCCGCTCCCGCAGGGCGCCTTGCGCTCCACCAGGTGGGAGGCCGTTCGGACGTCCTCGAGCTCCTGCACCGTCGGCTCGACGAAGAACCACTCCCCCTGGCGGACCACCCGGCGGCCGGCGGCGGCGTGGAGGCTTGTGGGCGCCAGCGCGCGATGCGCCTCGCGGACGGTGCTCACCGCCCGGGGCAGCTCGGCGATGAACAGCTGCCGCTCGTCCAGGCCGCAGAGGTAGTGGCGCTTCAGATCCGGGGTGAGGCGGCGGACGCCGAGGGTCCGGTCACTGGTCACCTCCACCTGCTTCCGAGTCACGCCGTAGCGGTTCATCGTGCGGTGGATCCACGGCTCGCGGTTGCCGTCGTGGATGACGCCCTGGACGTGGACCGTGACCACCACCTCCCGGCTCGGCTCGTGGACCATCAGCACCAGCTGGCGCTCGCCGGCGTCGAGCCCCACCGCCTCGACGCGGTTGCCCGCGTGCCCCGGCCAGATCCGGAACACCTCGCGCCCCGTGGACTCGCGCCGCCGCCGACGCCGCGCCACGTCCATCTGAAACACCTCGGGGTTTCGGACGTCGCGCAGCGGTTCCCCGGCGATCTCCAGCTCCAGACCCGCTACCGCAAATCGATCGACCAGGCCCATGGTTCCTCCACTCACCATGACGTTGCCGAGGTGGCTCTTTTTCACGGTGAGCCCGAACCGCCTGGGAACCCGGCGGTGGCGTGGCCGTCCCGGCCGCGCGGGTGGGGGACCAGACCGCTCAGGGCTCCGTAACCGCCGCGACCTCGACGCGGGCGAGACGCCCGCGCCACCAGGGGACCCGACGGTGGCGTGGCCGTCCCGGCCTCACGTCATTGCGAGCCCCGCAGGGGCGAAGCAATCCCCCACGGCGTACCTTCGCTCGGGGGATTGCTTCGTCGCTCCGCTCCTCGCAATGACGGGTCTCGCGGAGCCACCTCACTGCCGCCAGAGAGGCAGCGCGGGGCGCCGTGACCGCAGCGACCTCGACGCGGGCGAAACGCCCGCGCCACCATGGGACCCGACGGTGGCGTGGCCGTCCCGGCCGCGCGGGTGGGGGACCGGGCCGCTCGGGGCTTCAATCCCGCCACGGCCTCGACGCAGGCGGGACGCCCGGGCCACCAGGGAACCCAGAGCCGGGGGCTTTCTCGCCCACCCTTGACCCCCCTTGGTCGCGGCGGATAGCCTGCGACCGAAGTCGCGAGGCCGCCGGAGCAAAGGGGTGGAGCCATGCAGTGGATCGCCGTGGTGTCGGGGTTGGTGGAGCTGGGGCTGTCGTTCGTGCTCGGCATCCTGGTGGCCTACCTGTCGTTCAGGGTGCTGGCGCGGATGACCCGCGACGTGGACGAGGTGGCCGAGCTCAAACGGGACAACACCGCGGTGGGCGTGCTGCTGGCCTCGATGCTGGTGGGGTCCGCGCTGATCGTGCGGCAGGCGCTGTTCCCGGCGGTGTCGAGCCTCAAGACCGCGCTGTTCCACGGCCTCGGCCTGGCCGCGCTGGCAAAGCTGGCGGCGCTCTACGCCCTCTACTTCGTCGTGGTGCTGGCGCTGGCGGTGGTGGGGATCGGCCTCGCGGTGCGGGTGTTCGTCCGCCTCACCCGCGACCTCGACGAGATGGCCGAGATCCGCGCCAACAACGTGGCGGTGGCCCTCACCGTGGGGGCGGTAATCGTCGTGCTCGCGCTGTTCCTGTCCCAGGGGGTCGCCAGCCTGCTGTCGGCGCTGGTGCCCTACCCGGCGCTGGGCAGCATCGAGATCATGGGCGGCCCGTGAGGATCCGCGGCCCCGCTGCGGTACTGGTGGGGGCGATCGCCTCCCTGTGCGGGATCGTGCTGGCCCCCGCTCGCTCCCTCGGGGGCCCGGGCGACCCCTGGCCCGAAGCCAGTTTCGAGCACCGGGAGCAGGGGGGAATGCTGCTGCTGGGCTACCGCTGGGTCGACGAGAACACCCTGCGGGTCGTCGAGCGCCAGGGGGACACTCTCGTCATCGACCCGACCGTGGTCCCGGTCGGGCTGCGGGCGGGTGTCGTGGTCGACCGCCGGCGCCTGGACCAGGTGGTGTCGAGCTTCGGCGTGCCCGAGCCCTGGCTGAGCTTCCGCTACAGCAGCGAGGCCGACCGCCGCCAGAAGCTCGACGACCTCGAGCGGCGCTCCAACGACCGCGGCTTCACCATGGGCCGGGACTTCGTCGCCCGCCCGGTCTGGCGATGGGTGGTGGAGCAGAGCCGGGAGGACCTCCGGAGCGCGAGCTCGGCGATCAAAACAGCGGCCACCGGCGCCGGTTACGACGACGCCCGGGAGCTGCTCGGCGCCTACGCCTCGTTCGTGCAGTCCCTCGAGTACCGGATCGACCCCGACTTCCGACCCGCCAGCGACGGTACCCGCATTCTCACCGGCGGGGTGACCATGCCGCTCGAAACCCTGGCCACCGGTCGCGGCGACTGCGACACTCGCTGCGCCCTGCTGGCGTCCCTCCTCGCCAGCACGAAGGGCACGAGCGTGATCTTCCTCGAGGGCCAGTCCCACGCCTTCGTCGGTCTCCTCGGCGCCCCCCGCCAGGGCGACCGCTACGTCACCGTTCAGGGCCTGCAGTACGTGCTGGTGGAGCTGACCAGCCCCATGCCCGTCGGCTGGATCCCGGACGACCTCTGGCGCGGCCTGCAGCGGAACCAGTTCAGGGTGACGCCGATCCTCTGAGGCGTCCAGAGGCGGGGTGGCCGTCCCGGGTTCGTGGGTAGGAGTCCACACCGCTCGGGCTCCAGGGCCGCAACGACCTCGACGCGGGCGAGACGCCCGCGCCACCAGGGGAACCGACGGTGGCGTGGCCCGGCCTCACGTCATTGCGAGCCCCGCAGGGGCGAAGCAATCCCCCACGGCGTACCTTCGCTCGGGGGATTGCTTCGTCGCTCCGCTCCTCGCAATGACGGGCCTTGCGGAGCCGCTTCGCTACCGTCAGAGCGGCCGCTCGGTTGGGGGACGGGACAGGTCGGGCCAGAGGTTGGCCCAGGCGAGCAATCCGCCGAGCCCGACAGCCACCAAGCCGCCCGCGAGCCACACCCTCTTGCGTCGCGCTCGGCTCATGTCACCTCACCGCCGGGTGAAACGTCGCCATGCCGATGGCGTTGCGGTTCCACTTTTCTGCCGAGGCGAGGCCGAGGTAGAGGGCGACAGTACCGTTTCCGACGAACAGGAACGGGGTCGGGTGGCCGAAGCGGTCGTGGACGCCGCCGGCCGGCAGGAGAAGCCGACGGTCGACGAATTGGGTGGGGGTCTCCCCCACCGCCACCCAGGTCCCATCGTGCTCCTCGTGCAGGAGCACGTAGAGCCCGTCCACCCGGGTCACGTTGATCGCGCCGGCGTTGTCGAGCACCGGCTCCGGGTGCGTCGTGAAGTGGAGGCCGTCGTCCGAGGTCGCGACCCCGACGTGGCGAGGCGCGCCATGAGCCTCCTCGGCCTTCCCGTCGTACCACAGGGTCACCCGGCCGTCCTCGACCATGGCGCTCGGACGGGCGATCTCGAGGCCGTCCCAACGGCCTCTCCACGGGGTCAGGACCTGCCGCTGGATCTCCCACTCGCCGCGCTGTCGCTCGCGGGCAAGGTAGACACCGCAGTGCTCGCCGCCGGCGGAAAAGTAGAGCTGGCGAACGCCGCCGAGCTCGACCACCGAAGGGTCGTTGACGTGGCGGAAGCCGCCGCAGTCGACGGTCACCCCCCTCTTCGCCCAGGTGAAGCCGTCGCGCGACTCGGCGCGGTGGATGCGGTCGCGACCGTCCCTCCCCTGGGCGCCGTAGAGCATCTCGAAACCGCCATCCGTCATGGCCATGACCCAGGGAGCGTAGGCGTTGGCGAGGCCTTCCGACGGCACCTCAGGGTCGGCCCGCAGCACCGGCTCGGGAACCAGCGTCCACGAGCCCGGGTGGAGGATCGAGTCGAGCAGACAACCGGGCTTGCCGACGGTCCAACCAGCCGGCGTCTCCCCGGCCCGAGAGAGGATCTCCCAGACCCGCCCCGCCACCTCGGCCACCGAGAGGCCGTCGGTCCACACCCGGGTCGGCGCCAGGCTGCGGTAGAACGGGCCCGGCGCATGGAGGGTCAGACGCTGGTGCTCGACGACCGTTTTGAACGGCGCCGGGCAGGGCTTGCTCCGGCTTCGCCGGACCAGCTGCGGCAGGGTCGCCAGGAGGTGGACGGCGACCACCGGCAGGGGACGCGAGGAACCGAGCCCGGCGAGCATCCAGTCGACGCAGTGATCGAGGTAGAACCACTCGTCCACCACGACGTCGCCGCCCTGCTCGAGCAGACGCCTGGCCTCCGCCCCCAGGTCGCGGTACAGGCTCTCGAGCTGCTCGAGGGTCAGGCGGTCCCGGGGCCAGCCCCTCGCACCGAGGAGCCGGTCGAGGGAGGTGGGCCTGGCCAGGCCGAACCGGCCCAGCTCCCGCGCCACGGCCGACTTGCCCGCTCCGGAGGTTCCCATCAGCAGGACGAGGCGTCCCATCGAACGCAAGTGTACCCGGCTTTGACACCTCCGCCACGGCCTCGACGCGGGCACATCGCCCGCGCCACCAGGGGCCCCGACGGTGGCGTGGCCGTCCCGGCCGCGCGGGTGGGGGACCGGGCCGATCAGGGCTCCGGACCCGCCACGGCCTCGACGCGGGCGAGACGCCCGCGCCACCAGGGGACCCGACGGTGGCGTGGCCGTCCCGGCCGCGCGGGTGGGGGACCGGGCCGATCAGGGCTCCGGACCCGCCACGCCCTCGACGCGGGCGAGACGCCCGCGCCACCCCCCCCAGCGACCTCGTTGGTGGCGTGGCCGTCCTGCTCGCTGAACACGGGACCGGGCAGCACGGCGTCTCGTCCGCGGTGCCCTCACGCCTCCAGACTCGTCGCCCAGCGTCAAGGCACACGCTAGAATTCACCGCATCGCCGGGCCTCGACGGCGTGGGCTCGGATGTCGCACGCGGGGTGCACGAGAGCCGACCTTGAAGTGACCGGAACACACCTGATGGCTGGCCAGACTTCCGTCGACGAACGCATCGCTCGGCTCTCCCCCGAGGTGGACGCTCCGCTGCGTGCGGAGCTCGAGTCAGTGCTCCGTACCCTTCGCGATGCGGGCAACCCGGTTGCGGTGATCGTCGAGCTGTCCCGGCTCAGTCTGCTGCTCCTGGACCGAGTCTTCTCGGCCGCGGGGACCGTCAGGACCAGCGACAACCTCTACCAGTGCATCCTGAGGGCCGGCGCCGGCAAGGACCGCGATCCCCGCGTCGAAGGCCTCAGGTTGGTCCCACGGACCATTCTCGAGAACCTCGACACGATACGCCGCTGGTCCAACCCACTGGACCACGCGGACCCCACGATCCCGGAACCCACGTCGGCCGACGGCGAAAACGCAATCGGGCTCTTCCTCAGGGTCCTGGAGTGGTTTTCGTGCGACTACCAGCACGGACCCCGGATGGCGAGCCCGTACTCCGAGCTCGCCTCGCCGGTCAGTCTGAAGCAGGAGCTCGAGCAGCTCCGACGCGACCTCCTCGACCGGTACGAGCAGCGGAGCTGGCACACGCGGCGCGAGGCGGCGATCGTGGGGCTTCGCTTTCTCGAGGCCGACCACGGCTTTCGCGATCGGGTCGACGAGGCGGACGCGCTGCGCAAGCTCTTGGGCGACCAGACGGTCAAGCTGATCTGCGTCGTCGGCCGAGGCGGCTTCGGCAAGACCAGTCTCCTGTCGAGGGTCTGCTCGGAGATCGAGCGGGGTAATCTGCGCCTGTCGCCGGAAACCAGCTCGGGGGCAGACGGCATCGTCTACGTGAGCTGCCGTGGGAGCCACCGGGTGACCCTGCAGCGCCTGGTGGACGACCTGGGACGCATGCTGGGGAGTCCCCACGACTCGGAGCTGCACGCCATCTGGTCCGATCCCCAGCGGTCGCTCGAGGACAAGATCTCCACTCTCCTCGGCCGGCTCCGCCGGGGGTGCTACCTGCTGGTCCTGGACAACCTCGAGGACGCTCTGGGGCCGGACAGTCTGCTCGTCGACCCCGACCTGCAGGCCTTCATCGAGGCCTGCACCTCGACCCCGCACGCACTTCGCCTGCTGGTGACCAGCCGGGCGCAGGTTGTCGTCCGGGGGCCCGGGGCTCGAGCGGCACGCTCCATCCCCCTGGACCGTGGCCTGCCGCTCGAGGAGGCCGTCCACCTACTGCGCGAGCTCGACCCCACCGGCACCCTGGGCTTGAAGTCAGCACCTGACGCCATCCTCGAGCCACTGTGCCGGCGATGCCACGGCATCCCGCGCGCCCTCGAGATGGTCGCCGGAATCCTCATCAGCGACCCCCTCGCCACGCCGGAGGCGCTGCTTCATGATCAGGAGCTTTCCGCCGCGCAGGTAGTCAAGGGCCTGGTGGAGGACCACTTCCAGCGCATCGGTGACAGCGAACGACTGGTCATGCAGGCGCTCGCGGTGTACAACCTCCCCGTCCCGCGCGTCGCCGTCCGCTTCATGCTCCAGGATCTCGCGCCCGAGGTCGACGTCGACACGACCTTGGCGCGTCTCGTTCGGAGCTTCTTCGTGTCCTCGAGCCGGGCCCGAGGGACCTTCGAGCTCCACCCCATCGACCAGCAGCACGCCTACGACGTCCTCGTGCGTCAGGGGCATGAGACATGCCGGCGGTGGTATCGCCGCGCGGCGTCGTTCTGGCGCGAGCTGAGACCTCCCCGAGAGCAGTGGTCTGCCCCGGGCGACCTCGAGCCCCTGCTCGAGGAGTTCAACCACCTCGTCGCGGCTGACGAGCTCGAGGCAGCGTTCGCCCTGTACCGAGAAGCGCAACCTCTCCTGTCCGACTGGGGGAGCCTGTCGCGCGTCGCAACCATGTCTCGGCGCCTGCTCGGGTCCCCCCTCCCCCCTCACCTCGAAGCCGCGGTGTGGCTCGACCTGGGGGATGCCCACGTCCACCTCGGTGACCTGACCGCAGCCGAGGCGTCGTTCACCGAGGCCCAGAGGCTCGCGGACGCCCTCGGGGAAGCCCCGGCACTGGCGCGGGCCGTCGGTGGGCTGGGCACCGTCCTCATGGACCGGGGTCGACCGGACGAGGCCATCCCCTGTTTCTCGAGAGCCCTCTCGATCTCCGACGACCGGGTCGAGCCTCGCCAGCGCGGCACCTGGCGGCTGTACCTCGGCCAGTGCCACCTCTTCCGGTCGAGATTCGACCAGGCCCTCGACCTTTGGGCTGAAGCGCTGAGCGACGCGGTGCAGCGCCACGACCCCTACCTCGAGGTGGTGGCGAGCTCCTGGCCGGCACGAGCCCTCGTTCGAACCGGCCGCACCCGCGAGGCGCTCGAGCTCGCGCGAAACGGCGTCGACCTGGCACGGGATGGCGGATTTCGCCGGCTCGAGGTCTACCGGCTGATCCACCTGGCGGAGATCCGGTGCGAGACCGGCCTGGACCTGGGTCGCGTCGAGGAGGATGCGCTCGATGCCCTGCGCCTGGCCGAAGAGCTCGAGGACAGCCAGGGCGTCATGAAGTCCACCCGGGCGCTGGCCGACGTCCTTCACCTCCTCGGTGAGGCAGAACGGTCGGAACGCCTCCTGGTCGAAGCTCTCGAGGCGGCGAGGAGGTCCAGGCGCTCCCACTTCGAGGTCTCGGTGCGGACCAGCATGGCCGAGGTGCTGCTCACTCTCGACCGTGTCGATGCGGCGGTCGCCGTGGCCGAGGAAGCCCTCCGCCTGGCCGAGGGCCTGGGCGACCTCTCCGCCCGAGCGATCTGCCGCTGCGTTCTCGGCGCCGCAATCAGCGAACAGGGTGACCTCGACCAAGCCCGAGACACGCTCACCCCGGCCCTGGATCAGGCGGTGGGCTCCAGAGACGCGCTCACGATGGGGCGTGCCGCCGGGGCCCTGGCCGAGGTTGAGCTCGCCGGGGGGCCGATCGACGTCGCTCTGGCTCACCTCGAGACCGCCTCGGATCACGCCGCAGCTCCCCTCGCGAGTCGGGCCACGGTCCTCCTCGGGCTCCTCGCCGACCCTCTCAGCTCGGACGCCCGGCAGCGCCTCGCCCGGGGGGAAGTAGCCTGCCGCGAGCTGCTCGGCCAGCAACCGCGACTGCTCTCCGTGGCGCTGGACCTGGCGCTGGCCGAGGCGGCAACCGGGGCCACCGAGCGGGCTCTCGGGACCCTGTCGGCGGCACTCCTGCGCCGACCTCAGCGCACACTCCTGAAACGACTGCGCCGCGACCTGGGTCTGGCCGCAGCTCACGCCGGGGTCCACACGTTTCTGGCGCTGGTCGACGAGGCTCTGGCGGCGACCACCGCGCCGCCCGCCGCCGGCGGCTCGGACCACTGAGCCCGCGTGGAGGGCCCATGCGGGTGTCCTCGGTGGCGTGGCCGTCCCGGCCGCGCGGGTGGGGGAGCGGGCCGCACGGGGCTCCGTGACCGTAGCGACTTCGACGCGGGCGGGACGCCCGCGCCACCAGGGTGCCCAATCCGCCACGGCCTCGACGCGGGCACATCACCCGCGCCACCACGCCCGGGGTGCGCTGCGCTAGGATTCGCCCAATCGGTTCGTGGGGGTGCGAGGTGCTGACCTACCTGGCCCTGTTCTCCGCCCTGATGGTGGCCGTGGTGCTGGCGGCCGTCTACCTGTCCGACCGCTGGGAGCGGGAGCCCCTGGAGTTGGTGCAGGGGTGCTACTCGCTGGGGTTCATGTGTCAGCTCCTGGTGACCCTGCCGGCGGCGGCATGGACCCGCGGCGACGGCTGGTCGGTGGCCCTCGGGGGGTTCGCGGTTCTGGCCACGGCGGTGGCGGTTCCGCTGCACATGGCCCGGCGGGCCGAGCTGGACGAACCCTACGACGGGGTCGTGTACTCGGTGGCCTTCATGTCCGGCGCCGGCTGCCTGGTCCACCTGTCGGGGCTCCCCGCGGTGATCGAGGGCTCCGCTCACCCGCGGCTGTGGAGCGTCGACGTCGTCGGCGTGCGCGACCTGGGGATCCTCCTCGCTTCCCCCGCCGTGGGTCGATTGGCGCTCGCCTACCTGGTCCTGATCGCGGCTGCCGCTCTGGGCGGGGCGGTGTTCGGCTCACTGCACCAGCGGGGAGGTTCGAGATCGGCGATGGTGGGAGCCAGCGCTACAGTGGCGCTGGCGGTGTGGGGGCTCAACCAGGCCCTCGGCCACTGGTGGCCCGTGGGGGGCGGGACGGTCCTGGCAGCCGTCGCGGTCGCCTGGGCGCTGAAGCGTCGCTCCCCGTTCAGGTCCCACGCCGAGCACAGCGAGGGGGACCTGGTGGTCAAGGCGGTCAACTCCGGCTTGCTGGTCCTGGGCTCGGTGACGCTCGCGCTCGTGCTCCTCGCCTGCAGCGACGGCGCCGGCCGCTTCGACGACCTCGTGGGCCCGCCCGCGGGAACCGTCGCCGGACAATTCGGCGAGCCCTGGTGAGGGCGCGATGACGACGCGAGCCCTCGCGACCGCCATCCTCCTGCTGGCCGCCTCGCCCCCCTTCGCGCAGGCTCCCCCGACGGCGTCGGGGGACTGGTGGGAGAACCCCACCTACCCGTCGGCAGAGGCCTCGGTCGCGGCCGCGGTCGCGGCTCTGCCCACCCTCGGCGAAGGGTCGCCCGCTCCGCTGCGGCTGTTCGTGGCATCCAACCTTGCCGACGGCGACGTTCCCGGGCTGGCTCTCGGCGCCTCCCGCCAGACCTTCGACGACGTCGTCGTCACCTACCTCGAGACTGGTGTCGAGGGCCTTCTCGCCCGCAGCGCACTGGAAGCACTGCTGCCGCAGGTCGCGACCGAGCGGCGACGTGTGGCCCGCAGGCTCGCGGTCTTCGGTTTCCCCCCCCACGAGGGGCTGGTCTACCTGCGGCTGGTGGGGCACGTCGGTGAGCTGAGCAGGGCCTCGGACGACGGAACCCGAACCGCCGGGGTCACCCAGTACTGCCGCTACGTGGTCCTCCCGCTGCTCCAGTTCAGCCCGGACGACCTGAAACGGGCGCACGGCACTGCCGACGTCGGCGCGCTGGTTGCCAACTCCCGCCACCAGACCCTGACC
>Ga0068714_10004536_pt1 | contig 15485 bp, 12 predicted proteins | sample MTBNYHSulfiMetaG_FD_62988 | JGI IMG/M metagenome (GOLD analysis project Ga0068714, IMG submission 62988) | Enrichment culture microbial communities from rom New York Harbor, USA that are MTBE-degrading - MTBE-NYH (New York Harbor Sulfidogenic)... | ecosystem: Environmental > Aquatic > Marine >...
CAAAGTATACCCGGGAAAGAAAAGCAAAAACGGAAGTCCCAGGATAATCCGAGCTACGGTGGAAGGGGAAAAAGCGATGACCACGGCAAGCAGGACAGTCAATATACCGATAAGCCAGAGGTCTTTATCTTGGCTAGCTTTCATCCCGAAGTCCCTTTATCTTATTCTAGACTGCATAGCTAAGTCAACCAGCCATTGTTCGGGCGCTTTCAGCAACGTCCACCTGTCATCCCAGACCCTTCACTTCCTGCCACTGCGGGGCACATTCCCTCTTTATCATTGCGAGGCACGCAGTGCCGAAGCAATCTCGTCGAGGCATGGGAGATTGCCGCGTCGCCCGATTCATCGGGCTCCTCGCAATGACCAAAAGAAGTGTCACCAAGGTATTGAACGAGGATAGGACATTGACAGATATCACCGATTCCTGTAGGATGTATTTATATAGGATACGCTGAAAGGGTTAAATAGTGGCGAGGGTTGGAAGTATTAGACCTCTGGTTTTCATTGTGAATGCTGGGAGTCTTTTTTTACATATGCCGGAGCGATGTAAACACCATAACATGAAAGGAGCACAGCATGAGTAAGAAAAAACTGGCGCGAGCCATCGGAGTTTGTGGTATCGCTATTATGATAATAGTAGTCATAACTATACTCCCTTCTTGCGAGTCATCACCGACGCCACCCACTTATGGTCTGGAGTTTGATGGCGAGGATGATTATGTGGATGTCGGGACTATGGGGTATTTTGGTTCTAACATATCTGAGGGGACAATTAGTTTCTGGCTTAAAACAACAAGGACAGAACGGCAAGATGCTTTTTTATTAGTTAGTGGGGAAGCTGCAACATCCTTCGGTGTAACATTTAATCAATTTAATGTTGATGAGATACGATTTATCATAAGAGATGAAGCAGGCAAAAGGTTAGACGCAAGGGTACCTGTCGCTAATATCCTTGATGGAAACTGGCACTTTATTGAGGTTTACTATAAATGTTCAACTAATACAGTAACAATTTCTGCGGATGGAGTTCCTCAATCAGTAACTTATGAGTATCAGGAAACGCCAGCTACTTTTGTTAATTTCCAATATCCTCTTCTCCTTGGGACAATGAATGGTCCAGGAGGTATTAAATATTATTTTCAAGGAACACTCAGTGAGATAAAAATAGACAATGGTGGGGTCGGTGGATACTGGCGGTTCGACGAAGGCTCAGGAATAATAGCTCATGATAGCACGGCAAATAATAATTCTGGCACGCTAGAAGGCGGCCCTGTTTGGTTCGGAGGTGGCGGCTAAGTAGATGAAACTGGCCAGTTCGGCACCGGCAGTTACAGTTTAACAATAGAGGACCTGGAGCCTGACACTTCGTATAGGGTGCGGGCTTTCGGGGAGAATGAGGCAAATATAGGTTACGGGAATACCGTAACTTGTAAGACGCTGGTAGCGATATGAAGGCCCGCTCTTTCTATAGACCCCTCGTAGAGTCGGGGGCTTGTCCCCGACCTTTCTTGTCATTGCCAGCGACGCATGGCAATCCCATGCCACTCCACGAGATTGCTTCGTCGCCTTCGGTTCCTCGCAATGACAAGGTGAGTGTCATTGCGAGCCCTTCGACAGAAGGGCGGGGCAATCTCACGGAAACAACCTCGGTCGAGCAAGCAAAATCAATAGCTATCAATAGCTGATTAAGGGGGTGACATGAATTGGGAAACTTGCATAGTGTCAACACCATAAACCAGCCAAGGGTATCTGTAATCCTCCCCACCCTTAACGAAGAGGCGACCATAGGCAAAGTCATCGACGAAATCCATCAACAAGCCCTGGCACGGAATGGTTACGATGTTGACATCCTGGTTGTTGATGGCAACAGCCCGGACAGGACAAGAGAAATCGCCAAACAAAAAGGTGCTGCGGTCATAATCGAACCAAGAAAAGGCAAGGGCCGGGCAATGCAGGCCGCCTTTCAGGCGGTTGATGCCGACTTTGTCTTCATGATTGATGCTGATTACACCTACCCCGCTACCTATATTCCCGAGATGCTTGACTTGCTGCGAGACGGCTCCAATGTCGTCATCGGGTCGAGGTTGAAAGGTAAAATAGAGAAAGGTGCTATGAGCCCACTAAACATAATCGGCAATCGACTGCTCACCCTGATGGCCAGAATTCTTTATCGCGACAAAACCAGCGATTTGTGCACCGGCTTCTGGGGTTTCCGTGGCGAAGTCCTCAAAGACTTGAATCTTTCCGCCAACGGGTTTGATTTCGAAGCCGACCTGTTCATTCAAATCTCCCGTCGTGGTCATTCCATCGCACACGTGCCCATTAACTATCGCCGCCGTCCCACCAAACAGAAGTTAAATTCATTCAAGGATGGCTTCAAAATAGGCTGGAAATTAATCAGGGACAGATTTATCGGACAATGAGCGGTCATGAAGGTAAAACCGCAAACCATACTGTTGAAGCAAGGCAGCGATAAGATACATTTTAAGCAGGTGAAAGGATGTTGGCTATTAGCCTCTCTAGGATATCCATAGTCACCACTTGTTACACTGTGGATAGCCCTAGGGACATAAGCAACGACCAATTTATTACTTAGAACCGACCGGGTGAACACACAGCTATAAGCCAAGGTGGTAAATGGCAAAGGTCTGCATAATCGGTCCGTCTAAGAGGTTTTTCAGCGGCATAAGTGCATACACTATCTGCCTGGCTAATGCCTTATCGAAGGGCAATGACGTGTCAGCGTTGCTGCTGCGGAACCTCTTACCTAAATTCCTGTACCCGGGAAAAGGGCAAATCGGCAGGATAGACCATTCGCTCCGGTTTGCCCCGGGGATACTGCCATTTGATGGCATGGACTGGAACTCGCCGTTTAGCTGGCTCAAAGCCTACCGCTTCCTCAAGCAACAAAAGCCTCAGGTCATAATAATGCAATGGTGGACTTCCTCAGTGGCTCACATGCAATTATTCTTAGCGATTGCCAATAGACTGAAAATAAAAGCCAGGCTGATACTGGAAATGCACGAAATAGTTGACCCTTTAGAAGAGAGAATTCTGCCCATTCGCCTGTATTCCAGGATAATAGGTAGATTGCTGATGAGAATAGCCGATGCCTTTGTTGTTCATGCAAGTTCCGTGAAAGACCAGGCAGTCAGAATCTACGGTCTTAAGGAAGATAATGTGTTTGTGATACCGATGGGACTTTATGATGCATATTATATGGATGGCGACGAGCAGATGGCAAAAGATAAACTCGGAATCTCTGAGGAATTTGTCATCCTCTATTTTGGGCTGATAAGGAAATACAAGGGCGTGCCCTGCTTGGTTGAGGCATTCAATAAGCTTCCGCCTGATATAGCTCTGCGCTCCAAGCTGGTTATTGTTGGTGAGGATTGGGGAGACGAGCCTTCTCTGGGTGACACGATAGGAGCTTTGCCATATAAAGGACAAATCACTTACAAGCCCGAGTTTGTCCCTGATGAAATGGTTCCTGTATATTTCACGGCTGCAGACGTGGTGGCATTGCCATATATGAGAACTTCAGGCAGTGGTGTAGCCAACATTGCCATGGCTTATGGCAAGCCCCTTATTATTTCCGACATTGAAGCTTTGCGGGAGTCTGTTAGAGATTATGAAGGAGTGATGTTCACGCCCGTTGGTGATTCAGCAGCGATAGCGGAAAGGCTTATGCAAATTTATCGTGAGCATAAATCAGGAAAGCCTTTGATTTATAGCCCTCCACAGAATACTTGGGATGAGGTTGCTAAGCGGTACGAGCTCATTTTCGCTCGGCTAGAGGTAAGCAAGTGAAGTGTACCGGCTTCACAAGAAGAATCTGGGAGTCATTCGGCTCCACAGCTGATAAAAGAGATGATTACCTCCGAGGACTTTATCTTTGGCTGCCACAGTGAGGCACAAAGATAGGTACCTCGATATAGGTTGCGGCACGGGACAAAATGCCATTGTATTTGGGCAAGACTGCGAATCAGTTCACTAGCAAGCTGTACAAGCCATTTGGTAGAAAAATCTTTGAGAACGCCGATAGGATTATTGCAATTTCAAATTATGAAAATCAGCTTTTGTTCAGGGATTTTGCCATAGAAGAAGATCAGATTAGTGTCATTCCACCGAAGATAAATTTGGCAGCGTTCAGTAACCTAGAAATGGTATTGAGAGAGCCTAAAACCAATTTGTGTATAATAGCAGAACTTGTTAGGGAGTAGACGAATATCACCAAAAAGGACATGGCAATAGTAGATATCGAAGAATAATGGAGGTGCGTGTCTAGAAGATGAAGCTGCATAACCTTATGCCTTCGACATGGATTAGCAAGGTCTACGAAATAGGGTATAGCTTCCACATGACAAGACGGCTAGAGACGAGACTGTTACAAAAATGGATAGCTTTTGACCGCGGTGATCGGGTTTGTGATATTGCCTGTGGAAAGGGTATCATGGATTTGATGATATCGAAAAGGTTCGCCATATGCTATGGCATCGATTTTGACAGGGAAAATATAGATTTAGCCAAGCTTGTTAACCAAAACAATTCTAATGAATTCATAATTGGTAATGCTGAATATTTGCCTTTCAAGTCACACAGCTTTGATAAAGTCGTCTGCAATTGTTCTCTGGAGCACTTTGCTAACGATACAAGAGCCCTCTCTGAGATGAGCAGGGTATTGAAGTCGCAAGAGCTCATATTTTTAACTGTGGATAGCTTTTCATATAGCGGGATAACCGACAATTTGAGGGAAATGCATAGGAAAAAGGAGGCGGTTGTCAATTTTTACGATTTTGATAGCCTGAGCATAAAACTGGAAGGCGCTGGACTTTGTGCTATAAGGAAGCAATACTATATAAAATCGAAAGGTGCAAGTTTTTTTATTAGAATTGGAATAAAGTTGAATTTTGGGGTTGCTTTCCTATTAATATTCCCGATTGCGTATCCCGTTACGCTTCTCCATGATCGCCTTTCTAGCGATGAAGGAGGATATTGCTTGGCTGTCTTAGCACAGAAGAGGAGAAACTAAATGAGAATTCTTCAGGTATGCCCAAAATATTATCCCAGCCATTGGTGGCACGGAAGAATCCATGAGGAGAATTAACAATATAATATACCACAATACAACGGAGGCGATATGAAAAACCGGCGAATTTCCATATTCGGCTTGGGGTATGTCGGACTGACGAATGCGGCTTGTTTTGCTGCAAAGGGGCATAAAGTTATCGGCGTGGATGTAAAATCGTGGAAAGTAAACGAACTCAATCAAGGACAGGCTTCGGTGATGGAGGAAGGGCTAGGCTCGCTAATCGACGGGGCTGTTAAGAAAGGTCTGCTCAGTGCTACTACTGACACCAAAACGGCCATATTGAATTCCGAAATCTCGCTCATCTGTGTAGGAACCCCGTCTAACAGCAGCGGCGGCATTGACCTGACCAGCATAGCCAGAGTCGCCGAGGACATAGGAATAAGCCTCCGGGATAAGAATGATTATCACCTCGTGGTGGTGCGAAGCACAATTATTCCCGGGACAACCGGCACGACTATCATACCCCTGCTGGAGAGAAAGTCCAGACGGAAAGCCGGCGCGGACTTCGGAATCTGCGTCAATCCAGAATTCCTGAGAGAGGGCAGCATGGTTGAAGATTTCATAAATCCAGAGATGATACTGGTTGGCGAGCCGGATAGAAAGTCGGGCGACCTACTCGAGGAATTGTACAGTGATTTCGGTGCCAAAATCAGGCGAGTCGATATTAAAACGGCGGAAATGGTGAAGTACGTTTTCAACGCATTTCATGCCATGAAAACAAGTTTCATCAATGAAATCGGCAATATATGCCAGGCAAACGGCATAGATACCCATGTGGTAAGCGAAATCCTGTGCTCAGACCACAAATTAAATATATCGCCGAAATACCTCAAGCCCGGATTTGCTTTTGGCGGGTCATGTCTGCCCAAGGACCTGAGAGCCATGATAAATCAATCCAGACAGAGCGGCTACACGCCGCATCTACTAGAGAGCGTGCTCAGGGTCAACGAATCTCAGAAAGAAAAGGCAGTCTCCCTCATAAAAACGATGGCAGGTCCGGATATTGAAAATAAGACAATAGCAATAATAGGAGCAGCGTACAAGGAAAACACGGATGACATCAGAGAGTCGCCGGCGGTTCATCTCATCCGGGAACTTATAAAGGGCGAATCTAAAATCAAGGTATACGACCCGCTGTCGCTGGATAATCTGCGAGCACATTTTGAAGACAGGATCATATACAGTACCAGCTTGGAAGAGACACTCACTGGTGCTGATCTATGTGTAATAGCACTTAACTATGTGAGGAGTGATGAGTTAGGCAGTCTCATTAATTTAATGAACGGAAAGAATATCCTGGACATGGTAGGAATTGCCGGCTACAATGAACTGAGTAAGAGACCTGATGTAAACTATTTTGCCATTTGCTGGTGATCGTGACAATATTATGTTGAGATATTTCCAGGGCAATCCTTCAGTTGGGACTGAGCGGCGCAGAGATAATAGCCTAAAGTCACAGAGCCTCCAGGTGGTCTTGTCACAATGAAAATACTTCAAGTTTGTCCACGCTATTATCCCGATATAGGGGGAGTTGAAACCCGCGTTCAGAGTATGAGCGAGATGCTGGCCCATGACCACGATGTAACCGTCTTCACCACCGATTGCACTGGGAAGTTGCCGAGAAACGAACAAATAAACGGCGTACTGGTCAGGCGGTTCAAGGGGTATTCTCCGAACAACGCTTATCATGTCTCTCTTGCGATGCTGAGGGAGCTCAGGAAATCCGAATTTGATATTGTCCACGGGCATAACTATCATGCTCTCCCTTTGTACTTCTGCCGGCATACCAGAAGAAAGGGGTTTGTAGTAACACCCTCCTACCATGGACATGGGCACACACCATTTCGCAACCTTGTTTTTACGGCATATAACCAGATGGGAGCAAGGATATTTCGGGACGCTGATAAGATAATAGCGCTTTCTAATTATGAAAAGGAACTCTTGCTTAGAGATTTTGCCATTCATGAGGACAAAGTTCAGCTAATTCCGAATGGACTCAATTTAGAGGAATTTGAGGATTTGATAAAACAGGGTAAAGGAGGGACAATCTTATGCGTGGGCAGACTGGAAGAATACAAAGGCATACAGCATGTAATCAAGACACTACCGCTGCTAAGTGAGAGCTTCAGCTTACAAATAGTAGGCAAAGGACCTTACAAGAAGGAGTTGGTCAAACTGGTCAATGCGCTGGCGCTAGACACGAGAGTTGAGTTCTGTCAGGACTTACCAAGAAAACAGCTACTGGAAAAGTATGCTGCAGCAAGCGTATTTATTCTGCTGTCGCAAGCTGAAGCTTTCGGGAATGCTGTCGCTGAGGCCCTGGCTTCAAAGACCCCGTGTATTGTAGCTACGATATCAGCTTTAAAGGAATGGGTGGACAACAAGAATTGCTACGGGATAGACTATCCTGTAGACAGCAACAAGCTGGCTGAACTAATAGTGAAGGCAGTCGCTGTAGAGGTCAAAGGAATCAAGCTGTGGAGTTGGGAAGAGGTGGCACGACAAACAGCTAAGATATATGAGGAGCTAATCTGATTACGAGCACTGAGGAAACGGCAAGAAGAATCATTGGTTTCGAGCATTGTTACATAGAAGCATGGACAATGAGAGGAAATGAACAGCACCAAATTTAAAGGATTGCTGTTATTACCACCGTGTATTTTACTAACGATTGTCCTCGTTACTTTCGTCTGGGATAAACAGCCCACCATTTATCCATATCTGATAGTGGCTATTGCGTTGGCCAGCGTGGTAGTCTTCTCCATCATAGGCTACCATAGAGGACAAGTAAGTAAATTCACAACCGTCTTCTTGATACTAATCGTATATGTCTTGCTACGAAACGTCCAATTTATTGCCACCCACTACTCAGCTATGGAGCCGGGAGACGTCGTTCAAGAATATGCGGTAATCAACACTTTTTCACAGGCGGGACAGTTATCCGTTATTCCACGGGGGGAGTTCTCCATAATGCTCACCTGGTATTCTTCATGGCCCGCCCTTCATTCGCTGTCTTTGGTTTTCGCTAATGTTTTAGGTATAGAGCTTGCCAAGTTACCTATGGTTTTGCCGACGATCCTAGGTATGATTGGATTCGCCTTTGTTTACCTATTGGCGAACGGACTGACCGAAAGCCTGAAGCTGAGTAAACTGGTAGTGCCGATAGCTCTATTATTGTATGCCATTTCTCCTGAGGCGATATACTACGGCTTCAAGTTTGTGCACCAGGGCATGGGCACAATGCTTGTCCTTGTCCAGTTTTATCTGATTTACAAATATCTTATCAATCGCGACGTGAGAATACTGGCATTAGCCATATTGAATGCACTACTGCTGGTTGCCACACATCATTACACGTCGTTCGTCTTTGTTGTTTATCTTCTGGCTTTTGCCCTGCTGACTCTTGTCTTAGCTCTAGTGGCGCGCCGGATTGCGAAGACCGACTGGCTGGCAAGTCTGGCCAAGCTCCGCAACCCGGCAATTGTACTGGGTTTAGTAGCCCTGGTGACATCGGGAGCTATATTTGCGTGGTGGAGCACCGCGGGAACAATCCTTATTGAGGGTCAGGCTATAGATGTGATAGGCAAGCTCAAGCAGATTGTGGGACTATTTATCTCAGGGGTTATACCGCCCGCCGTTGGTGCTTCAGCCCCGCCCGATATTGTCGCTTTAGCACCGCCCGCGGAAGTTAAGGCATTCATAGACATGACACCGTATTTCCCAAAATACCTGTATCCGCCGGAACTCACGCCGCCCTGGGTCGGTTTGCTCTGGGTGAGAGATTTCCTCGTATATGCGCCGGTAATTTTCGGCTTTGTCTGGCTATTTAGAGAGAAGTTTAGGAAGAGGCTTCACGATTTTAAAGAGCTAGTGATTTCTTATTTCTTGGTCTTCTCTCTTAGCTGCTTTGGAGTGCTTTTCTTATTAGAGCTATTCATAAGCCATGTAGAGCCCTACCGTGTAGTTCTCTTAAGCCTGCCTTTTATTGCCGTTTGCGGCGCCATCCTTTATGCTGAGATGCTATCCCGTAGAAAGTGGCTACTGTATATTGGTTCCGGCCTACTGGTTTTTGCAGTTACCATGAGCTTCCTGGGGTTGTGGGGACACATGCATGCGCCAGTTCACCTGTATTCATCGGTGATAAGTCATCAAGAGGTTGGTGAAGCCGCCCCACTTGATGAAAAACATTACTCGTTGCAGGCTTTCGTCGACGGAAATCACCTCGCCGACACGGCGGCTGCGATAGTATCTGATCACAACGCCTTTCTATATCTTATTCTTTCGCCAGAACAATATCATAAGTTTGGGTTAGGAGATCAGCAGCTGGTTTCCGGGCTTAAGAAAAAGATTGACTCTGCTGATAATCTGATGGTAGTGGATTTTAATACCAATTTATATTCTTACTATAGTAGGTCCTCCGGTAGGATAGGGCCAGATAAGGCGCGAGAGATCCGGAAACAATATCACTCTATACTCGAGAATAGTTTGAATAAAGTATATGATAGTACATTCGAGGTGTGGTTGACCAGCTGAGAATCTCACACTATAAATCAGCTCCAAAGATATCAAAAATATCTGGGGAGTGCAGCATCGTCAGAGTGTGCGCAATTCTTCTTCTTTCATGTTCATAACTCACTATGAGTTTCTCTAGCTTGCCAATTATTTCACCTGTATCCATCTTGTCCCTTATATCAACATAGTACTCCTGTTGTCCTACTGTTTCCAGCAACTCCTGGTATTTTACCGCCCACCCGATAACTAAGGCAGGCACTCCACTTTTGTATGCATGCACTATAGAGTGGTATCGCGAGGCTATGACGAAGTCAAATCTCCCTACGAGATTTTCAAATTCGATGGCGCTTAGATCGTCGGGTATAAGCCTAACGCCGGTTTCATGTGCAAAAAGATTCTTGAGTTCCTCAATTATCCCTAAATCTTCATAAGAGTGCCTCATGAGATAGACGGTCTTTTGTGCAAGTAGCAATTTCTGGATAACGGAGCAGTAGATTGAATTAAAAGCATCCCTACTGATTCGTTCCAAAACCCTCTCATTAGGAATAACAGCCACCGAATCAAGTGCAATCTCGATATCCCTGGGTTTTACTTTAATAGCATATATGTTGTTCAGGTCGTAGCCCTTATTGGTAAGAACTATATCGTAACTTTTCGCCACGTTTTTCCGGGTAAATTTACGCACCCACCTCAGGCCGTCTATCTCGCGTATAAATATTTTTCGGGGGTAGGGCAAATACAATTTCATCAGGGGATATAAGAACAACTTTTGCACTAGGCTATAGTTGAATGGCCCTATAGACTGTGGGAAAATATAGTACGCAACCGAAAACCTCTTGGCAATTACTATGCCTAAAAGATAACTAATTGAGATAAGAAAGCCCCACTGCGAAGTTAGCCCGTAGCCGCTCAAATCAATGAAATAATGAGCATTTTGAATGACCCCTCTTACATGCTCTACCTGGCGTTGCGAACTTCCCCCAGGTGCTATTTTCCTGAGCAAAATATCGTGAGCACCCAGCAACCCCATTTTTATGTTTATGTCCCACGGCAAAATGGTGAATTTATACCTGTTTTCTTCTTTGTCCGTTCCTTGGAACCCCCGAGGTGTCAGTAGATAAATATCTTTGCTAGGGAAGCGCCTTCTCAATCTGTCCACCGTTGTAAAAACCATGGCTTGAGCCCCTTTGTTGGGAAAATCCGCAATGATAACAATATTTCGTGCCCCAGCTTTACTGGATATGGATTCTCTCCTGAACTTTGTGTGCAAAAGGTCTCGGAGAACCGCAATTCCAAGCATAGCCGCCAATAGTGCTATTTTCGATATGGTATACAACTTTGCTGCTATACCTGATGCAATCAAGTACAATCTTATCCTGCTAAACTTGTAATTCTCACCCCAGCCGATTAACTTCCCCTGTATAGATAATCTCGTTGCCGTCAATTTGCCGATTCCGCTGGGGGCAGTCACACCTGGACAGAGTTTATTTTTTCTTATCATTATTCGCATGCGCTCGAAGTTATGTTTCTTACCAGTTATTTGATGAGCTCTCCTTATTGTTTCCATGCTCTCTTTTTGCAGGGTAAACAAATGCGAATATTTCTTAAAAACTTCATTTCCTTTGGCAGTTCTTACTATTACACTCGACCTTCCGTGAAAATCCGCTTCTCCCTCAACATAGCAGTCGCCAAACGAAATATCAGCCAGTTGATTCAGCTTGTCAGTGCAAAACAGGCATCTTTTCAACTGAAACACGGTTTTTAATCGCATTCGCACGCTTCTATCTACAATCAATTCTCGGCCTGAATTGAAACATAGCTTGGAATTACCAGGCCATCCGTGTTTTTCCTTTGTCCTGAATTCAAATTTAACGAGTTCTTCGCCCGTCCTAGCATAGGCATCCTCAAAGTACCTGATAATGTTAAAATTTAAAGTCTTGTCGCAGAATAACCCCAGGAAAAGAAGATTTCCCTCGGATAGCTGCTTGCTGTCTGCGTATTTCTTAATTCCGCGCACCTGGCAGGGTGTGCCCACAACTATGAATTTTTTGGATTCTCCGTGCTCCTCGAGCGCCTTTATTACATTATATACAGATGCCGGAATATATTTGGAACCGGCGGAGTCCAATATTTCACTTATTTCTGCTGTCTCCCTCAACCGAGCCGGTTGGCCACTGAAGTTAACAAAAGGTAGAACGAAGGCAGCATCGAACTCCTTATGTTCTATCAACTCGACAATTAGGCCTGTAACCAGCCCACCGCTGGTTGAGTTTTTTCTGATGGCCAGGTCATTAATATATGCAGTGTAGATACGTAGCCAGGACCCATCAAACATAGACTCAGAGCATTTCTTATGTCTCAGGTTAAAAGGATCAAGGTCGATACCGGGACAAATTTCCAAGCACACCCCACAGCCTGTACATCTTCCATAATCAACCACGGGCAGAAACTGACCGCGGACATACTCCATGGCAACGGCTTCTTGCGGACAACTTGCTGAGCAAATTTCACAAGAGAGGCAAAGTCCTAATTCTCTCGTTTTCGTTATATCTGAATTTCCCAACCTAACTCCCACCTCTCGAGTCATACCCTTCTGAAAGCATCTGCTTGCCGATTCTTTTCTATTCATATTATAGAGGAGCTAATAGGGACAAGGCAATCTTTGGTAAGGTGGGGTGAACCCCGCGACTTGAGATTGCCACGTCCCGATTACATCGGGACTCGCAATGACGTTGGGGGGTAGGAATTAGATACGGGTAGGTGGGGGGATGAGCTTTCTGGCGGCGAGAATATAAATTGCCACGATTAGCTGCGCTCCGAGCCAGGCGTAGCCAATGCCGATTATGCCGGTTAACGGCAGGAGGAGATAGCTTACGACCAGCATACATATGGCTATAAACCCCCAGATTATTATCAGCTCCCTTATCTTGCCGGTCACCCTGAGCATGCTTGTGTAAATATAATTAATCCCCCTGGGCAGGCTGGAAAGGCAGAGGACCCAGAGCAGCGGCAGGGCGTTCAGTGAGTAGCCTTGACCGAAGACAAGGAGCAGCCATTTGCCGACGGCTGCCAGCAGTATTGCGGCGGGAATGAGCAGCAGGAAAGTGGACTTGAGTGATTTGACGACGTTCTCCCTTAACCGGTCTTCAAATTGCGAACCTTCGGCGAATAGGGACCGTGAGACTCCTGTTGCAATGGCAAAGAGCAAGTTAGCCATCATCCAGGCGATGTAGAAATAGGCGTTCTGCTCGGCGCCGAGAAGATTGACCACCATGAGCGGCAAGATATAGACAGGAGCGAGTAACAGCAGGTTGACCAGGTAATTGCCACCGGAGTACCGCCACTGCTTTTTAAACAAGCCTAGGTCGAGGGCCGGCCGCGGCCGGTAGCCGTCCTGGACTCTGGGCAGAAAAAGGAGCATGGCAATAGCCAGAGCGACAGCCAAAGCTATGCCCCAGGAAACAACCACGCCGAAAGTCTGGAAATAGAGAGCGAGGAGCAAAGGCAGAGGAAGCTTGAGCAGGGAGAAAATGGTGTTCTTAGACAAGGTAAAGCCAGCTCTCCTTTTAGCCAGGAAAGCGGACTCAATCGACAGTGACAGCGTCCATAATACGGCGAAAAACAGGAAGGCAAGGCAGAAGATGGCGTTTTCCCTGACGAAGCTCAAGGCCGGAGACCAGATGCCCAGGCCGGCCAGAAAGATGGCAGCCGCCAGCAGGCTGACGATGCTGCCCAGAGTAAAACAGGTGTTTATCATTTTAGGGGGGCTATCGGCCCGGGGCAGGAAGCGGACAAGGGATATATCGAGGCCGGCCAGGCTCAGTACGGCAAGGAGATTCAAAGCCGATATGATGGCAGAGCTGTAGCCCACCACGGCTTCGGAGTAAAAGCGGGCGACGATGAGCCAGAAGAAGAAGCCGGAGAGAGACGTGACGGCGATATTGAGCATGAGGTAAAGGGCGTTGGCGTACAGGGGGGTGGTCAGCACCCGCCTGATTCCCTGCCTTGAGGCGGCTGCCCTCAGGGCTTCATTTATCGTATCGAACGGCGGGAAATCTGGCAGTTTCAATTGTTTGGAGATTATAGCGCTTTTGGTCCGAGATTGTGAAACAGGTCTTCGGCGGAGCCGATATCAAGCCAGGTCTCAGTGAAGATGCGGGCGTGGACTTCATCCTTCTCTATGAGGTGAGCGATAAAGCTGCCCAGGTTATCTCTTTTGCCTTCAGCGCAATAGCGGGACAGCAGGGGAAAAATTCGAGGCGGAAAGATATAAATGCCCGTGGAGACGAGGCTGGAGTGGGGCTGTGCCGGCTTTTCTTGGAACTCAACTATGCGATTGCCATCCAGGCTGACGATGCCGAAATGGCTGGCTTTGCTCATATCGCCGATATCATAGACAGCTACCAGGACATTTTTACCGTTGTAGGCAGAGATGAATTCAGCCAGGCTAAACTCGAAGTAGTTATCACCCGCGATGACCAGGAGGTCTTCGGTGATGTTCTTATTTCTAACCCAGAACTCAAGCGAGCCGACAGCCCCCTTCTTCTGCCCCTCAGTCCAGACATCTTCAATACAAAGCTCTACCTGCCGGGCAGCGCATTTTTGCCAGCGGCGGAAATCAGCTTCAAACTTTCGGTTGCACGAGACCAATATATCGATGTTTCCGGGAACCCTGTCCACGATATGACTCAGCAGCGGCTTGCCTTTGTATTCCAGCAATGCCTTGGCTTTATAGATGGTCAGCGGATAAAGCCTGGTACCGAAACCGCCAGCCAGGATTAAGCATTTCATTTGACGTGCCCAAAAATCTTTATCGCGGAAATCAAAACCTGGTAAATTCTACTAAATTTGGGGCATTTAGTCTTGTTATCTTTTGATCTCAATCTGATACGGTCAGGAACTGCCGAATACTCTCTAACCTTCCCTTGACTAATATAACTCCTGACTCTAGAAAGGAGGCCCGGAAAGCAAAGACGGATTATTTCCTTGCCTGACCGGGCATTTCTGGCGTGAGGTTATCGAAAGGGAAAAGGCTTTTCTGTTGGGAGGAAGAGGACTCGTATTTCCGTTGCCTGAGATTGAAATGATCTAGCTACTGAAGATTTTATGGTAAAATGGAAAAAGATATAGTGCAAATAGATAGAAAGTTAGAAGAGGAGTTGCAGTAGGGTGGAAAGAGTAGAAAAACCTTGGGGCCATGAAATTATGTTTGCCGTTACCGAGAAATACATAGGCAAGATTCTGTTTAAAAAAAGAGCCATCGTCTAAGCCTGCAATATCACAAACAAAAAGATGAGACCTTCTAAGGCTTAAAGGGGAGAGCTAGTTTGATAATTGGGAATGGCAATATAAACAGTATTCTCACTTTGGTGCCAGACTGTGGCTACCACATAGAACTGATGACTATTCACCGGGTAGAGGCGATAGAAGATACGACTCTTGTTGAAGTTTCCACTCACGAAGCGGAAGACGTGGTGCGAATCGAGGATGATTACGGCAGAGCTTCTTGAAGTCCATGATTATACTGCATCCGGATAAGCGCATCAAATTTTTTGAAGCCTTGAAGGAAAGGGGGAAGGTGGTAGCGGTATCCGGATATTTCGATCCACCAACACCAACTCATCTTGTTTATTTTCAAGCGGCAAGAAAGCTGGGGGACTTACTCGTGGTGCTGCTAAATAACGATGCCCAGCTTCTAATGAAAAGAAAGGGGACCAAACTTGAAGGGTGGATAAGATACCCACTTATGGATAGGGCACTAATACTGAGCGAGTTACGTACAGTAGATGTTGTCGTTATATCGATAGATACCGGTAGGGGAATATCGGAAACGCTGAAGATAATCAAACCGCACATCTTCGCCAAAGGCGGAGACAGGAAT
>Ga0068714_10004537_pt1 | contig 15482 bp, 15 predicted proteins | sample MTBNYHSulfiMetaG_FD_62988 | JGI IMG/M metagenome (GOLD analysis project Ga0068714, IMG submission 62988) | Enrichment culture microbial communities from rom New York Harbor, USA that are MTBE-degrading - MTBE-NYH (New York Harbor Sulfidogenic)... | ecosystem: Environmental > Aquatic > Marine >...
ATGCTGCCAAAGATATCCTGGAGCGGCACATCAAGAACAGCAAGATCCGCATTCTCCAGAAGGTAGTACGGCGGGCGTAGGTCGCAGCCGCCCTGCTGCCGGGGCCCCTCCCTGTTCAGTATTGTCTGCCCCGAACCCCTGGACGTGTACATATCGTGCCCTTCTTTCGGACGAGATCTCGATGCCCACAGAGATTTCGTATACAATTAGTGATTTACTGCTTGACAGGTTCCCGAGTATAGGGTAGAATCGGATACGAAATCTCCGCTCGGAGCGCGGGACGCGTGCTGAAGCGACCGGACGGCTGGTTCCGGGTAGACAGGAGGACGCAGGTTGAAAGGGGCTCTTTCCAAAGCGGCCAACATCGCAAAACAGCAGGGAATCTTGCTGGCCTTCATCTGCCTGCTGCTGCTGTTCTCTCTGACATCCGACGTGTTCCTCACCTACAAGAACATCACCCTCGTCCTCCGGCAGATTTCGATTTGGGGTGTCATCGCCTGCGGCATGACCTTCGTGATCATCGGCGGAAACTGGGACCTGTCGGTGGGGTCCCTGACCTCTCTAACCACGGTGGTTGTCATCACCCTGCATGACAAGATCGGTCCTGTTCCGGCCATGATCGTGGCGGTTCTGGTCGGCCTGATATCCGGCGTGATCAGCGGGTACCTCGTGGGCTTCCAGAAGTTGAATTCCCTGATCATTACCCTGGGGATGCTGGGCGTTCTGCAGGCCATCACCCTGATCTACACCGGGGGGAAGTACTCCCGGATCCTGAACCCGGACGACACGTGGTTCTCCTTCATCGGCAGGGGATTCCTGTGGGGCGTCCCCTTCCCGGTGATTCTCCTGGTGGTCATCGGTGTAATCTTCGCGATTCTCCTGAGCAGAACGGTCTACGGTCGACGGGTCATGGCAGTCGGCGGCAATCCCGTGGCCAGCAAGTACACGGGTATCCGCGAGAGCCTGGTGGTCATGAGCACCTTCATGTTGACCGGGATTGCCACCGGAATCGGCGGGATCATGCTGGGCTCGAGAATGATGGCGGCCCAGAACTACATCGGGGAAGGGTACGAGTTCCAGGTCATCACCGGTGTGATCCTCGGGGGAACCAGCCTGACCGGGGGTGAGGGGAACATCTTCAAGAGCATTATCGGGATCGTGATCATCGGCATGCTGAACAACTGGTTCATCCTGATGGGGATGCAGTACTACTACCAGTGGACGGCTCAGTGGGTCATCATCTTGGCCGTTGTGTGGCTGGATGTGGCCGCCAAGCGGGGGAAGATGTTAGGGTGAAACAGACAACGAGCGCGAAAAGGCCCTTGGGATCGCTGCGCAGCTTCGTCACGACTCAGCCGATCTGGGCTATCCTGGCCTTCATCTTCGTCGTCGCCAGCATAGCGGAGCGGGACTTTCTGTCTCTGAGCAACCTCAGCAACATACTGCTGCAGTCTGCGCTCAATGGCATGCTGGCCATCGGGATGACCTTCCTGATGATCAACGGCTTCTTCGACCTGTCGGTAGGGACCGTGATGGGTTTTGCCGCCGCCCTGACCATCGGCCTGCAGCCTCACGGGATGGCGGTCGCCATCCTGGGCGCCTTGGGCGCAGGTCTCGCAGTGGGGGCAATCAACGGCTTTTTCGTTACCAAGGTCAAGATCAACGCCTTCGTCGTGACCCTGGCGTCCTTCATCGGCATGAGGGGGCTCATCTTCATCTACACCCAGGAGCGATCCATCGTCGGCCAGATCGACGGGTTCGCCGTGTTCGGAGCGAGCAAGCTCCTGGGGCTGCCGACGCTTGCAGTGATCATGTTGGCGATTCTCGCTCTCGCCGAGTTCGTGCTGAGGAAGACGGGTCACGGGCGCAACACCTACGCGATCGGCGGCAATGCGGAAGCCGCCAGGAATGCCGGTATTCCCGTGGAAAGGACCAACTTCATCAACTTCCTGCTCTGCGGGCTCGGGGCTGCGGTCGGCGGGGTATTCATCGCCTCCAGAATGAACGCCGCCATGCCGACCCTCGGGTGGCCGGACACCAACCTGATCATCATCGCCACTGTCGCCCTGGGCGGCACCAAGCTGCGGGGAGGCTTCGGGAGCATGATCAACACCCTGGGCGGCCTGCTGGCCCTGGGAATCATCAGGAACAGCATGGATCTGCTCAACGTTCCCTCGTTTTTCAATCGGCTGTCCATGGGGATCATTCTGATGCTGGTTGTCTATGCGGATGCCAAGTTCAAGCCGGTGAGCCGATAGGGTCCGGGAAGTGATCGGGGCACTGCGCTTGTTCATGGAAAGGGATGCCGTTGGCATCCTAGTCAAATACCGAAAGGGGAGGATTCTCATGAAGAGGAATCCGGGTTTTCTAGCGATTCTCACAGCGCTCTTGCTTGTGGGCGGTCTCGTTTTCGCGGGAGGTGCCAAGGAAACCTCTGCGGCCGCGGAGGGGGCGCTCACCATCGGTTATGCCGTCTTCAACGTCGGTGTGGACAGCTATGAGACCTATCACAACGAGCATTTCAAGATGGAGTGCGACAAACTGGGGGTCAATCTGATCCAGCTAGACGCCCAGGGGAACGTCACCAGGCAGATCGATCAGGTGGAGAACCTGATGCAGAAAAAGCCCGACGTGATCGTGATCTGGCCCGTGCACGGCAAGGCGATCGTTCCGGTCGTGAAGAAGGCCCATGACGCGGGATTCAAGATCGTCATCGCCAACTCACCGATCGACGAGTCCGGCTTCGACTACATCGTGGCCTACGCGGGACCGGACAACGAGAAGGAAGGTCGCGATGCCGCCGAGATGATGATCGACGCGTTCAAGAAGAGGGGAGTAACCGGCCAGAAGAAGATCGTCGAGCTCATGGGGTTGCCGGGCTACGTGACTGCGATCCAGCGCTCTGAGGGCTTCCAGGAAGTGATCAAGCAGCATTCCGACTTCACCCTGCTGGCCACCGAGCCCACGGACTGGAACCGGGAGAAGGCCACCCGTGCAATGGAGGACCTGCTCGTCAGGTACCAGGATCTCCAGGGGGTGTACGTTGCGGACGACAACCTCGGCATCGGAGCGCTGAATGCGCTCAAAGAGGCGGGACGAGCCAAGGACGTGATCATGACCAGTGCCTGCATCTTCGGGGAAGGCTACGACGCCATGAAGGAAGGCTACATGCATGGAACCTGCTACCAGTACTCCGGGCTGGACGCCATCAACACGGTGCAGGTGGCGGTCAAGGTTGCCAAGGGGGAAGATGTGCCGTTCCTGAGCATGTTCGACTCGCCAAAGGTAACGCCGGAGAACATGGACAAGTTCAAGAGGCCGGAATACTGAGGACGGGACGACCAAGAAGTGTAGCGAATGTGATTGAGGTTCTCCTCCCCGGCAAGCCGGGGAGGAGAGCTCGATCCCACAGAGGGACGGACACGGGTAGGTATCATGGGTGATCCTGGCGGCAACATTCTGGAAATGAACGAGGTGTCGAAGAGCTTCCCGGGGGTCAAGGCACTCGACAGAGTCAATCTGCAGGCCAAAGCGGGAGAGGTCCTGGCCCTGGTGGGCGAAAACGGGGCCGGGAAGTCTACCCTCATGAAGGTCCTGGCGGGGATCTATCGGCCCGACGCCAGGAGCGGCGACATCGTCCTCGACGGCGGCAAGGTGCAGTACTCCAGCCCCCTGGAGGCGCGCAAGGACGGCTTGATCCTGATATTCCAGGAGCTCTCCCTCGTGCCCGAGCTGAGCGTGGCCGAGAACATCTTCCTCGGCAACCTGCCCAGGACCCGCCTCGGTTTGATCGACTGGAAGACTCTGCGGGAGAAGACACGCAAGATCCTGAAGGACATCGAGCTGGATGTCGACGAAATGCAGATCGTTACCCGCCTTTCGATCGCCAAGCAGCAGATGGTCGAGATCGCCCGGTCGCTGTCCCAGGGTGCAAAGGTCGCCATCTTCGACGAGCCCACATCCTCGCTCACGGACACCGAGAAGAAGATCCTGTTCCGCGACATCCGCCGCATGAGGGACGACGGTGTGGCGATCATCTACATCACCCACAAGATGGACGAGGTGTTCGAAATCTCCGATCGGGTGATGGTGCTCCGGGACGGGAAGAACCGGGGCACCCTCGTCACCAGGGACGCCAGGTTGGAGGACATCACCCAGCTGATGATAGGCCGGGTGCTGGACGACTACTTCCACAAGAACCAGGCCAAGAAGGGCAACGAGGTTCTCCGCGTGGAGGACCTGGAGAAGAAGGGCCTGTTCAGCGGGGTCTCCTTCAGCGTCCGAGAGGGGGAGGTCGTCGGGCTGTACGGGCTGGTCGGGGCGGGAAGGTCCGAGATTGCGGAAACCATCTTCGGGATTTATGCCCCCGATGCGGGTACGATTCACATCGGCGGCGAGAAGGCACACATCGGCAATTCCCGGGATGCCGTGCATCTGCGCCTGGGGCTGGTGCCCGAGAACCGGCAGCAGCAGGGGCTCGTGCTCAAGATGTCGTGTGCCGAGAACCTTACCCTCGCAAAGCTGGATTCCATGAGTCGATTCGGGTTTCTGCGCATGGAGGATGAGACCAGGCTCTTCGACGAGTACAAGAAGAAGCTGTCGATCGCAACCCCCGGCCCGGCCCAGAAGGTGGTGAATCTCAGCGGCGGGAACCAGCAGAAGATCGTGATCGCCAAGTGGATGAGCACCACCCCCCGGCTCTTGATTCTCGACGAACCGACCCGGGGGATCGACGTCGGTTCCAAGGCGGAGATACACCGCATCATCGCCGAGCTGGCCGAAGCGGGCATGGCCGTGCTGGTCATCAGCTCCGAGATGCCCGAGATCATGGGGATATGCGACAGGATCATCAGCGTGCGCTCGGGTGAGATCACCGGGGTGTTCTCGGACCAGGAAGTCACGGAAGAGAAGCTCATAGAGGCCATCACGCACACCGCGGGTGTGTAGGCACGAGGGGACACGAGGCATGAACAAGGTTCGGGTCGCGGTTCTCGGCATGGGCCGGCAGGGGCAGATTCATTCCAGGAATCTTGCCTACCGGATCCCGGAGGCGGAGCTCGTCTGTGTGTCCGACCTCTCCGTGGAACGGGCAGCTCAGGTGGGAATCGAAGGCGTGGAGCTCTACGACGACTACCGGAAGATCCTCGCCCGCAAGGACGTCGACGCCGTGATCATCGCCACCTCCACGGACAGCCACGAAGAGGTCATCCGGGCGGCCGCCGCGGCCGGCAAGGACATGTTCTGTGAGAAACCAATCGCCACGACCCTGGGAGCGATCGACGAGCTGTTGACGGAGGTCGACAAGGCGGGGGTGCGCTTCATGGTGGGCTTCAACCGCCGTTTCGACCCCACCTTCAAGCGGGTGCGGGAGCACGTGGAACAGGGCAACGTCGGCACCCCGTTCATCGTGAACATCACCAGTCGCGACCCCCAGCCCCCGCACCTGGAGTACCTGAAGGTCTGCGGCGGAATCTTCTTCGACACGACAGTGCATGACTTCGACATGGCCCGCTACCTGACCGGGGACGAGATCGTGGAGGTGTACGCCACGGGGAGCGTCCTGGTGGACGAGCGCATCGGCGAGCTCGGCGACCTGGACACGACCATGGTGGCACTCAAGTTCGCAAGCGGCGCGGTGGGATCGATCAACAACTCCCGGAGAACCGGCTACAGCTACGACCAGCGCGTCGAGGTCTTCGGCTCCAAGGGCTGCGCGATCGCTCACAACGAGACGCCCAACCGGGTGGAGCTCACTGACCCGCAGGGGACCCACACCGACGTGCCGCTGTACTTCAACGTCGAGCGTTATCCCGAGGCTTTCTTCGGGGAGCTCGACGCCTTTGTCCGCTCGATCGTCGCCGACAAGCCGGTGCCGGTGACCGGGGCCGACGGCAGGAAGGCTGTCGTCCTGTCCATGGCTGCCAGGAAGTCCTGGCAGGAAAACCGGCCGGTGCGGGTGGAAGAAATCGGCTGAACCGGGCAAGCGACTCTGGGCCAGGATACTCCGGACTTTTGGCGATGGAAGGTATGGTCAACAAGATAGGCATCTGTGAATGGTCTCTGCCGGTCGATGGCCCCTGCGCCTGCATGCTGGCCGAGGCGCTGGGCATCGACGGGATCCAGCTGGACGTGGGCCCGGCCGAGCGGGGTTTTCCCATGGCCCGGGCCGTGGTGCAGGATGCGTACCTGGATGCGGCCGCGAGCACCGGAGTCGTCTTTCCTTCGATGGCGACCCGTGTAACAGACTACTTCAGCATGTTCGCCTCCGTGGACCGGGAGGAAAGCGAGGTCGTGCGAAAAGGCATCCACATGGCCGTGGATGCATGCTCGGCGTTGGAAATTCCGGTGCTGATGATACCGACCTTCGTCAAGAGCGAAATCAGGACCGATTCGCAGCTCGTCGAGGCCGTGGAAACCTTCAAGTGGGCCTGTGACCGGGCGGGTCCGAGAGGCATCACCGTGGCTGCCGAGAACACCCTGTCGGTGGACCAGACGCTTCGCTTTTTCGAGCAGATCGGCAGGCCCAATCTCAAGCTGTACTTCGATACCCAGAACTACCATCTCAACAAGGGCTACGATACCCCCGCGATGCTCGACGCCCTGATGCCCTACGTGTGCGAGATTCACGTGAAGGATGGCCAGGAGGGCCAGCTGAGCGGGGCCCTGCTGGGTGCGGGGGCGACGCGGTTCCACGACTCGGTGGCCGTCATGAGGAAGCACGGCTACAAGGGCTGGATCGTGTCGGAGAACTACTACGATCGGGAACCATTGTGCGCCGCCGACCAGGATCCGGTCGCCCTCATCACGGAGGACCTGCGGACCCTGAAAGCGGCGTTGGGCCCGCAACGGGCAACCAGTAGATAGGAGGTATCCATAGATGAGCGATTTTCGGGATGTCAAGGGCAAGGTTGCGGTGGTGACGGGGGCCGCAAGGGGAATCGGCAAAGGCATTGCCGAAACCCTGACCAGCGAAGGCGTTCACGTGGTCATGGGCGACCTGCTGGACCTGGTGAAGGAGTCCTGCGAGGAGATCAAGAAGAAGTACCCCGAGAGCAAAGGGTACGCGGAGGTCTTCGACGTCTCGGACGAGAAGGCGGTCAAGGCGGTCATCGAGGGGGTGGTCAAGAAGTTTGGGAAGCTCGACATCATGGTCAACAACGCCGGCATGCACATGCACACCGGAAACGTGTGGGAGACCGAGGAGAAGAAGCTCGACCGGGTGATGGCGGTCAATTTCAAGGGACAGTTCTGGGGCTGCAAGTACGCGGCCCAGCAGATGATCAAGCAGAAGAGCGGGACGATCGTCAACATCGGCTCGTTCTTCGGCAAGGTGGGCCACGCGGGCTCAGCCACGTACGGAGCCTCCAAGGGGGCAGTGCATACCATGACCCAGGCCCTGGCCCTGGAGCTGGCTCCGTACAACGTGAACGTCAACGCCCTGTGCCCGGGTCTGGCGGCGTCCGAGATGCACTGGGGGTTCGTCCAGGCCGACGCTGACGCCCGGGGCATCTCGTTCGACGAGATGAAGGAAATCGAGCTCAAGGAGATCCCGCTGCACCGCTACGGGTACGGCAAGGACATGGCCGGAGCGATCATGTGGCTGGCCACCCCCTCGGGGGAGTACGTGACGGGACAGCTCATCAACGTCAACGGCGGCCTGGACTTCACGTGAGAGACAAAGGAGAACAACCATGACCCTGGGTACAATGGCCACGGATTGCGAAATCCGGATCGACTACGACAAGCTCCGCAAGGACCGGCTGCGCAAGGCCAACGATCAGCTGAAGAAGGACGGGCTCGGCGCCCTGCTGTGCTTCGACCCCGATTCGATCCGCTACATCACCAGCACCAAGCTCAACGACTGGACCACCAACAAGCTCGCCCGCTGCTGCCTGCTGGCGGCGGACAAGGAGCCGGTGCTCTACGAGATCGGAAGCGCCATCGAGACCAAGAAGAAGCTCTCCCCGTGGATCAAGGACAGGATCTATCCCTTCGTAGGCTCGATGCGCGGTTCCTTCCCGGAGCCGGTCGTGTACGCCAACGCCAAGAAGTTTGCGGGCATGGTGTCCGCGATGCTGAAGGAGCTCGGCGTGGCCGGCGAGCCTCTCGGGCTGGACATCACCGAGATCCCGTTCCTCCGGGCCCTGGAGGAGCAGGGGATCAAGGTCGTGGACGGACAGCAGACCATCCTGAAGGCGGAGACCATCAAGACCCCTGAAGAGGTGGACCTGGTGGAGACCTCGATCGCCATCGTGGAAGCGGCCTTCTGGGAGGTGGTGAGCAAAGCCCGGCCGGGAATCCGGGAGAACGAGATCAACGGACTGATGCGAAACGTCATCTACAGCCTCGGGGCCGAGGAGATCCAGAACATCAACGTGATCACCGGAAACCGCTCCTACCCGCACCCGCACGACGCCTCAGACCGGCTCCTGCGCATGGGGGACATGATCTTCATCGACGTGGTCAGCTGCTTCAACGGCTACCGGACCTGCTACTACCAGACCTTCGTCACGGGGCGGCCGTCGCAGAAGCAGCTGGACGTGTACAAGCGGGCCTACGACTGGCTGTTCAGCGCCATCGACATGATCAAGCCCGGCGTGAGCACGGCGGACGTGGCCAAGGTATGGCCCACGGCCAAGGATCTGGGGCTCTCCTCGGAGGGCGAGGCATTCGCGCTGCAGCTGGGACACGGCATCGGGATCACCCACTGGGCCAAGCCGGTCATCAGCCGGCTGTTCTCCATGGATCATCCGGAGGAGATCAAGGAAGGAATGGTCTTTGCCCTGGAAACCTACGCCGGCTCCGGGAACGACGGCGCCCGCATCGAGGAGATGCTGGTCGTCACCAAGGACGGTCACCGCATGCTGAGCAAGTTCCCCTCGCAGAAGCTCATCTCCTGTCCGTGCGTGGGGGCCGTTCTGCCGTAGACTCTGATGCGCCACGTCTTTCCGTACCCCGACATCGAGCCGGTCGAGATCCCCGACGGGAACCTGGGCGGGGTGTACACGATCGCAGAGCCGGGGGGCTCCGGCCGCTCCGACCGGGCGCTGGTCGCCGAGGCCCTGGCGCGGCCCATCGAGAGTCCCCGTCTCCGGGAAAAAGTCGGGGCGGGAACGCGGGTGGCGATCGCAGTGGACGACAGCAGCCGGAGCACGAGGACCGATCTGATGCTGCCGCTGGTCCTCGAGGAGTTGGGGCAGGCCGGGGTAGCGGACGGGGACATCCGGATCTACATCGCCCTGGGCACTCATCGGCAGATGAGCCCTCGGGAGATCGAGGGCAAGTACACCCCGGAGGCGGCCGCCCGGTACCGCATCGTGAACCCGGACTGGCGGGACGCCGGGTCCTACCTGAGCATCGGCCGGTCCGCCGAGGGCTTCCCCATCAAGATCCACCGGGAGATCGTGGAGGCGGATTTCGTGATCGGGGTAGGGCAGACCATCCCGCACATGATCGCCGGCTTCGGGGGAGGGGGCAAGATCATCAACCCGGGCTGCGCGGACGCGGAGACCATCGGCGAGATGCACTGGATGTGCCGGCGGGTGCCGGAGGGAGAGCTTTTCGCGGTGCGGGACAATGCCGTGCGCAGCCTGATCGACGAGATGGCCCTGAAGGCGGGCCTACGGTTCATCGTCAACGAGGTTCCCGCTGGCGGCGGCCGGCTGGCCGGGGCCTTCGCCGGTCACCCCGTGGAGGCTCACCGGGCGGCGTGCGCCTTCTCCCGCAGTACCTGCGAGGTGCGAATCAGGGACCAGGCGGAGATCGTGCTATCCGATGCCTATCCGGCGGACCTGGACTTCTGGCAGGCCCTCAAGGGCCTGAACGCAGCCTACGGAGCCGTCCGGGACGGCGGGACCGTGATCCTGGTCACTCCCTGTCCTGAAGGTACGAGCGCCCAGCACCCGGAGCTCACGGAGGTGGGCTACGTTCCGGTCGAAAAAACCGAAGAGCTCGTGCACGCCAGCCGGCTGGACAAGGCGGTGGCGGCCAACCTGCTCCTGGGCAGAAGGCTCCTCGACCGGGCCGAGGCGATCCTGGTGGCCCCGGGGATCTCCCAGGCCGACACCACGGCCATGGGCTTCATGTGGGCGCCCGATCCCCAGACCGCCCTGGAGATTGCCCTTGCACGCCGCGGCCCCCGGGCCCGGGTCAACGTGCTGCACAAGGCCGCCAAGATGGTCTGTGTTAGCTGAGCGGGGGCCGCGAAACACCGCAGTGCAGTTGAGGAAAAACGCCATGAAGATTCGCGACGGGCTGTTGAGCCGCGACGGGCTGCAGAAGCTCGAAGGCTTGCGGAATCCCCACATGATGGAAATCGTCGAACGGTCCCTCCGGCTCCTGCGCCCGGCAAGGGCTACGGTGATCACCGACGCCGAAGAGGATATCCGCTACGTTCGGGAGATGGCCCTGCGGAACAACGAGGAACACCCGTTGGCCACGGAGGGACACACCGTACACTTCGACGGGTACCATGACCAGGGGAGGGACAAACTCAACACCCAGGTACTGATCGAGCCGGACATGAAGATCAGCCGGGCAATCAACACCATGGACCGGCAAGCGGGGCTCAGCGAAATCCTCGAGATAATGGCGGGAACCATGGAAGGCAAGGAAGCGCTGATCCGCTTCTTCTGCCTGGGGCCGCTGAGCTCGACCTTCTCGATTTCCGCTCTGCAGATCACCGACTCGGCGTACGTAGCCCACAGTGAGGACATCCTGTACAGGTCCGGGTACGAGCAGTTCAGGCGCCTGGAAGGCTCGGGCAACTTCTTCACCTTCATCCACTCCGCCGGCCGTCTGGACGCTCGCGGCAACTGTCTCGACATCGACAAGCGGCGGGTGTACATCGACGTGGTCGGCAACCAGGTGTTGACGATCAACAACCAGTACGCGGGCAACAGCGTGGGGTTGAAGAAGCTGGGCCTGCGGTTGGCAATCCATCGAGCCAACAACGAGGACTGGCTCGCCGAGCACATGTTCATCATGGCCGTCAAGCCCGAGGGCAAGGACAGGCGTACCTACTTTGCCGGGGCGTTTCCCAGCGCCTGCGGCAAGACCTCCACGGCCATGATCGCGGGGCAGGAGATCCTCGGCGACGACATCGCCTTTCTGCGCGGCGATTCCGAGGGATACGCCCGGGGGGTCAACACCGAGCAGGGAATCTTCGGCATCATCATGGACATCAACCCCGAGGACGACCCGGTCATCTACCGGGCGTTGACGACGCCGCGGGAGCTGATCTTCTCGAACGTCCTCGTCCACGAAGGCCAGGCCTACTGGCTCGGCATGGGTCGCGAGCTTCCCGCCAACGGGAGAAACCACTTCGCCGACAGGTGGTGCCTCGGGGACACCGACCACGAGGGCCGGCCCGTCGAATACTGTCACAAGAACGCCCGCTACACGATACGGGTAGCCGAGCTGGACAACGCAGACCCGGCGCTGCACGACCCCGCGGGTGTCCGCATCGCGGGGATCATCTACGGGGGACGCGATTCGGATACCTCCGTGCCGGTCTACCAGAGCTTCGACTGGGTGCACGGAGTCACCGTCGGGGCGACCCTGGAGTCGGAAACGACCTTTGCCACGCTCGATGAACGAGGGGTGCGCTCCTTCAACCCGATGGCCAACCTGGATTTCCTGGTCGTGACCCTGGGCCGATACATCGCGAACCACATCCGCTTCGGCCGCCGGCTCTCGCATCCTCCGATCGTGTTCGCCACCAACTACTTCCTCAAGGCCGGGGGGGCGTTTCTGAATCGAAAGACCGACAAGAAGGTGTGGCTATTGTGGATGGAGGGCCGGATTCACGGTGAGTTTGCCGCGATACAGAGCCCCATCGGCCACATCCCCTGCCACACCGACCTGCGCAACCTGTTCCGGGCAACCTTTGACTGCGACTACGGCGCCGACGAGTACGAGGCGCAGTTCGCGATCCGGGTCGACAGGTACGCCGAGAAGCTGGAGCGGATGCACAGGGTGTACTCGAAGGAACACGAGTTGCCGCGGGAGTTCACCGGATGTCTGGACCGCCTGCGCCGGCAGGTGGACGAGGCCCGGCGAAGGTACGGCACAGGGGAGATCTCGCCGTTCGCCCTGGAGCAGCCCTCGCGGTAGCCGACGCGCCTGCGCGCACTCCCGCCGATACACGTCCCGGGCTCGCCTCATGGCGACGGCCGGGCGCCTTTGGGGCTTGAGCTCCCCGGCCCGGTTGCCCGGGACCGGGTAAGGTACAGGGCCAAAAAGACCAGACCGGCACCCACCAGGTCCCAGGCGGTCACCCAGGAAGGCGACGGAGAGCGCCACCCCGAAGACCGGGATCAGGAACTTGAACCCCACGGCAACGAACACGAGTGAGGCCCCGAGCAGGAGGAGGTTCCCGAGGAGATACTCGTGCAACAAGACTCCGCTGATCAGGCTGCCGCCGCTGACAATCAGGTAGATCCCGGCCAGCCCCACGAGTCCCCCCGCCAGCTTCAGCCACGAGTGCCTCTGCCTCGGCAGCACAGTGACAAGCAGGACCGTGAGGATGGGCTGGGTGTTGACCAACACTGCGCTGTTGCTCGCGGTGGACATCTGGACCCCGAAGGTCAGTCACAGGGAGAACAGCGAAACCCCCAGGACCCCGAGAGCCGACATGGCGAAGCCGTCTTTGACGGTGACGGCCACTCTGCGCCTCCTCAGCTCTGCGAAGAAGAACGGGACCAGCGGATGGCTCCCGAGCACGTACCGAATCCCGGCCACGCTGGCGGGATGAACGCTCCGGACCACGACCTTGGTGAGGGGATACATGGCGGCCCACACCAGCAGCATCAGGACGAGCAGCGCCGACCAGGTCCACTCTCTGCGCATTGACATCCTTCGCTTGAATCGACAGCGTCCGGAGCGCTGTTCCTGCCCGGGGACACCTTAGCCGTACCACTGTCGAAGGTCCAGGGTCCCGGGCGCCGGCCGGCAAGAACCGGGGTCTGCGGCAGGGCGCCGCAGCTCCGGGCTCGCGAACGTCGAGGAAAGAGGAGTCGGTGAGCCGGCGGACATCGTCGAGGTTCAGCGTGGGGACGCGCTCCACCCCGCCCGGGTCCTGTTGGTGTAGGTGGACATCATGCCTGCAAGCATTATGTCGGCATGCATAGTGTTGTGCCATGAAGTTTGTCGACGGGCAGAATCAGCTGACCCGTTTCGAAGAACTGCTCGAGGGCGGCGCCGGCGGGCTGGCGGTCGGGTGCGCAGGGACGGCTGGGTGTTCCTTCTACGTCTCTCGCCAGACCTTTGGCCGGGCTGGTCGAGCTGGGACTGATCGTTCGGGAGACCTCTTTCGCGGTACTGGCGAGGAAACGAGCCCCAGTGGGACATCGTGGCCCACTCCCTGGACGGCCGACGCCCGCTCCTTGGCGAGGCAAGATAAAGGCCGGGGCGGATGACCGAAACTGAAGTCGCCCGAAGATTCCACGAGCTGCGGTAGTCGACCGCCGCGGCCGTCATAGAGACCTCAGGAGAGCCCCGCCAGTCCCGCACCGCTTCCCAAGGATCTACCTCAGCCTGACCGCCACGCCCAGCGCGTAGTCCAACTCGCGGAGCTTGTCATGACCGAGCCGGCCGACGAAATCGGTGAGCCGCGACTTCGCGATGCTGACGAGCTCGTCGCAGTGAATGGAGCTTTCATGTTTGAGTCCCTCGGTGACCCCAACAGCAACCTGTGTGGAAAGCCCGTGGTACGTTGAATATATGGGCGCGCAGATGACGGTCGAGAACCGGGAGTCGATCGCCACCTGCCGACTGACCAGAACGAAAACTCTCGAGCTCCTCGGATCATGCCCAGGCGGCCTGTGGACACGGTACAGTTCAGCCCGGTTCACACCCGCGGCTCCGACTGGTATCGCAGGACGTCGGAGGCCTCCTCGTTCAACTTATCTGAGAGGCGGTTGATGATGTCGAGATCGTTCTGATCCCGCTCGTCGCGGTCGAGCAGCTCCAGATAGGTCCTGACCGCCAGCTCGATGAAGGAGGACCGGCTTGCCTCGCCTCCGACATGCCGGTCGAGGAGAGACAGAGTCTCTTCCGAGAGGGTGATGGACGTCTTTACTTTCATACTACCAAGATACCACCACCAGGGACTTCGTTCAATCTCGTGTTCGCCCGACGCGCCGGCTTCCCGGCGGCGCCTCCCGTGTCTCGGCGCCGCCTACTTCCCGATCACGAGCAGCACCACCCCGACGATCGCCGCGGCGGCTCCCGCAATGGTGCCGATGATCTGGCGAATGCCGAAGCCCGGGCGGCCCAAACCGATGACGTCGGCCAGGAGAAACAGGGCGAGTGCCAGCACCCCGAGGACGAGCAGGACGATTCCGACGATCTTCCGTGCACCCATCTCGTTGAGCTCCCCCTTTCCTTTTCCATTATAGTGCATCCGGCGCTCTCGTCGCCGATTTCCTGAGCTTCAGGCTGCGGGCCTCTGTGTGGAAGACGTACCCATGATGGATTCGGGTTGGAGTTGCTCGATGGGGTCAAGCGGAGTGTCGCCAGCTTAGACGTAGTCCAGCGACGGATCCTCCCTGATGTACGCAGGGGCCGGGCCCAGATAGGCCAGGGACGGAAGCGCCTGCCACTCCCGCAGAAGATGGTAGGTCGCCGAGGTCAGGAGCCGGCACTCATCCACCGCCCGCCGCCACGAGGGGCGCCGCACCTCTGTGATCGTCTCCTGCCGCGGCAGAATGCCGAAGTCCCAGGCAGCGCACAGCCGGGCGATGAAATCGATGCGCTCTTCCTGAGTTTCCGGAACGGGCGGCCGCACCCGGTCGGGATACAGTGTCGGGTCAAACCAGCTCATGGAGGAGGGTCTCCTTCACCCATGCGCGAAGCTCGCCGGCCGATTCCCTCTCGCGGGGGGAATCGATGGCTCCCAAGGGCCGCACCCGTTCGATTCGAGCGAGGTGGGTACGCACGGCGAGGGCCGCCTGGCTCCGGTCCGCCGCCTCACGCGCCTTTTCCCGGCGGCGCGCCCAGAGGTTCCACAGCTCCTGCGGCGTCGACAGCTCCGCCCCGCACAGGACCCGGATGTCCCGGAAATCCCGGGGAGCACCCCGGGAGACCAGGGCCTCCATCTTGGAGGCTGCCAGATCATCGAGGCTGTCTACCCTCAGCCCGGTGGGCCAGGGAGCAGCCACGGGATCCAGCAGCCGCGCTGAGCGGCGCGCGACCTGAAAGCTGAAGCTGGCGCCGTCGCTTCCCTGGACCTCCACGCTCTGCACATCGCCCCAGGACCGGCGGTCCACGTCGCCGAACCGCCTCAGCTCCTCCTCGACCGCGCCGAGCAGCCTTGCCCGCTGCTCCGAGTCCCCGCCTTCCCACCAGGCGTCCACATCGGCGGTGGTCCGGTACTCCAGGTAGTAGGCGAGCCCGACGGCCCCGCCTAGGGAAATCAGCTCGCCGTGCTCCGCCAACCGCTCCAGGCAGGCTCGAGCGAGCGGGGACAGGTTGGTGGGGGC
>Ga0068714_10004539_pt1 | contig 15475 bp, 19 predicted proteins | sample MTBNYHSulfiMetaG_FD_62988 | JGI IMG/M metagenome (GOLD analysis project Ga0068714, IMG submission 62988) | Enrichment culture microbial communities from rom New York Harbor, USA that are MTBE-degrading - MTBE-NYH (New York Harbor Sulfidogenic)... | ecosystem: Environmental > Aquatic > Marine >...
ACAATATCTTGGCAGTAATGATTATAAAAAGGACAAGGAGGGGAATGTGGTTATCAGTAAACTGGATGAGAAAACACTTCGCAGAGTGGCAGAGATCACCAATGGATATTACGTTCATTCAGGAAAGACCATCACCGGCCTTTTTCTGCTTATGGAGAAACTCGATGAACTGGATAAATCCGAGTTTAAATCAAGAGTTTTTGCTGAATACGATGAAAAATTTCAGTATTTTACAGGATTTGCATTGTTTATTTTATTAGTGGAATTTTTAATTATGTACAAAAAAAATCCATGGTTGGAAAAAATAAAAATATTCAATTAACATGAAATCGTTGGTTGTTACTTTTATTCTTTCGTTTACTCTTATATACCCTGTTTTTACCCAACAGGAAAGAAAACTTGTCAGGGATGGAGTAAGAGAATATGAAAAGAACAAATTCAGTGAAGCAGAAATATCATTCAGAAAGGCGCTTGACAAGAATCAGGATTCATATGCCGCTGAATATAACATAGGCAATTCTCTTTATAAACAGAATAAATATAAAGAAGCAACCGAGCAGTTTGATGATTTGCGGAAAAAAGAACCGGGGAATGAGGGATTGGCTGATTTATATCATAATATAGGAAATTCTTTTCTGGAACAACAGCAATATGATAAAAGCATTGAAGCCTATAAGAATTCATTGAGGCTCAGGCCAACTGATGAGGAAACCAGGTATAATCTTGCATATGCCATGTTAAAACTAAAAGAACAAGAGCAAAATCAGGACAAGAAGAACGAGCAGGAAAATAAGGACCAGGATCAGCAGCAGGACCAGAATAAAAAAGAAGAGAACAAGGAAAATCAGGAGCAGGAGCAGCAGCAGCAACAGCAGCAGCAGGATAATCTGACAAAACAGGAAGCTGAACAGATACTCCAGGCAATTCAAAATCAGGAAAAGCAGGTTCAGGAAAAGGTGGATCTTAAAAAAGCTAGGGCGGCAAAGATCAGTAATCAGAAAGACTGGTAAGGATATGAGGACTACTCTAATATATACTTTAATTTCGTTCATAGTTTCATTCATCCTGGTTTATTTCGGTGTGAATGCCCAGGATATTGAAATAAAAGCCAGTGCTCCCACGGTCGTTACTTTAGGACAGGCCTTTAATTATACGATTTCCGGAAATTTTGACGGAAAGGTAAATCTTCCACAAATGGATGGGGTACGCGTGGCAGGAGGGCCATCCACTTTCGTTTCTCAGCAATCAACTTATGTCAACGGCAAACTTCAGATGGTCAGGCAGGTATCCTATTCGTACACTTTAGTGGCCGAAAGGGAGGGAGATATAACTATCCCTCCGGCCAGGATCACCTCAGGGAGGAAAGAATACCTGAGCAATGAGATAAAAATACAGGTAGTTAAAGGAACCCAACAGGCGACACCTGGAACTGAACAATCACCGGAATCATCTGAAGGTAAAAGTGAATCTATATTTGTGCAATTAACACCGACAAGGAAAAACGTGTTTTTAGGAGAACAACTCTTATTAACCAGTAAAATATATACCCAGGAACCACTACAAATAGCTGATATCAAGGAACCTGCTCTTGAAGGATTCTGGAAAGAAGAGCTGAAAGCAGATGAGTCATCCGGCCGAGATACTTATAATGGTCAGAATTATTTATCCCTCGTATTTGGCAGGTATCTTCTTACAGCCCAGAAACCAGGTGAAATACGTATCAATCCTGTAGAGGTCAACTGTCTAGTTCAGAAAAAAGTTAAGTCGGGCCGCTCCAGCAGTCCCTTCAGTGACCCATTCTTCAACGATCCTTTTTTTAATGACTCTTTTTTTGACAGGATCCAGACTGTAAGGGAAAGCTTTTCATCAAATGCCCTGACAATTACTGTTAAGCCCCTGCCACCCGGATCACCCCCGGGATTTAACGGAGCGGTCGGTAATTTCAGATTAAAAGCCGAAATAGATAAAGATCAGCTGAAAGTCAATGATGCATTAACCCTTAAACTCATAATCAGCGGACAGGGTAACCTGATGCTGATAAAACAGCTTAAAGTCGATTTTCCTCCGGATCTCGAGGTTTTTGATCCTAAAACAATCCCGAATTATAAAAATACCACTGAAGGAACTTCAGGATCACTGACTTTCGAATATCTGATCATACCCCGGCATGCCGGTAGTTACCGTATTTCTCCCGTTGTATTTTCATATTTCGATCCCATGGCTAAAAAGTACCACAGTCTTCAGACTAAAGAATTTAATTTTAGCGTGGAAAAATCAAGCGATCAGGATGAGTCTTTTATTACTTCACCCGGAGTTGTCGGTCCGCAGGGTAGGAGTGATGGGATACAGGGACAAAATGTTATTTCACTTGCCAATGATATACAATTTATTAAGCTGACCCCCCCTGCTCTCAGAAAAACAGGTGTCACCCTGTTTGGCTCAGTAATATTCAATCTTACCTTCTTAATTGTCATCATCCTGTTTATTGCAATAATAATTTTCAAGAAAGAAAGAATAAGGAGAAACGCTGATCTTAATGCCGTAAGAAACAGGAAAGCCCGCAGGATAGCCCGGAGAAAACTTGCGCTCGCTCATAAACTCATGAAGGTAAATGAAGAAGGTTTCTATGAGGAAGTGCTTAAAGCGTTATGGGGATATTTATCAGATAAACTGGGTATTGATGCAGCTGATTTATCACGCGATGTAATTACGGATAAACTTAGATCATTATCAGTACCGACAGATGTGCTGGATGAATTATGGCATGTAATAGATGATTGTGAATTTGCGAGGTACGGAACCGGATTTATTGGTGATAAACAGGTCATATATGAAAAAGTCATGAAACTGATCAGTGATCTGCAGGAGAGTATCAATTAAATATTCGAATATGTTTAATTCATCAAAAACATTATTTCTTAATTTTTTGAACATAATAAGGTATATATCACCGGATATAGCTAATAATATCGGTACAATGATCAACAGGCTGATTATTCTGACATCTGTCATAATTCTTTCAGGGAATGCATTTGCTGAAACACCTGATTCGCTTTATTATCAGGCCAATGAAAAATATCAGGAGGGAAAATATGAAGAAGCAATTGAACTCTACCAGGCAGTCATTTCGGCCGGATATGAATCATCCATATTATATTACAATCTTGGTAATGCCTGTTTCAGGTCCAATAAACTGGGTATATCCAGACTGTATTATGAAAAAGCACTGAAGTTGGAACCATATAATGAAGATGCTAAGGGAAATCTTGCATTTCTTGAGAACCTCCTGGTTGATAAATTTAATGATATGCCTGTTTTTTTTCTCAGGAAATGGACAGATTCTTTGGTCAGACTTATGAACAGTGACAAATGGGCCATGATTTCAATGATCACTTTTATCCTGGCATTTTGCTCATTTGCAATTTACCTTCTGTTGCGCCAGATCCTGATCAGGAAAACTGGATTCTACAGCGGAATAGTATTTTTACTGATATCTCTCCTGTCATTTCTTTTTTCATGGCAGCAAAGAAAACATGAGGTCATCCCTGAAAGTGCCGTTGTAATTGATTACCTGGTTAATGTAAAATCCACTCCGAGGGAGACGGGGACTGACTTATTTGTGCTTCATGAGGGAACCAAAGTATGGCTGGAAGATATGGCCGCGGACTGGCGCGAAATCAGATTAAGTGATGGGCGGAAAGGATGGTTGCCTTCTTCAACAATTGAAGCGATCTGATAATCTTGATGATTTAAAATCAGTTTTTCGGTTCTTCAGGACCTGGTGCATTTTCTTTTGCGGCAGGAGGTTGAGTTCTCGGAGATCTTCTGCGGTCAGGGTGTCTGTCCTTTTTTTCCTGTAATCGATTAAACTGCTCTTCAGTTAAAAATTGTTTAAGTTCCTTATGCATATCAGTACGCAATTCGTCAAGCTTTTGACTGGTGATTTGCCTCAGTTCAGACATTTTCTGGGAATATGACCTGATAATGGGTGAGATTTGTTCTTTTTGTAACTCCGTTGGAGTGATGATTTCGATAATTCGTTCTTCAAATATCCTGGAATATGAAATCCTTCGCCATTTGTTTTTCTCCCTCTTTACAAGTTGTCCTTCAGTTATAAATCCGAGTATAAAGCCAATCATTAAGGAAATCAGGATAGTAATAATTGCTTTGGTTTTCATTTTAAGATAATTAGTATTCATTAAATAATGATGAGATGAAATTCATTGTATCATCCTGTTCGATTCCTGTAAGAGTATCTATCCCTAACTGTCCGTGATATGCAAAAAGAAGCAATAGTACTATTACTATAGTTATTGCGCCGGAGATCATCACGCTGTTCATAAATCTTGAAAGGACCTCATCAAAAGCGGGAGCTTTTGATATTTCATAAATTTGTCTCATTACCTTTTCCTTAAAAAAAGGACTGAAACTAAACTGGTCTGATCCTGCATTCTCATGTAAGTATTTAAGCTCAGCATATTTCATTCTGGCTTCTTCGGGATTTGAAAATACCTTAAATTCAGAGTCACTGATGTGATCTGAATCTAGAATTTTAAGCAGTATTTTTACTTCTTTTCGTTTCATCTCCTGTGGTTATTTATACCAATGTGAACCAAGTATTATTCTCATGTTTTCCTGGGCGCGATAAAGCCTTGAAAGTACTGTTCCGACAGGCACTCCAAGAATTTTTGCTGTTTCTTTTGTGCTATACCCTTCAATGATCCTCAGAACTAAAACCGATCTTTGTTTTGGTTCAAGTCTTTCAAGTGATTTATGAATCAGGTCCCTCAAATCATTGCGTTCATGAGCGATATCTTCAACCTTATCCGCTACCTGATTGAAATCTTCCAATCGACTTGTTCTGTTCATCATTCGTTTCCTTTTTTTAATTTCATTGAGCGAAAGATTAAGTGCAATGCGGATGAGGTAAGTCTTGAGAGAGGAATCTCCCCGGAATTTGTTCAGTGACTGAAAACACCTAATAAAAGTATCCTGACCAACCTCTTCTGCTTCAGGGCAATCTCCAAGCATCCCTTTAATGGTTGATGCTACAGATTTTTCATACTTTTTTATAATCACACCAAATAACTCATGATTACCATTCAGCACTTTCTCGATTACCTCTTTATCATTAATCTGGTTCAACTGAAATTCCTTTTCCTGCTAATTTGACAATATGAGAAGATCATTTATTCCAGCTGGAAGAATGATAATATCAAATAACATTATGTTATACAATACATTATCATTCTGATTCATACTATCTTCTCGTTAATTGATATAAGTAAAAAATATTTTTTACTTTAATTAAATCACCTTCTTTTGGCAAAGACTCTTTTTTTTATTTATCAGATTTAACAGTGATATTGAAGGGGCTTACCAATACTATTTGATGGCAAACCCAGTATAATTAACTACAGGAGCAGGATCTGCAGTTACTGACTCCACCAGGCCTAAACCGGGCCCCACTTTACACCATTCAACAAACGAATTTAGTTGTTCCGGGGATCCTTCTGCTTCAATATATACACTCCCATCAGGCAAGTTCTTCACAAAACCTTTAATATCTCTGTATCTTGCTTCACCTGCTGCACTGTATCTGAAGCCTACACCCTGAACATGACCTGTTACCCTGATCTTATAAAGAATTATTTTATTCATTTCTAAAATGAATATTATTATGATAAATAAAATATCCATTAAATATAAGATATTTGTCGATAATATTGAATTAAAATTACTGAACAGGGTAAGGAATTCGGCGGTGCAATGGAATTTTTTAAAATATCTTATTGATGAGCAGGGAACCTGGTATAATTGCAATTAAATAAAGCTAAATATTCAACTCAAAGTCTCATTTACTTTCTCAATGAATAATTGAAGTTCAATTGGCTTTTTGATATAGTCTTTTGCGCCTAAAGCTAATGCCCTGTTTATATTAGCTGTGTCTGTAACAGCAGAGACAACAATAACAGGTATGTTTCTGGTTTCCTTGTTTGATTTGATATGAAAGAGAAAATCAAAACCGCTTATTTCAGGCATAAGAAGATCCAGTAAAATAAGATCCGGTTTTTCGTTTTCCATGATTAAATAAGCTTCCTTCGCATTTGACGCTGTGATTGTATTGTATCCCTTGTTGCCAAGAATAGCCTGTAGCAAAACAACATTCGTGTGAGAATCATCAATAATCAATATTTTCTTTCCCTGTATTGCCATATTGAAGTATTATATTGAAGTGAATAATATTTTTTTTATAGCAGATAGAAAAATTTTACAAATAAATATATGATTATTATTGATTGGTGTATATATCTTTTAGGTGAAATGTATTACTAACAAATGGTGATTTATATCACCATTACATACATTCATTAAGTGATTTTTTCTCTACATTTATGCAATGAAAGCAATTATTTGAATGGGTTTAAGAAATTTAAATGATACCATACCGGAAATCCTGGATTTTCCCTATTCGCATCTTTTAAATGAAGATCAGAAAATTCAGCTGCTGAATAGTCTTAGTACTTTTAAGTACCGGAAAAAGGACATTATTTTCAGGCAAAATTCAAGAATAGCACATGTAACATATCTTAAATCCGGGTTGGTCAAAATATTCCAGGAAAGCAGAAATGATAAGGTTATCATTTTAAAAGTTTCAACTCCGGGTTCTATGCTTGACTTAATGTCTGTTTTCGGAAAGAACCTTTATCAATATTCAGCCGCCGCCATTACTGATGTTGAAATATGTGATATTGATCTGACTGTTCTGAAAAATATTATTCTTGAAAATGGGAAATATGCGATGCAATTGTTACATATATTGAGCCATGAAGGTTTATATTTACTTGGGAAGCTTTCATCTCACGTACATAAACAATTACCTGGCAGAATCGCAGATGTTATTTTATATTTTTCAGATGAAGTTTTTAAATCCGAAGTTTTCTCATTACCCTTTACGAGGAAAGAACTGGCTGATCTTGCGGGAACCACAAAAGAGAGTTTTATCAGGACTCTGACAGAATTTAAAAATGATAAAATTATTGAGATCGATGGTCCTGTTATCAGAATTGTAAGTATGGACATACTTAAAACTTTAAGCGCCTTGGGCTGAACAGGAAAAGTTATTATATTTGCGGCTTCCAAAAGAGACCAGTGTGATTTTAATAAGGATGCGGATTTTAAAATGAACATCAGATCCATTGTGACTCTTGCCCCTGAAAATTCAGATTTATTTATGAAGATTTAAATGATAACGGATACGATTATGTAATAAAAAAAGCTTATCCCTTAAGATAAATTGTAACACTAATTAAATATTAAAGAAGGATATGTTTAACGCTGAATTTCTGGAATCAGATATTTTTATCTACTTTGTTTTACCCCTGATCATTTTCATTGCCAGGATAGCTGATGTAACCATAGGAACCATCAGGATTATCTTTGTTTCACGTGGTAACAAGATCGTTGCTCCAATACTTGGTTTTTTTGAAGTGCTTATCTGGGTTTTTGCCATCAGTAATATAATCCAGCATTTAACTAATATATATGGATATCTTGCATATGCCGGAGGATTTGCAACAGGCAATTATATTGGACTTAAAATCGAAGAAAGACTGGCTGTGGGAATAAATCTGATCAGGGTATTTACAAGTGTCAGGGCAAATGAATTGATGGATGAACTCCATGAAAAGGGATACGGCGCAACAATCATTCATGCCAGAGGTATAAAAGATGATGTAAGTATTATTTATACCATAATTAAAAGAAAAGAAGTGAAACAGATTATTCAAATTATTGAGAAATATAATCCGGATTCATTTTATACTATTGAAGATATCAGATATATCAGTCATGATGAGTTTTCCGCGGTGGTTAAAAGCCATCAAATGAAGCATAATATATTTAATAGATGGAGAGTCGGTAAATAGAAATAAATAAAATTATGGTTAAACGGGGATTTGCCAGTGATAACAATGCAGGTATTCATCCTCTCATCCTTGAGGAAATAATAAAAGTTAATCATGGGCACACAATTGCATATGGAGATGATCCTTATACGGAAAGAGCCATTCAAAGCTTAAAGGATACTTTTGGAGATCATACCGAAGCTTTCTTTGTTTTTATAGGAACTGCAGCTAACGTACTAAGTCTGGATGCAATCACACAATCCTATCACTCCATCATCTGCGCTGAAACATCACACATACACACAGATGAGTGTGGTGCTCCTGAAAAATTCACAGGGTGTAAAGTTCTAAGTATTCCGACTAAAGACGGGAAACTGACAGTTGATAAGATAAAGGAACATCTGTATGGCTTTGGATTTGAACATCATTCGCAGCCCAGGGTCGTTTCTATAACTCAGTCCACTGAATTGGGTACGGTTTATAGTGTGGAAGAAATTAAGGTTATATGTAATTATGCTCACGAGAATAATGTTTTAGTTCATATGGATGGAGCTAGGTTGAGCAATGCAGCCGCATTCCTTGGAGTTGGACTTAATGAACTCACAACTTACACTGGAATTGATGTCTTATCTTTCGGTGGCACAAAAAATGGAATGATGTATGGAGAAGCTGTTGTGTTTTTCAATAAGGACCTGGCAAATGACTTTAAATACAGGCGTAAACAAGCAATGCAGCTGGCCTCAAAAATGAGGTTTATTGCAGCCCAGTTCAATGCTTTTTTAAAGGACGACCTGTGGTTGAAAAATGCCAGACATGCGAATAAAATGGCCACCAGGCTATATAACAACGTCAGGGAAATCCCGGGAGTAAGAATAACACAAAAGGTACAGGCAAATGCTGTTTTTGCTGCCATCCCATACGAAGTTATCAGGATGCTCCAGGCAGAGTATTTCTTTTATGTATGGAATGAAGAAAAATCTGAAGTCAGATGGATGACCTCATTTGATACCACGGATGAAGATATTGACAGATTTACATCAAGATTAAAGGATTTATGCAAAAACAGGTGATCCGGATCAATAATTCAGGTATTAACTGTCAACCTCCAAGTATCTTGTCAGGCTGATCTTGATTTATTTTATGATCAGCGAACTGTCACCATAACTCAGGAAACGGAATTGATTATTTAAGGCATGATCATAAATTTTCTTCCACTCTGTACCGGTAAAGGCGGCAACCAGAAGTAATAAAGTGCTTTTAGGCTGATGAAAATTAGTTAAAAGGCCATCTGTCATCCTGAAATCATATCCCGGTACGATCATCATTTTTGTTGTGATATGAACTTTATCAAGTTTATATTTGTCCATATACTTCAAGATATTTCCCAAAGCTTTTTTTCTGCTTATATTTCCTTGATATTTATATGATTCCCATTGATCGAGAAACAACATTCCTTTTTCAGGCATTTTTTGTTCTATTTTTAATCCGATATAATATAAGGTTTCCATGGCACGGACTGATGTCGTACCCACAGCAAAATATTTATTACCTGAATGATATAAATTCTCAATACTTTGATGGTCTGAAAATATATGCTCAGTGTGCATTTCGTGTAACATGGCATCTTCTGTTTTAACCGGTATGAAAGTACCTGCACCGACATGCAAGGTCAGATGAGTCTTTTGAATTCCCTTTTCATCCAGATCAGAAAGTATCTTTTCAGTAAAATGAAGACCTGCCGTTGGAGCTGCTACTGAGCCTTCATATTGAGAATAAATAGTCTGGTATCGTTTTAGGTCTTCCGGTTCAGCTTCACGGTTCAAATATGGAGGAATCGGGATCTGCCCTGTACAGGAAATAATCTCCGAAAAACTCAGTCTATCATTATTCCATCTGAATAAAACCACATATTTATTACCAATCCTTTCTTTTTTGAACACTTCAAGGCTAACGGTTTTACCCCTGGATTCAAAATTTTTAACGAGGGGTTCATTCTTCCATTTTTTTGCATTGCCTATCAGGCAAATCCATGAGCATTCTTCATGTGTGCTGAAAGAAAGTGTATATTCGCCAGGATCATAAGGCTCAAGCAAGAAGACTTCAATATTTGAACCGGTCTTTTTCTTAAATTTCAACCTGGCGGGAAGGACTTTCGTATCGTTGAATATCAGTTGAGAATTCCTGTCAATGAGTTGGGGCAGTTCCTTGAAAATATATGTCTTAATATTACTTTCATGGTACAATAATAATTTTGAATTGTCCCTGTCCGGAAGAGGATACTTTGCAATCTTTTCTACGGGCAGCTCATAGTTGAATTCATTAATATCCAGTCTTAAAGGTATGTTCATTAATGGATCTGGTTAAAGGATAAAAATCTACAAATAAGGAACCGTTCAATACCTTATATTTTCAGATGGCCAAAAATACTAAATTAGTTTAAAAGGAACCGGGATGCATTAAAATATGAAGGACGAATGTACTCATAAGATGGCATTCACGCCCGGATTTATGATCGGATCTGGATCCCTGCAGCTGGACTTGTTCAATGCTCATATTCAAATTCTGAAGCTTTACAGCTAAATGATAATACTCAGTATCCTGGCATTTCCTGCTCTTAAACAAGTTTGCAGACCAAAAAAAAGTTTACATTTATCATTGAAAATCTTAAATCTAAAAATCTTTAAAATATTTGATTTATGAAACATACGGTTTTTTATCCTATTCATGAAAAGTTTGGTGCAAGGATTGTACCTTTTGCCGGTTACATGATGCCGGTTGAATATTCAGGAGTAATTGATGAACATATTACTGTCCGTGAGAAAGCTGGTATTTTCGATGTATCTCATATGGGTGAGATATGGGTAAAAGGGCCGAATGCTAAAGCTTTTTTACAGAAAGTAACGAGCAATGATATTAACCGTCTGGTTCCGGGTAAAATTCAGTATACCTGTTTCCCTAACGGGAGAGGAGGAATAGTGGATGATTTACTGGCTTACTGCTATGAAGAAACCAAATATTTGCTCGTTGTAAACGCATCAAATATTGAAAAGGACTGGAACTGGCTGGTAAGTCAGAATACAGAGGGAGCCATACTCGAAAATTCGTCCGACGATATATCCCAGCTTGCCATACAGGGCCCATTGGCTGTAAAAATCCTTCAAGGTCTCACTCCTGTAAGGCTTTCCGGGATAAATTATTATAATTTTGTCACGGGTGATTTTGCCGGAGAAAAGGAAGTGATCATTTCAGCCACCGGATATACAGGATCGGGAGGATTTGAATTGTATTTTTATAATGATGCAGGGCCGGGGATATGGGAAAAAATAATGGATGCCGGAAGGCAATACGGTCTTAAACCTGCTGGTCTTGCCGCGAGAGATACACTAAGGCTGGAAATGGGATATTGCCTGTATGGGAATGATATTTCTGATACTACTTCTCCCATTGAAGCGGGACTCGGATGGATAACGAAATTTGTTGACGGTAACGATTTTATTGACAGGGAAGTGCTGGAGAAACAAAAAGCCACTGGAGTAACAAGAAAACTAATCGCTTTCGAGATGATGGAAAGGGGAATCGCCCGACAGCATTATGAAGTGACCGACGCTGATGGAAAAAAAGTAGGGGAGGTGACTTCCGGCACTATGTCACCTTCATTGAAAAAGGGAATTGGCCTGGCATATATTAAAACAGAATACAGCGACCCGGGCCATGAACTTTATATATGTATAAGGGACAAAAAATTAAAAGCAAAAGTAGTCAGTTTACCTTTTTATAAATCATAACAACCAATATGATTGTACGAGACAAAGGCAAAAATAAAATCGAAGTTTGTTTCTCACCCGCATTGTATCCCTATTACGAAAATCCAGAAGCTGTTGTCGTGGTCGTGGATATATTAAGGGCTTCTTCTGCTATATGTGCCGCATTTATAAATGGAGCAAGTAAAATTATCCCGGTAGAGACTCTTGACGAGGCGAAAAAGATGAAAGAAAAAGGATATATAGTTGCAGCCGAGAGGGATGGTATCATCAGGAATTTTGCTGATTTTGGCAACTCCCCCTTCAGTTTTACTTCTGAGAATGTGAAAGGAAAAGAAATAGTTTACAGCACAACCAACGGGACTCAATCGATCCATCTTGCATCTTCCGGATATCAGGTAATTATTGGTGCATTTTTAAATCTTTCTGCTGTAAGTAAACATCTGATCAGGACCGGGAGGGATGTCCTTATACTTTGTGCGGGCTGGAAAAATAAATTTAACCTTGAAGATACATTTTATGCCGGGGCATTGACTCAAGAGCTGATCATTAGCAGATCTTTTTATACTGAATGCGATTCAGCTCTGGCATCGCTTGATCTATGGAACATCGGGAAAAATGATCCTATTGCATACATTGAAAAGTCTGCTCAGAGACACCGGTTAAAAAAGAATCAACTTGATGATGTCCTGGAATATTGTCATACCCGTGATCTTACAACTATCACTCCTGTTCTTGTGGATGATTACCTGGTGCCGCTGAGGGAGTTTTCATAATTGTGAATTAATTAACAATTACAGGATTTTATTAACCATAATCCAGTTTTGGATATGGAATCGTGAATTAATTACTATTTTTATCAGAAGTTTCTTACCACTTGATAAAGTTAAATTATAATTAAGTCACTATGAAAAAACATAATTTCTATGCCGGACCATCTATTCTGTCACAATTCACTGTTGAGAATACGGCAAAAGCAATTTTGGATTTTAATGGATCCGGATTATCAATAATGGAAATATCTCACAGAAGTAAAGAATTTATTGCTGTCAACCAGGAGACGATTGGTTTATTCAAGGAGTTGCTTGATATTCCGACCGGTTATTCAGTGCTTTTACTGCATGGAGGGGCAAGCCTGCAATTTGCCATGGTCCCTTTGAATTTCCTTAACAACAAAGCAGCTTACCTGGATACCGGCTCATGGGCATCAAAAGCAATAAAAGAAGCCAAACTCATAGGGGAAGTTGATATTGTCGCTTCTTCAAAAGATAAAAATTATTCATATATACCCCAAGGATGGAAGGTCCCTTCCGATGCAGATTATCTGCACATTACAACAAATAATACCATTTTTGGGACAGAAATAAAAACTGATCTGGATGTTCCTGTGCCTCTTGTTGCGGATATGTCATCTGATATTTTCAGTCGTCCGCTGGATGTTTCGAAATATGGACTGATATACGGGGGAGCACAAAAAAATCTTGCACCTGCAGGAGTGGCGTTCGTGATTATTAAGAATGATCTCATGGATAAAGTACAAAAAACGGTTCCAACCATGTTAAATTACAAAGTCCATGCTGAAAATGAATCTATGTTTAATACTCCGCCGTGTGTTGCCATTTATGCGGCATTACAAACCCTGAAATGGTATAAACAAAAAGGCGGACTGAAAGTCATTCATAAAGAAAATCTTAGAAAAGCAGACCTTCTTTATTCGGAAATTGACAGGAATAAGATATTTAAATCAACTATCCCTAATCCGGATGACAGGTCTATAATGAATGTGTGCTTTGTTATGGAAGACAAATACAAAGACCAGGAAGATGCATTTAATTCATTTGTAAGTTCAAAGGGAGTTGTAGGACTGAAAGGCCATCGCTCAGTGGGAGGATTCAGGGCATCTATCTATAATGCACTACCCTATGAGAGTGTCGAAGTACTTGTGGAAACAATGCAGGAATTTGAAAAGAAATATTAAATAATCAATTCATTCTATTCAATATGAAAAAAATATTAATAGCCACTGAGAAACCTTTTTCGAAGCAAGCTGTTCAAAGTATTCAGTCGGTCATCAAAGAAGCAGGATACGAATTCATGCTTCTTGAGAAATATACACAGGCTGCAGATCTGCATAAGGCTGTGGCTGATGCTGACGCACTTATTGTCCGGTCTGATATCGTTGACAAAGCAGTGCTGGAAACCGCAAAAAATCTGAAAATTGTAGTCAGGGCAGGAGCCGGGTATGATAATATCGACCTTGCCACTTCAAGCTCCAGGGGTGTTGTGGTAATGAATACTCCCGGACAGAATTCCAATGCTGTTGCAGAACTTGTCTTTGGAATGTTAGTGTATATGAACCGGGGTGGTTTTAACGGATTGTCCGGCACTGAGCTTCGGGGCAAAAAAATCGGCATCCTTGCTTATGGATATGTTGGCAGAATAGTGGGCATGATTGCTAAAGGATTCGGAATGACTGTTTATGCTCATGATCCATTTATTGACCGTATTATTATTGAGAACGACGGAGTAAACTGGGAAGACAATGCAAAGGATATGTTCTCTAAATGTCAGTATATTTCATTGCATCTCCCTTTGACCGGTGAAACAAAGGAGTCAATAAATTATGAATTGATGAAGGTCATGCCTGAAGGGGCAACCATAATTAATACAGCCAGAAAAGAAGTGATTCATGAACCTTCATTGCTCAAAATGTTTAATGAACGTCCTGATTTTCGTTATGTAACGGATATTATCCCCGACTGCAAGGACGAACTGCTTAAATATCCCGGAAAGTATTTTGCAACACCTAAAAAAATGGGTGCACAGACTGCAGAAGCCAATATGAATGCCGGAGTAGCAGCCGCCCGACAGATCATTAATTTCCTGGAAAAAGGTGACAGAACCTTCCAGGTAAACAAATAGAAATTAATTAACTATTAAAAAAGCAGGTGCTGAATTTTAAATCGTGAAACTGATCTCGAAAAATCAGCTCAGAGAACAAGAATTGAATGTTTTATTAGACTAATCTGATATCAACCTGAATAAAGGAATTTTCAATCTTTCTTCAATTATCTTATCATCCAGCTCCTGCTCTTTAAATCAAAAAATGACGATAATTAAATCATTCAAAGGATTCCGCCCTCCTGGACAAATTGTGCATAAACTGGCATCAAGACCCTATGATGTAATAAGTTCAGATGAGGCAAGAGAGGAAGTTAAATTGAATCCTTATTCATTTCTGCATGTTGTTAAACCTGAAGTGGATCTTCCTACGGATATTGACTTGCATTCTTCAACTGTATATAATAAAGGAAAGGAGAACCTGAACAGACTTATAGCTGAGGGCATATTTGTCCAGGATAAGTCTGAATGCCTGTATATCTATGCCCAGTCTATGTGGGGTAAAACCCAGTACGGAATCGTTGGGTGCGCATCTGTAGACGACTACATGAATAATTTGATCCTTAAGCATGAGCTTACCCGGCCTGATAAGGAAGAAGACCGGATGAACCATATCCGGATAACTAATTTTAATGCTGAACCGGTTTTTTTCGCATTTCCTGAACATAAAGAACTGGAAGGCATTATATCCGGTATAATAAAGAATCCTGCGGAATATGATTTTAAAACCGATGACGGAGTGGGACATCATTTCTGGGTAATACAGGATCAATCTACAATAAGTAAGATCGTGAAGATATTCCGGGAAGAGATCCCTTTTACATATGTTGCTGATGGTCACCACAGGACGGCAGCTGCAGCTCTTGTCGGGAATGAGAGACGGAAGAATAATCCGCATCATACAGG
>Ga0068714_10004541_pt1 | contig 15473 bp, 17 predicted proteins | sample MTBNYHSulfiMetaG_FD_62988 | JGI IMG/M metagenome (GOLD analysis project Ga0068714, IMG submission 62988) | Enrichment culture microbial communities from rom New York Harbor, USA that are MTBE-degrading - MTBE-NYH (New York Harbor Sulfidogenic)... | ecosystem: Environmental > Aquatic > Marine >...
CGATCGACAGCCGTCCCCTCATGGCTCGCACCGCCGCCACCGCCCCTTCATCCGCCCGGAAGCCGTGAGCGGCCACGAACCGGAACAATCGCAGCATGCGCAGCGGGTCGTCGCCGAAGGCGATCTCCGGGTCCAGGGGAGTGTGCAGCAGGCCGGCTCCCAGGTCGGCCAGGCCGCCGAAGGGGTCGACGATCTCCGGGCCGGGAAGCAGGCGCAGCGCGGTGGCGTTGACGGTGAAATCCCGGCGCGACAGGTCGGTCTCCAGGTCGTCGGCGAACTCGACCACCGGTTTGCGGCTGTCGTCGCGATAGACCTCCGCGCGGAAGGTGGTTATCTCCGCTCGCACCCCGTCCTTGATGAGGCCGATGGTGCCGAAGGCCTCCCCCACCGTGTACAACTCGTCGGCCCAGCCGGATACCAGGCGCCTTATCTCGGCCGGCCGGGCATCGGTCGCGAAGTCGTGCTCCTCCAACTCCCGGGCCCTTCCCAGCAGGGCATCCCGCACGCTACCCCCCACCAGGTAGATCTGCTTGCCGCCCTCCGCGAAGCGCCGGGCCAGGGCTACGGGCACCCCATCGGCGCTCAGCAAAGGGTCGAGGCGGGCCGGGATCATGCCCCGCCATGGTAGGGCCGCACCCCACCCGCGGGCGCCCGTTGTCTCAGCCCAGGTCCCAGTGCTTGGCCGCCTGATCCAGAGCTACCTGCACCATGTGCTGAGCGCGCGGCGGCGACTCATCCCCAGTCAATCCGGGGAAGTCCCCCGCCAGTCCGTCCAGAGCGGCCGTCACCGATGTCGAAATGGCGTCGAGTTCATAGCCGCCCTCCAGGAAGAAGATGATCCGCTCCGGGGCTATCTTCGCCAGGCGGCCGGCCATGCGCCCGTAGTCCGGCTCCCGCAGGTTGACGTTGGCCATGGGGTCGTCGGCGTGCCCGTCGAACCCGGCGCTGACCAGAATCCAATCCGGACGCATCTCCTCAAGCACCGGCACGATGATGCGCCCGAAGGCCTCCTCATAAGCGTCACCTGCGGTGCCGGCGGGGATAGGGACGTTGACGTTGAAACCTTCCCCTTCTCCCTTCCCCGCCTCGTCAATCCACCCGGTACCGGGGTAGAAGGGGAACTGGTGGGTGGAGACGTACAGCACGTCTCTCCGGGCATAGAACATATCCTGGGTGGCGTTGCCGTGATGCACATCCCAGTCCACGATGGCCACCCGATTCCCCTTCTCGGCGAGCCGGGCGGCCACCACCCCGACGTTGTTGAAGAGACAGAAGCCCATGGCGCGGTTGGGCATGGCGTGGTGCCCCGGGGGCCGCACCACCAGGAAAGCGGTATCGGCCTCCCCCTGCTCGAGGGCCTCCACCGCGGCCAGGCCGGCCCCGGCCGCACGCAACGCCGCCTTCCACGAGCCCGGGGAGACCACCGTGTCGGCGTCGAGTTGCCCTCCGCCGGCGGCCACGAAATCGCGGATGCGCGCGACATGGCCGGCGCCGTGCACCGCGCACAGCGCCTCGATGGGCGCTTCGGGCGCCTCCCTCTCCACCACCTCCAGAGAGGAACGATGCGCCCCCTCTATGGCAGCATCCAGGCGGGCGGCGCGCTCGGGGTGCCACCCGCCGGTGTCGTGCTCCCAGCAGGCCGGATGGGTGTACAGGAGCAGCCTCACCCCCTCAGATTCGCAGATTCCGCGACTTGGTTCATCTCGGCCGCACCACACAAGGCCCGCCCTACCATCCCACCGAAGTGAGGTTTGCCTGACCGTCCGCCTGCAGGGCGCCTGGCCGGAGCCGATGATTCTGCGGCGCGGCTGGTGCCGGGCCGTCGCCCGGCCCTGGAACGATGACATCCCAGAGGCTTACCTCCGCGTGGACAGAGGTGGAGCGGGCTTCCTGGCCGGCTGCGCCGCCGCCCTCCTGTCTCTCCCCGGCGTCGGCGGCATCCTGTCGCCGCCTCTTCTGCCCGCCGCCCGCCCGGCCTGGGAACAGGCGGGCTTCTCACTACGCGAAACACTTGCCCTGCTGCGCCGGGACCTGCCCGCTCCGGGAGAGCCCGCACATCCGGTCACCTCCGCCGCCGAAGACTGCCTGACCGAAGCCCTGGAAATAGACCGCGCCGCTTTCGCCCCCTTCTGGCGTCTGAGTCTCGCCGGGCTGCAGGAGGCACTGACCGCCACCACCCGCCGGGCCATCCACCTGTGCCACAGCCCTCGAGGCTCCCTCGCCGGGTTCGCCATCACAGGTGTGGGATCGTCGCTGGCCTACCTGCAGCGCCTGGCAGTGGATCCTGCCCTTCAGTCGCAGGGCATCGGCTATTCCCTGCTGCGCGCCGCCGCCGCCTGGGCGCACGCACAAGGCGCCTCCACCATGCTCCTCAACACGCCCGTGGAGAACCACTCGGCCGCCGGGTTCTACCGAGCGTCGGGTTTCCGACCCGCCGACGGTGAGCTCTCGGTGCTCGGCCGCGGCTCCTGATCCTCTCCTCCGGCGGCGCGGCTCCTTGGAGCGCGCTATGGTCGTGCCACCCCGGATCCGGACGGAGACATGATTCGCATCGTCACCGACTCGTCTTGCGACCTTCCCGACGACGCCGTCGCCCAGCACCGCGTCGAGATCGTCCCACTCACCATCCGCTTCGGTGAGGAGGAACTGATCGACCGCGAAGAACTCAGCACCGCCGACTTCTGGCATCGCCTGACCAGCGGAAACGTCCTCCCGGAGACGGCGGCCCCCTCGGTGGGCCGCTTCCAACAGGCATTCAGCCGCCTGGTCTCCGCCGGCGCCGACGGCATCGTGGTCCTCTGTATCTCCTCCAAGATCAGCGCCACCATCCAGTCGGCCACCCTGGCCGCCGAGCAGTTCGCGGCCGGCGTCCCCGTGCGCGTGATCGACAGCGCCGTGGTCTCCGGCGCCCTGGGGCTGGCGGCCGTGGAAGCAGCCAAGGCCGCGGCTGCCGGCCGCTCCCTCGACGAGGTCGAAACAGTTGCTCGCGATGCTTGTGAGCGGGCACGCATCTTCGCCACCCCCGACACGCTGGAGTACCTGCGCCGGGGAGGACGCATCGGCGGAGCGGCCGCCCTCATCGGCGGGTTGCTGGACGTGAAAGCCCTCATCGGGTTCGAGGATGGAAGGGTGGCCGGGGTGGGCCGGGTTCGCACTCGGAAGCGCTCGCTGGCCTCCATCATCGAGCACGTGGCCGAGCACGCGCCCTCCATAGCCCATCTGGCCGTGGTGCACTCGGACCCACCCGAGTTGTCGGACTTTCTCGAGGACCTGGCCCAGGTTTGCCCGCAAGAGCCGATGATGTGCCGTTTCGGCCCGGTGGTGGGCACGCACATCGGCCCGGCGGCCCTGGGCGTCACCTACCTGGTGCGCTGAGCCGGCTCTCGCGGCTCCACCAGTTGCTCGGGACCCGGTAGCGTTCCGCTGGTGACCGGTCGACGCGATTCCGATTCCGCCCTCATCGAGCGGTATCTCCGGGGCGACGTTGATGCCTTCAACGAGCTCATGCGGGCCCACGAGGATCGCGTGTTCGCCATCTGCCTGCGCATGCTGCGCGATCGCGAGGCGGCCCTCGATGCCACCCAGGAGACCTTCATCACCGTCTTCCGTAAGGTGGACCGATTCGCCGGGCACTCCGCCTTCTCCACCTGGCTGTACCGGGTGGCGGTGAACACCTGCTACGACCAGGCCCGGCGCAGCCGACGCACGGCCACCGAGCCCCTCGCCGAGGGAGAAGGGCCCCCCGACCACCACACCGCCGCCGACCTGGACTCCGTGGAGTTGCGCCCCGACCTGGAGGCGGCGCTGGCCTCCCTTCCTCCGGAGTTCCGCACGGCCGTCATCCTCTGCGACGCCGAAGGTCTCGCCCTGCAGACCACCGCCGAGATCCTGGGGGTGCCGGTGGGCACTGTGAAGTCGCGTGTCTTCCGAGGCCGGCGCCTGTTGGCCGACGCTCTCGGGAACCTGCGGCCGCTCCCCGACCCTCTCAGAGACGAGCACCATGACTAGGTACAACCCCGATCTCATCGCCGCCCTCGCCGCCGGCGAACTGCCGCCCATCCAAGCGGCCGCTCTGGAACGGCAGATCGCGGCCGATCCCCGGGCCGCCGCCGAGTTGGCCGCCCAGCGCACCGCCCTGCGGGCTCTGCGGGACGCACCTCCGCCGGTGCTCTCTGCCGAGGAGCGGACCAACCTCAGGCAGGCCGTGGCTGCCTCACTCCATCTGGAAGAGGGCCCGGCCGCTGCGTCCTCACCCACCCGCCGCCGCATCCCCTGGCGCCCCCTGGCGGTGGCCGCCGCCGCCCTCACCGCCCTGGCCGTCGCCGTTCCCCTGGTCACCCTGCTTTCGGTGGGAGACCAGGGCGACAGTGCCCTCTCCACCCTGGCCCAGGACGACCTCACCGCCCGCGGCGCCGAGGAGGACGAAAGCTCGCTGATGGCTACCCCCGAGCAGCCGCCCGGCGCCGCAACCCTGGGAGCCGAATCCGACCACGCGGCCGGGAGCGCCGTCGCCGACCTCCTATCCGACCCGGCGCTGCTCATCGCCTCCGCCGATCGCACCCTGACCGTCTGCGCCACCGAGGCTCGCTCTCTACTGGGCGGGGAATCTCCTCTCGCGGCTCTCATGTGGCAGCAGAAGGATGGGGAGAGCGCCGTCTGGTTCGTCACACCCGACGGAAGCCGCATCTCGCACCTGGCCGTCTTCGACCCCGACGATTGCCGGCTGCTCGAGCCGCTGTACACCTCTCCGTAAATCAAACCCGACCTCCTCCGGCCGGTCCCCGCCCCGACTCCCGGGCCCCGTACCGTGGACGGCCATCCCCACCCGAGCTGCCCTCCCAACCGCGAGCCGACTAACCTCGGCCCATCGTGGAGGACTTCTCCAAGCGCATACCCGACATGCTCGAGACGGCCACCGACAAGGTGCGCTCTCTCACCGTGGATCGGGCAGCCCGCGTCCTCAAGTGGATGGCTCTGGGGCTGGTGATGGCCGCCCTCGCCCTGCTCGCCCTCCTCTTCCTGCTCGTAGGCCTCGCCCGCATCGTGGAAGGTTTGATCGGACACGCCTGCGGAGACTGCTCCTGGGCCATGGAAGTCGCCTACGCGGCGATCGGGGGACTATTCCTGCTCTTCGGGGTGTTCTTGTGGGTCGCCAGGACCCGCCGCAAGAACCCCGAGGAGTCGAATACATGACCGATCGCCTCGCCGTAGTCGGCTCCGGCCCGGCCGGGCTGACCGCCGCCGTCTACGCCGCCCGCGCCGATCTTGCTCCTCGTGTCTTCGAAGGGCTCGAGGCGGGCGGCCAGCTGATGTTGACCACCGAGGTGGAGAACTACCCGGGTTTCCCCGACGGCATCATGGGCCCCGAGCTCATGCAGTTGTTCCGGCGCCAGGCGGAGCGCTTCGGATCCGTTCTCGACCCCTCGGACATCACACGCTTGGACTTCTCCCACCGGCCCTTCCGCCTGTGGGCCGATGAGACCGAACATCACGCGGACGCGGTCATCATCGCCACCGGCGCCAAGGCCCGATGGCTGGGAGTGCCCGGTGAAGAGCGGCTGCGCGGCTACGGCGTGTCGGCCTGCGCAACCTGCGACGGGTTCTTCTTCAAGGGGCGCCGGGTGGCGGTGGTGGGTGGCGGTGACTCCGCTATGGAGGAAGCCCTCTTCTTGACCAAGTTCGCCACCGGGGTCACGGTGATTCATCGCCGGGACGCCCTACGGGCTTCCGCCATCATGGCCCGCCGCATACTCGACCACCCCAAGGTCGAGGTGCGGTGGAACTCGGTGGTCGAGGAGGTTCTCGGTGACGGCGAAGTCACCGGGGTACGCCTGCGCGACACCGTCACCGGGGCCGAGACCGACCTGCCCCTGGAGGGGCTGTTCATCGCCGTCGGTCATGATCCCCGCACCGAACTCCTCCGAGGACAACTCGATCTGGACGACAAGGGTTACCTCCGAACGTTCGAGGGCACCATGACCTCGGTCCCCGGAGTCTTCGGTGCCGGTGACGTGGTCGACTTCTCCTACCGCCAGGCCGTCACCGCCGCCGGCATGGGCTGCCGGGCGGCCATCGATGCGGAGCGCTGGCTCGAGGCCCAGGAATGACATCACCCACCCCGGCGTCGGCCCTCCGGGGCGTCACACTCACGAGGAGGTGAAGGCCGCCCTGCGCGCGGCCGCTCCCTATGGCATCCAACACCGTCACCGTCACCGATCAAACGTTTGCCGACCTGATCGCCGGCGACAAGCCCGTGCTCGTCGACTTCTGGGCTGAGTGGTGCGGCCCCTGCCACATGATCGCTCCCTTCCTCGAGGAGATCGCAGCCGAATACTCCGACAAGATCACCGTCGCCAAGCTCAACGTGGACGAACACCCCCAGACCCCGGTGCAGTTCAACGTGCAAGGGATCCCCACTCTCATCGTGTTCCGCAACGGCCGCCCCACCTCGACCCGCATCGTCGGCGCGCGCCCCAAGACGGCCCTCCTCAGCGAACTCTCCGAGTACCTCGCCTGACTTTCTGCCACCATGGGGCGCACCGTGCCCCCGACCAGCCCCGGCGACACCGGTGAAGCCGTCCTCGACATCCAGCAGCGCCTGACTGCGCTCGGATTCCCATGCCGGGGGGATTCTCCCGGCACCTTCGGCCCTGCCACTGAGGCCGCGGTCCGCCTCTTCCAGGCCTCACGGAACCTCCGTGTCGACGGCATCATCGACGACGGCACCTGGAGAAATCTGGTAGACGCTGGATTCCGACCCGGGGACCGCCTGCTCTTCTACCGCCGTCCCATGTTGCACGGCGAGGACGTCGCGGCTCTCCAGCACGATCTCAATGCCCTGGGTTTCGATGCCGGCCTCGTCGATGGAATCTTCGGGGCCGAGACGCTCCGGGCCGTGCTTTCCTTTCAGCAGAATCGCCGCCTCCCCGAGGACGGCATCGTCGGCCCCCAGTTCTTGGAAGAACTGTCACTCGTAGTGCGGGCGACGCACAAGGCCGGACGCCACATTCTGCGCGACCGCCAGTGGCTGAGCAGCCTGCCCCCGGCCCTGGTCGGCCAGCGGGTTTACCTCGACCCCTCCTGCCGCGACGACCACGAGGCGGCTCTCGCCTGGGAGGCCGCTATCGCCGCGGCCGAGGTCATCTCCCAGGACGGCGGCAGGCCGCTGCTGTCGCGCAGCGCCGATACGCGGCCGCCCGAGACACTCCGTGCCCGGCAGGCCAACGAACTGGCGGCCCACATGGTGTTGTCCTTCTCCCTTCCCGGCGGCGATATACCCGGGATCTACTACTTCCGTTCCCCCCTCAGCCACAGCGAGGCGGGCGCCGCCCTCGCCACCGCGCTGGCCTCCCGCTTGGGACTCCTCTCCGTGGGCCGCGTCATCCCCATCCTGCAACTGACCCGATCCCCCAGCGTGGTCGTCGCGGTGCCCCGCCTCGGGGCCCGTGTCGGTCGCGCCACAGCCGCGGGCCTGGCCGGCTGGCTGGCGGCCCGAGCCGATCAGGATCCCGAGAGCACGCGGTAGATGCGCTCCAGTTCCTCCAGCGATCGAAAGCGCACGGTCAGCTTGCCTCTGCCCCGCCGGCCGTAGTCGATGAGCACGGCGGTGCCCAGTCGCTCCGCCAGTTGCTCCTCCAAAGCCAGGATCTCCGCCGGTCGCTGCGGTCGGGGCGTCTCCACCTTCTTCTCGCCAGGCGTTGCCTCGCGCGCCCTCACCGCCTCTTCCAGCCTGCGCACCGGCCAGCCCTCCGCCGCCGCCCGCCGGGCGATGTGCTCGGCATACTTCTCATCATCGAGCGCCAACAACGCCCGGCAATGCCCCCCGCTCAACTCACCGCGAGCCAACATCCCCTGAATGGAGGCCGGCAACTGCAGGAGGCGTAACGTGTTGGTGATAACCGGGCGACTGCGGCCGACCCGGGCCCCGACCTCTTCGTGTGTCAGACCAAAATCTTCCAGAAGCTGCTTGTAGGCTGCCGCCTCCTCCAGAGGCCCCAGGTCCTCCCGCTGCAGATTCTCGACCAGCGCCTCGGTGAGCCCCGACGTCCGGTCCCCCTCCCTGACCACAGCCGGTATCTCTGCGAGACCGGCGAGCCGCGCGGCCCGCCAGCGACGCTCCCCGGCTATGAGCACGAAGGTCCCCGGCTCATCACCATGGCGAACGACTACCGGCTGCAGGACTCCTACCTCCCTGATCGATGCCGCCAGGGCCTGCAGGCCGTCGGTCGACATGGACCCCCGTGGTTGCTGTGGATTGGGCTCGATGGCCTCCAGGGGGATTGAGCGGTAGCCCTCGATGGCCTCCTCCGCCGGGATGAGCGCCTGCAAACCCCGGCCCAACCCGGACTTACGAACGGCCATGTCTCCTCCTGAACTCGGCGGCCAGGTATCGATAGGCAAGCGCCCCCGGGCTGGTCCGGTCGAACAGCTCGATAGGCTCTCCGAAAGAAGGGGCTTCTGCAAGACGCACGGTGCGGGGAATGGCAGTCTCATAGGCAACCTCCCCGAAGTGCTCCCTGACCTGCGCAGCCACCTCGGTAGTCAGCCTGGTCCGACGGCTGTACATCGTGAGCACCACGCCCTCAATCTTCAGATGAGGGTTAAGGTTTGACTGGATGAGTTCGATGTTCCGCAACAACTGACTCAGCCCCTCCAGTGCGTAGTACTCGCACTGAATCGGAATCAGTACCTCATCAGCCGCGGTGAGGGCATTCACCGTTATCAGTCCCAGCGACGGGGGACAGTCGATCAGGATGGTGTCGTACCGCGCCTTCGCTCCGTCCAAAGCCCTGGTCAGCGCCTTCTCCCGTGCGAAGCGGGCCACCAGTTCTATCTCGGCCCCGGCTAGATCGATCGAAGCCGGCGCCAGGTAGAGGTCCTTGACGCGTGTCGGTTCCACTACCTCCTCGACGGGCAGATCACCGATGAGAGACTCGTAGACGCTGTGAGTGAAGTCCCCCCGGGTGAAACCAAGCCCTGAGGTCGCGTTGGCCTGCGGGTCGGTGTCTACCAGCAACACCCTCTCCCCACGCAAGGCAAGCGCCGCTCCGAGATTGATGGCCGTGGTCGACTTGCCAACCCCACCCTTCTGGTTGGCAATCGCGACTATGACACAAGCAGGAGCACGACGCTTAGCCACTGGCTCGCATGATAAGCAGCCAGGCTGGACCGTCAAGGATTTCGACCGGCACCTCAACCAGTTCCGGATCGAGACCCAGTGCCTCGGCAACACCCATCACATCCCGTGTGCGGGGCGGGGGCTGCGACTGCCTGCTCAGACCCAGCACCGCCGTGCCGGCCGGAGAGAGGAGACGAGCTGCCAATCCCACTGCCTCCGGTGCTCGCAGGGCTCCCCGGAGGACGAGTCCTTGCCATTCATCGGCCACTGCCAACGCGTCCCCCTGGGCAATCACGACATTGCCCAAGCCCAGCATTCCCACCACCCGATACAACAGCCGCACCCGCCGTCCACCGCGGTCCAACAACGTCACGTGCACATCGGGCCAGAGAACCGCCAGGGGAATGCCCGGCAGGCCGACCCCGCTCCCCACGTCAAGGATCTCGGCCGGCGGTCTCTCTCTCCAACCACGGGAGAAGAGGAGCGAATCGCCAAGATGCCTGGACCAGATACGCTCTCCCTCTCTGGGACCGAGCCCACCCGCCGGCACCGCTTCTTCAATGAGCCATTCTCCGTAGGCGGTGAGTAACTCCTCCTGGGCGGGGGAGAGGGACCTCCCGGCCCAGGCCACGGCTCGTCGCGCCAGTTCTATCGACTCTCTCAACGTTCTCCCCCCTACCCCATCACCGTTCCACGTGAAACCAGCACGGTGTGCCGGGCTTGTTACCCGTCGCCCCCCTCAATCCTCGTCGGCTCGAGAGATCACCACCGAACGATCCGGATCCTCTCCCTCAGAGAAGCTGCGAACCCCGTCGATCTCCGCCACCGCGTCGTGGACCACCTTGCGATCGGCGGCGTTCATGGGCTCCAGCATCACCTCTCCCCCCTCCTCCAACACCTTCGCGGCCAGCCTCCCGGCATAGATGCCCAGTGCCTCCCGGCGCCGCTGGTTATAACCCGCTATGTCCAAGCGGAGCCTTGCCCCTGCCTGACTCTGCCGGTGCACCATTGTGCGAGACAACTCCAGAATCGCACCCAGGATTGCCCCCTTGGTCCCCACCAACGCCTCCGTCTGCTCCCCGGACACGTCGGCGTAGATAATGTCCTCATCGACCCGGGTGGCCACCTCTCCTTCCAGACCGAAAGCCTGGAGCAGGCCCTCAAGGAACCCCTGCACGATCGCCGCTTGATCATCAACCGAAACGGCCGGCGCGCTGCTCTCACCCGTACCGGCCACCCCATTCCCTGTACTCCCTGACTTAGCCCTCTGACGGCGCACTCCTGCCTCATTCCTGGTCCGGCCGGATTCACCGGCGACCTTCTCCCGTCCGCGACCGCGCCTTTCCTGCGGCTGCCGACCCTTCTCAGACCTACCCCCCTTTGACTCCTCGCCCTTCTTAGCCCGGCTGCCCGCACCCTCGCCTGAACTCCGCGATCGCCGCCGACGGCGGCGCTTGGGGCGAGGCTTGATCCGAACCAGCGCGTCCTGGCTACCGATGCCGAGGAACCCCCTCTGCGGCTGCTGCAGCACCTCTATCTCCGCCCCTTCGGCCGACTCCAGACCCAGTTCCTCCAGCCCGAGCTTCACGGCCTCCTCGACCGTCCTCCCCCTGACTTCCACCCACTCCATAGACATCATCTTCTCCTCCGCTTCTTGCCCCGCTGCTGAGAAGCCTGCGGACTGCGAGTGGATCCACTCGCTCCCGGCTTGGGTTGCGGCTTCTGCGGAACCGTCGGCTTACCCGGCCGCGGCGTCGGCTTTATCTCCGGCTTCGTCTCCGGTTCTTCTACCTCCGAGACCACCTCTTCGGGGCTTCCGGCCTTCCGTGCAGCCCGCTTGTCCAGCCAGAGTATCAACGACTGCTGGCCGATCCGGAAGATGTTGCTCGCCGCGAAGTACACGACCAGACCCGCCGGCAGGGTGAACGAGATGAAACCGAAGAAGACTGGAAAAATCTTCAAAATCGCCTGCCCCGGCTGTTGAGGGGCGGGCTGTCCGTTCTTGGCCCGAGCGGTCATCTGGGCCTGCTGATACCAGGCCGTGCCCATCACCACCAGGACCGTGATCAGGTACGGGGTGAAGGTCAGCCACCCGCCGTCGAACCCGGTACGTGGGGTGGTACCCAAATCCATCCAGAGGAAGTTCCTCCAGTCGGCCACCCCCTCTCCATTCCACGCCCAAATGACTTCGGCCAGCCGGCTGCCGTCGGGCACGAACTTGGCCGCCTCCTCCGCCGTGGTGCGAGCGAAGGAGAGCAGAACCTGGTACAGCGCGAACCAGACCGGCATCTGCAGCAACAGGGGCAGACACCCGGCGGCCGGGTTGATCTTCCGCTCCTTGTACAGCGCCATCGTCGCCTGCTGAAGGCCCGGCTTGTCCCCGGCGTATTCCTTCTGCAGCCGCTTCAACTCCGGCTGCAACTCCTGCATGGCCCTCATTGAGCGCGTCTGCTTCAACGTCAGAGGGAATAGCAGCAGACCCACCGCCACCGTCAGAAGGATGATGGCCACTCCGAGGTTGGGAACCACCCCATAGAGGAGAGACACCACCGTGCCCAGGAACTCCCGAATGGCATCCCAGATAGCCATGTCTCACCCCGCCTTTCTCGGGACGGGGTCATATCCGCCGGCGTGCAATGGATGACAGCGCGCCACCCGCCGCACCGCCAGCCCCACCCCCCTCGCCACCCCATGCTCTTCGATCGCCTCGTAGGCGTACTCCGAGCACGTGGGTAAGTAGCGGCAGCGCGGACCGAGCAGGGGAGAGATGGTGCGCTGATAAGCCGTCACGAGTTGTTGCAGCCACCATCCGGGCCGGGGCCACTCGACTGCTGTAGGCCGTTTCACGTCGTTGTTGCCTCTTCCTCCACCGCCCCGCACAGCCAGGCTACCAATTCCTGGAAAGGGGCCTCCAATACTTCTCTCCCGGCCACCACCACATAATCCCGGCCGGGCTGCAATGGCGCAAACCCCAGTGCCTCCCGCAGCCGGCGCTTCGCCCGATTGCGCTGCACCGACCCACCCACCGCTCGCCCGGCCAGCACCCCCACCCGCGACACCCCGGACGCCCCAGGCGCCGTGATCACCGTAACGCCCCCGACCCGTCTCCGGCGCCCATCGCGGCGGACCCGGCGGAATTCGCTTGCGCCTCGCAGAATGCCGAACCGCCGGCCCCTAGGCCGACAGGCGCCGGCGTCCCTTGCTCCGGCGACGCTGGACCACGGCACGTCCGGTCCGGGTACGCATACGGTGGCGGAAGCCATGCTTCCTCTTGCGACGACGAACGTTCGGCTGGAAGGTGCGCTTCATCAGAGGCTTCCCGACAAGAGAGGTAATGGACGGGCCGACAGGTTACGGAGACAGTGTCCCCTTTGTCAAAGGTGGGACCGCCCGGGGCCGCCGGGGCCTGTGTCGCGAAAGATTGCCTACGCCGCCTCTCTCTGCTGCGCCCAGCGCCCGGCACTGGCGGCATCGCCGTTTTCTTTTCCATAGCAACATCTTTCCGTCACCCTCACGGCGCTCTACCAACGTGTAGCGCGCGTTTTGGCGTTCTTGTCGGCTCCTCCCACCTGTCCATATACTCCGCTCCGCCGGATGGTTCGGCGTTACTTCCCTCGGGTCGGACCACCCACGGCGCCACACGTGGCTGGAGGCACCGTCACCCCGAGGTGCGCCCTTCTCCACAGTTGTGGATAGACCTGTGGAGAAGCCCGACAGGGCGTGCGGGGTACGTGGAGGACACGTGGAGGCACATTCCCCGGCCGAGTGGGACCAGTTTCGTCGGACCCTACGTGGACGCGTCACGCCCGTGACGTGGCAGACCTGGCTCGAGGGTCTCCAACCCTCCGCGGTGGAAGGGGGAGTGGTCACCCTCCTCGCCCCCAGCGAGTTCCATCTCCGCTGGGTGAACGACAAGTTCCGTCCCCTGGTAGAGGACGCCGTCTCCGCCGCGTTCGGCCCCGACGCCCGCCTGGTCATAGATGCCCGTCCCTCCCCGGCCTTCTCCGACCTCGAGGATCTCGAGGAAGAGCCCGAACCGCCACCCCCCGTACCCCGCCCCACCCCACCCGTTCCCCTCTCTCCCCCCGGGATGGATGGCCTGGTCCCTAAGTACAGCTTCGAAAACTTCGTCGTCGGCCCCTCCAATCGGTTCGCTCACGCGGCCGCCCTGGCCATCGCCGAGCAACCGGGCGGGCAGTACAACCCGCTCTTCATCTATGCCGGTGCCGGACTGGGCAAAACTCATCTGCTCCAGGCCATCGCGCGGCACGTCCTCGAACTCGATCCCGGCCTCGCCGTCTACTACACCACCTCGGAAGCCTTCTTCAACGACTTCATCGATGGAATCCGGCGTAAGCGCATGGATGAGTTCAAGGCTCGCTACCGGGGCGCCGACTTCCTGCTCGTGGACGATGTCCAGTTTCTGGAAGGCAAGGAGCAGCTCCTCGAGGAGTTCTTTCACACGTTCAACGCCCTGCACGAACACGGTAAGCAGTTGGTGTTCAGTTGTGATCGTCCCCCGCGCAGCCTGGTGACACTCGAGGATCGCCTCCGGAGCCGGTTCGACTGGGGCCTGACTACCGACATCCAACCCCCCGATGTGGAAACCCGCTTGGCCATTCTGCGCAAGAACGCCGCCTTTGCCCCGTGTGTCGTACCGGCCGAGGTCCTTCAGTTCATCGCCGAACGGGTGGTGGACAACATCCGGGAGTTGGAAGGGGCTCTAACGCGGGTGACCGCGTACGCGGCGCTGACTCATCAGGACATCGACCTCGAAATGGCAGCGGATGTCCTGCAGGATCTGGGACCGGGCCCGGCCCGCACACCCATCACACCAGGGCGCATCCTCAGCGCGACCGCGGCCGCGTTCGAGGTCACCATCGTCGAGATGGAGAGCCCCAGCCGCCGCCAGCCTCTCGCTCGGGCACGCCAGGTCGCCATGTACCTATGCAGACAGCTCACCGACCTCTCCCTTCCGAAAATCGGTCTGCTGTTCGGGGGCCGCGATCACACCACGGTGTTGCACGGCATCAACACCGTGCAGCGACTCATCCAGACGGATCGAGGCCTGTTTGACCAGGTGACCGCCCTGTTGCAGAGCCTGCGGACATCATGAGAGCTTCTCCCCAGACCCCGCTTGCCGCCGCCGACCCCCTGGGGACACATGCCGGGGTTCTCCCCCTCCCTGCGGACTCCTACCATGCGCCTCACCTGGGCAGACACGAACATATCCCCAATCCCCAACCCCCTACTACGACTACTAGGGTTTTCAGATATCAAGGACTAGTCGGAGCAGAAGGACTGAACCTGTGCGGATAAGAGCAGAACGCGATGACCTGGTAGATGTGCTGGGCCGGGCGGCGCGGGCGGTGAGCCCGAGATCACCGCTGCCGATCCTGCAGGGACTGCTGGTGACCGTGACCGGGCAACGTATGCAGGTGTTGGGCACCGATCTGGACATGGCGGTGCGAACGCACCTGCAGGTGGAGGTCTTGGAGGAGGGACGCACCGTGGTGCCGGCGCGTCTGATCACCGAGGCGGCGCGGAAGCTGCCGCCGGGGGCAGTGGTGTTGGCCGCGGCCGATGGAGAGGTGGAGCTGAGTGGAGGGGGCCCGCGCTTTCGCTTTCGCGAGTTGGCGGTGGACGACTTCCCCGTGGTGGCCGAGCCTGATCTCGAGGATGCGATTGAAGTCGACGGAGATGATCTCCTGACCGCCCTGAGTCAGGTCGTGGTGGCTGCTTCCCATGATGACGCCCGGCCCGTGCTGACGGGGGTCCTGTTCGAGGCGGCGGAGGGTGCGCTGCGCCTGGTGGCCACCGACTCGTATCGGCTGGCGCTGCGGGATCTGCCCGCGGTGCGGTCGGCAGTGACTGCGTTGGTTCCCGTGAGAGCCCTGCGAGAGTTGGCGCGCAGCGTGGGGGCCAAGATCATGCAGGTAGGGCTGGGCAGTCGGGACGCGACGTTCGCCTCCAGTCAGGGAGTTCTGACGGTGAGGTTGATCGAAGGGACGTTCCCGAACTACCGGCAACTGCTGCCGTCTAGCTATCCGCACCGGCTCACGGTGGACCGGGACGGACTGCTGCAGGCCATCGATCGCGCCTCGCTGGTTGCGGAAGATCACATCCCGATTCGCCTCCAGTTGGAAGGCGGGGGGGTGGAACTCAGCGTGAGTCGGCAGGATGTGGGGGGAGAGACCGAGCATGTCGCGGCGGAGTATGAGGGTGACGACATGACGATTGCCTTCAACAGCCGATATCTCAACGACGGGGTGGCGGCCGTGCAGGAAGACAGGGTGGTGCTCGATGTCATCGACCCGCTCAAGCCGGGGGTCATCCGGGGGGCCGAGAGCGACGA
>Ga0068714_10004542_pt1 | contig 15468 bp, 14 predicted proteins | sample MTBNYHSulfiMetaG_FD_62988 | JGI IMG/M metagenome (GOLD analysis project Ga0068714, IMG submission 62988) | Enrichment culture microbial communities from rom New York Harbor, USA that are MTBE-degrading - MTBE-NYH (New York Harbor Sulfidogenic)... | ecosystem: Environmental > Aquatic > Marine >...
CTCGGCGATACGACCGGTGCGTTTGACCATGTCGCCTTCTTTGATGTGGGTAACTTCACCGAGAACGGCCACGCCCACACTGTCTTCCTCGAGGTTGAGTGCGAGCCCCAAGATGCCCCCGGGGAATTCCAAAAGCTCCATGGCCATGCAGTTCTCGACGCCGTATACCTTGGCGACGCCGTCCCCGACGCTCAACACAGTGCCCGTCTCGGATACATCTACGGCTTTTGTGTATCGCTCGATCTGCTCCTTAATAACCTGACTGATTTCATCTGCTTTTATTTCCATAGAGCCTATTCACCTCTCTTCAAAGATTCTTTGATACTCAGTAACTGATTTCGGACGCTTCCGTCAAAATTCAGATCACCCACTCTTGTTATGATCCCTCCAATTAGAGAAGGGTCCACTTCCAGTTGCAGCCGAATTTGCTTGTTGGTGATTTTAGCTATGGCATCCTTAACTTTGTTGACGACCTCGTCGGATAGATCCGATGCGGAGATGATGGTCGCAGTGCTGATACCCTGAAGATCATCGGTCAGCTTACGATAAAATTCGTTAATTTCCCCCGTAAAACGGATGCGGTTCTTTTCCAACAAGAGTTTCAAAAAATTCCTCGAAATAGGCATAAAGGCCGCTTTTTCGAGGATAAATTCGAGAACTTTTCTACGGTTTTGTAGATTGTAAAGAGGATTGGTCAGGGCATCAACAACCTGCTTGTTCTCTTTCAAGAAGGTGGCGAAGTCGTTGAGTTCTTCCCCGTACTTGAGATATTGGCCATCCTCCTTGCCGATGGCCAGCAAGGCCCTTGCATAACGTCTTGCTATAGCTTTGCTGCTCACGCCGTTTCCACCACCTTTTCTATGTATTCGTCGACGAGTCTTTTCTCGTCGTCTTTGTTCATGTTTTTTCGGATTAAATCTTCAGCCATGGCCGTAGCGAGATCCGCTACTTCGGCCTGAAGTTCCGTTTTTGCTTTCTTAATTTCCTGCTGAATGGTCCAGCGAGCTTGTTCTTCAATTCGCTGACCGGTCAGTTTCGCCTGTTCGATAATCTTGGCCTTTTCCGCTTCGCCTTCTCTTACGTATTCGGCAATAACTGATTCACGCTGCGTTTCGATTTCTTGCACCTTTTTCCTGAAATCCGCCAGCATGATCTCGCCTTCCGTTTTCTTTTTTTCCAGCTCTTCCAGCTCCCGTTTTATGGTTGCACGCCGGTCGGAGAGAAACCTGGGGAGCGGTTTTCTGAGGAGAAAAAAGAGTACGAAGAAGACAACGGCGAAACAGATGGTACGGTAAAGGAGGTCCCATAGCTTCTCAGCGGAAGCACCGTGTGATGCAGCTTCGCCTGCTGCAGTCTCACCCGCCGGATCAATCGCCGGAACGACCGTGGCCAGGGAGCACAGAAAAAAGACCGCTAGCAAAGCAGCGGTGTACTTACCAGAGGATCTTCTTAGTGCATTCATCCGATTTGTCTCCCAAGAATCTTGGTGACCAGCTCCCGCGCGAAGGTATCGATCTGGGATTGGAGTGTTTTTCGGGCGGCCATGATATCGCCGGCAATATTGGATTTTACGTCGGATATCTTGGCCTCCATTTGTGCGTTGATTTCAGCCAGGAGACGTTCCTGTTCTTTGTGTGCTTCCTGTTTCAGTGCCTCCTTCTCTTCAAATCCTTTTTTTCGAGCGAGATTGGTCAGGTCGGCAATTTCATTCTTTTGATCTTCGATCTGTTGCCCCAACTGTTTGATATCCAGGAGAAATCCGTCAACGCGTTGTTTCCTCTCCGCAAGGATACGGCGGATGGGGCGGTAGAGAATGATGTTCAGAATCCAAAGAAGGAAGAGGAAGTTGACCATCTGGAGCAACAGCGATTTATCAATATCAACCATCTAGAGGCCACTCCTTTTGAGAATGTGAAAATAAGAACGTTCTCAAACAATGTGGGTTTCGTAACTCATTTTGGAGGCATTGTCAAAGATTTTTTTCGCCGCGGCCGCGACTTTCCAAAAAAGCGAAGCAAACCCAGTGCATTATTTGAAGAGGAAACGCCGCATGCTGATATTGATGAGCAATCCCAGCCCCAGAAGCGTGCTGACAGCGTTGGAACCACCATAGGAAATCAACGGCAAAGGAATCCCGACCACGGGCATTATTCCCGTCACCATTCCGATATTGATCACCATGGGCCAGAATATCATGGCAACGATACCTACGGCGAGAAGGGCTCCAAACGTGTCCTTAGATCGTCTCCCGATCTTTAACCCCCAGGCGATAAGAGCCAGGTACAACAGCATCACGAGGACCGATCCCAGAAATCCCCACTCTTCCGCTAGTACGGAAAACGCGAAATCCGTATGATATTCAGGGAGGAAGTTCAGATGACTCTGGGTGCTGGAAAGAAATCCTTTACCGGTCATCTGGCCGGAACCCACTGCTATTTTAGACTGAGTTACGTGGTATCCGGCCCCGAGTGGATCCCAGTCCGGGTTGAAAAAAGTCAGTATTCTGCGTTTCTGATATTGCTTGAGTGCTTTCCACACGAAAGGTAAGGAGGTCAGCATAACTCCTGCGAAAGCGGCAACCACCTGCCAGCGAACGCGTATGAAGAACACGATGGAGCCTCCTATGAAAAAGAACATAATGGCTGTACCCAGATCCGGTTCTTTCAGAACGAGGAATGCGGGAGCCGCCATCACACAAGCCGGCAGGACAAGATCCCGGAAGCCAAGACTTACATGAAGGTCCTTTCGGTAGAAGATGCGAGCAAGCACCACTATGAGTGCCAGTTTGGCCAATTCTGAAGGCTGGATTGTCATGGGACCCAGCACCAGCCAGCGCTTGGATCCGGATATTGTTGGCCCAATGACCAGAGTAGCTGCGAGAAGAAGCAAGGTGATCCCGTAAATAGGCAGTGCAAACTGTTCCAGCGTGTGATAATTAAACAATAAGCTCACAAAGACGATGGCAAACCCGACCATAAACCACATAAGTTGCTTATAAAAAATAGTCATTCCCATAGATAAAACGGTTGAACTATACAGATTGGCAAGGCCGACTACACACAGTAGAACCATCATTATAAGCATCAGCCAGTCGAAATGTTTGACCAACCTTCGGTCGAACATAATATATCCCTCACTCTATGAAGCGTATATCCGCGCCGGCAAAATGTTCCTGTTGATTCTCCAGCCCGTTTATCCGGAGCCAAGCCTCCAGAATGTTCTTTGCCAGGGGTCCCGCGACGGCGCCTGCGTGTCCGCCGTGTTCCAACAGAATGGACAGGGCGATCTTGGGATTCTCCACAGGCGCAAAGCATACGAACCAGGCGTGGTCCCTGAATTCATACGGTACATCCTCGGTCTTCATTCGGCGTTTAGGATCTTTGAGTGCAACGACCTGGACGGTCCCGGTCTTTCCCGCCACGGACAGATTTTCCACCGAAGCCTTCTTGCCCGTTCCTGATGGATCGCGGATTACTTGTTCCAAGGCGTTCCGAACGAAGTCCATGTGAGCGGCGCTGATTGAAGTGGTCTTGCGGATTACAGGTTCGAAAGAACTCACCAGCCGGCCCTGGGCCGTTTCGATGCGTCGGATCAACCCAGGAACCGGTACGCTCCCCCCATTGGCCACGGTCGAAATGAGTACGGCCGCTTGAAGCGGTGTCACCAGATTAAAGCTCTGCCCTATGGCTGCGGACAGTGTTTCTCCTTTTTGCCAGGGTATGCCGAAGCGTCTCAATTTCCATCCGGTGGTAGGAATCAATCCTTCGCGTTCCGTTTCCAGGACGATCCCTGTTTTTTCCGCAAGGCCGAACTCTCTTGCATAGCGGGCGATGACGTCCACCCCGAGACGCTGGCCAACCTGGTAGAAAAAGATATCGCATGAATCGGTGATCGCCTTTTTCAGATCCACACGGCCGTGTCCCCAAGTCTTCCAGCAGTGGTAGGTTCGGTTTCCCAGCTTATAGGCGCCGTGACAATCCAGCAAGGTATTGGGTGTAATGACTCCCTCTGACAGGGCCGCCAACGCCGTCACGATCTTATAAATGGAGCCGGGTGGATATTGCCCCTGGATCGCGCGGTTCTGGAGCGGGTTGAATCTGTTGTCCCTGATGGCCTTCCAGGTCTCAGTCGTGATGCCCTGCACAAATATGTTTTGATCGAAACCAGGACTGGAAGCCATCCCCAATACTTCTCCCGTGAGAGGGTCCATGGCTACGATGGCGCCGGCTTTGTCTTGCAGCTGCTCTTCAATGGCACGCTGAAGCTCCAAATCAAGAGAGAGATATACGTTATCGCCCGGTAACGCATCTACTTGGGTAAGCTCGGTCGTTTCCCTGCCCGCAGCGTCCACTTCAATGTGTCGGCCTCCCTTACGACCGCGCAAGTAGCTTTCCGCTGCTTTCTCGATACCGCTCTTACCGATATATTCACCCACGAAAGTACCGGAAAAGCTGTCCTGTTTCAGTTCGTCTTTGCTGATCTCACCCAGATAGCCAAGCACATGCGACGCTAAGCCCGGATACACATAGTCGCGTTTGGGTTCCGCCTGAATAACCAGACCCGGAATCTCATAACGATGCGTTTCCGCCAGGGAAAGCTCCGCCCAGGAAATATCGGATTTGACGCGTATTCTATTGGAGTACGCTTCCTTTTTCCCCAGTTTCATCTGGGCCGTGATTTCTTCAGGAGTGAAACCCAGGATTCCCGCCAAAACGTTGGCCAGTCTGTCCTGATCCCTGACATAGTCCATGTCTACATACACGCTGAAGGAGGGACGATTGCTTACCAGCATGCGCCCATGGCGATCCAGGATCAGGCCTCGGAGCGGCATCAGATATCGCAATCGGATCCGGTTGTGTATGGACAAGTCGTAGTAGGTCTCGCCCTCCAGAACCTGAAGGTAGAACAACCGGAGCACGAGAATAATGACGACTACGAAGGCCACTACGGCGAGATTCTTGAACCGGCTCTCAAAGTCCGCAACATCGGGCAGGTCTAATGGACCGATAGGACGATTCACCCTTCACCCCGCTGATCACTGATGAGCGATTCCGCCCAGTTCCTTGAACGTTCAAATAACAAGAAAAGCAAAGGACTTACGGCGGCGGTCAGGATACTATTTCTTAGTGTGTGTGCTTTCTGAACGAATTCGGGATTGTAAGAAAAAGAAACCAATCCTGGAATAAGTACCCTGAAAGATATATCCAGAATAAAAACAGCTACTATGCGATACGGCCAGAATCGGAGATCCATTTTTTTGCCTCCGAAATAGGCGGATGCAAAGAGACCGCAATAAAGTAAAAGAAAAGCACCGGGTGCCGCTCCGGAGAACGAATCCATTAACAGCGCCGAGAATAGAACCGTTGGCACCGCCACCAGCAGGGAATGGCACAGCCCGAGGTATACTAGAAAAATAACGCCTACGTCACAGGTTCTGAACACGGTCGAGATTCCCAGGCCGGAGGACTGGATCACGAACAGAACCACTGCCCAGACAAGAAAAAGAATGGCGTTAGCCGTGCGCATCTTGAGCTTCTTCCGGTTCTTCCGGAACCAACGGCTGATTCCGTTCCAATATCACCATCACCTCTTCAATGGTGGAGAAGTTCACAGCAGGCTTAACCATGATACTCTGAAACAGCTCTCCAGGTCTCTGTTCCACACTTTCTATAGTTCCGAGCAAGAGGCCCTTGGGGAAGATACCGCTCAAACCGGAGGCAATCACGGCTTCTCCCTCCGTGGTTTGAATGGATGGTGAGACGTATCTCAAACTGCAAAGCTCCTCGCCTCTTCCGGACAGAATTCCTCTGGCACGGCTGGTTTGTAGAATCGCGTTCACCGCACTATTTCGATCCAAAATCAGCAGCACTCTTGAGTAGTGGGCCGATACGCCGGTTATCCGGCCCACCAACCCAACGGAGGCAACCACCGCCATGTCTTTCCTGACTCCGGCATAGGAGCCTTTGTCAATAATCACGGTCTCGAACCATTCGGACGGGTCTCGCGCCACGACTTGCGCCGGGATCATTGGTGTAGCCACTCCTGTCTTGAATTCCAGCAATCTTCGTAACCGCTGATTTTCCAGGCGTTCTTCCTGGTACTGGTTCAGGTCCCAGCGGAGTTCCTCCAACTGTTTCCTCAAGATCTCGCTTTGATGTTTGGTGTGCACCAGATCAACATAGGATTCCCAGATGGACATCAAAAAGGATGTGGCGGAGTCAAATCCTTTGGCCAGAGGTGCGATCGCTTCCAAGGTTGCGGACTGGACGAAGCTGAAGTCAGCTTTGCCTCTCTCGGACGAGATGAAGCTCCCCAAGACGATCATGGCCAGGAACAGAATGGATGTAAATAACAGAGCGCGTTTCACTATCCAGCTCTGGGCTGTAAATGGTTAAAAAGGAGAGGCCGGGTTTTTAAATAGGCTTCACGCTTAAAATGATGGCATGCAAAATGAGATAATTCAAGCAAACACTACCGAATCGTTCAGGTGCCGCGCGGAGTCATGCGATCGGGAAAACGGCGCGCCGCTTAGTCATCGATCAGCCAACACCATGGCGATCGAAGGGTATTCCGGGGAGAACGGTTGTCAGGGATACGAGGATAGAAAAAACGGCTTGGCGAAAGAATCCTTCATGTAAAAAGTGCGAGCGGCCTGTCACTCGATGAGGACTTCTTTCAACGTTTTTATTTCGTCCAGAGCCTTACCTGAACCAAGCACCACAGTGGAAAGAGGATCTTCCGTCACGTTAATCGGGAGCTTCGTTTCCTCACGGAGCAGCTTCTCGAGATTTTTCAACAGAGCGCCTCCCCCGGTGAGAGTAATGCCTCTATCCACAATATCGGCCGCCAGTTCGGGAGGCGTCTGCTCAAGGGCGATCTTAATGATGTCTACGATGGTTTGTATTTGCTCGGATATGGCCTTGCGCACCTCTTCGGAATCGATGGTCAGAATCTTCGGAATTCCCGAAACGAGATCACGACCCTTTATCTCCATGATTTCTTTTTCCTCACCCGGATATGAATTGCCGATGGTGATTTTGATGGCTTCGGCCGATCGTTCGCCGATGAGGAGATTATAGTTTCTCTTGATGTATTGGAGGATGGCTTCGTCCATCTTGTCTCCCCCCACACGAACTGATTTCGAGTACACGATACCGGCGAGGCTGATGACCGCCACCTCGGTGGTCCCGCCGCCGATGTCCACGATCATATTGGCCGTGGGTTCCGTGACCGGCAAGCCGGCGCCGATGGCGGCCGCCATCGGTTCCTCGATCAAGTACACCTCCCGAGCACCGGCGGATTCGGCGGATTCGCGCACAGCCCTTTTTTCCACCTGGGTTATGCCCGAAGGCACACATATTATTATACGCGGCCGGATCAGGGTTCGACGATTATGAACTTTACGGATAAAATGCCGCAGCATCGCCTCGGTCACTTCAAAGTCGGCGATAACCCCATCCTTCATTGGACGAACGGCAACGATATTTGCAGGCGTTCTTCCCAGCATCTTTTTCGCTTCGGTTCCAACGGCCAACACTTTCCCATAACCCCGAGCGTCTTTCCGAACAGCAACCACCGACGGTTCCCTTAAAACGATCCCTTTGCCTTTCGCGTATACCAGTGTATTCGCCGTCCCCAAGTCGATGGCGAGATCGTTTGAAAAAAAGCCCAAAACGAGGTCTAAAATCATGTACACTCCTTTCCTGTCTCCCGGCCCGGAGCCACCTCACATCAGGGAATGGGGGCACTCTTTTCCGCCGAGCACGAACGTGATGACCGGTTGCAAGATATAGTGCAACCTCTTCGGTTTTCAACCCAAAAATCTTGCTCTTTCATTCTCTTCCGGCTTTTGTCTCCCCGGAGATGGAACCGGACATCTGTTTTGTGATGTTTCGATCAGATCAGATCACCCACTGAAGCGTATTCAGAAAATCATTGACGTACTATCGGCTCTCATAAGAAAATAAAATAGTTAGTCAAGGTCATAACGTTAGAACAGAAGCCGGAACTCTCATCAGTCAGATGATATTCTCCTTTTCTGGACTCGAGCGTTTTGCCCTGCCCAGAGGAGGAATTTGCCGTGAATTGGGCTGCTCCTGTGAAGTACGTTCTCATAGCGTTTCTGACGTTGGGATCGTTTCAATGTGGCTTCTTCGATAACACCGTTGGCGCTGCAAATGAAGAGACAAAGGAGGTTCTGAGCCTGGCGGAGGTCGAGGCACTGGCCCTGAAAAGATGTTCCGATCTGGCCAAGGCCCGGCTGCTGATCAAAGCGGCCGAACAAGATCTAGCCAAGTCCAAGGCGGCTTTTTTCCCTCAACTCGATCTACTGATGCTCACAGGTCCGGTATCCGATGCCGAGAAGCCCTTCGTGCAAGATGGAGAGATTGTCTCGCGTACGTCGCGCACCAACTACTCGTCCATCAATGTGTTCGCCCGCATAGAACTCGCCGTTACGCAACCTTTGTATACGTTTGGAAAGCTTTCGCACAGTAAAAGAGCGGCCGAGCAGTCTGTACGCGCCGAGGAGTTGCATTTAGAACAGCTAAGGAAAGAGATCCTTCGGGACGTCCGGATACGTTACTACGGTCTCGTTCTCGCCCTGATGGGGCAAGCCGCTGTTGAGGAAGGAAATCGTTACCTGGAAGACCTTCGTCAGACGGTCGATCGGTTGATCGATCTCGGTTCCGCCAATGCGGAGTTGACGGACCGCTATCGCATCGAATCCCATTGGGGAGCGTTCGAGCAAAGCAAGGCGCGGGTGAGATCGGCTAAGAACAAAGCGTATCGCGCGCTCAAGTCTTTGATAGAGTACCCGGAAGATCGGGATTTCGAGATCAAGGACCACCAATTGCCGGACTTGACGGGCGATCTGAAACCAGAGTGGTTCTATACCGAAACGGCGGTGGTTTCCAGGCCGGAAATCCGTAGGCTGGAAAAAGCGATTCTGTCCAGGGAACATCAATATGAGGCCCTTCAGTCGGATCGATACCCGGACTTCTTTGCTGCGCTACGAGGCGCTGTCGCCAGGGCTCTCGGGCGTGAAAGATTCAACGATGCCTATATCAACGACGAGTTTAACGAGGAATACATAGGGCTGGTGCTCGGAGGTGAATGGCACTTGGACTTTGGGATGAGTCGGGCTGACATCGACCGCGCCAAAGTCGAACAGCTGACCCTCGAGCGCGAGAAGGACATCGCTGAAAACGGAATCGCCCTCCAGACTGCGAACTACTATGAGGATGTGATCAGAGCCAGGGATGCGGCGTTGGCTTACCAGAAGTCGGTTCGAGCTTCCCGAAAGTGGGTCATTACTGCTATTGCAGAATTTGATATGGGGCTGGGGGATGTACGAGGTGTCCTGGAAGCACTCGATCAGTATGGAAAGAACCGCGGAGATTATTTGTTGAATTTGTACGATTTCCACGTGGCCAAAGTGAATCTGTTGTACTCTTCCGGGATCCTGGAGGACGATTCTGTCTCGGTGAGTTTCGGAGGGGGCAAGACGTTGGAACTCAGAGGAAACTAGGAAATTATTCTTGTCGGATTGGTTGCCGTTCAGCGGCCGGGACAGAAATAATTGCATAGGAACCAATGAAATCCATGTATTCTTTTGACAAAAGTTACCGCAATAAAGAACCGGGACGAACCCTTTGTGGAATTCGTAGAACGCTTCGTAAAAGTCGGCAACTTTTGCTTCGAGCTGTCTGTGTTTGCTGCCTCGCGTGCCTGGCGGTCACGGCGTACTCGTCTGCGAAGGGAGCGGCGAACCACGTGAGGGAACTTCTGGAAAGCATTACGGACATTCTTGAAGGGCGTGTGGATCCGACGGTAGAGGGCCAAAGCGGAAAGGCCGAAGCCATAAAGAATCTCATCGAAGCGAATTTTGACCAGGTTGAGATGGCTCGAGGCGCGCTGGGGGAGACGTGGGATGATCTTACGAACCAGGAACGTGACGAGTTCCTAACTTTGTTCAAAGCCTTATTTCTTGAATCCTACACAAAATTGGTTTTGAATTTTCTAAAGCGTGAACAACTGGAAATCACAGGCGAATCCGACGTCGACGGCCGCAAGGTGGTTCTTACCAGGATTCGCAGAAGGGACGATGTGATTCCTGTTTCTTACTACCTGCAAAAAGAGGATGAACGCCGGCTTATCGTTGAAGTGGACATTGACGGTGTGGGAATTGTTCATAACTATAACAGGGCCTTCGGTAAAGTGATTCGCAAAACGTCATTCGCCGATCTTATCGAAAAAATGCGTAGCCAAGAACGTGCTCTAAAAAAGAGCTCTACGTCGGAATAATGGAAACTTGCCGAGGTCGGGTCGGTTCGAGCAAATGATTCGTAGTTTTCGCTCCTTATACAGAATAGGAAACTGCTCGGCGTCGGATTTTCACAGGAAAAATGAACAAGCGCTCGGCCTTGCCTTTTCATGTGAACCGGTGCGACCAGTCTATTTCAGTCTTTAACGCTGGGAGAAAAGAATGTCTATGACGCAATGGGAACAAGAACGGCGGTTGCAGGAACAGATAGAGAAGGCCGTCGCCCGGACTCAGGATCATTTCTTCCGCGACCAGCACTCCGAAGGGTATTGGTGGTACCCTCTCGAATCCAATGAGACCATAACCGCCGAGTACTTGATGTTGTTGACTTTTTTAGGTTTGAACGAACCGCATAAAACGCGGCTGATAAGAAATCACATACTTGAAACCCAAAGGGCGGACGGAACTTGGAGCATTTATCATGGAGGGTCGGGAGACATCAGCACCACGATAGAAGCGTATTTCGCGCTCAAGTTGGCCGGTGTTCCCGCGGATATGCCCGAGATGCGGCTGGCGAAGGAATTTATTCTGGATCAAGGAGGGGTTTACGAGGCAAGGATATTTACCAAGATCTTCCTGGCCCTGTTCGGCTGCTTTCCCTGGAAACACGTCCCTTCTCTGCCCGTTGAGATCATGTTACTGCCGCCAAACTTCATTCTTTCCGTATATCGGTTTTCCAGTTGGGCTCGGGCCACGTTGATTCCGATTACCATACTGCTTCACAAGAAACCTGTGAAGGAGATACAACCGGAATGCCGTCCGGATGGAATTTATGGAGCGAAGAAGAGTAAAAAACTGACGGGAGATTTGCTGCAAGCCGTTTTTTCTTTTTTGGACGATCTGGTAAAATTGTGGGAAATGCTGCCGAGTAACGGCCTGCGCTCCCGTGCGTTGCAGGCGGCGGAGAAATGGATTATCGATCATCAGGAGCCGACCGGTGACTGGGCAGGCATCCAGCCCCCAATGGTCAACTCGCTTCTTGCTCTCTACACACTGGGTTATCCGGTGGATCATCCCGTAATCCAGAAGGGTCTGGAAGCCCTGGAACGATTCTGCATCCGGCGTGAAAATTCACTCGAGTTGCAGGCGTGTGTTTCTCCGGTTTGGGATACCAGCCTTACCTGTCTGGCCCTGCTGGCGTCGGGAGTGCGTCCCGAGCATCCTTCGGTTCAGAAAAGTGCGCACTGGTTGCTGGATAGACAGATCTTTTCAGGTGGCGACTGGCAAGTGAGGGTTCCCTCCGGAAAGCCCGGGGGATGGGCTTTTGAATTTTTCAACAGCCGCTATCCGGACGTAGACGACTCGGCCGTTGTGCTCATGGCCCTGAAAAGGGTTCTGAACAGCGGGAACGGCGACGTCTTGGATCGTCTGAAGGCCGGAATGGAATGGGTATTTGCGATGAGGAGCCGGGATGGCGGTTGGGGAGCCTTTGACAAGGACAACAGCAATCAATATTTGAATAAGATTCCGTTCGGCGATTTGAAAGCCATGATTGATCCCAGCACGGCGGACCTGACAGGTCGAGTGCTGGAAATGATGGGGTGCTTCGGGTATAAAGGGGATGATCCGCTTGCCAAGGACGCCATCCGGTTTATTCGAGAAAAACAGGAAAAGAACGGTGCCTGGTGGGGCAGATGGGGAGTGAACTACATTTACGGCACGTGGTCCGTATTGACCGGTTTGCATCGTATCGGGGAAAACATGAATCGACCGTACGTCAGGCGGGCGGTGGCCTGGCTGAAGGACCATCAGAATCCAGACGGCGGATGGGGAGAAACTTGCGATGGTTACCATAAATGCTCCTACAGTGCGTGCTCCAGCACTCCTTCGCAGACAGCCTGGGCTCTTCTGGCTCTGATGGCGGCGGGAGAAACGGAGTCATCCGAGGTAAGCAGGGGAATCCGATTTTTGCTCGATCGCCAGAAACAGGACGGTTCATGGGAGGAAAACGCCTTTACCGGTACGGGGTTTCCCAAATATTTCATGATTCGCTACCACAATTACCGGAACTGCTTTCCTCTGTTGGCTCTGGGCAGGTATAATCAGTTTCTGCAAAACGGGTATATACGGAGCGGGGACTGAACGATTGAGAATCCTGGTTACGGGCGCCACCGGATTTATCGGAGGCCATCTCACCCGATTGCTGACTGAACGGGGAGACCACGTTCGAGCACTGGTACGGCCTGCAGCGGATAGAGAGATGCTCTCGTCTCTTGAAGCGGAAATCATTTTCGGCGACGTCCGGGATTGCGAATCTGTTGAGAGAGCCGTCAAGGGCTGCGACACGGTGTTTCATGTGGCTGCGGATTACCGGCTTTGGGTTCCCAATCCTTCCGATATGTACGAAACCAACGTACAAGGTACGGTAAACGTACTCGAGGCGGCTTTGTCCGAGAATGTCCATCGTGTGGTGTACACCAGCACGGTCGGCGCTCTGGGAATTCCGAAGAACGGATCACCGGGTGACGAGACAACCCCGGTGAAGGAGCGAGACCTCTGTGGACCGTACAAACGCTCCAAATACCTTGCCGAGCAGAAAGCTCTGACCTATAACGCAAAAGGACTTCCTGTAGTCATAGTAAATCCAAGCACGCCGGTGGGCCCTGGAGATAAGAAGCCTACGCCCACTGGTAAGATGATTGTGAATTTCTTGAACGGGAAGATACCCGCTTTTTTGGATACGGGGTTGAACCTCGTACACGTTGAAGACGTTGCCGAAGGTCATATTCTGGCGCATCAACGAGGCAGAGCGGGCGAGAAATACATTTTAGGTTGTCGAAATCTCACATTGGCTGAAATTTTTCGATTGCTGGGAAAGATCTCAGGATTGCCCGCGCCGAAAATCCGATTGCCCTACGCGCCGGTACTTGCAGTAGCGTATGCGACTGAGGCCGTATCGAGAAGTATCACTCACCAGGAACCTCTAATTTGTCTTAATGCGGTGAGGATGGCAGGAAAAAAAATGTTTTTTGATAGCACTAAGGCGATACGGGAATTGGGTATTTCCCAAACGCCGGTTGAACGGGCCCTGGAAGAAGCGGTCACCTGGTTCAGGAAACAGGACTTTGTTCATTAGACGTCTTTGCCGGAAGGTTTGAAACATGCCGGTTGTTAGTCAAAGCCAGACAGAAGAAGAGCGTTCCAGCGGTACCCAATCGCAGAAACAGGACCGTAAACTGGGCGACGAATGGTCGGACTGGAGCGGCGACCTTGATGCATTGGAGCCGGCCATTACGGAATCCAAGCTCAAATTCATGCTCCTCGGCCTCATAGCGGTACTGCTGATGATGGGCGGATGTCTGTTACTATGGTATCTGGCGGAACCGCGGCTTCAACAACTGGCGCCCCCATGGCGGTTGGCGGTCCACGGCATGCTGATACTCGCCCTGGTTTTTCCCGGTTTGATGTATGTATTGCTGTTCATTCAGGTTGTGTTCGATATTCGAATCCTTCCGTACCGTTTCAGCGAGCGCTTCCTGTTTTTTCTCCTCCCCAAAGCGGTGTGGCTGGGAAGACGTTTCGGCCAATCCCGTGACAAAGTGGGCCATTCGTTCATCAAGGTCAATAACGCGGTGACTCGTCTTCATGGGACTCAAAACGGAGAGCCGACGTTGTTGGTGCTGCTGCCTCGTTGCCTTCAGGTAGCGGTGCGTAAAGAGATTAAACAGATGGCCCAAGAATACCCCTGTCGTACGACCACGGTTGGGGGAGGGGAAGAAGCCCGAAAAGAAATCCGAAAAGAACGTCCCGACTTTATCATTGCCATGGCGTGCGAACGAGATTTGATTACGGGTATAAGGGACGTGGCGCTTTATGTTCCAGTGATTGGCATACCGAACCAGCGACCGGAAGGACCCTGCAAGAACACGCTGATTCCCCTTGCAGAGTTTAAAGAAGCGCTCGATTCCATTTTTTCCAAGAACGACCGAAAGTAGACTTCAGCGTGCGATTTCCTATCCAGCTTCATCTGTCCATGATGAGGTATTTGCTGTCCAATGGGATACACCGAATTAAGCGATTCCCGTTGGTCCTCATGTTAGAGCCGACGCATCAATGTAATCTGAACTGTTCGGGATGCGGGCGCATCCGAGAGTATGCCGACTCGTTACACCGTTCTCTTTCATTGGAAGAGTGCCTGGCCTCGGTGGACGAAGCAGGGGCGCCGGTGGTCACCGTCACCGGGGGCGAGCCTCTCCTATTGCCCAACCTAGGTCGCATCATTAGAGAGATCCTGGATCGTGGGAAGCACGTCTTCCTGTGTACCAACGGTACGTTGCTGAAAGAGAAATTAGCCGATTTTTCACCCGACGTGCGGCTGACATTCAATGTTCATCTGGATGGATTCGGAGAGGCGCACGACCGGATCCTCGGCTGGCGCGGCGTGTTCGACGCTGCTGTGGAGGCTATTCGATCGGCCAAGAAAGAAGGATTTCGCGTCAGTACCAATACAACGGTATACAAAGACAGCGACCCGTCCAACCTGGCCCGTTTGCTGGATATGCTGCGCCGCCTGGACGTGGACGGCATCCTCGTGTCGCCTGCGTTCGACTATGAAAGCGTGAACGAGGACTTATTTCTCGACCGGGAGGAAATCGTTCATAAGTTCAATTCGCTGTCCTATCTGTTCGATGGCTGCCGCATGATCAGTTCTCCCATATATCTCGAGTTTCTCTCCGGAAAACGTGACCTTCGCTGCACTCCGTGGGGTAACCCGACCCGAAATCCAAAAGGTTGGAAATCCCCTTGCTATCTCATTACGGATACCCATTACGCGAGCTTCGATGAATTGATGGAAAAGACGGATTGGGATCGATACGAGTCGGGAAAGGATCTTCGCTGTCGTAACTGTATGGTCCACTGCGGTTTTGAACCGTCCGTCGCCCGTTCCGTCGGATCCCACCCCAGCGATCTGATAAAGATGATCCGTTGGAACCTGGATGTCTGAAATCCCTCAGCTTCTCCTGGGAACATTGCTCCTTCGCCCATACGTATTCATATTCCTGGGCATCTACATTCTAGGCTGTACGGCCTCGTATGGTTTACGCACGACGCTGTCCTTTCTTGTGGCGGGCTACCTGATCGCTTTTGCATCCGAAGTTTCATCCATACACAACGGATTTCCCTACGGTCATTATTATTACATT
>Ga0068714_10004543_pt1 | contig 15468 bp, 11 predicted proteins | sample MTBNYHSulfiMetaG_FD_62988 | JGI IMG/M metagenome (GOLD analysis project Ga0068714, IMG submission 62988) | Enrichment culture microbial communities from rom New York Harbor, USA that are MTBE-degrading - MTBE-NYH (New York Harbor Sulfidogenic)... | ecosystem: Environmental > Aquatic > Marine >...
GAACTGTAGTCCTGGGTATTCCGGTCCGTATCGAAGGATTCTGAACACATGGCTATCAAGGGGATCTGGGATCTGATTTGCATACGTCCACACGACTTCTTTTTCACTGGTAACTTCGAAGAACTGGCCAAGCGGTCCGTTGCAAATAAGCGTATTTCCGTTCGGTAACCGTTGTGCGCCCCCAAGATTTATCGCGTAAAACTCAGTTGGTTTCTCTGCCGTATAGTTCCATATCGCCTCTTTCGGTCCGTACGCAGACCCTGCAGGGCAAACATATGTCCCGTTCTGTGTCATTGGAGGGACAATCTCGTCTACCGAGGAATAATCCTCGTCGGGACGTCCCTGGCCGTTGTTGAAAATAAGGATGTTACCTGCTCCAGGTAACCCTGGGGGGATCCATGTTGCGTCATGTTGATTGAAGAGCTTCTGGTCGCTCTCACTACCCATCTGATACGTCAATGGGTTTCCCCAGCGGTAGAGCAGGTCCCCGCCTTTCCCGTATCGTCCCCCGGTATGGCCAGCGGCCTCTTCCGTTGTTGTACTGTGATCGATAACCCAAATCTCATCAAAGTTCAGGACACTCAGCAGGATTTGGTCATATTCTTCGTTGTAATCGACAGAATTGATATGGGTCCAATCCGCAAGGATCCTTCCGCCATAGTTAATATCAACCAACTCCGGATGGTCTTGGACGACCCCGTAGTTCTCCTTTGTAGGGTCATAGTCTTGGATTAGATGGTCCCATAGATGCCACTCCCAGGCGATCGTGCCTCCTGATCCGTTTAGCGGGGCCACTTCGATGAGATGATCAGGCCATAGCTGACTATAGGGAATTGTGTTTGGGTTACGCCCTTTGGAAACCGCCTCTGCTGCTGATTTATACTCCCAGGCGATCATAAGGATGTTGCCATTCGGCAGCCTCTTTACATCATGATGTAGACAATAGTCACTGGTTGAATAATCAAAAGACCATACCTTGGTGCCATTCCAGTCAAACAGTTCGACACGACCGCCGATGCCTCCTCCCCAGAACCGAGGATTATATCCTGGAAACGCAGTACGAAGGAGATGCCCGTTTTCGAGAAGATAGACTGACAACGCCGGTCTATGGGCGCTCTTCCACGAATGGGTTACCCCCCCACTGTTATTTATCAAGAACGTCTCTGTGGACATCATAGGAGTGTACAGGGTGTAACCGGTATAGGATTCATCAGCATCCCAGGACTCACCGACCTTTCTTACAAATGGTCCCAGGAGACGGACGTCGATTTGCTTCGCTCTGGTCTTTGCATAGGGGGCATATGCGGTGAGGGTCAGCTTTGGAAGGCTGGTAAAAAGCCCAAGACCAACACCCCATACCCGTATGCTTTTTTCTGTTGAACCCCCTGCAGACAGGAACGGAATCTCATAGTGACTTGGGAGAGATGTTATGAAAAATCCATTGGTTGTCTGGATGTCCACCTCGATATTGTTTGCGTCGTTCTCCCCAATGTTTTTGATTTCAATGCGAAGACCGATACCACCGAAGATCGTGCCAAACGTAAGGTATGGTCCTGCTATCATCACGGTCATCGAATCTGACCAGTTGCTCTCAGCATCATATGTATCTTTTGCCTTGACTCGTATGCTGTATTCACCTCGGTGGTGCCAGACATGCGGCGCGCTTATATTTGCGCCTGATTCAAGGGGGCCAATCCAGTTATTCTGTGTTGAATCGCCCCAGTCGAAAAGATAGTACAGTTGATCACCATCAGGGTCTGTTGCATCTGTCCAAAAGACATATTCGTCCCCAGCATTTCCTTCCAGTGGTCCTTGGGGTTGACGTGGTGTTGTCGGCGGGTGATTCTCGTTTGAGTCTAAAATGTAAACAGAATCTCCTCCACTGGGAAGACCTGCGCCCCTGCCGGTCTGAAAACAAGGACTTGACAGCGTTACCAGTAAAAAAAGAGTAATCACCGTGAGTAATTGTCGGTTTTTTTCCATCGGGCATCCTTGCTGTGTTTTTATGGTTCTGTCATCTGAGGCGGAGATTTTTTTTTCGCTTCTTTGTAAACCTACAGTGTCGTGTTGTTTAGGAGAGTAGTATGCATATTGACCCGATGACCAGCCCTTGTCGTATTTTTCTGATTGTGTTCATGCCCGGCATGGTCGCTGCGACGACGATCTGCACCTTTCCTAAGCCGATCACGGGGAGTAAGCGTACGGTCGTGCTTGCTCCTGCCTGTAATTCATCGATCGTATCAGATCGTGTTCTGTCGATACGACCAAAGGAACCACCCTTCACAGAAATGCTCCAGGTGATATTCGTCAGACTTGTCGGACCGGTATTTTCTATCAGTGCGTTGACCCCAAGAAGCCCTCCGGATATCTTCTGTATTTTCAGGACGTCCTCAATTGCGTAGATGTTTCCTGCTTGATCAGCGAAGTATACGCGGTCGATACCAATCGATGGTTCTCCAAGGATGTAGGAACTGGTGGTATATTTCCAGTTAAACACCCCGTCTTGTCTTTCATAGCAGAGCACTTCATTCGAATACCCGTAGTAGGTGTCTGATGTGATGATGACCTTGTCAGCAGAGCATATCAGGGAACCAAACCCTAAAAAGGAAATAGAGGAGATCGGGACTCTCCAGAGATATGCACCCGTTGTGACGTTGATTCGATAAAGCCAGTTGGTATAGGAGTAAAGGTCTGATGCGGTGATATATACGCTCTCTCCGCAGACTGCCGGTGATACAAACGAAAGTGCCGACCCAATGGCACACGTCCACACGGGGTTGCCTGTTGCGCCATCGTAGCATTTCAGTGCTCCTTCGTAGGTATTTAGGTTGAAATCTGTGACATACACCTTTGTCCCTTCGCTTACCGCGGAGGGGGTGTCAAAATACCACATTCCGAATGAAAACACAGGACGGGACCATTTGATCTGACCGGTCTGAGCATCAAGGCCGTAGAGTTTCCCCTCGTAGTACGAATAGATATTTGTGGTCAGAACATATACGTTTCCGCCAGAAACCGCTGGTGCAGAGAATAATATCCATTCATACATTGACAAAGGCCGATTCCACAATGGGTTGCCTGAAATATCGTAACAGAGTACGGAACCTGCGTAGCTATAGAGATCGATACACCCTAAGTATATTTTTTCATTTGCTACGATCGTCGGTGAAAGAACCAAGCCAGATACCGATTTCTGCCAGAGAGTATTTCCGGTGGCCGCGTCAAGACAGTACAACATGCTATAGTAGGTTGCATAGTTAAAGTCAGTGAGGTATATTTTGTCATCGACAATTGCGGCGTCATTTGGCGCGTTGAATGGTTTGAACCATAGTTGTGTCCCTGTTTCTGCTTCAAGACAGTAGAGCCCTGGGGCTGTGTCGTTCTGATACTGGAGTAGGTTTTCAAGGAATTCCTCTGGCGATGGGAGTTCGGAGGAGAACAGGTCGATGCTTTTTTCCAGACCTTTAAAATCCCAATTTGTGCTGATGTAGAGTTTATCTCCATAGAGAAGTGGTGTGGACCGATAGATTGGATTCGTAATTGTTTTTTTCCATGCGAGATGGTTTGTGTTTGGTGATTCAAACGGCGAACATCCGATGTTTCCTGGGTTATAACGGAACATCGGCCAGACGTCGTTTTGTCTGGTTGTTTCCATGGTTTGAAGATTTGTTTGAAGAGATGGTTCTGCGTTATCTGCGTTGAATGGTAGCAACCCTGCCACAGGAAGGATAGTAGCACTGAGTACCACCATACTTATTGCTAAAACAATTTTTTTAGTCATTTTTTACTTTCGCCCCCTTGATATCAGATTGTTAATCATCTATCCAATATATATGCTTTTTCTACGATAAATATCATAGAAAAAATCACCAATCTTCAGAGGAATACGTAACAAAATCGTGTAAAGGTCCTTTTTATAAAAACTGGATGCCTTCTGGGAGGTCCTGTAGATATTTTCTGAATCTCTCTGGCCAGTGGGTAGGGTCAAGGCCTTTCTGCGCAAGAAACGCTGTTGTCCACCGTTGCAGACCAATCCCGGAGCAGCCGCTCCAAAGCTCGCTTTTCTGCGCCTTGATGTTAAACGCGGTGATGTACTTGTCCCCAAGGATACTCAGATTCTGGAACTCAAGCCATTCAGAGTCCTGTCGCGTCCCCCGGTATGGCATGTACGCTTCGAAGTCAATGGTCCCGGTGTCCTGGGTGCTCTCATCACCGATTTTACCTGCCTGCTGCATGTACCAGGGTGTGACCCAGGCCATCTGCCATTCCAGATCAAAGATGTCATTGAACACGTGCTTGTATCGCTCCAGGAGTCTCTCTCGTACCGTTAACAATTGTTCCCGTGTACCGATGTACACTGGTTCGATGCGATGGAACTCATCGACCCGTTCGATTCCATGCCGACCGCCGGACTCATACCGGGCGGAGATAGCGGTCTTATCATACACAAGGACCGGCAGTGACTTCTCCGCAATCGTCTTGCCTTTGAACGACCAGTAGATCATCGGACACTGGGCGTAACAGAGACCAGCGATGGGCGCGGAGAGGTTCTTCTGCAGCTCCTCTGTAGGAACTTCTTTCGTTATCTTTGTCAGATCAATGAACCGCTCCCAGTCTGCCGCATCCCTTGTCCGTGGCTCAGCGACATAGTAGAACTCGTAGGGCATGCCCTCCATATGGCCGGTTTTCAGCCAGATGTCAAACGGTTTGATATGCGACTCGATGACTTCCTGGAACCCCAGGGGTTTGAGGACCTCTTGTATCGCGATGGTCTCCATGGTTTTCAGGATCGCTGCCGCCTGCGGACGGTAGAACCATTTTCCCTTCGTCGGACCCTGCTTAAGCCAGCCGAGACGTTCCATCTCCTCGGTGGGATCCTTGTTCCATACCGGAGGTTTCTCCTCGGATTTCCAAATCAACTTCCAGAACTCTGCTTTCCCCTCGTAATACTGGTTCTCCACCTTTTCCCTGACCCGGTTCATCATCCGGTCGATATAGTTCCCCCGCAGAAACTCCTCAGAAACGTCTGATAACACCATCGTTGCCTGGTTGTCTTGTATCGTGACGTCTGCGAACGGGATGCTGACTTTCTTACGTGGTGGTCGGGGAAGATCAAAAGAAATTGTATAGGTCGTGATGGTAATGTCACGCACGCCGATATGATGGCTCGTACCCAGTTCTTTGCTCAGTGCGTTTTTGATCTGCAGAAGCGTGTTATGCGGACGAAGCGTACCTTCGGATGTAATCCACAGGCAGAGCGTTTCGTTCTCGATTGTAAACCGTTCAATGACTGCGAGCTTCTCAGCGCCTTTCCTTAAAATTGACTGGTTTGCCTCTGCGATAAACCGCTCAAACTCACTTGAAAACCCTGAGATATCACTGCTAAGAGTAAGTCTAGCCTGCAACTCAAATCGCATCATCAAGCAGGTTATCCCTGCATGCATACTTAATTCTTATGAACCGGGAACCACATGCACCCTACTGTTCACACTACCACCTACGGATACTATGCAAGAATAAAAGAAAGATACCACGGGTGGGTTACCGATTTAACAGATAACGAAGGATTGGAAATGCAGAAGGGAACCGCTGGAGCAATTGTTCAAAGAACCACTGGATTGATGGGACATACACAACCGGCATCGTCACATCCAACGTGGCCCAGTCGCTTTTCGCACCATAGGTGTCCTTTGCTTTGACACGGACCGTATAGTTTCCCTTCTTCTTCCAGGTTTTCTCTAGCATGACCGTCTCACCGGATTCATAAGGCCCTAACCAGCCAGCCGCTCCACCGAACCAGTAATCGTCACCCCAATTCAGATAAAACTCAACGTCATCGCCATCGGGATCAGTAGACCAAAACGTATAGCGATACACCGTCCCGTTCTCCCCGATTCGTCGTCCAAGGATCCGAGGCTTTTTTGGCGGATGGTTCTCTGTGTCAATGGAAACCCAGATGCTCTGCTCATCAGTGGTACTAACGGTGTCGGTCACGGTGAGCGTCACACGATAGATCCCTTGATGAGCATAGGTATGGGTGACTGTCACCCCCGTTGCGGTGGCTCCATCACCGAAATCCCAGTCATAGGAAACGATACTTCCTTCATGGTCAAAACTTTCGCTTCCGTCGAAGGTCATCGCTTGGTTGGACTGACCCTGCGTTGGTCCGTTGATGCGTGCGACCGGAATCCAGTTGCTATAGTTTTCCGCATGGTACTCCACCCAGTTTATATCGACGGTGTCGATGTTCAGACTGCCGTATTCTATGTTGAAAAACCCATCGTAGCCCCATTCCTCGCTTAAGCTGTTCTTCACAATCCAGTATCCCCCATTTGTGATGGAGGCATCATCCTTCCATCCGACAATGACGACCTGATGGTTGGTGCCCTGCACCGGACCTGGGTAGGCATAGTAGTCTGTCGGGTCGTCATGCGTATAGCCCCATTCCTGCAGGTTATCGGGACCATGCAGATAAATGGTAAACAGCATGGTTGCGACCACCGGTCCTGATTCCATTACCTGGGTTTTGATTGCATTTCTCCCCTCGATACCTGCCTGAGGAACCCAGCGTCCATATGCTGAAATCGGGATGAGGAACTCCTGCCAGTTCGGGCTTGCATTCGCGCAGAGGACATCATCGCTCACTTCATAGGGAAAACATTGTTCCGGGATGATGCCGTTACAGTAGTTCCCGGAGGAGGTGTTCGCTTTGATGTATCGATATGCGTTATACGCCCATCCTCCATTGCAGCTTCCCGCAGCACGCAGGCAAGAGAGAACGTACTGCTCGGAGAGATCAAGGGTCAGACCTGCGCATCCCTCCCGTATCTGAATGATGCTTTCCAGTGCGCCCATCGCCGCAAAATCCCAGCAGCTCCCACAGCTGCCTTGGTCTTTTGCAGATGATACCCAATCGGCGCCGTCCTTCTGCCTCCAGCTGAAATAGGGTGGTAGATCAGTATTGATCGGTAGTTTTGGTGGCTGGCCAACAAAATCACCCAGAGAAGATACGTCCTCCAATACAATGTATTCCATAAGATCGTTCTCTGACTCACATCCACAGCCATCATCCTTGATGATGTCATCGGCACGACCAGACACATACTGTTCCTGTGGCGTCCCTATCACAGAAAGCGGTAATGCAACCAAAAGCAGCATACAGAAAACACCCATCATGTTCTTCTTCATTTTTTCTCCCTTCAACATTTTTATCTGTATATTTTAAACAGACCAGGTGTATATAAATATTCTTAGTGATATCTCCACCCGACAGGGAAAAAATCTATCATCTGATTTTTTTCATCTCATCATACGAGATGACGTTTTTTTTTTTAAAAAAAGGGTTACTTCTTCACTATCTCATCGGCCACAGAGACGCAGGCGAGATAATCATCAAGTGTATGTAGCAGCGAGGGAACAGACTTGCTTTCGATGACCGCCTCAAGTGTTTTTCCCTTCAGCATCGAGGTCACAAACCCCTGGTCGTCTGTCTGAATCGACCGCAGCACCTTCTTTGCCTTCTGCGCGTCCTCAAACTCCAATGTTATCGTACACATCGCCCTCATGATATCCCCTTCATCTGCGAAATCAGAATCGCATCAACCTTCTGCAGGAATTCTTTTTCCTTGTCAAACGCAATCGTGGCACCCGCAGCGATCTTATGACCACCACCATACCCATTCAGTTCCATGGCGACGGTCTTCATCGCAGACCCAAGGTCTAATCCTGCTTCGACCAGTTTCTGATTCCCGCGGCATGAGACATGCACCTCATCGTCGGTCTGCTTCCGTGCAAGAGAAAACAACGGTTTTTTCTCGTCAAGCACATAGTTCATCGCAATACCTGCGACCACACCACCAAGCGAGGAGCTATCAGAGTAGAAATACCGCATCCCCTCCGTCTCATGAATGCCACCATGTTCGAGGTCATGGAGCCCGTTTAGGATTTTTTGCTTATACTCCGTCTCGACTGCCATGGCGTCTTTCCAGGTGGAGTCATCGTCCAGACACAGCGAAAGGCCAAGACTGCGATGCCCGTTCTTCCCGCACGCATCAAGCAGGTCGGCGAACCGCTCCAGCTCCCAGCCTTGCAAAGCAAAAAACCGTTTTCGGATCGTCAGATCCAGGATGTTCTGTTGACAGCCTGTTTTCATCAAAAGGAACAGAAGATAGGACTGTATCTGCGTCAGTTTCTCTTGAGAGATCTCCTGGATGTTTGTTGTGGGGTCGATCTGGAGTTTTTCAAGTACCTGTTCGACAGCTGCATGATTCCCGGAAAGCCCCCGGTAGTACGGATCCACCGAATAAAACAATGCATCCGCGATAGTCTCCCCATACAGTTTGATGCCGGTCTGCTCTCTGAGAAATCCTTTCTGCAAAGCGTCATTCAGGATGGTTTTGTTCAGCCCACGTACACCACCGATGAACTGCTTATCACCGGTCGCACCAGCAAGTGCCAGGGGTGCAAGGTCCTCGTTTTTCTGGTCTAGTGCGGTCGCCAGCAGAAAACTTAACGTCGCACCGGAGACGTCGTAATTCCCGTCAAACCCAAAAAGATTCGCGTTGATCTGGATGATATTTTTTGATGTATGCTCGGTGAGGAACTGATGATGATCAAGGATGATGACTGTGCAACCAAGCGACTCGATCGTCTCTATCTGACCGCTGCCCATGTCAGAGAAGATGATGAGCTCGTTTTTCTCGTTTTTCAACCGGTCAAACCCTTTCGTAAACGGGTTTCGCATCAGCGTCGCATGGAAATCATACCCTGCTCGGTGCACGGCTTTACATAGGATCCCTGCTGCGGAGATACCATCCGCATCGTAGTGGGACACCACCCGGATGCGACTCGACCGTGGTAATGAGAGCAGCAGCGATGCTGCGTTCTGACAGACGTGCAGGATATCTTCTCCCATAGGATGAACTCTACTACAGAACGAAAAACAGGTTTTAGGCTAAAAAGCTACTGGCGGCTGCATCATTCGAACATGAGCTTTGCTTGCTCAAGGCTGTACTTCCAGCCTTCTGGAAGCCGCTGTTCCCGACGATAGTACTTCATCAGACGGCGGATCTTTGATTCGGTCAGCGATAGGCTTCGTTTCGTCTTGAAATCCTTCTGATTCTGGTCAATGTGTTTTTTTAATTTTAACGCGGTCTTGATCAAATTCTGTAAATCCTCAGGGATCTCTTGAGTAATCTTATTCTGCTCAAGGATCTTGGTGATTGTTTTCCCGGTCGCGACTTTCACATCAGGTACCGCGTACTGATCACGTAAAATCATCCCAATCTCACTCGTAGTCTTCTCTGACTTTGCAAGCTCTATGATACGTCCTTCGATTTCACGGGGGTTTAAGGAGCTCCACTCTGGGTGTTTCTCCCGCAGGGGATGAGTTGAACCTGATTTTCCTTTTGTTCGAGCATGGATTCGTGCCATTCTCTACACTCCGCTAACTGTTCTTAAGGAAAGTCCCTAATAAACTACCCATATATAAACGTAAAGGTCACCTACCTACCTGGGAACAATACGGTGTCCTGAAAAGAGCCTCCTGTGGAACAAGAACAATGGGGATTCACAATCATAAAGTATATATTTTTCATTCCCTTAGCTAGAGGACGTAGTGTGCTGGAGATGACCATACATATCTATAACACGCTTACCAAGAAAAAAGAAGAATTCATCCCTGTTGAACCTGGCAAGGTCAAGATGTACGTCTGCGGGATGACTGTCTATAGCGATGCCCATATCGGCCATGCACGCACGTATGTAGCCTTTGACGTCATCCGACGATACTTCGAGTACAAAGGCAACACAGTCCAGTACATACAAAACATCACCGACGTTGACGATAAGATCATCGCCGCAGCGAACCGGGAAGGCGTCGACCCTCTCGTGTACTCAAAGAGGTTCACCGACCGATGTCTTGCTGATCTGGATGCACTTGGCGTCCGCCGGGCTGACAAGTATCCAAAAGCATCAGAAGCCATTCCTGAGATGATCCAGATGATCGAACAGATCATATCGCAAGGATATGGATACGTAGCGGATGGTGACGTGTATTTCTCTGTTGAAACATTCAGCGACTATGGGAAACTCTCTGGTCAGAACATCGCGGAGATGAAAAAAGGAGCACGGGTCGAACCAGGGGAGCAGAAACGCAACCCTTTGGATTTCGCGCTTTGGAAGAAAGCAAAACCAGGTGAACCGGTCTGGCAGTCCCCCTGGGGGCCAGGAAGACCAGGGTGGCATATCGAATGCTCTGCGATGAGCTGTAGCTTACTTGGACCAACCTTTGACATTCACGGGGGCGGCATGGACCTGCAGTTTCCCCATCATGAAAACGAGGTGGCACAAGCTGAGGCGGCGACCGGCAAGCAATTCGCACGGTACTGGATGCACATCGGATTGCTAACCATCAATGGGGAGAAGATGTCAAAATCCCTTGGAAACATCATCAACGTAAAAGACCTGCTGCAGACACGGGATGCAGAGGTCCTGCGAATGTTTTTCGCCCAGGCGCACTATCGAAGCCCTCCTGATTTTAGTGACAAGGCACTTGAAGATATCGAAAAAGGACGCGAACGCCTCTACCGGGTCAAAGAGCGACTTGAGGAACGAGCACGCCAGGCGTCTTCCTCTCAGAGCTTTTCCCAGACCTTAGTATCTGAATCAGAAACACCATATCTGACAGCGGTACAGCGATTCCAGGAATCCTTTGAAGAAGCCATGGATGATGATTTCAACACGCCAAAAGCGTTTGCCTCGATTTATGAATTTGTCAATACAACAAACCGTTTCTTTGAACAGCATCCAACGCTAAACCCTGGGATCTGTAAGCAGGCACTGGACGTGTTCCTCCGAGTCGGTTCAGTGCTTACGTTATTTCAACCAAAGACACAGCCAATGCCGGATGTAGATAGACCGATTATCAGCAAACTACACAGGCTTCTGCACTCATGTGGAAAGACCATGGAAGCAAAAACCCTAGATGAACTGATGGAGGCGTTGCTACGTACACGACAAGAGGCCAGAGAACAAAAAGACTGGGACACCGCCGATCGTATCAGAACCAGCCTTGAAGAACTCGGTTTTGAGATTCAGGACACCGCCTCTGGTCCTATGTGGAGGAAGAAATAACCCATGAAGCGGGTGCTTGTCGGATTTGACGGCTCAGTAGGGGCACAGAACGCGTTAAACAAAGCCATGATGATGATCGATGATGATGGTGAGATGCTTCTTCTTGCAATCATCCCCTTGCCCTCCGATCGGAATCTTTTGGATCAAAAAACCTATGAACATATCAAGACACGCGCTCAAACGATGATCCATCAGGTCATTCGTGATACCGGTTCCCATAAGTTTACGATCAACGGCACCGTCAAAGAGGGGGAGGACATCGCCGCAGTGATTATCGATACGGCAAACGAACTAGCCTGCGACCTCATCGTGCTGGGAAGTAAAGGATCAAGTATGCTAGGGGATTACCAAATCGGCAGCGTCGCCAATAAGGTTGTTCAGTACGCGGCAAAACCAGTGATGGTCGTCCGATAAAAAAATGACGTTATTTGCCTTTAGTTTGATGTGCCCGGATGCTAGGGCGGACTTTCTCTGCACCTTTCCCCTTATACATCAATCCTCGGCCTTTCTGTCCTGCGCTGGTCTTCCCTCGCAAGACACGTCGTCTATTTGGGAACGCGGAAATCCAGTTGATCTTATGGTCGTTAACCACTGCAGGATGCGCGGGGTCAACCAAAATAACCTCATAGTAATGGTACATGCCGTCTTTTCCCACCCAGTAGGAGTTCAGAACCTCCATGTTTGGGAAATGAGCAGCGGTTCTTTCCTCAGTTATCCTCTGAGAATTCTTCGCCGGGGTCAGCTTCTTCGTTCCCCGTGCCGAGGGTTTTCTCCCCCCCTTTATCTGATGGCGGTTCAACCCACCATGTCGCACGCGTGCCCGGACGATGATATAGCCTTGTTTCGCCTTATACCCAAGCGATCGTGCACGGTCCACCCGTAATGGTTTGTCAACCCGCAGGAAATTCTCTTCTCGCCTCCATTGGACTACCCTGTTTTTCTGAGGTGATTTGAAGGATGTATCTGGTTTCTTCCATTTCTCACCGACGTACTTGTACACGCTTTTTACCATAAATGACACCTATGATTCTGATTGGTTGTAGGAGGTAAGGAAGGGAAATCTTTATTTAAATATTATGGTGTTAACCACGGTTTCTTTTAATTTCATGAGTTGGTGGTCTACCACAATAATTATTATGGGGGACAGTAATTTAGTTTTATGGTGAGAAAATATCCTGAGGTAGAGGAGTTCGTAAAAGCAAAGAAAAGTACCCGTTGCGTCAAAAAATAGTATACTCGCAACAAAAGTCGTTATTAAAACCGTGTCACTGCTTTCCTAGTGGAGGAAATGTTTTTAAAGGAGATATGAGATAATATAAAGGATATGCGGGGTAGGAAAGACTATGGGTAAACGCCTATTGATTGGTGTCAGTCTCTGTGCTGTGATTCTTCTTGTATTGGCGTCTTTAGGGAATGTGGTTGGGTATCAATTGAAAATAAACTTGGTGAACGAATTATCCAATAGAAGTAAATTACCATTTGAACTTTTTATTCATAATAACTTGTGGATACATCCAGATGCAAGCAAGGTTATGAATAGGTATGTATTCGATGAATGGATCTCTACATTCCAAGATCGCAAAACACCACGTGCTCTAATACCATATACGATGAGACTCAATGACTCTCAATCTGAAAATAACCCTTCACCAGCTTTTTACGATGGTGAAACTTTGTATGTCGGTGGAAATGGACCTGGTAATTACAGCCTTATCCAGAGGGCTATCAATGCTGCTTCAGACGGGGACACCGTCTTTGTTTACGCAGGCACATACCGTCTGTGGTTTAGGTCGTTATGGATTGATAAATCCATACGTTTGCTTGGTGAAGAGCCTGCGTCTACGATAATCATTGGGAAAGGATTTATTCAAGGAACTCCTGTGATAGATGTTTATTCAGCTGACGCTGTTACAATCAGCGGATTTACACTCATACGAGATCTTCCTTCATGGTGTATCCTTCAAGATTTTCGAGATTGTGGGATACGGATCTATGGAGAAGCACAAAACTGTATCATTTCTGGAAACATTTTCACCAAGAGTGTCAATGGAGTATTACTGTGGTCTTATTATGGTGTCCCAACCTTGACTACCATTGCAAACAACATTTTCCAGGATAATAGTCGATCAGGACTTGTATTAGATGACGGGGTAACCCAAAGTGTCATTGAAAATAATACTTTTTTCGACTCAAGCATGATGATTGGAGCATCCTATCACAATCGATTTACCAATAATACCTTTAATGGAAAACCTTTGATCGTCCTGGAGGATACCTCAGATGTTCTTATCGAAGAGGCAGGTCAAGTGATTCTTATCGGGTGTACCAATATCACGGTTAACAATACCACTATTACAGGAGCCTACATTGGTATCTGGCTTAAAAATTCGCATTATTGTAGTATCACTGGAAATTATTTGGAGAATTGCTATGATGGTGGTATCTTCCTCGAATGGTCTGATAACAACACTGTTGCTTATAATAGGATTGGTAATTGTTATGTCGGTCTGCTTCTTGGTAGTTCCCAGTATAATAGAGTGCAATCGAACTACATTACGGGAAACATTGAATGTCCTTTATTTCTATCGATGGCGGAAAAGAACGTTATCGATAGGAACACGTTTGATAATAATGTGGATATCTACTCAATGCTTCAGGGTATTTATTTAACCGGCGGCACCACGAATAATGATATAACGAATAACACCTTAATCAATGATACCCTCTACATCGAAAATGCATGGGACAATCAGATAATAAATAATACCGTAAATGGAAAATCTCTCATCTATCTCGAAAGGTCCTCTGGGAACCTCATTGACTACCCTGCAGGCCAAATCATTCTGATAAACTGTGATAGCGTCACAGTACGAAATCAAACCAATATTGTGCCCTATGTTTTTGGGTGTTATAACTGCCTATTTGAAAACATATCGCTACAGACGAACAAGTGGATTGGCTTTTTCGTTTCCTATTCGCAAGACATCAACATTACTAACTGTATTATTCCTGAGAATGGATATGGGTTGTGGATACAGGATAGTTCTCACTTCATCATTCAAAATAACCTGTTTCGAAAAAACAGGTATATCGCTCTTCATATTCGAAATTCCACAGATATATTCATTATGCATAATTCATTTGAGGAGAATGGAGGATATACGCACCCCTCACTTGGTCCTATAAACATTTTTTCGTCAGAATCCATCGAGATACGTAGAAATAACTTCATCGGAAATGTCAAGGGAACTTATTTTATGGATTGTCAAAGAGGAGCGATGATTTGGGATGAGAATTATTGGGATGAACCAAGGGTGTTCCCTAAAGTAATTCCAGGGTATAGAATCTGGTTATTTCGTTTTGAATTTGACTGGCATCCTGCACAAGAACCCTATGACATCCCTGGAGTGATATGATGGAGATAAAGAAACTCCTTGCAGTAAGCATTATCCTTTTATTCTTCGGTGTCGCAGTCGCACCAATCATCAACCAGAATATTGTCACAGCATCCCAAGAAAATGATTTTGTAGAAGTCACTTCGCAAGCCTGTGGCATCAAAGGATATGAGGATACCACGGTGAAACTTACCAGGGAACAATACCAAGACCTACAGCAGTATCTGGTTGAGTTCAGAGCACGGTTGAATCAGACATCGACTAGAGAGGAAGCAGTCCCATTGTTCAAGGATGCTGTGGTGGAGTTGGACACGTATGGGTTATTGCCAGAGGGAATGAGTGTACGGCAAGCACAGGAGATTGTAACTTTTTCTTCTCGTCGTGTTTCTTTACCAGGTGCATTGAGGGGGGGAAGGATGTTGTATGGTTCTTCTGTGAACGATAGGAGAAATCTGTTTTGTTTGGTCGCTGGACATACAAATCATACATGGTTTGAGACTGCTGGAGCACGACTGTCGATGATAATTTCAGACATTTCACGTAGTTATTTGTTATCTTATGCATTATTTTTTATTTCGTTGTATTGGTATGTGCTCTGTAATATTAATCCTTTAAATGTATTGAATATCATCTATGTTGGTTGTCAGGCCCCTAATATGAATATAGAATATCCTGCGTCAGGATGGGTGACTAGCATTGGTGTCTTTGGAATACAGAAGAACATAGGGAGCATGATAGGTGCTCTTCCCATACAAGGTACCTATTGGCCTTGGAATGCTCCAGAGGCACCGATGGTGTTAGGATACCCTGCAGTAGTTGGGTTTAGTGGCTTTAAAATTGGTTCGATGTCGTTGCCATTGCATTTGTTCACTGGAGGAGACTATGATTATCTTGGTTCTGCTGTCTGGGTTAGAATAACGTCAGACCTCTAGATTGATAT
>Ga0068714_10004544_pt1 | contig 15467 bp, 10 predicted proteins | sample MTBNYHSulfiMetaG_FD_62988 | JGI IMG/M metagenome (GOLD analysis project Ga0068714, IMG submission 62988) | Enrichment culture microbial communities from rom New York Harbor, USA that are MTBE-degrading - MTBE-NYH (New York Harbor Sulfidogenic)... | ecosystem: Environmental > Aquatic > Marine >...
CATTCATGGGCTGGAGCAGCTGGCGAGCCTGCAAGAGACCGACTACGCCGGCATTCTGGGCAAGGAGTTCGCCAACATTTTGCTGCCCATCTTTTACCACCTCCAGGCCCCCGGGCCGGTAACGCTGGAGGATGATGTCCCACCGCCGAGCAACGCGTATTACTTCAGTGAGTTCTTGCAGGATCCTTCATTCCCCTCCTCCAGCCCGAATACGTCCATTAACCATATGATCAAGGACGCGGAACAGTGGCTTGCGAGCGGGAATACTGAAGGACTGCGCGAGAGTATCCGAGACAACATGCAGCATGACGGCCCTCTCTTTTATGAGTACGCGAAGAGCCTGGAGGCGGGCACCAAGCTGGGCCTCGAACTGGGCGAGAAACACGGTTACGACCTCGCCGTTGAGGAGGGGCGCAGGGACGATAACCAGATCTACGTTGACGGCATTGAAACCATTCCTTGCCCGGTGGGGGAGTGGTGTGCGGTGATCGTCGGGGCGACGGAGATCGCCGAGCTTTTCCCCGGCTCCCAGGCGGAGGATTTTGAAGGGACGTGGATTCGCTTTGACCGGGACGCCCTGAGCTATCTCGACTTGCAGGGGGATGAGTATGCCTGGGCGCAAATCGAGAACGGTCTTGCCATCCATGAGTTTGTACTCAGGTCCAACGTTCCGGTTCTCATCGGCCCCTTCATTCACAAGGACGATAATCCGATTGAGGCTAAATATGTCGAGCTGCGGCGGCGCAAGGTGGTGCCGGCCGATCAGGCGCTTCTGTATTCGACCGGTGTGGCGCTGACCGGCATCCCGACCACCCTTCGCTGTGTTGCCTCGGACGAGAATGGCATCCCTCTGACCCAGGGAACCCCGGTGAAGTTTTATGATTACCGGGACCAGCTCATCGGCACGGGCATCCAGACGAAAGACGAACTGGTCGCGACCGAGCTGACGCTCAAACCCTCGATTCCACGCGTCGAGCAGGTACAGACCACCCAGGTCGGTTACACCGAGGAAGATACGACCACCGGTTTTTCTCTGGACGGGCGGGGGTTTTCGGTGGACGCGGATCTGCTGATCGACGGCGTCTCAATCAATACGATGAGCCACTGGGAATGGGCGGTGCTGTCCTCAAAGAACATTCTCGCGCGACCGGTTGAGGAACAGTATCGCTTGACGCAGACGACGACGATTCAGGTCGTCAACCCGGAGGGGATTGCGAGCAACGGGTATGTGTATACCCCTTAGCGGTCTTTCCCCCGTTTGCAGGATCCGCTTCAATGTTCGGGGCCCGGCACTTTGTTCCGGAGTGCCAGGCACCCCGCCCCGCCGGCGCGGGATGGGCTTGACAGCGCTGTAGACTCTTAGTAAGAGGGCTAAGATAAGAGGGGGAGTGGCAGGCCTGAAGCCCCGGGCGCTCAGGCCGGGGTCGCCGGCGCAGCCCGGAAGAGGTCGGCGCAGATCGTGGCAATCTGGCTGTGGACATTTGTCGTTGAAACCTGGAAAGTCTTCTACGAGGCTTCCCTGTTCATCCTCTTCGGCTTTCTGATCGCCGGGGCCATTCATTACTGGATTTCTCCCCAGCGGATCACCCGCCTGCTCGGCCGGCGCAAGTTCTCCTCCATTGTTCTCGCCTCGATTGCCGGGATTCCCCTGCCGCTATGCTCCTGCTCGGTCGTGCCGGCGGCGCTCGCACTCCGCAAGGGGGGGGCCAGCAAAGGCGCCACTTGCTCTTTTCTGATCTCGACGCCCGAGACCAGTGCCGAGTCCATCGCCCTGACCTATGGCCTGATGGACCTTCCCATGACGCTGTTTCGGCCGATTGCCGCCCTGATCACCGGCCTGTTTGCCGGCGTGGCCACCGAGCTGTTCGGAGGCGAACCGCAGCTTGGCGAGACACCCAACGCGGCTGAGGGCTTGCCGGTTGCGCCCAAGCAGGCCGGAGAAGTCTATTTGAAGCAACATCCCAACTTCACCTCGGCTTTCTGGGAGCTGTTCAACGAGATTTCCCACTGGCTTCTCATTGGCTTAATCCTCTCGGGGCTGATCGCGGCGCTGGTGCCTGCATCTGCGTTTGAGAGGATCCTCGGAAGCGGTATTTGGTCGATGCTGCTCGTGCTCGCGGTCAGCGTACCTCTTTATATTTGCGCCTCGGGTTCGACCCCGATTGCTGCGGCGCTCATCCTGAAGGGGATGTCGCCGGGGACGGCGCTGGTGTTCCTGCTGGCCGGTCCGGCGACGAACATCGCCGCCATTATGGTTCTTTGGAGGTTGCTCGGCCGGCGCGTTCTGTTCATCTATCTGTTATCGATCATCATCGTGGCGCTCATTCTCGGCCTGTATGTGGACAGTTACTACGAGTCGCGAGGGATCGATCCGCGGGTGACGATGGCGCAACCCTCACAGGTGATCCCCGGCTGGGTGAAAGTCGTCTCGGCTCTGGTGCTGATCGGGATGCTCACGCGCAGCGTGTGGCGCGTGCCACTGCCAGCAGAGCTGAGAACCCTGGCGCGATGGGGTCGTCAGGGGCTGGAGGTGTTGCGTCTCAGCCCCCGGCAGGCGGCCGGCGTTCTGGCGCTTCTGATCCTTTTGTCCTACTTGCTGACCTGTTTTCTGGTCGTTCGGCCGGGCGAGTCGGGCATTGTGATGCGGTTTGGAAGGATTGTCCGCCGAGACTTGCCGGCCGGTCTTCACCTCCATTGGCCGTATCCCTTCGAGGTGGGACAGCTTTGCGAAGTAGGCCGGGTCCGGATGCTTCAGGTCGGCTTTGTCCAGGAAGTCAGCCCGCTGGGGGCGGTGGTCTATCCCCCGGTGGCCCATCGGCGGTACCTGGGGACGCCAAACCGCACCGAACTGCAACCGATGAACAAGATTGAACGCGAGGCTTACTTTCTGACCGGGGATGAGAACCTGATCGATATTCAAGCGGTGGTGCAGTATCGGGTGGCTGATCCGATCCGCTTCCAGTACGGTCTTGAGGAGCCTGAGCGCCTCGTCCGCAACCACAGCATTTGGGTCCTCGTCGAGCTGTTCGGGACCAATCGGATTGACGAGATCTACACCTCTTTGCGGGGCGCGATTGAGCAGGAAGGGACCCGCCGACTGAAGACCGTTCTCGCCGAGCAGAACACCGGCATCGAGCTGCTCAACCTGTTTCTCGTGGATGTTCACGCGCCGCCGGAGGTTCACGACGCCTTTCGCGATTTTGCCAGCGCCCACGAGGACAAGGCCCGGGCGATCCACGACGCCCAGGGAGCCGCCTCGCAGAAAGTCTTCAGTGCCTCCGGGGAGGGTTCCCAAGCTCTTTACCGGGCGGAGGTCGGATACGTCGATCAAGTGTTGCAGGGTGAGGGAGAAAGCGAAGCGTACTTGCTCAACCTCGAACAATACGCCTTTGACCCGGACTCGATGGAGTTGCGGCTGCTTTATGAAACCTATGCGCGGGTGCTGCCGGCCGCCCGGCTGTATCTGCTTCCCCCCGGCGTGCAGGGACCGAAGCTGGCTTTGTGGCATTGGGAGGGTGGCGGACCTGCGCCCCGGATCGAAACGGTCGAACCGGCGCGAAGTGAAAGACCGACCCTCGAAGAGCTATTGAGAAGGCGCTAGACGAAGGTGAGAGGACGATGAAACGGAAACTCCTTTACGGGCTGGTGGCGGTGGCCGTGGTGGTCGTGCTGATCCAGCAGACTTTCTTCACGGTGGACGTGATGGAGCACGCCGTCGTAACGCTCTTCGGCGAGCCCCGAGTCGTTTATACCAACCAGCTGGGCGTGTCGGACCAGGCGGGGTTGAAAGTGAAGATTCCCTTTTTCGATAAGGTCTATCGTTTCGACAACCGGCTGCGGGTTTACGAGAGCGCCGAATCGGAGTTCCTGACGGTCGACAAGACGAACATCGTGGTCACGTTTTACGCCTTGTGGCGGGTGAAAGACCCGCTGCAGTATTTTATCTCGGTTCTCGAGCGCACGAGCGCCGAATCGAAGCTGGACAAGGTGATCTTTTCCCGCCTCGGAACAGCTTTCGGCAAGGCGGATTTCGCCGCGCTGATCAACGTGGACAAAGAGCGGATGCGCTTGGGGGAGACCGTGGAATCCGTTCTGGCGCAATGCCGGGCCGACGCCGAGCGCGAGTACGGGATCGAACTGGTCGACTTGCGCCTGAAGCGGCTGTCGTTTCCCGATCAGGTGCGCCAGTCGGTGCTGAACCGAATCCGCTCGGAGCGGCAGGCGAAGTCCCGCGAGGTGCGCAGCGAAGGCGAGGCCCGCGCGACGGAAATCCGGGCGCAGGCCGATTACGAAAGCGCGAAGATCCTGGCTGAGGCGCGCAAGCAGGCGACGATTCGAATGGGCCAGGGCGAGGCGACCGCCGCCCGCATCTGGCGCGAAACCCTCGAACAGAATCTCGACTTCTACCAGTTCCAGAAAAACCTCGAAGTGTACGAGAAAGGCATCGACCAGGATACCGTGTTGTTCATCCCGGGCGACAGCCCCTTGATGGAGTTGCTCCTCAAAGGACCTCGGAGTGAGGAATGAGAAATGTAAAATGAGAAATGACAAATGAACAACGACAAATGAGCAATAGGGGTCAAGCCATACAACTGTGAGACTTCAAATGGGAGACAGAAGTTGTGATAAACCGTTGTCACGCAAAGCCGCTAAGATTGAACCCCTTGGCAATCTTTGCGGCTTCGCGCGAAGAGTTCAACTGTAGTCCATTTTGAATTTTAGATTGTTCATTTCTCATTTTTCATTGGGTTAGTTCAAGACTATGAACGTATCGAAGCGTCGACTGTTTCTCCTGGCTCTAATCGTCCTGGTGCTGGTCTATCTGGGCAGCGGGATTTTTACCACTGCACAGGACGAGCAAGGGGTGATTGTGCGCCTCGGGGCGGTCCGCCGGACGGTCGGCCCCGGCTTGAACTATCGGTGGCCCTGGCCCTTCGAGCAGGTCTACCGGGTCCAGACGACGAAGGAATACTATATGTCCATCGGCTACATGATCCGGGACCAGCTCCAAGGGATTCCGCCGCTGGAGAAGGAGATGCAGTGGCTGACGGGCGACACGAACCTGATCAACATCCGGCTCTACATCCGCTACCGGGTCAAGGATCCGGTCGAGTTTCTCTTTCGTACCGAGGAGCCGCGCTTTCTCGTGCGCCGGGCGGCCGAAGGGATGCTGACCGAGCTGGTCGGCCGCACGCCGGTGGACGACCTGCTGACCTTCGGCAAGATTGAGCTGGCGCAAGACGTGCAGCGGCGCGCCCAGGAACTGCTCGACCTCTATGGCGCCGGCTTGATGCTGGTGTTTGTCGAGGTCGAGGGACTGGAGCCGCCGGAGCAGGTCGTGTCGGACTTCAACGAGGTCAAGAGCGCCGAGCGGGAACGGGAACGCGCGATCGTCGAGGCGGAAGGGTACCGGCGGGATCTGCTCGCCAAAACCTTGGGGGAAGAACAAAAGATTCTGAGCGAGGCCGAAGGCGTTTATGAGACGCGGGTCGCCGCCGCCGAAGCGGACACCGGGCGCTTCCTGAGCCTGCTGGCCGAGTATCGGCAGAATCCCGCCGTGGTTCGAGAGAAACTCTTCTATGAAACGATGAGCCGGCTGCTGCCCAAGCTGCAAATCACCGTCCTGCCGACCGAGGAGGGCCTCCCGCCCCAGATTCAGATCATTCAGCAGCGGGCGACCGGCAGCACCCCCTGATCGCTCAGCGGCCAGCCCGCCGGGTGTCGCTTGAAATGAAACCCGTTGGTGTTATGATCAAAAGGCCCGGTGGCTATGCCGGACGCCCTGAAGGAGCGGCTTGGGCGCACCGGGACAACGCCTGGACGAGCGGGCGAGAGAGAAGCCTTTCCCGGGCAGAGGGGCACAGGGGACCGCATGGCGGATACCGGCAAATTACACAAGGGCTTGGGGCTGGTCCATGTCTTTACGATCGCGACCGGCGCCATGATCGGCTCGGGACTGTTCATTCTGCCGGGCCTGGCGCACGCCATGGCCGGGCCGGGCGTGATCTGGTCCTACGTGCTGGCGGGCCTGCTGGCGACGACCGGGGCCTTGAGCGTCGCCGAGCTGGCCACAGCGATGCCCCGGGCGGGCAGCGACTACTTCTTCATTATGCGCGGCTTTGGGCCGGCTGCGGGTTCGGTCGCCGGCGTGTTGAGCTGGTTTTCGCTGTCCTTGAAGAGCGCGTTTGCGATTGTCGGCATAACGACCTTTGCGGCCATGATGGTGCCGATGCCCGGATGGATCCTCGGAGCGGTGGTCACCGTTTTTTTCGTGGCATTGAACCTCCTGGGCGTGCGGGAGGCGGCCCGCGCGCAGGCGGCGATGGTTTTCGGGCTGTTCTTCCTGCTCGCCCTTTACATCGTGATTGGCTTTCCCCAGACCCGGGCCGAGCTGTTGATTCCCTTCGCACCCTATGGCGTGGCGCGTATCTTTACCACCGCGGGCTTCGTCTTCATCTCCTACGGCGGCCTGCTCAAGGTCGCCAGCGTGGCCGAGGAGATCCGCAATCCGGGACGGGTGATGCCCCTGGGGCTGTCGCTGGCGATCGTGTCGGTCACCCTGCTGTACGGCTTGACGGTCATGGTCACCAGCGGTGTCGTGGAGACGGCGCAGCTGGATGGCTCCCTGACGCCGATTTCCGACGGCGGCCGGATCATCATGGGCAAGTTCGGCTTCATTGCGATGACCTCGGCGGCAATTCTGGCGTTCGTGACTACCGCCAATGCAGGGATCATGTCCGCCTCCCGCTATCTGCTGGCCCTGAGCCGCGACCACTTGCTTCCCAAGCCGCTGGCGCGGGTCAACAAGCAATTCCAAACGCCCCACGTGGCGCTGCTGGCCACCGGGGGATTGATCCTGCTGAGCCTCCTGCTGAAGTTGAACGTGCTGGTGGAGGCGGCCTCGTGCGTGTTGATGCTGACCTATATCCTGTCCTGCCTGGCGGTGATTGTCCTGCGCGAGAGCGGGCTTCAGAACTATCGCCCGGCCTTCAAGTCGCCCCTGTATCCCTGGCTGCAGATCGTCGGCATCCTGGGGCTGAGTTTTGTCCTGTTCGAGTTGGGAACTGAGGCCTATCTCATCAGTGCCGCGCTGATCCTGGCCGCCTTTTTAACCTTCTGGTTTTATGGCCGCCGGCAGGCACAACAGGAATCGGCCCTGTTGCATCTGGTGGCCCGGCTGACCGACCGCAAGCTGGTCCGGGGGTCCCTTGAGGCGGAACTGAAACAGATCATCCGGGAACGGGATGAGATTGTCGTGGACCGGTTTGATCGGCTGGTGGAGAATGCGGTTATTCTGGATATCGCCGAGCCGATGAGCCGGGAGCAGTTCTTTCAGCAGGCGGCACAGAGCCTGGCGCCCCGGCTCGACATGAGCGCGGAGCGCCTGGCGAGCCTCCTCCAGCAGCGGGAAGAAGAAACCAGCACCGCGCTGAGTCCTTCGCTGGCAGTTCCCCACGTCGTCGTGGAGGGCAAGGGGCACTTCGATTTGCTCATCGCCCGCGCGCGCAAGGGGATTCATTTTACCGACAGCGCGCCCGAGGTTCATACCGTGTTTGTCCTTGCCGGGACACCTGACGAACGCAACTTCCACCTCCGGGCGCTGTCGGCCATCGCCCAGGTCGTCCAGGACAAGGCGTTCGAGAAACGCTGGCTGGCCGCGAAGGATGAGCATGGCCTGCGCGATGTGATTCACCTGTCCGCGCGCAAGCGCCTGGAGGAGGTCTGACCGGCGCGTTGCCGGGTCCGCCTCGGCTCGGCGGACCTACTGCCCGCGAGGAGGTTGACGAGAGAGACCGATGCCTCGGACGCCCAAGACGCCCTTTATCAATCGGATCCTGAGCAAACGCGACAAGCTCCAGGCCGGGGTCGTAGAAGACCTGCTGTTGGAGGTGGCCGAAGAGCGCGACCTGCTCGAGGTGATCTTCGACAGCATGGTCGAGGGCGTGATCGCCACCGACCATCAGGGCAAAGTCATTTTCTTTAACTCGGCCGCTCAGACCTTGTTCCACTTGGAGGAGGATACCGTGCTGGGGCGGGACATCCGGGAACTGTTGCCCGGAGGCCAGCTACGTGACCGCATCGCCCAGGCCATCGACTCGGGCGAGCGGGTCTACGAATCGGAGCTGCGCGTCGAGGTCCCCGTGGAGCGCCTGCTGCGGATGAATATCATCCCGCTCATTGATCGCCTCGAACGATTCTTCGGCACGGTGATCCTCGTCATTGACATCACCGAGCGCAAGGCGAACGAGGCCCGCCTGGAGCAGGCCGAGAAGCTGGCCGCGCAGACGACCCTGTCGGCCGGCATCGCCCACGAGATTCGCAACCCTCTCAATTCGCTCTCGATTCACCTCCAACTGGTGGAGAAGCAGGTGGGCGAGCTGTGCCGGGCTTGGGAGCAGCTCGCGCAGCGCTGTGCGGAGGTCGAGGAGCCCCCGGGGCGCCGGCGGCTCGAGGGCAATCTGCGGGTCATTCGCGACGAGGTAGACCGGCTGGACAAGGTCGTGAAGAATTTCCTTCTGGCGGTGCGGCCCCAGAAGCCGAACTGGTCCTTCGTCCCCTTGGAGCCGCTGATCACCGCGACGCTGAACCTGCTCGAGCCGGAGCTGAAAGAGCACCACGTAAGGGTCATCTTCGAGCCGCTGGAGCGGGAGCAGTTGGTGCCGGTGGATGAATTCCAGATTCGCCAGGCGTTGGCGAACCTGCTGCGCAACTCGATCGCGGCCATGCCGGAAGGGGGCGAGATCCGCATCGGTTTGTCCCTGCTGCCCGACCGGGTGCGCATCGAACTGTTTGACACCGGCGAAGGAATTCCGCGCCAGATCCAGAAACGGATTTTTGAGCCTTACTTTACGACGCGGGCCGACGGCACCGGGCTGGGCTTGTCGGTCGTCGAGCGGATTATCCGGGAGCATCAAGGGCGCATCCGGCTGGACAGCGAACCGGGGCAGGGAACCTGCGTGACGCTCGACCTGCCGCTCTCGGCGAGTCACACGAAGCAGATACCGATTCTCGAAGAGGAAACCGAACAGGAGTAGGTAGACCCGACGATGCGATACTACTTGCTGGTGGTGGATGACGAGAAAAACACCCGCGAGGGGCTGCGTCAGGCCCTCGAACGGGAGGACCGGGTCGTCGTTACCGCGGCCGACGGCCGGGAAGCCCTCGACCGGGTGCAGGAGCAGGTCTTCGACGTGGTGATCACCGACTTGCGGATGCCCCGCATGGACGGCCTCGAGCTGCTCGAGGAGATCAAGAAGCGCCACATGGATACCGCGGTGATCCTCCTGTCCGGCTACGGGACGATCGAGACGGCCGTCGAGGCGATGCGCCGCGGAGCGCTCGACTTCATCACCAAGCCGGTCAACCTGGGCGAGCTCGAGATGCGGCTGTCCAAGGTGCTGGACCAGAAACAACTGGCGCTGGAACACGAATCCCTCAAGGAGCAGATCAAGGAGCGCTTCGGCCTGGATAACATGGTCGGCCGCAGCCCGAAAATGATCCAGGTGTTCGAGACGATCCGGCAGATCGCGCCGAGCAAGTCCACGGTGCTCATTACCGGGGAGACCGGCACCGGCAAGGAGCTGGTCGCCTACGCGATCCACGCGGGCAGCCCCCGCAAGAACAAGCTGTTCCAGCCGGTTAACTGCGCGGCCCTGCCCGAGAGTCTGCTGGAGAGCGAATTGTTTGGCCACGAGCGGGGCGCTTTCACCGGCGCGGTCAAGCAGAAGAAGGGCTACTTCGAGGTCGCCGACGGGGGGACTGTCTTTCTGGACGAGATCGGCGAGATCAGCCTGGCCGTCCAGGTGAAGCTGCTGCGCATTCTCGAGCAGCGGCAATTCGAGCGAGTCGGGGGAACCAACACCCTGAGCATTGACGTGCGCGTGGTCGCGGCCACCAACGCCGACCTGGAAGCGCTGGTTCGCCAGGGACAGTTCCGGGAAGACCTTTACTACCGGCTCAAGGTCGTTACCCTGGATCTGCCCCCGCTGCGCGAACGCCGGGAGGACATCCCGCTGCTGGCCGAAACCTTCCTGAAGCAATTCGCTGAGGAAAACCGCAAAGGCCCGATGCAGTTCGAGCCGGAGACGCTGGAGCGGCTCAAGGAATACCCCTGGCCGGGCAACGTGCGGGAGCTGCGCCACCTCATCGAGCAGATGGTGCTCCTGTCGCACTCCTCGACCCTGACTCCGAAGGACTTGCCGGGCAAGTACCAGGTGGAGCCTTCCAAAGAATATATCGAGATTCCCCAAGGAACCTCCCTGCGCAGCGCGGAAAGAAACATTATCCTCCAAACCCTGCGCCAACAGGGGGGCAACCGCACCCGAACGGCCGAGATCCTCGGCATCGGCCGCCGCACCCTCATCCGCAAGCTCCAGGAATACGGGGTGGGGGACGAGGAATAACGAACTTTCTTACCGAACCTGGGTCTTCAGGTAGGCCCGGATGAATCCTTCCAGGTCGCCGTTCATCACCGCCTGGACGTTGCTCGTCTCGTAATCCGTGCGAAGGTCCTTGACCAACTGGTAGGGCTGAAAGACGTAGGAGCGGATCTGGCTGCCCCAGGCGATTTCCTTCTTGCCGCTGGAGAGCTGTTCGACCTTTTCGCGCTGCTTGCGCCGTTCGAGCTCGAACAGCCGGGCGCGCAGGATCTTCATCGCCGTGGCCCGGTTCTTATGCTGCGAGCGCTCATTCTGGCAGCAGACCACCGTGCCGGTCGGCAGATGGGTGATCCGCACCGCGGAATCGGTCACATTGACGTGCTGGCCGCCGGCGCCCGAGCTGCGGTAGGTGTCAATGCGCAGATCCTTCTCATCAATGTCCACCTCGATGTCCTCGGGCAGTTCCGGCAGGACAAACACCGAGGCGAAGGAGGTATGCCGCCGCTTGTTGGCGTCAAAGGGGGAAATGCGCACCAGGCGATGGACGCCGCTTTCCGCCTTGAGCATACCGTAAGCGTATGGCCCCTTGACCAGACCGGTGAAGTTTTTGATGCCGGCCTCGTCTCCGGGTTGGAGGTCAATGACCTCCAGCGTCCACTGCCGATCCTCGATGAAGCGGCTGTACATCCGCATCAGCATCAAGGCCCAATCGCAGGACTCGGTGCCGCCCGCCCCGGGATGAATCGAGAGGAAGCAGTTGCCCTCGTCGTACTCGCCCGACAGGGTTGAGTCAATTTCGTAGGCTTCTACTGCTTCCTCCAGGGCGGCCAGCTCGCGCGCGAGCTCCGCCTCCATTCCGGCGTCGCCTTCTTCAGCGGCGAGTTCGATCAAATCCACCAGATCGCCGGCGCGCGATTGCAGGCTTTCGTGGGAGTCAATCCGTTCGCGGAGGGTTTTCAGCTCGAGAGTAACCTGTCGCGCTTCCTGAGGCTCGCTCCAGAAATCGGCCTGCTGGCTTTGCTGTTCCAGCGCGGCCGCGCGGCTCGCTTTGGCGGGTAAGTCAAAGACGCCCTCCCAGCTCTTCGAGGCGTTGCTCCAATTCCCGGGCCGATTCCAACTGTTCTTCGTACATGCGTTCTTCTCCTGGGTATCCGTCGTTGAGAGAAAGGACTGAAGTCCTGACTACCAAGTGTCGCGTAGTAACGACTTCAGTCGTTATTGTATAAGGACTAAAGTCCTTACTACAGAGTTTCAAGTAGTAACGACTTCAGTCGTTGTGACAAGGACTGAAGTCCTTACTAAGGAGTTTCTTCAGCCGGAGCGCTTGATCGACAGGCGAATGGAGCGGCCCGTCGAGCTGAAGTTCAACTGGTCCTCCCGCGCCAGCCAACCCAAGGCCATGAGCAGGATCTCCTCCTTGACCGGCACGGCCTTCTTCAGCCGGGCGAGGGTGATTTCGCCCTCGTTGTGCAAGACTTGCCAGACGTCCCCCGCTGTCTTACCGATTTCGTGCATCATGTTGCCGCCCTCCCTGCAAATGACAGAATCGCACTGCTTCTTTCGGGCCGAAGGGCAATCTCTGCGGAGCGCGATTCCCTCGCCACCCCTGCGGCGAAATCCCCATCGCCCCTGAGGGCTGCGTGAGCGGAAACTTTCCAACCCCGGCCCCTTTTGCGATGCAGTATAGGGCTTCGCGGAGATTCCGGCAAGAGAGAAAAAGCGATCGGCCGGCAGGAGGGTCAGGTCGCCCGGCTCAGCCGGCCGCCGGCGGGGCGCAGGAGCCGCGCAGCACCAATTCGCCCTGGATGTGGATCTGCACTTCGTCCGGGTCCCGCCGCTCGATCTTCTCGATGAGCCGGCGAACCGCCAAGCGCCCCATCTCGACGGTCGAGACCCGCACCGTCGTCAGAGGGGGCTTGGCCCCGGCCGCCTGGTCCAGATCGTCAAATCCGGTCACGGACAGCTCCTCCGGCACGGCAATAGCCGCCTTGCGCGCCGCCCGGAGCAGGACCAGGGCGGTGAAGTCGTTCGCGCACATAATGGCCGTCGGGCGGTCGGTCCGCTGCAGGATCGGCATCACCGATTCGGGGTCCGGGTTCCCCGGAGTGTTGATGATGTACTCCCGGCGAAGGGGCAGGCCGTACCGGTAGTGCGCCAGCTGATACCCCTCGAAGCGCTCCAGGAAACTGCTGTGATCCAGCGGCGGGGTGATGAAACCGACCTTGCGGTGGCCCATCTCGTAGAGGCAAGCGAACAAGCTCACGATCGCTCTTTGGTTGTCCGGGCAGACCATGTCCCCGGTATGTTGCGCTTCGGCCCCGTTGATCAGGATATAATTCGATATCCCGACGACCGGAACGAACTGCTCGATGTGCCGGTAGGTCTCGATCGGAGCGCCCTCCAGCAGCACACCGTCCACTTTCTTGTCCTTGACCATGCGGGGCAGTCGCGCCGTTCCGCCCGAAGGGTCGGAGGCCACCATCAGGTGGAACCCTTGATTGCGCAGCTCCTGCTCCACCCCTCGCACCAGCCCCTCGAAAAAGGGATTGTGCAGCACCGAGGCCGGAGCGCCCCAGAACAAATAGCCCAGCGTTGAAGTGCCCTGTCCCCCATGACGGCGAGGCCCCTGGTAGTCCACAAAGACCCCCTTCGCCGGAACCACCTTGAGAAACCCTTCCTCGATGAGCTCGCGCAATCCTCGGCGCACCGACTCGCGGCTGATCGAGAACGCCTCGGCCAACTTGCGCTCGGCCATGATCGCCTCGCCCTGACCGAGCTCGCCCATCTCGATCTGGCGCTTGATCATTTCTTTCATCGGGTCAAAGACCCGACCCCCGGCCCGGCGGAGTCGCTTTGTCATCGGCTTCCTGAATGGAGATGTAGGCCATCTTCGAGATGGACTACACCCGGGGTCAGAATAGACCAATATCCGACCAATTACCGCACCACTGTACTGTTTCGCCCAACCATGTCAAGATCTTTTTATGGTAATAAACATATAAGCCAATTATTATCAAGTAGATACAGGAACTTCTGGCCGGCTGAAAAACAGAGGCAGCCTCTTGATTCAAACCCCACCACAAGCAGGAGAAAAGACAGGCCAGTGGTCCTTTCGACCCTGAGTCGCTATCGGACCTTCGACCAAGCCGGTTCGTCCGCCGGGGACCGCGGGCGAAAAGGATCAAGGGTCCCAAGTTCAAAAAGGCGTCGCACCAGCGCCCTTGGCGAAGCCTCCCCGAGGAGAGCGTCGGTCAGAATGGGACCGACCGCGCAATCGCCTAAGCCAATCATCGCGTCGAGGCTGGCCAGAAGCGGGCTTTGGCTGGTGACGCGCACTCCGCCCAGGCGACCGGCCTCGCGCCGCAGGCGGGCCAGCCGCTGTTTGATGTCCCGCTCGGGCAGCATCGGCTCGAACGCCCAAGGCGTGTGGGGCTTGGGAACAAAGGGCGCCACCGAGGCGATAAGCGCCTTCCGGCGGCGGCGACTGGGTTGGAAGAACGTCTCCCTCGTTCGTCGGAGAAACTCCAGCAAGGCCTCGACCTCATCGGTATCGGCGCCGGGCATCCCGACCACGAAGTAAAGCTTCAGCCGCTCGATGCCCGCCTGGGCCGCATTCGCCGCCAAGTCGAAGAGCTGTTCGTTGGAGATCTTTTTGCCCAGCTCGAATCGTTGCCTCTCGTCTCCGGTTTCCGGTGCGAGCGTCAGGGTCCTCTGCCCCCCGCGCACCAGCAGCTCCAGCAGTGTGCGGTCCACCCGGTCAATCTCCAGCGACGAGGTCGAGATCTGAAGTCCCTTCGACACCAGACGCTCGCATAACTCGGTGATGCCGGGGTGGCAGGCGATTTCAGAAGCGATCAGGCCCACCTTGCGGATCTGGTCCCGCACGCCCTCCACCTGCTGGAGGAGGTTGGCGATGCTGCGCAGGCGAAGGCGCCCGCCCGAATGCCCCGTCAAACAAAAGCGGCAGCGGCGCGCGCAGCCCCGGGCCGTCTCGACGAGAAACATCTCGGACAGATCGGTGTGCCGGGTCAGAACAGCCGAACCGGTCGGATAGGCGTCCAAATCCTCCACCCGGCGACGCGTGAGGCTTCTCTCGGGCGGGGCGCCATGCACTGCCGGCAGATAGACCGACTCGATGTCGCCGAGGTACTGCAGAACCTTCTCACGGCCAGCTGAGCGAAAGTCGAGACCTGTCAGGCGATCGAAGACGGTGCCAACCAGCTCCTCCCCATCGCCGAGCAGGATGCCGTCGAGAACGCGCGCCAGCGGGGCCGGGTTGGCCGACACCGCGATGCCCCCGGCGAAGAGCAGCGGCGCAGCCGCCCGCCGCCGCTCGGCCCGGGGTTCAATCCCGCTCTGGAGCAGAAAACGGATCAGCCCCACATACTCCGGTTCATAGGCGCAGGAGAAGGCGAGCACGTCGAAGTCGGCCGCGGGGCGTTCGCTCTCGACCGAGCGCGGGCGATGGCCGGGGCCAAGGTCAAACAGCCGCTCGACGAGCAGGTCGCTTCGGGCGGCCAGAAGCCGGTAAATCAGCTGGTAGCCCAGGCTGGACATGCCCACGTAATAGCTGGAGGGATACACCAGCCCGATCCGCAGGCCGGCTCCCCGGCTGGGACGCACCAGCCAGGTTTCCGCCTCGCGATAGTCCTTGGGGCGGCCCCCCTTCCGCGCGGCTTTTTCTCTGGACACGCCCATCCTCCCATCGCGCCCGCCCAGCTCAGAGTTCAAACTTCAGTTTGCCTGAGAAGCATTCCCACGCAGCCTGAAGGCTGAACTCTGAGCAGTTTACCTGCTCTTCGAAAGATCGCTAAAGGCCTGCCGGTTTGTGGACCATAGCGAAGGCGTGATGAGGTAAGACACCCTGCAAGATTTTCTCTCTGGAAGAGTCGCTCGCCACCGTTCCGTCCCGGCGAATGATCAGCCCCCTTTGCCCTTCCGCGAGGCGCTGGCGCACGAGGGAATCCCTTCCCGTCAGGTTGTACCAGAATTTCCGCCAGGGCACCTCGTAGTGAAAGATGGCTTCTGTTTCCTCCAGGGCGAACAGCCGTCGCTTGAGATCCGGATGCTCGTCGGCAAAGTCGAGAC
>Ga0068714_10004545_pt1 | contig 15460 bp, 12 predicted proteins | sample MTBNYHSulfiMetaG_FD_62988 | JGI IMG/M metagenome (GOLD analysis project Ga0068714, IMG submission 62988) | Enrichment culture microbial communities from rom New York Harbor, USA that are MTBE-degrading - MTBE-NYH (New York Harbor Sulfidogenic)... | ecosystem: Environmental > Aquatic > Marine >...
CGCAGGGACGCCTCGTCTGCCGGTGGCGGGACGAGCACGCAGGAACCACGGACCTGGTCACCCTGGACGCAGGCCGCTGGCGGATCCTTCGGTACGACAGCAACCGGCGCCCGGGGCGGGAGGCAGAGGTCGCGGGGGCAGGGCCCGAGGAACCCGGGGCCGCCGAGGTCCGTTTCGCGTGCCACGGTCTGGTGCCCTACGCCATGGATCTCACACGGATCGAGGCCGAGTTTCTGGACGGGGAGTACGAAACGCTGTTCACAGAGGACCCAACCCCGTAGCGTCATCCCGTGGAGCGTCCGTCCCATTCTGTGCAGGATGAGGTCCGTCAGCCGGCAGGCAGGCGGAGGAGGGCCTCTCTACGCACGATTCTCGCCGCTTCCTGGCGCAGGCGGCCAGGACCAGCCCCCCGCCGAGGCGGGTTTTCATCCCCATGGTGGTGATCGAAATCTCTTCCATGCCCACGGACCGCAGCAGGGCCTCCACCTGCCCGCGAGTCCTGGCGTGGAGCCACACCCCCTGCCGCATGGCGTTTCCCAGCTGAGCGAACAGGCGGAAAAAGCAGCGGTGGGCCGTGCTGAAACAAAGCCGGCCACCGGGCTCCAGGCTTTGGGCGGCCGCGTCCAGCACAAACCTCAAGTCCGGGAAGTATTCCAGGGCGGAGAAGGAACAGACCAGTTGGAAGCGGCCCGGTTCCATCGGCCTCCGGCCGTCGCCGGCCAGGGTACGAATGTTGTTCACCCCGCTCTCCAGGGCCTTGCTCCGCAGAATTTCCAGGGAGCGAGGGGACACGTCCACCGCAAAGACCTCGCGGGCCCTGCGGGCCAGCGGGATCGTGAACCGCCCGGTGCCGGCTCCGATCTCCAGCACCCGGTCCTCCGGCCGGACCGACTCCGCCAGGGAACGGAACCAAGCCTCCTCCGCCCGGGCGGCCGGGGAGCGGTTCTCCGCCGCGGGTTCGGCAAAGTGGATCGCGTCGTAGAAGGTCCTCACCGGGTCCGGCGCGGGACCCTCGAGCGGCTCCATCACCGGACGCCGGATCACCTCCGACAAGGGCCGGACCGCGAGCCCCCGGCTCCGGATACCGTCCAGCAGCTCTCGCACCTCGGCCAACCAGTCCTCCGGGGTCTTCACCGCCCTCCAGGGCCTGCAGTCGTGCAGCAGGACCACGTCCCCGGGTGCCAGGCGGTTCAAGATCCGCCGGGCGATCCCACGCACGCGGAGGTTGCCCATGTCCCCGGCGCGGCGGCTGAACCCGGCACAGTACATGCCCGACTCCAGGAGCACGCGCCACAGCCTCGGGTTGGTCACACCCACCGGAGGACGGAAGGCCAGCGGCCGGACCCCGAACGCGGCCAGCGTCTCCTGGCAGGCGCGTACCTCTCGGCGAAGGTGCCGGGCGCTACGAAGCATGAGGAACACGTCGTGGGACTGGGAGTGGTTGCCCACCTCGTGGCCGCGGCCCAGGATGGCCTGGACCAGCTCCGGGTACCGCCCGGCTTTGTTCCCCAGCAGGAAGAAGGCGGCCTTCAGGCCCCGGTCCTCCAGGAGGTCCAGCAAGAGCGGCGTGGTGAGCGGGTCCGGCCCATCGTCAAAGGTGAGGGCCACGGCCTTCCGATCCCGGCTTCCCCGCGTGACGATGGGAAGGAAGAACTGCAGGGGCTGGACAAAGGGCGCCACCAGGAAGCAGAACAAGAGAAAGGCCGCGGGCGGCAGAAGAGACCAGAGAGGATTTGCGAAACACAGCGCCAGGGAGGCCTGGACCACCCCCACCGCGGCTAGGTGCACGGGCGCCAGGGGGCACAGGGTCACGCCCGCAGGCTCCTGGGAACGACGGCTAGCCGGCATCGGTCCGTTTCATCGGCTGTGGTTTCGCCCCGCCAAGCCGCCGGGTTCACGTTGCCTCCGGCACGACGGGAAGATAGGCCACGCCCCAGGTGCCGGGGCCCATGTGCGCCCCGGACGTGTTGGAAATCGGCCGGACCCGGATCTCGGCCCCAGGACACAGTTTTCGAAGCCTCGGCTCCACGGTCTGTTCCACGAACGCTCGGGTGTCCGTGTATTGGAGCAGGAACTCGCTCACCGGCCCGCGGTCCATACTTTCCCGCACCCTTTCCATCAGCAAAGCGAGCTGGTCCTCCCGGTTGCGCACCACCGCCACCTTGCTCGCCCCGTGCGGGGTGGGGGTGATGACCGGCTTCATGTGAAGCAGGTCCCCGAAAAACGAACCGGTCTTCGACATCCGGCCCCCGGCGGCCAGGTACTGCAGCCGGTCCAGGAAGATGTACTCCCGGGAGAGGGCGAGGGCCCGTTCCGCGAAGCACACCACCTCCTGGGGATCCCGGACCCTGGCGGCACAGCGCGCCGTAGCCAGGACCACAAGCCCCAGCTTGCCCGAGGCCAGCCCGGAATCCACCAGGAGCAGACGGCCCTGGGGGTCGTGGGCCGCTTTCCAGGCCCGGGCCACGTCCCAGTTCCCGGTGTACACGGATCCCACGCAGAGGTACAGGGAACGAGGGAACAGACCGGCCAGTTTTTCATACTGCTGGTGCCGCTCGAAGACCGAGGCCTGGGCCGTGGTGACCCGGACCCCGTCGCGCATGGCCCGGTAGAGATGCTCCGGGTCGAGACGGCTCTCGGGGATGCTCTGCACCCCCAGGTTGATGTAGCTGTCCAGAAGGGTAATCCCTTCCCGGGCCGCGTCTTCCCGCGTGACCGAGGCCGCGGCGTCGGTGACCACGTGCAAGGCCTGCCGGACGGCTTTCTGCCGAAACGCCTGGGTTTGCCGGCCCAAGTCGTCGGTGACCACCTGCACCACGCACCCCAGGCGGTTCAACTCCTTGCACACCCGTTCCCGGTCCCCGGTGTGCAGGTGGGCCTTGAGAAGGTTCCCATGGGCGTGGGTCACGGCCGATTCGCCCAGCATCCGTATGCCGTGCACCGCCGTTCCGGCGACGTCCACCCCCTCCAACACCACGTCCATGCAGTACCCGCGGTCCGCTGCCGGGCTGTAGGAAGGGTCCAGGTCAAGGCGGGCTCCGAACACGTCCGCGACCGGCCGCACCTTCAGGCCCTCCCCGGCCAGAGAGAGGAAGAGGCCCTGAAAAAAAAGGAACGCCCCCAGCGCGCCGGCGTCCACGACCCCGGCTTTCCTCAGCACGGGAAGCTCTTCCGGCGTGGCGAGCACGCTCTGCTCCAGGCGGTCCACCACCTGCTCCATCCACCGGGGGCCCGGGGCGTCACGGCAGCAGGCAAGCGCGTCGCAGAAATCGTCGAACAGGGTCAGGATCGTTCCCGACCGAGGGGCCGCCACGGCCTGCCGCGCCTGTTCCCGGCCCGAGATCGCCGCATCCAGGAGCCCGTCCGTGCCGTCCGCCTTGAGCAGTTCCGAAAAGAACCGCGTCCCGATGTTGCCGGACATGCCGCGGGACGAAAGGAGAAGCTCCCGGACCACCTCTTCCCGGCTCTTGCCATCCATGCGATGCAGAGGGGCGAGGCTCAGCACGAGGTTCCTGCCCGTGTCCCCGTCCGCCACGGGGAAGACGTTGATCCGGTCGATCCGGTCCGCCCACGCGGCCAGACGTTCGTACCCGGTGGCGAAGGCCCGGCACATCACAGAATCCACGCCCCAGGCATCCTCACGCTCTGCACGGCTCGATCTCAAGACGCTGCCTCACACGGATGGAACCCTGCCGTCTTTGTTCCTTTCGTCCGCTGGAAGAAAGGCCAAGGTGTTATTATCACAACCCACCCGCGGGGCGTCAATCCGGACCCTGGCGCAACCCTCCCGCAGAGGGGCGTATCCTTCCAACGGCCCCGGTGCCGGGCGGGGGTCTAAGGAGGACGAAGGGGCCGGCTCAGATCCTTTGAAGGCCCTTGAGGACGACGAGACGCCTGCCGGGCGCCGGGGAGCGCCCACTCTGTCGAAGGAGACCTGCCCTTCCCCAACAGGGTTGGCCCCGGACGGACGCGATCCTTGACCCTTTGCCGCGGCCGGTGCTAGCATCTTGCCTGTCAACCCCGTTGCCGGGACGGTGACGATCCTCGGTTCTCCACGGCGCTCCGATCCCGGCCGCGGCGGCGTCCCCTCCCCGGCAGGTGCCGCAAGCCGGAGCCCCGCGAACCCCGCGAACCCTGCAACCTGCGCATTTCTGGACCCGTTCCATGATCCCCTTTCTCCTCACCCTGATCGCGGCGAACACGGCCGGATCCGTAAACGTCTCCATCCTGCTGTTCCGGCTGTTGGGCCGGGAGGACCCCCGCACCCGGTTCAGCGGAAACCCGGGCGTTTCCAACGTCTACCGGCAGGCAGGCCCGGCTTGGGCCGGCCTGGTGCTGTGCCTGGATCTGGCGCGCGCCATGGCCGTGGCACTTCTGGCCCTTTGGGCCTGCTCGCCACCGCAAGTCCCCTGGTGCGCCCTGGCCCTGATCGCGGGCAACCGCTACCCGCTGTTTCACGGTTTCCGCGGCGGCAAGGGGGTGGCCAACACCCTGGGGTTCACGGCCGTTGCCGCGCCTTGGGCTGCCGGGCTGGGGGCAGGCACCTGGCTGCTGGTCTACGGCATCACGCGGCAGCCGTTTCTGGGATCCTTCGGCATGGTGACCGTCCTGGCCGCCGGGCTCGCCCGGGCTGCCGGCTACTCCCCCTGGGCGATCGTGGCCGTGGCCTTGCTCCTGGGCTCCATCGTCCACGCGCACCGGGCCAACCTCGCTGGCATGCGTTCAGGCAGGAAGGAGGCCGAATGAAGATCGCGCTGGTTCACCCCGCCGGATCCAACTGGATACCGGGCAAGAGGGACATGACCGCCACGGCCAACCGGATGGCGCCCCTGGGGCTGCTGTCCATGGCGGCCCACCTGATGAGCAAGGGACACGAGGTCATGGTCCTGGACTGCCTGGGGCCCGGTGCGCCCCAGGGCACGCAGGCCGTGGGCAAGCGGATCCTGGATTTCGCGCCGGACTGGGCCGGCTTTTCCGCCACCACCTCCGGGTTTCCGGACGCTCACGAGCTGGCCGCGTACCTGAAGAAGACCGCGCCGGGGATCCGGACCGTCTTCGGGGGTGTACACATCTCCGCCCTGGGGGCCTCCCTGTTGGAGGAGTTCGAGCACATCGACATCCTCGTCATGGGCGAGGGCGAACGGACGATGGAGGAACTGGCCGCGGGGCGCGACCCCCGGGACATCCACGGGCTGGCCTGGAGGGACAACGGGATGCCCGTGACCAACCCCGTCCGGAGCCCGATCCCCGACCTGGACGCACTCCCTTTCCCTGCCTACGAAAAGCTGCACGGGTTTCCCAACGGGTACCGCCTGCCGCTGTTCAGCTACGTCCGCACCCCCGGGGCCACCATGATCACCAGCCGCGGCTGCCCCTACCAGTGCTCGTTCTGCGACCGGTCCGTCTTCGGCCGCCGCTACCGATTCCATTCCGCGCGGTACGTGTACGAGCACATGCAACTCCTGCGGACGCGGTTCGGGGTCCGACATATCACCCTGTACGACGACCTGTTCACCACGAACCGGCAACGGGTCGTGGAGCTGTGTACCTTGCTCACGGACAAGCCTCTGGGGGTGCAGATCAACTGCGCGGTGCGGGTAGGGCACGCGGACGACGAACTGCTGGGGGTGATGAAAGAGGCCGGGTTTCTCCAGCTTTCGCTGGGCATCGAGACGGGCGACCCGGACCTGCTCAGGATCCACAAGCCCGGCGTGGACCTGGAGGAGATCCGGGACACGGTCAAACGCATTCAGGCCAAGGGCCTGCGCGCAAAGGGCTTGTTCATGATGGGGCTGCCCGGCGAAACCGAGGCGTCCGTGCGAAAGACGAGCGATTTCGTCCTGTCGCTGGGGTTGGACGACATGAACATGTCCAAGTTCACGCCGTTCCCCGGTGCCCCGGTCTGGGCCGATATCTCGCGGCAAGGCACCTTTGACAACGACTGGAAGAAGATGAACTGCCTGAACTTCGTCTTCGTCCCCAGCGGGATCGAATCCAGGGAGCGGCTGGACCAGCTCTACAACGAGCACGTGAAGCGGTTTTACACGGACCCGGGCTGGCGCAGGCGGTTTCGCGGGCGAATCTGGGAGCACCGCAGGAGCATCGGATACTTTCTCTCCCACCTGCCCACCTTCCTGGGCGCCATGCGGTCCTTCGAGCCGGAGCCGCAGCCGGCGGAAGAGGGTTGATCTGGCGCTCACTCCTCCGGCCGAAAGACCTGCAGCACGACCTCGCCGCACGTGCGGTCTTCCCGGTAGACGGCACCGGCGAAGACCCCGTAGTTCCCCTGGGTGAGGATCTTGCGGCTTCTCATGATGAGCCGGGCTCCCACCGGTATGGGGTCCATGGAGATGCAGGCGTTCTTGATGCCCACGATGTAACCGAACCCCTGGCCTTTTCCCCCCTTGAAGTCGTCCCACCCGGCCATAGCAGCCGTGGCCTGCGCCACCAGCTCGATCACCACGTGGGGGTTGACGACCTCCCCGTCGCACAGGGGCCAGGTGTCGCGCACCACCGAACGGGTGAAACCGTCCCGGACGTCGTCGAGGCCCTCGAACACGTCCACCAACCGCATACGATCCCGGTGCGGCACCAGCACCTCAATGGGAACCTCTGCCCGCTCCTGGATCCGGAGGTGCCCCGGCCCCAAGGCGGACATCCCCGGGAGCGGCCCGTTCGTGACGATGACACCCTCGGAGATGGACTCGGAGGCATTGAAGATCTTGAACCGTAGCCGGTCCCGCGATCCCGGGTCTTGCGGGGCGACGGCCAGGAAAACCTCATCCCCCGGACGCACCACCTGCCGGAAACGGATCCGCTTGTAGACTCTTCCCGCAGGGCCGGCCGCCCCTGGGGTGAGCCCCCCTTCCTCCAAGACCCGGTCCACGAGTCCGATCATCCCCAGAGCCGGGAAGATGGGATTGTCCGGAAAGTGACCGGAAAACCAGTCGGATTCCACAGGAACGCGGCAGCGAGCTTCCACCCCGACAGGCGTCACGCTCCGTTCCAGGGGGAGGAAAAATCGATCGGGCATCTTCGAGGGTCTTTCGGTTCTTTTGCACGGTTCAGGGTCACTCGTCCACGGGGGCCCGGGCCGATTCCCGGGGCCCGGCGGTTCCCCACTTCTCCACGGCTCTCCTGGCCGCCCAACGCAGAAAAGGCCGGGTGTACTGGGTGCCGGCCAAGACCATGCCCAGCAGAAAAACCAGGTGCGACAACCCATAGAGCGCAGGACCGCCCACGGCCACCCACCAGGGCTCGCCCATGCGGATCGACACGAACCCCAGCAGGGCGATAGCCGGCCAGCCGATGAGATAGCTGAACCCCATGAAAAAGATTCCGAACCAGGTCCGGGGGGTGGGCCGCTGCTTGAGTTCGCTCAGATCGGCGCCTTGCTCCACCGCGGCCCGGACGAACTCGGTCTTTTCGATTCTTCCCAGGAGGCCCATAGACTCATCGACGGCAGGAGAGTGGGTTCGCTTCGCGGTCCGACGTGAGGTCAATATACCACAAACCGGCAGAGGCCAAAACCCCGGGCAAACCCTGTGCTCGTCGTACGGCAGGCGTCCTGCCTGCTTTTGACAGGGCTCCCCGCGGAGGCTATCCTCCCCGTCCATGGGCACGAGGTCAGATCCTCCGGGAAACGGGATGTCCGGTTCCACACCGATCCCCCGGGCGAACACGAAGGCACACAGGTGCTGGGATGCCTTTGACCGGTTCTACTGCATCTCCGTGGACCGGAGGGAAGACCGGAGGGCCACGGCACGAACCCAATTCGAACGCGTAGGACTGGCGGGCAGGGTCGAATTCGTCCTGGTGCAGAAGCACCCCTCGGACCCTGAGCAGGGGATCTACGAAGCCCACATGCTCTGCATGAAAAAGGGGATTCGTGCAGGGGCCGCCACCATCGTGATCTTCGAGGACGACGTAGTCTTCGACCGCTTCGCGCCGGAGACCCTGGAGAGCGGGACGGCATTCCTGGCGTCGAACCCGGGTTGGAAGATGTTGCACTTCGGGTGCATGGTCAAGCGGAGCCGGCCGACCGGGATCCGGGCGGTGCGCAAGATCCGGTACCGGAGCCTGACGCACGCGTATGCCGTCCACCGACCGTTTGCGGAGCAGCTGTCCGCGGAGCCGTGGCGCGGCATCCCCTACGACGACTTTCTGCAGAGCTTCCGGGAAGACGTGTACATCCTCCACCCCACCTTTGCCTTTCAGAGCGACTCCCCGTCCGACAACGACGTCCGGATGAACCTGGAGACCTTCCGAAACTTCTGCGGAGGGCTCCAACGACTCCAGAAGATGAACGAGTTCTATCACGGCCACCGCACATGGATCGTCGCGGCGCACGTGCTGTTGGTGCTGTGGATTCTCTGGCGGATTCTCGAAACCTCGTCCGGCCTTTTCCTTTGACAACCCCGGGGTTCTGCACTACGTTGAATCGAATGGGAAGGGGATCGGTCGAACAGAAAACGCAAGGCACGGAAAGGGTACACTCCATGAAATCGTCGCGGATGTTTCTGGGTATTTTCCTGGCCACAGCCCTCCTCGCCGGGTGCGGGGACGGGGGTGACTCTCCCTCCACCGGTGACCGGTGTGTCGTGGATGCGGACTGCGACGACGGGGACTTCTGCAGCGGCATCGAGAGGTGCCTCTCAGGCGTCTGCTTCCAGATCCCGCGATGTGACGACGGCAACGCCTGCACCACGGACGTGTGTGTGGACACGTTCACCGTTCAGACGTGCCGAAACACCTGCAACGCCTCGGGCCCGTCCGACCCTTGCTGCGGCGATGCATCCTGCGCGCAAGATCCTGCCTGTGTCGGGCAAACTTACGCGTTCCAGGTCACGGACCTGGAGCAGGCGTCGCCGCCCTGCCCCTTTACCGGTGCTCAGATCGATCTGATCCTGGGCCTGTTGGCAACCACGCAGTACAACGTGAAGCTCCCTCTGCCCGAGAGCGCGTTCACCACGGTGGATATTCTTCTGCCGATTCCGGTCATCGGCGGCGTCACGTTCACGGCCAGCCGGCAGGGAGCGGAACTGATCTTTGCCCCGCAGACGCTCGAAGACATCGACCTGGGAAGCTTAGGGGTTCCCGGGTTCGACTGCCGGGTGGGAGGGACCGCAACCGGATCCACGACCGGCTTCGGAAACGATAACGTGCAGGTGACCATCTTCATCTCGGCCATGAGCGTGACCGCGGGCAGCGGGGGTTGCTCTCTCACCGAGCCCGGCCCGGCCTGCACCCTTGAGGTGGTTTCCGAGGGAACGATCTTTCCGGCCCCGTGACCCTGCGGGCCGGCGCCTACCCGAGCCCCTGAAGAGCACGCCCCCACCAAAAAAAATGGGACTCACGGGGCCAAGCCCCGGGAGTCCCGAAAGAAAGGAGGGGGATGAAGCTACTCTGTATCTATTGGATCGTCGGAAACGTGAAAAAACATTAGCCCCGCTAGAGGCTTCCGCACGCCGGGTCCGTCAGGCTCCGTACCCCAGGGATCCGGGACCCCCTGGAAGCGTACGTTCGGGAAGCACCCCTCTCCATCCACCCAACCTGGAAGGACACCCCCCATGGCCCGACGCGCGGTCTGTCTTCTCATGATGGTCCTTCTCGCGGCCACCGGATGCCTGCGGAAAGACATCCTCAAGAACATGGAAGAGCGGCCGAACACGAACTGGATGATGATCGGCGAGGACATGCGGGCCGGGGACTGCGCGGAGTACTGCCTGTCGGAGTTCCGAGACGCGGGAGGGAAAAGCCGCCACAAGCACGACGGGCAGTGCAGAAAGTGGACCGTGGCCGCCCGGGACGAAAACACCGTGACCCTGCAGCTCGACATCCTCAACGGGCCCCGTTCGCTCAAGGACATCCGGCGGACGTACGTCGTGGACCCCCGAGGATTCATCCGGGAAGCCGGCGCGTTTTCCTTGAAAACCGGCGAGAAGCGCCCGATCCGCGTGGCCGGGAAGGGGGAGCACTACTCCCTGGAGCGGCTCGTCCCCGCCGCAGACTTCGCGCCAGAGGACCTGGATGTCATCGACGCTTACTCGTTCCGGAAGGGGGACAGCCGGTACCTCACCGACGAAGCCTTCGGGCAGATGGAGGTGGTGCCGCTCAAGGCCGTTTTCACGCCTACGGAAGGGAAGCAGCGGACCGAGTACTATCTCACATCGGCCTTGGCCGAGTTCGGATACGTGGTCCAGATCGTCGTGGTGAAGAACCCTGAGGACGGGAGCAGGGAAGCCTTCTGGGTGAACCGGCTCCGAAACACGGCCCAGAGCGTCACCGCCCCCCTACCCTGATCGCCGGACCGCAGACCCCACCTCCTTGCCGTACGCGCCTTGGCCATGCCGGCCCCGGACCCGTCCCCCTGCCCGAATCCGGCAAACGAGGAGCCCCCCTCTGCTGCGTTGGACTCGGACGGGTTCTCTGCGAAGCGCCAGAGGTCCGTCTCGCGTCCCGACCCTTCGCCCACCTTGCAACCGGGTACTTCTCGTTCCCTGGAACAGAGACGCTCACGCCGCAAGGCGCCCGGCCCGGGGTCATTCAGGGGTTTCCAGAAGACGCCGCGCCGGGACGCTGAAATCCAGCTCCAGGGCCTGCCGCTGGAACGCGACGCGCGTCACGCGTGTGCCGAACAGCTGGCGGCAGTACCGGTTGTCCCAGCGGTCATACGGGCCCAGGTCCACGGCCTGCCCGTTCACGGTCATGGCGCCTGTCCAGCCCACGGCCACGGTGCCCAGGGAGGGCGACCCGTACGTGACCGTTTCCCCGACGCTCACCGGCGCGGCAAGGACCGCCCCGACGAACGCCGGGAAGGTCCCGCTGCGCCCCGCGTCGCCCAGTTCCACGATCCACACGTTTTCCCGGGCGTCCGCCACCAACTCGTAGTCGTTCCCCGAGGCCCACACCGTGGGGTGCTCCGAGAAGAGCGCCACGTAGGCGTCCCCCTTCCGGCCCAGGGTCCACCGGCCTTCCTGCACCACCTCGTCAAAGGCGTTACGGGGAAAGAAGGCATGGCTGTAGTCGGTGAACAGGATGTCGTCCAGCAGGGGGATGACCGGCCGCCGGTACTGGATCACCCCCACATTACGGTGCAGGGTGGCCCGGGGCAGAAACCCACCGGTCCACGGCCCGGCCATGTAGTCGTCGTCAAAACCGCCCGGGTACGTGGTAAACACGTAGGCCTCCCGGTCCAGGGTGGCTTGCCACACGTGTACCTGGGCCGCCCACATGCCCGGCTTGAAGTCCTGGGCCCCGGAGAGCTGATAGTGCGGCGTGCGGTGGGTATAGGTGTCCACGCCTTCCAGCACCACGCCCCGGCTCATGGGCTCCAGCGCTTCGGCCACCTGGCGCAGGAGCGGGCTCCCCACGAAGATCCGCAGAAACTGGATGTCCTTCCAGATGAAGCCCCCCCACATGTCGTGCTCCTCGATCATGCGGAAGGAGCCGGTAATCACCTCCGGGGCCACGTACCCCGTGGCGCCCCACCAAAACATCACGTCCGCATCGCTCTCGTACCCGATGCCGTAGGCAGGCCCTTCCTCCATGTCGATGGAGTCGCGCTGCCGGTGTTCCAGGGCCGTGGCCGCGTCCGCGGCCACGGATTCCAGCACCGCGGGAGCCGCGTACCCCGCGCTGGTGGCCAGGAAAGCGGCGCTGAAGTTGCCGGCGGACTCGTAGGTGCCCAGGCCCAGCATCACCCAGGCCGCCTCCCGGGTGCTGTCGCTCAGCCCCTGCCCCAGACGGCGCTGGTAGGTACGGCCGTGCGCGGTGGCAAAGTTCCCCTGGTAGGAGTTGCTCGCCAGGTCAAAGGCCAGGATGTCCAGCACCATGGCGGCCTTGACCCGGACCGGCTCCTCTTCGGCGAAGTCCACCAAGCTCACCAGCGGCGGGATGTCCTCGTTGAAGTAGACGTTCGAGTGAAACTCGGAGAATCCGAACCGGCCCCGGAAGTCCAGCCAGCGATGGATCAGGGGCAGGGCGTGCGCCGCGTGTTCCCGGCCGGTCATGCCGCTGTTGGGGAACACCCGGCCCGGAAAGAGCTGGCCGGCCAAGAGTTCCGCGGTGTGAAACAGGATCTGGTGGTTTTCCGACCACCAGCACATGGTGTCCGCCCCCGGCTCGTTGAGCCAGTACTTGAAGCCGAGCACCGCGTCCTCCATCCGCTGCCGAAGGGCGGTGGGCAGCACCGGACGGACCCGGTCCAGGCACAGCACGCGCAGAATCGAGTTCAAGTCAAAGTCCGCGGTGTCCTCCCGGGCGTTGATCTTCTCCAGGCTCCGGTCGATCGCCTCCTCGTTGAAGGAGTCCGCGCCCGTGGCGGCCCGGCAGACCTGCCCATGGACCCCGCCTTGCCCGGGCCCGTTGTTTTCGCTGCAGGCGGCCAGGTACTCGGACTGACGGGCCTGGTAGGCCTCCGAGGGCAGGATCGGAACCTCCCGGGGCCCCAGCGGCAACGGATCGGCGTCTCCCCCGCCCCCGCACGATGCCAAAAAGAGGAGGCCGGCCAGCACAGCTCCGACCTGAACAGGGAGGATCGTCTTCATGAGCCGAGACCCTTTCGAAATGTGCGTCGTCTGAGGCATGAACCATCCCCCGATCCGTTGATCAAGAGGCGCCACGGTGCACACAAAGCCCCCTCATCCGGCGAACGGGAAGCACCCGTCTACTGCGTTGGGCTCGGGCCGGTTCGCTGCGACGACCCAGAGGTCTCTCTCGCCACCCGCCCCTTCGCCCGCCTTGCCACCGGGCACTTCTCGTTCGCCGGAGCCCAAAGGCCGGTACACAGAACCGCTTCCGAACTTGCCACAACATTCACGCAAGAACATGAATGTTGTGAAAGAAGAACCCAAGAGGGCTGACACCATTGTAGCCCATCGCACACAGACCGCAATCCCAAACGGGCGCACCGGCCGGCCCCGGTCCCGGGCGGTGGGGACCGCCGGTCCGTGTTTGATTTCTCCCCTTCCCACGTCTACTCTTGGGGTGGGACGACGGGGGCGGACGGGAAGGCCCTGTTCGCCCGACCTTCCACCGTTGCGAGTCACCCGGCCGAACCGGGTGTTCGCGTGTTTTCGTGTGCAAGAGGAGAGCGCGCCATGGAAAAGGTGATCGTGATCGGCTGCGGTGCTTACATGGACACCGGCTACGGGTGCCCCGGGGAGTGGAGGTGCCTCAAGGCCGCCGCAGAGGGGGAAGGGAAGTTCGATACACCTTCCCAGGTGGTTTCGTTCGTCAAGTGTCAGTGCCCGGGCCGCACCACGGTTTCCAACGTGGGCATGGCCATGAAGCTGTCCGGGATCCGCCCGGACAAGATCTACCTGAGTTCCTGCCTGGTGAACGCCAAGCCCGCCTGCCCGCACCAGGAGGTCGAAGACCTGGGTAAGATGTTGGAAGAGAAGTTCTCCGTACCCGTGGTCAGAGGGACCCACCAGTACACCTGATCCGGGCCGGGAGTCAGGGTCACCCTCATCCGGCGAACGAGAAGGGTTCGACACAGAACGATTTCCGAGCTTGCCGCAACGTTCACGCCAGAGCGTGAATGTTGTGAAAAGAGACTCGAATGAACAACGGTGCCCGCGCAACACATCCGTGAAGGATGGACATGAACACGGCACCGGGGCCGTATCGAAGATACCCCTCTTCACGGAAGGGTCACGGGGCTGCTAGGAAGCTCTGCCCCCGACGTCCGGCTCCGTTTGGGCCTGCAAGCGCCCACGGTGGAGGTCCCGCAGGACGGGGACCGGTTCAGGTCTTTGGAAGGTCCCCGGAGGACGAGGGAACCTCCCCGCGGGTGCGGTCCACAAAACGATGAAGATCCTTAGCCCCCCTGCGGCTTCATGCCTCGGGGTCGGCCCGCGGCCGATGGGAAACGATTGTGGAACGTCTGGACCTCGGCAAAGCGTCGGTGACACCGGCCGGGCCTCTCGTGGCCGGATCCTGGACCACGCGGGTCTTCACCTACACCGCCGGCCACCCCATGGACGACACCGGATACGTAAAGATCGCGTTCCGGTTCGCCGGCGATTTCGGGGTGCCCCAGTTCACAAACCCTGCCGGGGAGAACTTCTGCAGGGTGAGCACCACAGGGGACTGCCGGATCGAGCCGCGCTGGGACCCCAAGGGGCACACGCGCCCCTGGGACCGCTGCCTGATCCTCAAGATCGTGCAGGGGTTCCTGGACCGGGGCGAACGCATCGTGGTGGTCTTCGGGGACAGGAACGCCGGGTCCCCGGGCTGGCAGGCCCAGACCTTCTGCGAGGACTCCTTCGAGTTCAAGACCCTGGTGGACCCCATCGCCACCTTCCAGTTCAAGGAACTGCCCCGGTCCCCTACCCTGCGGATCGTCCCCGGCCCCCCGGAGCGTGCCGTGTGCGTGGCACCCTCCCAGGTGGAGGCTGGACGCGGGTTCTCGTTCTCTCTCAAGCTGGAGGACGCCTGGGGCAACCCCGTGCGCAAACCGGCCCGGCACCGCCACCCGGGGTTCCCTCACGAAGGGATCCACCGGGTCAGAGGACGCGACCCCCGCACCGGCCTGGAAGCGGAGAGCAACCCCGTTCACGTGACGCCTCCCGGCGCTGCAGGCGGCCCGTACCCCTTCTGGGCCGACCTGCACGGGCAGTCCGAGGAGACCATCGGCACCAACACCATCGAGCGCTACTTCACGTTCGCCCGCGACCAGGCGCTGCTGGACATCTCGGCCCACCAGGGGAACGACTTCCAGGTGACCGACGCGTTCTGGAAGACCGTGAACCGCACCACGCGGGCCTTTCACCGCCCGGGCCGGTTCGTCACCTTCCCGGGCTACGAGTGGAGCGGCAACACCCCGCTGGGGGGAGACCGCAACGTGTACTTCGGGTCCGAGGGGGGCGAGATCGTTCACAGCTCGCTGGATCTCCTCCCCGGCGGGGCGTCCCGCCACCCCGTGGCCGCCACGGCCGAGGACCTCTTCCGGGAGCTGGGCAGACAGGCTGGCCGGAAACCGTTCGTGATCGCGCACGTGGGGGGCCGGTACGCGGACATGGCCATGCACGACCCGGAAATCGAGATTGCCATGGAGATCCACTCCGCCTGGGGCACCTTCGAGTGGCTGGCGTTCGACGCCTTGCGGCGCGGGTACCGTGTCGGGATCTGCGCCAACTCCGACGGCCACAAAGGGCGGCCCGGGGCCTCCTACCCCGGCGCGCGCAAATTCGGCTCCTTGGGCGGGCTGACCTGCGTGCTGGCCGGGGCGCTGCGCCGCGGGGAGATCCTGCGGGCCTTGCGTGCCCGCCACTGTTATGCCACCACCGGGCACCGCCCCCTGCTCCAGGTGCGCCTGGTCTCCCCCGCTGGCGAGGCGGCCATGATGGGCGACGTGCTCCCCGCAGGCGGCACGCCGCTCGGCCTGCACGTGCAGGTCGCGGGCACGGCCCCCATCGAACGGGTGGAGGTGCGAAACGGCGCCGAGACCGTTCGC